>Ga0316188_10001465_pt1 | contig 11172 bp, 9 predicted proteins | sample Phiworburrow1_MG_FD_204933 | JGI IMG/M metagenome (GOLD analysis project Ga0316188, IMG submission 204933) | Coastal sediment microbial communities from Maine, United States - Phippsburg worm burrow 1 | ecosystem: Environmental > Aquatic > Marine > Coastal > Sediment | place: USA: Maine... | reverse complement strand
TCTTGGCGTGGGAGACGTTGTTGCCGGTAGCGGGGCGCTTGCCGGTAACCTGACAGACTCTGGACATGACTGAATTTCCTGAAGGCTAGGTCGCCACCGTCCAAAAACGGCCCGACTAAAAGGCGGCAATGCTAGCACCGGTCCAGTGGGCTGGCAAGGGGTCGATTCCTAGATCAAGCCTCGTTCAGCAAGGGATGTGCCCTCGCCCTCACCGATGATCAGGTGATCCAGCACCCGCACATCGATCAGCGCCAAGGCGTCCTTGAGGCGCTGGGTGATGCGCAGGTCCGACTGGCTGGGCTCGGCGACCCCGGACGGGTGGTTGTGGGCGAAGATCATGGCCGCGGCATTGAGTTCGAGTGCCGCACGCACGACCTCTCGGGGGTGAACGCTGGCCCCGTCGATGGTCCCTCGGAAGAGTTCCTGGTAGGCAATGACCCGGTGGCGATTGTCCAGGAAGAGGCCGGCGAAGACCTCATACGGGTAGCCGTGCAGGCGCAGCTTGAGGTAATCCCGCGTCGCCTCTGGGCTGGAGATGACGTCTCGGCCCTGTATTTCGTCGTAGAGGTAGCGCCGGCTCATCTCCAACACGGCCTGGAGCTGGGCGTACTTCGCTCGCCCCAGACCCTTGACCTGGCAGAAGCGCTGTTCGTTTGCGCAGAAGAGTCCGTGCAGGCCGTCGAGGTCGGTGAGCAGGTCGCGGGCCAGGTCCACCGCGCTCTTGCCGGCGATGCCGGTGCGCAGAAAGATGGCCAATAGTTCGGCATTGGTCAGGGCCTTGGGGCCGCGGTCGAGCAGCTTTTCCCTGGGCCTCTCGTCCTCGGGCCAGTCCTTGATGGTCATGAACCTTGTGTCCTCCCCGATGGGCCATGCTCGGAGCCTAGCCAAATCGGGTAGACTTTCCAACAATTTTGCCGGGGTCACTCCGGCGTTGCCGAGGTGCACATGGTGCCGTCAAGCAAAGTCCTGCTCGGGGTCAGCGGTGGGATTGCCGCCTACAAGGCGGCGGATCTGGTGCGCCGCCTGCGCGAGGCGGGGGCCGAGGTGCGCGTGGCGATGACGGCCGCGGCTCAGGCCTTCGTCAGCCCACTGACCTTTCAGGCCCTGTCCGGCGAAGATGTGCGCTGCGACCTGCTTGACCCTCGGGGAGAGGCAGGCATGGGGCACATCGAGCTGGCCCGCTGGGCGGATCTGGTGCTCATCGCCCCGGCGACGGCGGATATCCTGGCGCGCCTGGCTCATGGGCTGGCGGACGACCTGCTGACGACGCTGGCCCTGGCCAGCACCGCCCCCCTGGTCGTGGCCCCGGCCATGAACCAGGCGATGTGGCGACACCCGGCCACGCAGGACAACCTGCGCATCCTGCGCGGGCGCGGTGTACGCGTCTTGGGCCCGGGGGAGGGCGGTCAGGCCTGTGGCGATATTGGACCAGGCCGGATGGTGGAGCCGGCCGAGATCGTCGCCGCCCTCTGGCCGCAGGACCGGCCGCTGAAGGGGTGTCGGGCCTTGGTGACTGCCGGGCCCACTCGCGAGCCGCTTGACCCGGTGCGTTTCCTGGGCAACCGTAGCTCGGGGCGCATGGGGTATGCTGTCGCCAAGGCCCTGGTCGAGCGAGGCGCCGAGGTCACATTGGTCAGCGGCCCCTGTGGCCTGGATGTACCTGCGGCGGTGGAGTTGGTAAGGGTGCAGACGGCGCTGGAGATGCACGCGGCCGTGATGCCCAGGGCGGCGCAGTGCGACCTCTTCGTCGGTGTCGCCGCAGTGGCGGATTACCGGCCGGTCGCGGCCCAGCAGGCCAAAATCAAGAAGACCGATGACGCCATGACACTGCAATTGGTGAAGAATCCAGACATCCTGTCCGAGGTTGCCGCTTTGCCCCAGGGGCCCTTTACCGTCGGCTTCGCCGCGGAGACTGATCGGCTGGAGGACTATGCGCGCGCCAAGCTTGCTGCCAAGGGGATCGACATGATCGCGGCCAACCAGGTAGGACCCGCGGCGGACGGGCACCAGCGCGGTTTCGACACCGAGGACAATGCCTTGCTGGTGCTCTGGCCGGGTGGCTCCAAGTCCCTTCCGAACATGTCCAAGGGTCGGCTTGCCGGCGAATTAGCCGATATCCTGTGTGAGCGTTATCTTGCATCCACTTCAGCTTAAGATCCTCGATCCCCGGTTGGGAGGGGAGTTTCCCCTGCCGGATTACGCCACCGACGGCTCCGCCGGTTTGGATCTGCGGGCCATGCTTGGTGGTCCTCTGGACCTCGGGCCAGGTGCGACGGAGCTGATCCCCACCGGCATGGCGGTGCACATTGGGGACCCCGGGTTGGCCGCCCTGATCCTGCCACGCTCGGGTCTGGGGCATCGCCACGGAATCGTCCTGGGCAACCTGGTGGGGTTGATCGACTCGGACTACCAGGGACAATTGATGGTTTCGTGCTGGAATCGCGGCTCGCACACTTTCAGAATCGAAATCGGCGAACGTATTGCGCAACTGGTACTGGTGCCCGTGGTGCGAGCGCGATTCGAGTTGGTGGATTCGTTCGACGAGAGCGACCGCGGAGCTGGCGGTTTCGGCCATAGCGGTAGGGCTTGACCACTGGGCCGGGGTTTGGGACCCAGATCACACAGTCATTCAGGAAATGCAATGCAATTGCCGTACGGCAAGCGCCACAAGAGTCTCGACGCGACACTCAGGTCAAAGTCCGGTTCGACTTTGGCCAGCTTCTGGCTTGCAGGCTTTCTTGGCGTGGCCCTGGTCCTTGTGCTCGCCAGTCTGGTCGGCGTGCTGGCCTGGCTGGCCGGTGAGCAGGCTGCCGCGGACCAGGAGGCGACCTCATGGGCTGAGGTGAGGGCCCGCTCTGTGGCCAGTCGCGTCGCCACGGTGCAGGCGCAGTTGGGCGAGTTGGCCAGCGATCCGGGGTTGCGGCAGATTTTCCGCGACATGGACCCGGACGCCGTGCGTGCCAAAGAACTATCCATGCTCCATCAGGTCCCCGATGCCCTGGGTATTCGCCTGGTCGCGCCAAACGCGGCGGGCGTCATGGATGGCAGCGGGTCCTATCTGAGCTATGCCTCGCTGGATCTGATGTCGCGCGCCCTGGAGGAGCGCAAGGTGTCTGCCCTCCAGGCGCACCGGGTCGCCCAGCCGGACGTGCACCTGGGAATCGCTGGGCCCGTGTTCGACGGCGCCGGCGCGCCCTTGGGCGTCGTGTACATTGCCTTGCCCCTTTCGTTGCTGACCGGCGCGGAGGATCTGGATGGTTCGCCTGGGCGCCTTCTTTACCAGCAGCTTGTTGGCAACGAGGTGGTCAGTCTATCCCCGGGCCAGGCAAGCGTCGCGGCGGATATGCCGCCGACGACCTTTGTCGAGATTCCCGGGACCTCCCTGCGGATCGCTGTCCGTCCGACGCAGGTGGGCCTGTCCGACAATCCCGTCGTGGTCTGGGTGGCGCTCGGTTGCTCCCTGTCCCTGCTCCTGGCAGGGTTGTCCCTTTGGGTTCCCTTTCGCAGGCTCAAGCGGGCCCTGGCAGAGGATTGCGCGGGTATCGTCGCCTTGGTGGACGAGGGCGTCACCCGTCGGCCCCTGAGTCCCCTCAAGTGCCGTGTCGTGGAAATGGATCTGGTGCGGGAGGGCCTTGCCCCTCTGCTTGGTCGCATCGGGTCGGCGCAAGGATCTGTGGCGGGCCTTGGAGAGCAGGCGCCCCTGTTCGATCTGGAGGCCCAGGACCCGTTTTTTACCCTCGATGTCGACGAGGCCGACCTGCCGCCATCCGATGGGCACATCCTGGTTGAAGATGAGCAGGGTGAGCAACCCGGGCCGACTCCCGAGGGCGACCAATCACCCCCCGATCAGCGGGACCCGGTCCAGGCCAAGGGGTCGAGCGAGGTCCCGAGCCCAGGGCAACTGGCTATTTTCCGTGCCTACGATGTGCGAGGGGTGGTCGGGGCGGGCATCGACGATGGCGTCATGGGTGCCATCGGGCAGGCGGTGGCCAATGAAGTTGCGGAGTTGGGAGGTCGCTCCGTGTTCGTCGCGCGGGATACACGAGGTTCGAGCGAGGCCCTCACCGCGGCCCTGGTTGAGGGTCTTCGGACGGGTGGTTGCGATGTCGTGGACCTAGGCATCGCTCCGACGCCGCTGTTGTACTTCGCGACGCGCTACCAGGGGGACACCTCAGGGGTGATGGTCACTGCCAGCCACAATCCGCCGGAGTACAACGGCTGCAAGATCGTCCTCGCGGGGCAAAGTATTGCAGGCGAGCAGATGGCGGCCATCGAGTGGCGTGTGTTGCGTCACGATGTGGTCGATCTGCCCCAGGGTGGCTATCGGCTGCAGGACCTCAACGCCGCCTACGTCGACCATGTCGAGCGCGACGTTACGGTCTCCCGGAACCTGAAAGTGGTGGTTGATTGCGGCAACGGCGCCGCGGCCCTGCTGGCCCCTGCGCTCTACCGGGCCCTGGGTTGCGAAGTGGTCGAACTGCACTGTGACCTCGACGGGGGTTTTCCGGGAGGGCGTGTACCGGACCCGTCTCGGCTGGAGAATGTCGGCGATCTGATCGACGCCGTGACCGACCTAGGGGCTGACCTGGGGTTGGGTTTCGATGGCGATGGGGATCGCCTCGGGGTTGTGGACTCCGCTGGCCGCTTTGTTGCCATGGATCGCGTCCTGATGCTGTTCGCGGCGGACGTGCTCTCGCGTCACCCGGGTACCGACGTCATCTTCGACGTCAAGTGCACCCACCTGCTTGCCGCGGAGATCCTGCGCAGCGGCGGGCGTCCGGTGATGTGGCAGTCCGGTCATTCCCGCCTCAAAGCCAAGCTGCGTGAGAGCGGCGCCCTGTTGGCCGGCGAATTGAGTGGCCATGTCATTTTCCAGGAGCGGTGGTTCGGCTTCGACGATGCCGTCTATGCCGGGGCGCGTCTGCTGGAATTGCTTGCCCTGGACCCCCGCACCACCGCAGAGGTCTTTGCCACCCTGCCCGATGCCATGGGCACCGCGGAATTGACCTTATCCTTGCAGGAGGGGGAGGCGCAGCTGATCATGGAGCGCGTTCTGCGAATGGCTGACCGCATGGATGGGGTGACTGTCAATACGGTCGATGGTCTTCGCGCCGAGTTCGACGGCGGTTGGGGGTTGGTGCGTGCCTCCAACACCCAGCCGGCCCTGTCCTTCCGCTTCCAGGGTAATGATCAGGGGTCTTTGGAGGCGATTCAGGGACTGTTCCGGCGCTTGATGGCGCGAGTGGCGCCGGGTCTGGTCCTCCCCTTCTGACCTAAGCATGGCCTTTTCTTTGGGCCATGCGCCCTTGACAATGGCAGAGCGTCCCGCCGCGCCCCGGGAATGCCGCGTTCAGGATGGCCCTCTGGTGCGCGACGAACGACTTCCACGGTAGTTTAGGAGCTGCGATGTCCCTGCAGAAAGCACGTGCCCACAAGATCGCCGATGTCCTCATCGAGGCGCTGCCGTATATTCAGCGTTTTCGCGGCAAGACCATGGTCATCAAGTATGGTGGCAATGCCATGGTGGACGATGCCCTGAAGCATGGATTCGCGCGTGACGTGGTGCTCATGAAGCTGGTGGGCGTTAACCCAGTCATCGTGCATGGTGGCGGCCCCCAGATCGGTAGTCTCCTCGGCCGCCTGGGCAAGGACAGCGTCTTCGTCCAGGGCATGCGGGTGACCGATAGTGACACCATGGACGTGGTGGAGATGGTCCTGGGTGGGCTCGTCAACAAGGAGATCGTGAATCTCCTGAATCAGCATGGCGGGGCGGCCGTGGGTCTCACCGGCAAGGATGGGGAATTGATTCGTGCCCGCAAGTTGATCCTGCGACGCGATGCCCCTGAGTTGTTGGAGCCCGAGATCATCGACCTCGGTCACGTCGGCGAGGTCCAGAGTATCGATGTTAGGGTGGTCAATCTGTTGGTACAGGGGGACTTCATCCCGGTTATTGCACCCATAGGCGTCGGTGAGGACGGGCGCTCCTACAACATCAACGCCGATCTGGTCGCTGGCAAGTTGGCGGAGGTCCTGCAAGCGGAAAAACTGCTCCTGCTGACCAACACCGCGGGTCTGCTGGACGCCCAAGGCGAGTTGATTTCGGACCTGGATGTCGGGCGTGTGGACGAACTGGTTCGACAGGGTGTGATCCGCGGCGGCATGCTGCCCAAGATCCGCTGTGCAGTCGAGGCAGTCCAGGCCGGCGTGCGCACCGCGCATATCATCGACGGGCGCGTGGAGCACGCAGTGATGCTGGACATGTTCACCGACGAGGGTGTGGGGACCATGATCCGGCGGCGCTGAACGGCGCCAGGTGGATGGGGGGCGGGGCTTCTGGCTCGATCAGCCGTCCGTACCGATCCCCAGCGTTGCGTCGCTGAATCCGTCCAGGATGCTTTGCGCCTGCGCACTGGTGCAGGTGGCGTCGGTGCCTGATTCCGGCATGCATTGTGCGTCCAGGAACAGCAAGGACCCCTGGCCCCGTTTGTCCTGGATCCGCGACAGGGTGAGACTGATGTCCTCGGGTTTCTCAGGTTGGGCCGTGATGAGGATGTTGGGGCCAGCAGCCTGGATGGGGGTGTTGGCGTGTCGGCGCACGTAGGCGACGGCGCGTGCCCACAGCCGGTCGCAGGCGCCTGCATCGGCACAGGGGACCAGATTCTTCGACGCCATTCCGGGCGCATCGTCCCGCTGGGGCTCGACGATCTCCGGCATGCCTTTGAGCTTGCGGAAGCGCTCCAGGTCGTTGGCAAAGCTGGCGCGGATTTCCTGCTTTTGTTGCTCACGTTCGACAATGGAAGCGTAGGACTCGCGGATGGCATTCTCCGCGTTGAGGATGCGGTCGCTCAACTGCGCTGGGATGGGTTTGCCGGCGCGTTCGAGATCGGCGGCATCGGCCCGCAGTCCGCGCAGCCAATCGTGCTGACGGCGAATGTTGCCGCGGGTGATCAGGGCCATGACGTCGACGGTGGCAAGTTTCCCGTCGCGGGTCATGATCATGTCATCCGCGGACCTGAAGGTGCGTAGCAGCACCTGGTCCGCCGCCTCTTGTTGCTGTTTGGCGCGTTCCGCTGCCTCGCGCAGACGCTTGAGTTCTTCCTCTCGCTGCAATTCTTCCGGCGGCTTCGCTGGAGAGGTTGTGCCGACCACGATGCCCTTGTTACTCATCTCGACGTGGCCCCGGTCGACCTGAGCCGGCGGCAGGGTGTCCGTGTAGTGCACCATGCCGGCTTCATCCACCCACCGGTAGAGGCGTCCCTGTGCAGCCGTTGCGACCAAGGCTCCGACCAGCAGCCAGGACCAACGAAGGCGGCGATGCTGGCTCATTACGGCCATGCAGGACCTCGAGTCGATGTGGTCTTGACGCCTGGGGCGTGTGACGTTGAACAATCAGACTCCGTAGCGTGCGCGGTAGTCGCTCACGGCTTCAAGGTAGGGGTTTGGTTCGCTCCCCTCGCCGAGATACTCGACCAGATCATCGAGCGTTACGATGGCCAGCACCGGGATACCGAATTGGTCGCGGACTTCGTCCACCGCCGAGCGCTCGCCGTTACCGCGCTCCCGGCGATCCAGGGCGATGACTACCCCGGCCGCCTTGGCCCCGTGGGCCTCAATGATCTCCACGGACTCGCGAACGGAGGTCCCCGCGGTGATCACGTCGTCTAGGATGAGGACTCGCCCCGCCAAAGGGCTGCCGACGGTTTGGCCGCCCTCGCCGTGGTCCTTGGCCTCTTTGCGATTGAAGGCGTAGGGGAGGTCTAGTTGGTGTTGTTCGGCAAGGCTGATGCCGACCGCTGCTGCTAGCGGGATGCCCTTGTAGGCCGGGCCATAAAGCATATCGAACCCGATCTTGTGTGCAACGATCGCCTCGGCGTAATACCGCCCCAGCCGACCGAGGCTGGCCCCGGTGTTGAAGAGTCCGGCGTTGAAGAAATAAGGGCTCATGCGGCCGGACTTGAGTTTGAACTCCCCAAAACGCAATACCCCGGTGTCGAGGGCGAAGCGAAGGAAGCCGCGTTGGTAATCGAGCATAGGGGCTAACCAGAGGCTATGTTGGTGCTGATATCATACACGCACCTTTGTGGCGATTGCCCGTCTGGGCAATCCTCGTATTGTCCGTCGTCCCTGGGGTCTCAGGTAGGTGCCGGTGCTGTGGTCATCGGCCGCAGTGGTGGCAAGGTGACCCCGTTTCTGACGTCCAAGTAGGAGTTTCATGTGGATGCCGGGGGCTCGCTGACGACCGCCTTTCTCGTCGGATTGCTCGGTGGTGTGCATTGCGTCGGGATGTGCGGCGGCATCGTGGGCACGCTGACGATGGGCCTGCCGCGCGCAGTCCGTGGCCACCTCGTTGCCCAGTTGCCCTTCCAGCTGGCCTACAACGCGGGACGGGTGGCCGGTTATACCCTGGCCGGCGCACTCATGGGGGGGCTCGGGTCCCTGCTTTTACAAGCGCTGCCCCTGCAACAGGCCCAGCGCATCCTGTACGGGGTTGCTGCGCTGTTCATGCTGGCCATGGGTCTCTATCTAGGCGGCTGGTGGCGGGGGCTGGTCTGGTTGGAGCGCGTCGGTGGGCCGCTTTGGCGGCGGCTGGAGCCCCTGGGTCGTCGCCTGCTGCCCGTCAGCAGCCCCTGGCAGGCCCTGGGTCTAGGGCTGGTGTGGGCGTGGATCCCCTGCGGTCTGGTATACAGCGTCTTGATCTGGTGCGTATCCGCCGGCAGTGCGGCCAGAGGGGCTGCGCTCATGCTGGCCTTCGGTTTGGGCACCCTGCCCAATTTGCTTGGGATCTCGTTGTTGGCGGGGGCGGCGGCGCGCCTCGGTGAGGCGCTGTGGATGCGCCGCAGTGCCGGGCTCCTGGTGCTCGCCTTCGGCGTCTATGCGCTGTGGCAGTTGTTTGCCTTGTAATGGCATGGGCCCAAGGCGCCCTGGTTGGCGGCTAGTACAGGCGCGCCTCTGGACCGAGCATCTGTAGGGTGGATATGGCGCGTGACACTGCGCAGGGAGTTTGCTGGGCTGTCCGTCCGCGCCGCATCCACCGGCTTGCCTTCGGTGGATGCGCTTCGCTTATCCACCCTACCGATGTCGAGGTAGGGCTCGCGCGCGACGGCACTAATTGGTGAAGAATTGCTGGCTGGTGCGAGCCTGGATTGTCTTGGATGTCCCCTCCGGTGTGACCTCGATGGCGAAGTTGAGCGTCTCTTGATCCTGTACCGGGAACTCGCCGATGTAGTAGATCGCATCCTGCTCCCTGAGTTCGCGCATCGGTACCCGCATCTTCTGTCCCGTCTGACTGGAGGCGTTGACCTCGATGCGCGCCGCAGTGGGTGCGCCGGTAGTCCCGGGTTTCTCCTTGATTAGGCTCACATTGAGGACCCCGCGCTGCTTGCTGCGCTGGATGCCGTAGCTGTTGGCGACAGCCGGGTCGAGCGTATCTGCCGTGAAGGCGTTGTGGTGCACGACATAGCCGTCGGCGACGGTGCTGTTTTCCGCGTATGCCGTCCCGGCGGCGACTAGGCTGCCGGTCAGGAGCCAGGGGGCAAGGGCTTGCATTTTCATGTTCTTCATCCTCTCCATTATTTAAAATCGTACGCTGGGATACCTAGCCGAAAGACTGGGCAAGTATTCCCGTAGGATGGGTAGAGCGCAGCGAAACCCATCGTTGGCAGGCACCTAAGCCGTTGATTGCTGGGTTTCGCTGCGCTCAAACCAGCCTTCGGATCGGGCGTGAGACCGGTCCCAGACGAATACTTGCCCAGTCCTCCGAGCGCCGTGGCTAGAGTACACCATGGAAGTCCTGAATCGAGCTGGGTGGCGACCACTATGCGGGGCCGTGGACTCAGGCGCTTCGGGTACTAGTCCCGGCGCCGAGTTCGGGGACAGGCGTCTGGCGGAGGCTGTTGGAGATGTTGCGCAGATCGGTCAGGCGCCTGGCCAAGCCCGCATATTTGACGTTGGCCGCGTCGAGGTGGCGGGTAGCGTCGTCCTTGGAGCGACCGAGCCGCTGCAGCTGCTCGCGGCGCCGCGCTAGGCCCAATTCATGCTCCCGAATGTATTCTGCAAGGGGTCGCAGCGCGTCTCGCAGCCAGGTGTCGAAGGCCGCCCGCAGTTGGTCGAACACGACCTTGGCGCGGCTGACGAGTTCGTCGTGGAAGCGCTTGATGACGACGCCATGCTCCACCAGCGCTAGGCCTGGGTTCCGGCGGAAGGCTTCGACCTCCCTCTGGATGAGCTCGATCTCGATCCGGAATTTCGTCGGTACAAAGACCTTTGGGGCCGTCAGCTCGCAGTCGAAGTTGTGCTGAAATGCCTCGTAGATCTCGCGTACCAGTTCGCGAATGCGTTTGCTCTCCGTTGCGATGGTCTGCATCGCATGGCGGAGTTCGTCAAACAGGCCCTTCATGGCCGCGGTCACGCCGGCGGTCGTCCAACTGTGCAGCATGTTCGCGTCGGCTTGAGCGATGAGGGTCTCAATGTAGTTGCGGTCGAGGGTATCGCGGCAGTGCTTGGTCTGGTCAATCAACGAGCGCCGGCTGGTGCGCAAGAGTTGCACGCCGCGCAGATGGAGCTCCTGTGCGTGACGGGTCTTGTCCAGCATCAGGTCGATGCGGTCGTCGCACTTTTCCAGATAGTCCTCGATCTTCGTCAGGTTTGTCTTGGTCCGCTGGATCCGATCGTTCAGGTGTGCCCGATTGTGTTCCAAGATCTTGCCGAGCCCTGCGTCGAGATTGGCCCTATGGGCCCTGGTTCCCGCACTCAGTAGCCGGGTACCGATGTCGGCCCCTAATGCCTCGATCCCGGTGCGGTGCAGTAAACCCTGATCCCCTCGATCCCATGCAGCCATCGCCTGGGTGGCCGATACGGGGAAGACCTGTTCGAGCTCCAAACCCAGGGCTGATGCTGTGGCCGTCCGGCAGCGCTCTATCCTTTCGGCGCCGCCGACGTCGTCGTTCTGTACCCACAGGCGGTCGACCTTGTTCAGGGCGACCACTATGCCCGACCGCCCCGCGCCGCCCAGGGCCCTAAATCGTTGCCGCCATTGCTCGATCTTTGCGCCGTCGAGGTTCTGGTCGACCGCGAGGACGCAGACGACTACCTGGGCCTGGGCCAGGATGTCGGAGGTAATCTCAGCTGTCATCGGCACCGGAATGTTCAGGATCCTGAGGTCAAGTCGCCAGC
>Ga0316188_10001464_pt1 | contig 11176 bp, 8 predicted proteins | sample Phiworburrow1_MG_FD_204933 | JGI IMG/M metagenome (GOLD analysis project Ga0316188, IMG submission 204933) | Coastal sediment microbial communities from Maine, United States - Phippsburg worm burrow 1 | ecosystem: Environmental > Aquatic > Marine > Coastal > Sediment | place: USA: Maine... | reverse complement strand
CATGAGTGAGTAGACGTGCGGGGTCTCACTATAAATGATCTGCTGGCCTTAGCGCATCCTTACTGAGCTTCAGGCTTTCGGTCGCTGCGCTGCCGAGCGTCAGTGCCAGTGCCACCAGAATCGCGTCGAGCAATGCCAGTTGGCCCAGCCTCGAACTCGTCGGCGTAAACACGTTGGTATCTTCGACGACGCGGCAGGGAAACAGTATCGATGCACAGTGCGACAACTCGGACTCGGGATTGGTGATTGCGACGACAGTGGCACCTCGCTTCCTGGCGATGTTGGCCGCCTGCACGAACTCGGGCCAGCGACCCGAGTGTGACAGCAGGACCAGCACATCGTCCGGCTCGGCAATCGCGGCAAACTGCAGGATCATCGGCGTGTCGAGGAGTGACGAGCAGGGAATGCCAAGTCGAAAAAACTTGTGGCAGGCATCTCTCGCGACATGTCCTGACGCACCGAGGCCGGCGAATGCAATCTGGCGGGCCGATGCCATGGCGCGAGCCGTGGCGTCGACGGGCATGGATGAGAGCTGCGCGCGCATCTCCATGAGTGCCTGGATCGACGCATCCATCACCTTCATGGCGGCGTCCGATGTCGAGTCGTCCTGGCTTACGTCGCGATGTACGTATCCCCCGGGTGCGCTCAATGACTCTGCGAGCCGAATGCCAAGTTCGCGAAAGCCACTCAGGCCCATGCGCCGGCAAAAGCGGAGTACAGTGGGTTCGCTGGTTTCGCACTCGCTGGCAATGTGGGCGAGGGTGGCGTTCGTTGCCTCTTTCGGGTGCTTAACAACCCAGGCCGCGACCCGTTTCTCGGAGCGGCTCAGGTCAGGAATAGCATGGCGGATGCGCGACAGCATGTAAGAAAATTACACAAAATATCAGACAATATCTATATAAATCGGCTAGAATTGGTAAAAATGTAGTAAACCTACACATTATCCCGAGATACGTATGGCTCAACTTGTACCCGTAGAAACGTTTGACCTTGTCATTTTTGGCGGCACCGGCGACCTGGCGATGCGCAAGCTCCTGCCGGCGCTGTACCACCGTGACGGCGATGGCCAGATAACCCCCGACAGCCGCATCATCGCTGCAAGCCGTGGCGAGCTGGGGCGTGATGAATATCTTGGTCTGGTCGAAGAAGCGCTGCGCAGCAATCTCGCCGACGGCGAATTTGATGAGGCGACCTGGCAAACCTTCGCGGCTCGTATCCATTACGCGCAGGCCGATGCGTACAAGCACGATCAGTGGGGACAGCTTGCCGAACTGCTGAACGGTGTCGAAGACCGCGTCCGGGTTGCCTACCTGGCAACAGCGCCGAGTTTATTTGGCACTATTGCCCAGGGCCTCAGCCAAAACGGGCTCATCACCGATTCCAGCCGCATCGTTCTCGAGAAGCCGTTGGGCCGCGACCTGGAATCAGCGCGCGAGATTAACGAAGCAATCGGCAAGTGTTTCGCCGAGCACCAGATCTATCGCATCGACCATTATCTCGGCAAGGAGACGGTCCAGAACCTTTTGGCTCTGCGCTTTGGCAACTCCCTTTTCGAACCGCTATGGCGTCGTAGTGCTATAGATAACGTGCAGATCACCGTGGCGGAAGACCTGGGCGTTGGTGGCCGAGTTGAGTTTTACGACCGCGTTGGTGCGCTGCGCGATATGGTGCAGAACCACCTGATGCAGCTGGTCTGCCTGTTCGCAATGGAGCCGCCGTCGAGCCTCGACCAGAACGCGGTACGCGATGAGAAGATCAAGGTGCTGCGATCGCTTAAGCCGATTTCACCGGCAGACGTAGGCACGTGCACGGTCCGAGGTCGCTATACAAGTGGTGCGATCGACGGTGAGACGGTGCCCGGCTATATCGATGAACTGGGTGGCGCCGACAGCTCCACCGAGACCTTCGTGGCAATCAAGGTCGAGATCGAAAACTGGCGCTGGTCGGGCGTGCCGTTTTACATCCGCACGGGCAAACGTTTGAAGACGAAGCACTCCGAGATCGTCGTGCAGTTCCAGGACGTGCCGCACTCGATTTTTCCGGAGCAGCAGTTCAACGTTAAACCGAACCTGCTGCGCATCCGCCTGCAGCCGGACGAAGGTGTGCAGCTTTCGATCATGGCGAAAGAGCCGGGTCCTGGTGGATTCGACCTGCGGCCCGTCGCGCTCGACCTGAGCTTCGCGGAAACCTTCGGCGTGCGTTACCCGGATGCTTATGAACGACTGCTCATGGAGGTGCTGCGGGGCAATCCTGCGTTGTTCATGCGTCGCGATGAAGTCGAGGCTGCCTGGGAGTGGGTCGACGGAATCATTGCGAGTTGGGAAACATCGAAGCAGAAAGTTGAGTCGTACGTAGCCGGTACCTGGGGACCGTCGTCGTCGTCGCTGCTGCTCGATCGTGACGGCAGAGCCTGGATTCAGGAGGATTGAGAATTGAATTTTAATGAGTTTGATACGCGGGCGGATGCCGCGATTGCGGCCGGCAAACGGATTATTAACGCTTTGCATCGGCGCCTGGAGACAGACGCGAGTGCAGCTATTGTTGTGAGCGGCGGCAGTACGCCGGCACCGGTCTACAGCTATATGGCGCACAAGGAGCTCGACTGGCATCGCGTCCATGTGCTCCTCAGCGACGAGCGCTGGGTGGCGGCGGATCACCCTGATAGCAACGAACACATGCTGCGCACCGCCCTGGAAAGATCGCGCGCCTCCTACGCGCAAATCGCGTCGTTCGCCGATCTGACCAAATCGCTGGATGAACGCTGCAGTGAACTGGACGAAGAGATTGGCTCGCTGCCGCTGCCATTCACGAGCGTGTTGCTGGGCATGGGTGAGGATGGTCACTTCGCATCACTCTTTCCGGATGCGGACAATCTGCAGCAGGCGCTGGACCTGCAGTCGCCGCACTCCTTTGTGCCGGTTGAGACGGCCAGCAGTCCGTACCCGCGACTCAGCATGACGCTGGCTGCGCTGCTGCGCAGCGATGAAGTTCTTCTACTTATATCCGGGGCTGAAAAACGTGCCGTGCTCGAACGGGCAGCCGAGCCCGGGAGTGACCTGCCGATCTCACATCTGCTGCGGCAGCTGCGCGTCCCGGTGGATGTCTTCTGGGCGCCTTAAGTCACAAAACTGGAATAAAAATGAACTCGACGCTAGAAAAAGTAACGGAACGCATTCGGCAGCGCAGTGCAGAAAACAGAGCCAACTACCTCGAGCGGATGCATCGCGCCGCAGGTGAGGGGCCGCTGCGCGGCGCACTGTCGTGCAGTAATCTCGCGCATGGATTCGCAGCCTGCGGCAAATCAGACAAGATCGCGCTCGCCGGGAACACGGTTCCGAATATCGCCATCGTCTCGGCGTACAACGACATGCTGAGTGCGCACCAGCCATTCGAAACATACCCGGAAATCATCAAGCGCACGGCGGCCGAGAAAGGCGCTGTGGCCCAATTCGCCGGTGGCGTTCCCGCAATGTGTGATGGCGTTACCCAGGGTCAGGACGGGATGGACCTGTCCTTATTCAGTCGTGATGTCATTGCGCTGTCGACGGCCGTTGCGCTGTCGCACAACATGTTTGATGCGGCACTGTGTCTCGGCATTTGCGACAAGATTGTTCCTGGCCTGCTGATCGGTGCCTTGTCCTTCGGTCATCTGCCGGTCGTGTTCGTGCCCGCCGGGCCAATGGTCTCTGGCCTTGGCAACAAGGAAAAGGCGCGTATTCGTGAAGCATATGCCAGCGGCAAGATTGGTCGTGACGAATTGCTCGAGGCGGAGTCGGCTGCCTATCACTCGCCGGGCACGTGCACGTTCTACGGCACGGCGAACAGTAACCAGATGCTCATGGAGTTCATGGGCCTGCAGTTGCCTGGCGGTTCTTTCGTCAATCCGGGCACTGAGTTGCGCGACCTGTTGACCAGGCATGCAGTGGGTACCGTACTTGAAGGCACCAACCTCGGCTCGCATTACAGGCCGCTTGCAGAAATCGTAAGTGAAAAGTCGCTGGTTAACGCTATCGTCGGACTACTGTCGACGGGGGGCTCGACCAACCACACGATCCACCTCGTTGCCATCGCGGCGGCAGCAGGGATCACCATCGATTGGCAGGACTTTTCGGAACTGTCGGCGGTCGTACCGCAACTGTGCCGTATTTACCCGAACGGCACGGCGGACGTTAATCATTTTCATGCTGCCGGTGGTCTCGGTTTCGTGATGTCAGAGCTGCTCGGCGCCGGTTTGCTGCACGATGATGTCAATACGATTCTCGGCAAGGGTCTCAGCAACTTTTGTCGGGAGCCGCACGTCAAGGATGCTGAACTAACGTGGCAATCGACGCCGGACGCGTCGCTCGACGAGAACATTCTGCGTCCGGCAGACAATCCCTTCTCGGCTGAAGGCGGTCTGCGTCTCGTCTCCGGCAACCTGGGACGGGCCATCGTCAAAGTGTCTGCCGTCGCTCCTGAACATCACGCGATCAAGGCGCCGGCGAAAGTATTCCGCAGCCAGAAGGGCTTTGTGGACGCGTTCAACAACGGTGAACTCGAGCAGGACTTCGTCGCGGTTCTTACCTGCCAGGGTCCACGCGCCAATGGGATGCCGGAATTGCACAAGCTCACGCCGTATCTCGGCGTCCTGCAGGGTCGTGGCTACAAGGTTGCGCTCGTCACGGATGGACGAATGTCAGGTGCCTCAGGCAAGGTGCTTTCAGCTATCCAGGTGACGCCGGAGGCCTTGTGTGGGGGCTTGATTGCCAAGCTGCGCGACGGTGATCTGATTGAAATTGACGCCGCACAAGGTACGCTGTCGGTATCAGCCGAAGATCTCCACGACCGCGAGCCGCACATCGAGACGGCGCCGCAGTATGGTTTGGGGCGAGAGTTATTCGGCGCCTTCCGCGAGCGGTCCGGACCGGCTGAGTCCGGGGCTAGCCTGTTTACAGAGAGCAAGTAATGAATGTGACTACCGCTAAAACTCTTCTGATTGGAGACATCGGCGGTACAAATGCACGATTTGCGTTGGCATCCGACGACAGGGTTGGCTTTGACAAATCACGGACATTGAAGTGTGCGGACTTCGACTCATCCGTCGCCGCCATTCGGCACTACCTGGATGAAGTTGCGGCGTCGAGTCCAGTGGCGATCTGTCTTGCTGCCGCGGGTCCCGTCATCGACGACACGATCAGGGTCACCAACAATCACTGGGTCCTGTCGTCTGAGGAGATACGGCGTGAGCTGGGCACCGACAACGTCTTGTTGCTCAATGACTTTGAGGCGATCGCCTGGTCGATTCCTCATATCGACGAGCAATTTCTCGAAGCGGTCGGACAGGCATCACAGAAGCCGCTTCCGGACGGCGCATTTAGCGTTGCAATCGTCGGTCCGGGAACCGGGCTCGGCGCGGGTGGCCTCTTGCATCGAGAGGGCCGGCTGATTCCGATTGTGGGTGAGGGCGGACACATTGGCTTTGCGCCCAAGTCGAAGGTGCAGATCGATGTACTCGATGTGCTCCGCGAGAAATTTGATCGCGTTTGCATCGAGCGACTGGTGTCGGGGAGCGGAATCGAAAATATTTACTGGGCGTTGCATGCGTTGCGCGGCGAAAAGCGCCTGGAGCTTTCGGCTGCGGAGATATTCGAAGCTGCAGAGGCCGGCTCAGATCCCGTTGCGGCGGATGCAACGCAACTGTTCTTCGAGATACTCGGACAAGTGGCCGGAGATATCGCGCTGGTGCTTGGGGCCCAGGACGGTGTCTACCTCGCCGGTGGCATCGTCAAGCGTTATCCCGAAATGCTGCACATCAGCGGCTTTCGAAATGCTTTCGAGAGCAAAGGCCGGCACCGCTCCATGATGGAGCGCATCCCGACCAAACTCATTACCTATGACGAACCGGGCCTGCTGGGAGCAGCATCATGCGCGCTTGAGTTGTCACGCAACGCCGCGACTCGCTGACTAGACGCTGCCGCGTCTCGCTTCCAGCTGCATCCGCACCTCGTGCGCCTTTTCCTCAGTAATCGAATACGAGGCAATCGACCAGATCGCGATTCCGGAGGCGACACAGGGAATGATCGCATCGCAAAGTCGCATGAGCGTAATCGCCTCTGCCGTCTGGTTGCCACCGAGTTCGACATCGAAGCCCGTCCAGACGAGTAGCAGTCCGCCGCCAAGTATCGCGACCGACTGGCCAAGTTTGACAACCCACCAGAAGATGGACCCGTACATACCTTCGCGCCGCTCGTGCGTGTTGAGTTCGTCCGCGTCCACGACGTCGGCCACCATTGATGGCATCAGCGTGAACAGGCCGGCCAGGCCGAAGGCCATCAGGGGTGCCGGAATCAGAGCCAGCCACGGGTTATCGGGCGTGTAACAGAACCATTTGAGCGCGTAACCGATCATGGATATGCCGGTCGAGATATAGAACGCTCTGCGCTTGCCGACTTTGGTGGCCAGCCACGTGACCAGGCCAATAACGAAGAGCGCTGAAATGGCCTGCACCAGGCCTGAGTGCCCGACAAACACGGAGCCCGCTTCCTTATTGCCGCCGAACACATAGTAGATGATCACATACGACTGGAAAGCTGCGATGAGGATGAAGCCGTTGAAAACGAGGAAAGTCGCAATGCAGAGTTTGAGGAACGGCTTGAACGAAAGCGATTTGCCGAAGCCACGCAGAAAATCCATGACAACGTGGGCCAAACGACTGCCGCCTTTCCCGCCGGATTCCTCGGCGGCGACGGCTTTGAACCGCTCACGCAGGAAGATCGCCGGAAGAATACCCAAGCCAATGACGACCACGGCGATGACCATTGCGAGGTAGCCGGCACCCGTAACGACGTCGCCGAACACCGGCAGGTACATGATCGCGAGAAAATAGGGCGAGATCATGTAGGCGATGTTGCCAAAGAAATTCTGCACGCCCATCAGGCGCGTACGCTCATGATAGTCGGGCGTCAGCTCGTAGCCGAGGGCAACCCAGGGTGTCGCATAAACGGTGTAGGCCAGGAAAAAGATCAGTGAGCCGCCAAGGAAGTACCAGAAATACCAGCCTTCGCTCTTGCCCGGGGGCAGTTGCCACAAAAGTGTGAAAACGATGGCGACGGATATTGCGCCAATGAATATATACGGCCGCCGGCGACCCCAGCGCGTCCGCGTGTTGTCGGACGCGTAACCCATTATAGGGTCGGTGAGGGCGTCCGTGAGCCTGGGCAGCGCGCCGAGCAAACCGACGAGCGCAGGACTCATGCCGAGACCGAGGTTCAGCACGATCATCATGTTGCCAATAGCGGCGGCAAGCGTGTTGTTCACGAAGGCGCCCATGCCGTAGACCACCTTGAGCGGGAACGGTATGCGGTCCTCCGGTTTCGTTTCGTAATGCGTGGCGTCGGTCATCGTGGCCCCCCCAGGACACATTAATTCTTATTAGTCTGTATGCTTAATCAGGTCGACGCGGTCATCCTGTTACAAATTGACAGCGCTGTCAAATCTTGCTATCAAGCGCGTCGTTGACCCTGTGTTGAAGGCGAATCATGAATGCATCGGTAGCTGGCATGCTTCACAAACAACCCGATATTACACAATCCGTCCAGGCGCTCCTTGGACAGATGACGCTGGCCGAGAAAATCGGCCAGATGAGCCAGGTCGAGGCTAGCCACGGCTATGCGCCTGAGTACCTGGGCGATCGGCTGCGCGCGGGCCTGATCGGCTCGGTCATCAATGTGGTTGACGTCGATATTCTCAATGAGCTGCAGCGCATCGCTGTTGATGAAAGCAGGCTCGGAATCCCCCTGCTGATTGGCCGTGATGTCATTCATGGTTTCAAGACGGTCCTGCCAATCCCCCTGGGCCAGGCGGCTACCTGGAATCCGGCCCTCGTGGAGGAGGGCGCTCGTGTTGCAGCGCTTGAGGCCGCCAAGTCCGGGGTCAACTGGACATTCGCACCAATGATCGACATCTCCCGCGATGCGCGTTGGGGGCGTATTGCCGAAAGCTACGGCGAATGTGTACTCCTTACCAGCAAGCTCGGGGCTGCAACCATTCGCGGATTCCAGGGTGATGACCTCGCGGCAAATGGTTCGATTGCCGCGTGTGCGAAGCACTTTGCCGGCTACGGGGCCGTGGAAAGCGGCCGGGACTATGCAACGACCAACATTGCGGATACCAAGCTGCGCAACGTGTACTTCCGACCATTTAACGCTGCAGTTGATGCGGGCGTATCAACTCTGATGACGTCGTTCTCCGATCTTAACGGCATTCCGGCTACAGGTAACCGTTACATCCTCACCGATGTGCTGCGGGGCGAATGGGGCTTTGAGGGATTTGTTGTCAGTGACTGGGACTCGGTTCGGCAACTGCAGATTCACGGCCTGACCGAGAACGACCGCGAGTCCGCCTACGAGGCGTCCAATGCGGGCGTCGATATGGAAATGGCCGGGGATGCCTACAGTAACCACCTTCTTGGTCTTGTCGAGGAGGGTCGGGTTAGCGAAGAGTCCATTGATGATTCGGTAGCCAGTATCCTGCGCGTGAAGTTCGAGCTCGGCCTGTTTGATAACCCTTACACGGATCCGGAGTCTCTGCCCGAATTCGCCAACGAGCATGCCCTGCAAGTTGCGAAGGAAGCAGCCCTGCAGAGTGTCGTGCTGCTCAAGAATGATCATGGTGCTCTGCCGCTGGCCGCCGACGAACTGTCCTCGATCGCTGTCATTGGCCCGCTTGCGGATGCCCGCTACGAACAGCTTGGGACCTGGATCTTCGACGGCGATGAGGAGCTGAGCATCACGCCATTGCAGTCCATGCGGACGCTTCTCGGAGATGCTGTCGAGTTGCGCTATGTCCGGGCCATGGAGAACTCACGTAGCCGTGTGAACGATCAGTTCGATGCGGCTGTCAAGGCAGCCCATGAATCAGACGTCGCGTTGCTGTTTCTCGGTGAGGAGTCGATTCTGTCCGGTGAAGCGCACTCGCGCGCGGATATAGGCTTGCCCGGTGATCAGGTCGAACTGGTTCGGCGTGTTCGGGCCACCGGCAAACCGGTGATCGCAGTCATCCTTGCGGGCCGTCCGCTTACGCTGTCGGACATCGTCGATGAGGTCGACGCGATCCTGTACGCCTGGCACCCGGGCACGATGGGTGGTCCGGCGATCACCGATCTCGTCTTCGGTAAGGCGTCGCCGTCCGGCAAGTTGCCAGCAACGTTTCCGCGTGTGGTCGGGCAGATTCCGATCTACTACAGCCAGAAAAATGGCGGCAAGCCACCGTCCAAGGATACGGTTGTACACATTGACGATATCGATACGTTCGCACCACAGACTTCGTTGGGCATGAGTGCGTTTCACCTTGATACCTGCTTCACACCGTTATTCCCGTTCGGGCACGGGCTGTCGTATACGTGGTTCGGCTACGAGAATATTCGGGTCAGCGCCAACGAAATCAGCATCGGGGACGAGGTCGTGGTCAGCGTCGAGCTGTGCAACCACGGCGATATCGAGGCGGACGAAGTCGTCCAGCTTTACACACGTGATCTCGTGGGAAGTCTCACGCGGCCGGTCAAGGAGTTGAAAGGATTCCAGCGGGTTCGCATGGCGCCAAGGGAGACACGCACGATCAGTTTCACGTTACACACAGACGAACTGGCCTTCTTTGGGCGCGACGGCAAGCGGACTGTTGAACCGGGCATGTTCCACGTCTGGATTGGCGGCAGCTCGGACGCCGAACTTCGTACTGAGTTCCGGATAACAGAGCACCGCTAGGTGCCTTTTTTTCAGGAGATATCTATGCGCCACCTGCCTGGTGTTCTTGTCCTGCTGGTCATCGCGTCAGCATGCACACCCTCAACCAATGAAGACGGACAGTCTTTGGAAAAGAGTGATTTTATGCAGCAAACGAACGATCTCCTGGACGGCAAAGTAATGGCCCTTGCTTATTCAGGTTTCCGCGAAGGCCAACACCCTGATCGCGGCGCAGGGGCGAACAACCCCAGTCCTGAGGAAATTCTTGAGGACCTGAATATCCTGGTGGACCACGGGTTTGGACTGATCCGGCTCTATGATGCCAAGGAAAATTCTGTGACGACGCTTGAGCTGATTCAGGAGCACAGCCTCCCGATAAAGGTACTGCTGGGAATGTGGCTGGACGCTGAAGTGAGCAATCACGAGGGCTGCCCATGGCTGGACGAACCTATCCCAGAGGATAAGCTCGCCCGAAATCGTATTGCGAATGAGCGTGAGGTCGCCCGTGGTATCGAGCTGGCGAATCAGTTCAGCGACATCGTCGTGGCGGTGAACGTCGGTAATGAGGCGTTGGTCGATTGGAACGATCATATGGTGCCGCTTGAGCAGGTGATTGCGTACGTGCGACGCGTGAAACAGGCGGTGCCGCAACCAGTTACTGTTGCTGATAATTACGAATGGTGGATTCGGGACGGTGCGCCGCTTGCCGCTGAGCTCGATTTTCTCGGCGTGCATACGTATCCCGCGTGGGAGAACAAATCGATCGATGAGGCGCTCGCGTACACGATCGACAATATCGAGGCGGTGCATGCCGCACTTCCGGACAAGCCGATTGCAATCCTGGAGGCCGGCTGGGCTACGGTTGCAGAGGAGTTTCCTGAGCAGGCCAGTGAGGCCAACCAGGCTCGCTACTATGCAGAAGTCAGCGACTGGGCCAGCGATGCGAACATCACCGTCTTCTTTTTCGAGGCGTTCGACGAACCCTGGAAAGGAAATCCTGACAACGCGGACGGCGCGGAAAAACACTGGGGGCTCTTCAACGTAGATCGCACACCGAAACTGGTTTTCAAGTAAACCCACCTTAGGCTTTGGCCGATGAATGCAACATCGAGATCATCACTCCGCGGCTTGCGGACATTCTGTATTGCTGCACGTTATGAAAGTTTCCGCACGGCAGCGGAGGAATTGTTCATAACCGCTTCGGCCGTGAGTCACCAGATAAAAAGTCTTGAGCAGGAGCTGGGATTTTCCCTGTTCGAAAGAGGCACGCGCGATCTCAAGCTGACGGAAACGGGCAGGTCTTTCTACGAAGAAGTAAACCCGCTGATTGAGAAACTGGATAGTGTCGCCGCCGGTTTCAGAGCCGTTGGAAAGCGGATGTCGGTTCGAGTTTCCGTGCAGCCTTTCTTTGCAAGTGAACTGTTTGTTCCGCGACTGAGCGAGTTCACGGCCGAGCA
>Ga0316188_10001463_pt1 | contig 11186 bp, 8 predicted proteins | sample Phiworburrow1_MG_FD_204933 | JGI IMG/M metagenome (GOLD analysis project Ga0316188, IMG submission 204933) | Coastal sediment microbial communities from Maine, United States - Phippsburg worm burrow 1 | ecosystem: Environmental > Aquatic > Marine > Coastal > Sediment | place: USA: Maine... | reverse complement strand
TTGTTCGATGAGTTGCTGAAGTACGTGTCTGAATACCGCAGCGAGCATTGAAAAAGCTCCTCGACAAGCTGGAGCAATTCGGGAGGCTGGCGGAAAATACGGCGCTGGTGGTCCTGCTGGGGACAATGATCGGGGTCTCCGTATTCCAGATTATCAACCGGCAATTGCTAAACGGCGCGTTTAGCCTGTCGTGGGCCGATGAACTCGTAAAGGTCATCGTCCTGTGGCTTGCGATGGTCGGCTCGATAGCGGCCTGCCGTGACAACAAGCACATTCGCATAGACCTCATAACGCACGTCCTTTCAGGGCCGGTCATTGCATGGAGCAAGGTCGTCGTCGATGTGTTTGCCGCCTCAGTCTGCGCGACAATTGGTTGGCAGGCGTGGCGCCTGATCCGCGAAGAAATGAGCTGGGGCGACACCTTTCTGGCAGATGTTCCGTTGTGGCTGGTGCACGCGATTGTCCCATTGGCGTTTGTCCTGATCAGTTACCAGTTCCTGCTGCGCGTGGTGCGCTTGCTGATAGGAATCTTTGGTGCTGACGACGCGGAGGCCGCGTCGTGATTCTTGTCAGCCTGTTACTGTTGGTGCTCGCCGTGTTCGGCGCGCCGCTGTTCACGATCATTGCGACGAGTGCCATGGTTGGCTTCCAGAGCAACGATACCGAGCTGATGACCATCGCGCTGGAGCTGCTCAGCATTTCTCAAATGCCGGTGCTCACTGCCATTCCACTTTTTACTTTCGCGGGCTACCTGCTTAGCGAGAGTAAAGCGCCTGCGCGCCTCGTGCGCCTTACAAGCGCCATGTTCGGCTGGATGCCAGGAGGCCTGGCACTGGTCTGCCTGGCGGCGTGTGCATTCTTTACGGCTTTCACCGGTGCATCCGGCGTTACGATTATTGCGCTGGGCGCGATTTTATACCCGGCACTGAAGCAGGACGGCTATAGCGATCGATTCAACCTTGGCCTGGTAACTTCCTCGGGTAGCCTCGGTCTGCTGTTCGCTCCGTCACTGCCGATCATCCTGTATGGCGTCGTGGCCAAGGTCAGTATCGACGATCTGTTTCGCGCCGGTATTATCCCGGGCCTGTTGATGCTGATCATGCTGGGTGGCTACAGCATCTGGGTGAACCGCGACAATCGCAAGCCCCTGAGTACATTTTCATGGCGCGAGGTATGGGCGGCTCTGCGTGAGGCCGTCTGGGAGCTGCCACTGCCGGTGGTTGTCCTGGGCGGCATCTATTCCGGAATTTTCGCAGTGTCCGAGGCGGCGGCGATCACGGCGATGTACGTATTCATCGTCGAAGTGCTGATTTACCGGGAGATCCCTTTCCGCGAGCTGCCTCGAATCGTTCGCGAATCGATGGTGCTGGTCGGTGGCATCCTGATGATCCTCGGCGTCTCACTGGCGTCCACCTACTACATGATCGATGCCGAAGTCCCGCAAAAACTATTGCAGTTTGTGGCGGAGCTCGTCAGCAGCCCGACCTCATTCCTGATCTTGCTGCTCCTGTTCCTGCTGGTGCTTGGCGCGATTCTCGATATTTTTTCGGCCACTGTGCTCGTGGTGCCGTTGATCCTGCCGATCGCCGAGGGCTTTGGTGTCAACTCGGTGCACCTTGGCATCGTATTCCTCGCGGCCATGCAGCTCGGGTATCTTACGCCGCCGGTTGGCCTGAACCTGTTTATTGCCAGCTACCGGTTCAACAAGCCGATCATGCACGTCTATTCGGCGACGTTCCCGTTCCTGATTATTTTGATGTTGTCGGTTATCCTGATTACTTTCCTGCCGGAAATGTCATTAGTATTCGTCTCCGGTGACTGAGCAGCGGGTGTAGTGTGCATCACAAATTGGTAGTCAGCTGTTTCCTCCTTACCATCGCGCCGTCCGTATTCGCATCGCTGAATGACGTACAGCTCCCACCGGGTTTCGTCATTGAGGAGTACGCGGACGTGCCGAAAGCGCGTTCGCTCGCCCTGGGTGACAAGGGTACGTTGTTCGTGTCAACGCGCAAGGCGAGGTCGGTATACGCCGTGGTCGAGAACGACGATGGTTCGACTCGCACCATCGAAATACTGGATGGCATGAGTACGCCAAACGGAATCGCTTTTCACGAGGGTGATCTGTATGTGGCCGAAATTGATCGTGTCTATCGCTACGCAGATATCGAAGATAATCTCGACGACGTCCCTGACGGCGAACTGCTGGACATCGATCTTCCGTCGGACAGTCATCATGGCTGGCGCTATATTGGTTTTGGACCGGACAATAAGCTGTATATCAGCATCGGTGCCCCCTGCAACGTGTGCGATGAGTACGGCTATGCACAGATAATTCGCGTGAATCCTGATGGGACCGGGCGTGAGACGTATGCCTCAGGAATTCGGAATTCCGTCGGCTTTACGTGGCATCCGGAGTCGGGTGATCTGTGGTTCACGGATAACGGGCGCGACATGATGGGCGATGACATACCGCCCTGCGAGCTGAATCGCGCCGCACGACAGGGGCTGCACTTTGGCTACCCATACTGTCATGGGGGCGACATTGCCGATCCGAAATTTGGCAAGGGACGGCAATGCCGGAATTACACGCCGCCAGTGCAGGAGCTGGGGCCCCACGTCGCACCGCTGGGGGTGAAGTTCTACACCGGCGATATGTTTCCCCAAGAGTATCGAAACCAGGTGTTTATCGCGGAACATGGCTCGTGGAATCGGTCCAAGAAAATAGGCTATCGGGTTTCTCTCGTGCGCCTGGAAGGTGATCGGGGCGTATCGTATGAGCCATTCGCTTTTGGCTGGCTGCAGGGCGAGTCGGTGTCGGGACGGCCGGTCGACCTGATCGTTAAGGAAGATGGATCATTGCTGGTTAGCGACGACTTCGCCGGCAAAATATATCGCATCAGTTATGTTGATGATGCCAACTAGAGGCTTGATCTATGAGTAGCAGTCATTTTGTGTTTCGGTTCATAGGAGCAATCTGGCGCGGCGCTGACGGCTTGCGCAAGGTCCTGCACCTGTTCCTGATGCTGTTTCTCTTCCTCATGTTCCTTGGCGTCTTGTCCGGGGAAACGCCGCACCTGATGCCACAGCGAGCCGCGCTGTACCTGCAACCTGTCGGGTCGCTGGTCGAGCAAGTGGCAGGTAATCCTTACGATCGTGCGGTCGCTGAGCTGACCGACAACGCAACGCCACAGACCCTGGTCTCTGACATCGTCGAAGCGCTGGACTACGCGGCTGCAGACGATCGTATTGAAGTTGTGCACCTTGAGCTGTCCGCATTGGGAGGCGCCGGACTCAGCAAACTCCAGCGTGTGGCAAAGGCAATGGCGCGATTCCGGGAATCCGGAAAGCGCATTGTTGCGAGTGCTGATTTCTATTCTCAGCAGGGCTATTACCTGGCGGCACATGCCGATGAGGTGTACATGCACCCCGAGGGTATTCTGTATCTGCAAGGCTATGGCACCTATCGCAACTACTTCAGGGATGCGATCGACCTGCTGCGTATCGACTGGAACGTGTTCAAAGTCGGGACGCACAAATCATTCGTCGAGCCCTATACCCGTATGGATATGTCGCCCGAGGACAGGGAGTCGCGCACGCACCTGATTGAACAGTTCTGGACGATGTATGAGGACGATGTTGTTGCTGCGCGTGGCCTGCCTGAAGGCGCTGTAAATGATTACTCGCAGAATCTGGTTGACTACGTTGCCAGCGCGAACGGTGACATCTCGCAGGCGGCGCTGGATCGAGGCCTGGTCGATGACCTGCTCGGCCGCGCCGAGCTCCGGGAAGTATTCCAGGGCTACGTTGGCGTGGATGAGGACGACGAATCGATGTACCCGGCCGTGAGCCTGGCTCACTACCTCGGACAAATGCGCTTGCTCGGCGGTGATCGCGTGAAGTCGGAAAACGTCGCAGTGATCGTTGCCGCAGGCGACATACTGGATGGTTCACAGCCTCCTGGGGCAATCGGTGGAGACTCCACAGCCATGTTGCTACGGCGTGCGTTGACCGACGAGACGGTAAAGGCGGTGGTACTGCGTGTGGATAGCCCGGGCGGGAGCGTTTTTGCTTCCGAAGTGATTTCGCAGGAGATTCAGGCATTGCAGGAGGCCGGTAAACCGGTCGTGGCGTCCATGGGCAGTGTTGCTGCGTCAGGTGGCTACTGGATTTCGGTCGTTGCGGACCGTGTGATTGCGAGTCCCGCGACGGTAACCGGGTCGATCGGGATTTTTGGCATGGTTCCGACGTTCCAACGCACACTCGAGGCGGTTGGTGTCGCGACCGATGGAGTAGGGACCACGCCCTGGTCTGGGGAACTGCGCAGCGATCGAGAAATGGGTCAGCATACGAAGCAGTTATTCCAGATGGTGATTGAAGACGGTTACAACGATTTCATCTCGGGTGTTGCGGAGAACCGTCAGCTCGACAAGGACTATGTCGACTCAATCGGGCAAGGACAGGTTTGGACAGGCAACGACGCCTTTGAAAACGGACTTGTCGATCAGTTGGGCGATATCGATGACGCGGTTGTCGCAGCAGCGGAGTTGGCAGGCCTTGCCGAAGGTGAGTACGGTCAGAAGCTGATCGAGAAGCAACTGACATCGACGGAACAGATGATCCTGGATTTCCTGTCTGTTGCACGGGTCGCCGGCATCGATCCTGCGGCGTTTGTCAGTGCGCCGACGCAAATCGAGGTGTTTGCGAATCGGATGCAGGACTTGCTGTCGAGTGTTAGCAGATTCAATGATCCGAAAGGTGTGTACTCGCACTGTTTCTGCGAGCTCAATTGACACTTTGCGGTAGGCACTAATCCGAATTGACAAGTCACCACCCTGTTTCATAATAGGATCGCGAAAGGGCAAATCTGGCGAAAGCCAGTGACGCAAAGCCACGGGTCCTCGCTTCCTCCGCGACGCCTTCTGCTACGCCACGAAGGACCCAAGACTGCCGGGCTGCCGACACAGTTGAGGACTAACCAAAAGGAGATGGATAATGTCCTTCTTGCAGAAGATCCCGGTTTCCGTAGTGCTGCTGACAATGCTAGTGGTGTTCTTCTTTGCAACGGGCCAGCTGCCCTAGAGACCGACCCCTGCTAACAGGGTAAACGCGGCAATCGCTGCGGCCAGGAATAGAGTCCGGGTGAGGTTTTCAGTTCCAGTGAAGGATTACCTTGCCCGACTTGCCGGATTCCATGAGTTCAAAGGCCGGCTGGAAGTCGTCGATATCAAAATGGTGCGTGATGATGGGCTCCATGTTGAGTCCGCTCTGCAGCATGCTCGACATTTTGTACCAGGTCTCGAACATCTCGCGGCCATACACCCCTTTCAGGATCAGTCCTTTGAAGATGACATCGTTCCAGTCGATGGCCATATCGCCTGGTGGGATGCCCAGTATGGCGACCTTGCCGCCATGGTGCATCGTGCGCAACATGTCGCGGAATGCCTGCGGGTTGCCCGACATCTCCATCCCAACGTCGAAGCCCTCGACCATGCCGAGCTCCTTCATGGTCTCGTCGATGGTTGTCGTTGTGACGTTGATCGCGCGCGTCGCACCCATTTTGCGCGCCAGGTCAAGGCGATAGTCATTGACGTCGGTGATCACGACGTGGCGCGCACCGGCGTAACGCGCAATTGCCACGGCCATGATGCCGATAGGACCCGCGCCGGTGATCAGGACGTCTTCGCCAACGAGGTCAAATGACAGTGCGGTATGCGTGGCATTTCCCAGCGGATCGAGAATTGATGCCATGTCGTCCGTAATGGCATCGGGCAGTTTGAAGGCATTGAAGGCCGGAACCGACAGATACTCGGCGAACGCGCCCGGACGATTCACGCCAACGCCAACGGTATTCATGCACAGGTGACGACGCCCGGCTCGACAGTTACGGCATACGCCGCAGGTGATATGCCCTTCGGCAGACACGCGGTCGCCAATGTCGAAGCCGTTGACCTCGATGCCCATGTCGACAATCTCGCCACTGAACTCATGGCCAACCGCCATCGGTACCGGGATTGTTGCCTGCGCCCATTCATCCCACTTAAAAATGTGTATATCGGTTCCGCAGATCGCTGTTCGCTTTACCTTGATCAGCACATCGTTGTGACCAATATGAGGCTTCTCGATGTCCTCCATCCAGATGCCGCGTTCTGCTTTTGCCTTAACCAGTGCTTTCATGAAATTACCCCAAGTTCACGACCGACGTCCGTGAACGCATCGATCGCCTTGTCCAGTTGCTCACGTGTGAGGCCGGCAGACATCTGTGTGCGGATACGCGCCTGCCCCTTCGGTACGACCGGGAATGAGAAGCCGATGACATAGATACCGCGCTCGAGAAGCTTGTCCGCCATAGTTGTCGCGAGTTTCGCATCGCCCAGCATGACCGGGATGATCGGGTGCTCGCCCGGCTTGAGATCGAAACCACGCTCGGTCATCCTGCTGCGGAAGTAGGCCGCGTTCTCATGCAGTTGCTGTTGCAGGGAGTTGTCACGTTCGAGCAGGTCGAGAACGGCAATTGACGATGCCGCGATCATGGGTGCGACCGAGTTCGAAAACAGGTAGGGGCGCGATCGCTGGCGCAGCCAACCCACGACCTCCTTGCGGCCCGAGGTATAACCGCCGGATGCGCCACCCAGCGCTTTGCCGAGGGTGCCAGTGATGATGTCAATGCGACCCATGACGCCGCGATACTCGTGCGTGCCTTTGCCATGCTCTCCGAGGAAGCCTGCCGCATGGCAGTCATCGATCATGGTCAGTGCATCAAATTCGTCCGCCAATTCGCAGATGCCCTCGAGGTTGGCTATGGTGCCGTCCATGGAGAACACGCCGTCGGTGACGATCATGCTGACGTTTGCATCCTTCGCCGCTTCAAGCTGCACCCGCAGGTCATCCATATCGTTATTCGCGTAGCGGTAGCGCCGGGCTTTGGAGAGGCGAATGCCGTCGATAATGCTGGCATGGTTCAGCGCGTCGCTGATGACGGCATCGTCGGGGCCCAGTATTGTCTCGAAGAGCCCGCCGTTGGCGTCGAAGCAGGACGGGTAGAGGATGGTGTCCTCCGTCCCCAGGAACCCGCTGATGCGATCCTCGAGGGCCTTGTGAATCGTCTGTGTTCCACAGATGAAACGCACGGACGCCATGCCATAGCCATACTCGTCGAGCGCCTTGTGGGCGGCGGCGATGACTTCAGGGTGATTCGCAAGTCCGAGGTAGTTGTTGGCACAGAGATTCAGCACCTCGGTGATGTCGCCATTGGACCGTACGTTGATGGCAGCCTGTTGCGGGCCGGCGATCAGGCGTTCGGTCTTGAAGAGGCCTTCGTCGTGCAGGGCATTGGTTTGCGCTGCAAGGGAGTTGAGAAATTCAGCAGGCACGGGATTGCTCTTGAAGGTTGAAGGACGCAAAGTATATCAGGACGATACCGGAGAAAGATCGTGGCTGACCGCACTTTAAGGCTCGACAGATGGCTGTGGTTTACGCGCTTTTACAAGACGCGTTCCGCGGCCAGTGCGGCCGTGCAGGGCGGGCACATTCGGCACAATGGTGAGCGAGCGCGCAGCTCGACCAAGGTCGCGATTGGCGACCAGGTTCGCCTCGTTCGCAACCAGCTCATCTACGAGTTAAGGGTCGAGGATATTCCTTCGCGGCGCGGGCCGGCGCCCGAAGCGCAGGCATGCTACAGCGAGTCTGAGGCAAGCATCGCTGCGCGCGAGGGCCACCTGGCAGACCTGCGCAGCGACCGCCTGCAGATGCCGACAACGCCCGGACGACCCGACAAGCACACGCGCCGGCGGCTGCGCGAGAGGAACCGCGGAAAGGACTGAGAATCCGGATGAATACGAGTGCCCGTCTCGTAATTAATGCCCTATAATCGCCGCCCACGGCCCCGTCGTCGGGGCGCCAAGACGAATCCACCGGAAGTGGACGAACGGAGTGTGGCATGAGCTTCATCGATCAACCGGCTGCGCAACCCAGCAGCATCCCCTACATCAATGATAATTATCTGGCTGACGAACAGACCATTGTTCGGGAGCTGGCGGCCAGGGCGGATAGCGGGGAAGCGGTACGCCGCAAGATTCTCGACACCGCGGCCCAGCTGGTTCGCGCCGTGCGTAAAAACACCCGGAACGATGGCGGCATTGAGGCCTTCCTGCAGCAGTATGACCTCTCGTCTGACGAAGGCGTGCTGCTCATGTGTATCGCGGAAGCGTTGCTGCGCATCCCGGATGCCGATACCGCCGATCGGTTGATCGCCGACAAGATTACCGCGGCCCGGTGGCAGGACCATGTCGGTACCAGTGACTCACTGTTTGTCAATGCGTCAACCTGGGGCCTGATGCTGACTGGCAAGATCCTGACGATGGATGACATGGCGACGGGCAACCCGACGCGATTGCTCGGCAAGCTCGTTAGCCGTGCCGGCGAGCCCGTTGTGCGCACTGCCATGCGCCAGGCGATGAAGATCATGGGTCACCAGTTTGTCATGGGACGCAATATCGCTGAGGCCCTCAAACGTGCGATGAAGAGCACTGACCTGCCATATCGTTATTCCTTTGACATGCTGGGAGAGTCCGCGCTTACTGCTGCGGACGCGCAGCGCTACCTCGATAATTATCACGAGGGTATCAAGAGCATCGCCCAGGGTCCGCGGATCGACGCGCCCGATGTGTTCTCGGCGCCCGGTATCTCGGTGAAACTGTCGGCGCTCCATCCTCGCTATGAGTATTCGCACGAAGAGCGTGTGATGGCCGAACTGGTCCCAGCCGTTCTCGAACTTGCGAAGCACGCGAAAGAGGCTGGCATCGGCTTGACGATCGATTCCGAAGAAGCACATCGGCTCGAAATGTGGCTTGGTATTTTCGAACGCATATACCGGGACCCGACCCTCGATGGCTGGGACGGATTCGGCGTGGCGCTGCAAACCTACCAGCGACGGGGCAATGACGCGCTGCGTTTCCTGGTTGAACTTGCCGACGACGTGGGTCGTCGCATCCCCGTGCGCCTTGTGAAGGGTGCGTATTGGGACAGCGAAATAAAATGGGCGCAGGAGCAGGGGCTGGAAAGCTATCCTGTGTTCACGCGCAAGTCCCATTCGGATATCTCCTACCTGGCAGCGGCGCGAGTCGCACTGGATGCCGGGGATAAGATCTACGCGCAGTTCGCAACGCACAATGCACACACGCTTGCCAGCATTCTGCACTTCGCGGGATCGCGTCGCGATTACGAGTTTCAGCGACTTCATGGCATGGGCGAGGAGTTGTATGCCGAAGTCGTCGACCCGGCGAAGCACGATCGTCCGTGTCGCGTGTATGCGCCCGTTGGGAATCATAAAGACCTGTTGCCGTACCTCGTACGTCGTTTGCTCGAGAACGGCTCAAACACGTCATTCGTCAACAAGATTGCCGATGAATCCATCGATGTTATGGACATCATCGCCGACCCTTTGGAATTGGCGGCCAGGCATGACTACGCGGCACACGACCGGATCCCGGCACCGGGCGACATTTTTCAGCCGGAGCGTCAAAACTCACATGGCGTAAACCTGCCAAATCGAAGCATCAGCAGTCAATTACTGGCGGATCTCGATGCGGCCAGCAAGAAGCCGATCACGGCGAAGCCGATTATTGGCGGTAAGGAGATGGACGGTAAGGAGGATCCTTCTGTCAATCCTGCCAATACGTCCGAAGTGATTGGCGTATGCCACCAGGCCAACGAAGAGCATGTCGACAGGGCGATTGAGCTGTCGGTCGCTGCTCAGCCTGCCTGGGATCGTCTGGGCGGCGAGGAGCGTTCCAATATTCTCAACCGCGCAGCGGACCTGTTCGAAAAGCACAGTGCCGAGCTGTTGCGGCTGTGCGTAACGGAAGGGGGCAGGAGTATCCCCGACTCGATTTCCGAGCTGCGCGAGGCCGTTGACTTCATGCGTTACTACGGTGCGCAGGCAAGGAAGCACTACGGCGAGCCAATTGTGATGCCCGGACCAACCGGAGAGCGCAATACCTACAGCATGCGTGGGCGTGGGGTGTTCATCGCCATCAGTCCATGGAACTTCCCGCTGGCAATTTTCACCGGGCAGGTCACGGCCGCTCTCGCTGCGGGTAACGCAGTGCTGGCCAAGCCGGCAGCGCCGACGCCACTCGTTGCCTACCGGGCAGTGCAGTTGTTGCACGAAGCCGGCGTGCCGCAGGACGTGCTGCATTTTATTCCCGGCAGCGGCAGACTCGTCGGCGGTCGGGCTGTAGCGGATCCTCGTGTGGCCGGCGTGGTATTCACCGGGTCTACCGAGGTTGCGCAGACGATCAACCAGACACTGGCACACAGGGACGGTCCGATCGGTGTCCTGATCGCCGAGACAGGCGGTCAAAATGCGATGTTCGTGGATAGCTCCGCACTGCCCGAGCAGGTTGTCCATGATGCTATCTATTCGGCATTCAACAGCGCCGGCCAGCGATGCTCAGCCCTGCGCCTGCTGTGTGTGCAGGAGGAGATCGAGCCGCGAACCCTGGACCTGCTCAAGGGCTACATGGAGGAGCTCGTCATTGGCGATCCAAGGCATCTGTCCACGGACGTTGGGCCGGTCATCGATGATCCGTCCCGGGTAACACTGGAGGCGCACGTTGCACGCATGGCGAAAGAGCAAACCCTCGTGCATCGCTGTGCGTTGCCGGCTGAGACCAGTATTGGCACGTACTTCGCACCAACGCTGGTTGAGATCGACGACATCAGTGCATTGAAGCGTGAGGAGTTCGGTCCGGTGCTGCATGTGCTCAAGTTCAAGAGCAGGCACCTCGACAAGATGGTCGCGGCTGTAAATTCGACAGGTTTTGGCCTGACGATGGGTATCCACAGTCGTATCGATTCGCGGATAGCCGGTGTTGCCGCGGATTGCGGTGCAGGCAACCTGTACGTGAACCGCAACATGATCGGCGCCGTTGTCGGCGTTCAGCCCTTTGGCGGAAGAGGCCTGTCGGGTACCGGGCCGAAAGCGGGTGGGCCAAACTACGTGCAGCGCTTCGGCACGGAGTTCACACTGAGCAATAACATCTCCGCGGTTGGAGGCAATGCCAGCCTGCTGACGCTGGGCTCCGATTAATGGCGGCGGTCAGTGTCTTCGACATCTTCAAGATAGGGGTCGGTCCGTCCAGTTCTCACACGGTCGGGCCAATGAAGGCCGCCCGGGCATTTGTTGA
>Ga0316188_10001461_pt1 | contig 11188 bp, 14 predicted proteins | sample Phiworburrow1_MG_FD_204933 | JGI IMG/M metagenome (GOLD analysis project Ga0316188, IMG submission 204933) | Coastal sediment microbial communities from Maine, United States - Phippsburg worm burrow 1 | ecosystem: Environmental > Aquatic > Marine > Coastal > Sediment | place: USA: Maine... | reverse complement strand
GATGCCGGCGCGGTCGCTGGCGCCAGCGAGCCCGATGCCGGTGTCGAGATCGATTCGAACACCGAGGCCGTTCCGAACGCCGAGTCGGACGCCCAGCCACTGAAGTCAGGAGCAATGCAATGAGCTCGCGCATTCTGGTTGTCGATGACGAACCCGACATCCGCTATCTGCTGAAAGACATACTGGAAGACGAGGGCTACCTCGTCGATGTTGCCGAGGACGCGCGCGCCGCGAACGAGATTCGGCGCACCGTCGACCCTGACCTTGTGCTGCTCGATATCTGGATGCCCCAGGTGGATGGGGTGACATTATTGAAGCAGTGGAAGGCGTCGCCGGATGATAATTGCCCCGTGGTGATGATGTCGGGTCACGGCACCGTGGAAACGGCGGTCGAGGCAACGCGTTACGGAGCTATCGATTTTGTCGAGAAGCCGTTATCCATGGCGAAACTGCTGAGCACGGTAAAATCGGCCCTGTCCCGGGGCGTCGAGGGCGGGCGACCGGAGAATCGGCGACCGCGCGAACAACCGGTCGGCAACAGTCTGCTGGTGCAGCGGCTCAAGCAACGCCTGCTCGAGCTGCGCGATTCCAGCGAACCGGTATTTTTTACGGGACCTCAAGGCAGCGGCAAACGCATCTGGGCCGATTTTCTCTGCGCCACTTCCGGAGGGGTGCAGGTATTCGATGGTGGTAGCGAAATTCGCGACCTGGTGCCACTTGCGAGCAATCTATATATCGACGAGATCGCCGAGCTGACTGCCGAGCAGCAGACGCAATTGCGTGAAACCATACTGGCAAACAACCGTGGCTCGAGATTCCGGTTTGTGCTGGCGAGTCGTTTCAGTTGCGACGAACTGTTACAGCAAGAGGCGGTAGATCCACATTTGGCGCGTTTATGGACGGATGCCGTCGAGATTCCAGCACTGGAAGATCACATTGAAGATATCCCGGAGTTGCTGCAATACTACGTCAACTGGTATAGCGACAACGAGCAGTTGCCCTATCGCCATTTCAATGTTGCGGCGCAAAACCTGTTGCGAAACCATCGCTGGCGTGGTGATATCAAACAACTCAAGCAGTTCGTCAGGACCATGTTGACCAACGGCAACTCCGAACAGATCGAGCTCGAAGAAATTGAACAGGCGCTGCGCCTGATAACCGCGACCGAAGAAATGGAGTCGGGCAATAAAATGCAGATATCCGTGGATATGAGTCTTGATCTGCGCGAGGCGCGCGAGGCGTTTGAACGCGAGTATCTGTCTCGGCACCTGGCTCTCTGTGGTTACAACATGACCGAACTCGCGCGCCGCGTGGGCCAGGAACGAACGCATTTATATCGCAAACTGAAATCACTCGGGCTGCAAGCCAAGAAACAATAAAAACGATGAATATTATTATCTTAGGTGCGGGGCAGGTGGGCTCCACGGTGGCCACGGAATTATCAAGGGAAGAGTCCAACGAGCTGACCGTGATCGATATCAACCAGCAAATCCTCTCGGAACTTCAGGATCGGCTCGATCTGCGCACCATATGCGGTAACGGCTCCTACCCGGGTTTGCTCGAAGAAGCCGGCGCTGACGATGCCGACATGATCGTTGCCCTGACCAACAGCGACGAAATCAACATGATCGCCTGCCAGGTCGCCTCGTCCATTTTTCATACGCCGACCAAGGTCGCACGAATTCGTTCACCGGAATACCTACGCCGGCCCGGGCTGTTCGCGGAAAATTCGATCCCGGTAGACTTCATCATCAGCCCGGAATCGCTGGTCACCGAGTACATCTATCATCTGATCGAGCACCCGAGCGCCCTGCAGGTCCTCGATTTCGCTGGCGGCAGGGCGCAACTGGTTGCGGTCAAGGCCTTCCACGACGGTTTGATGGTGGGACGCGCCCTGCGCGAAATGAAGGCCGTGGTGCCCGGGGTGGATATGCGCGTCGCCGCGGTGTTTCGGGGCGGTGAATCGATATTGCCCACGGCTGATTGTGTTATCCAGGAAGAAGACGAGGTATTCCTGTTCGCCGCGCGCGAGCACATACCGACGGTTATATCAGAGATGCGCAAACTGGAAAAACCGAACAAGCGCATCATGCTCGCCGGTGGCGGTAATATCGGCGGCCAACTGGCTGCGATGATGGAAAAGGATTTCCAGGTCAAGGTGATCGAGGCTAATCCGGCGCGCGCGCGCGAATTGTCAGCCGCGCTTGATTCGACGATTGTACTGCTCGGCGACGCCGCCAATCCCGATCTGCTGCTGGAAGAGAACATCGAGAGCATGGACGTGTTCTGTGCGCTCACCAACGATGACGAGGCGAATATCCTGTCATCCATGCTGGCCAAGCGCATGGGCGCGAAGAAAGTCATGTCGTTAATCAATCGACCGGCCTATGTCGACCTCGTCGAAAGCGGCCTGATCGATATCGCGATTTCACCTCACCAGGTTACGATCGGGGCGTTGCTGGCGCACATACGTCGCGGCGATGTCGTCGCGGTGCACGCCCTGCGGCGCGGCTCGGCCGAGGCGATCGAAGCGATCGCACACGGTGATCGCAACTCGTCGCGGGTGGTGGGTCGAGCGATCGAGGACATCAAGCTGCCGGACGGCGCGCGCATCAGTGCCATCGTGCGCGGCGAGGATGTGTTGATTGCGCATCACGACACGGTCATCGAATCGGAGGATCACGTCATCCTGTTCCTGACCAACAAGAAAAAGATCGCGGCCGTGGAAAAATTGTTCCAGGTCGGAATCACCTACTTCTAGAACAGCGCCACCAACCCGCATGCAATTCCTCGTCATTCAACGCATTTTAGGTTTGCTGATGATGGTGTTCAGCAGCACGCTGCTGCCGCCGATTGTAACGGGCCTGATATACAAGGACGGGGCGATATTGCCCTTCGTGGAAGCGTTCTTCGCGACCCTGATCGCCGGTTTTCTGCTTTACCTGCCGGTTATCAAGCACAAGAAAGAACTGCGCCTGCGCGACGGTTTCCTGGTCGTGGTGCTGTTCTGGACGGTACTGGGCGTCGCCGGTGGCCTGCCTATTTACCTCTCCGGAATAAACGATATCTCCATTACCGATGCCGTTTTCGAATCGATTTCGGGAATCACCACGACCGGCGCCACGGTCATCGTCGGCCTCGACGACCTGCCGCACTCGCTGCTGTTTTATCGCCAGGAACTGCAGTGGCTCGGCGGCATGGGTATCATCGTGCTGGCGGTGGCGGTTCTGCCGATGCTTGGAGTCGGCGGTATGCAGCTGTTTCGCGCCGAGACACCGGGTCCGGTCAAGGACACCAAGTTGACGCCGCGCATTACCGAAACCGCGAAGGCGCTCTGGTATATTTATCTCGGCCTGACAATTGCCTGCTGCCTCGCGTACTGGCTCGCCGGGATGTCATTTTTCGATGCCCTGTCGCATTCCTTTTCCACCGTTGCGATTGGCGGATTTTCGACGCACGACGCCAGCATCGGCTATTTCGATAGCACGGCGATCCAGTTTATTGCGATCGTATTCATGCTGTTATCCGGGATCAATTTCGCCATACACTTTACCGCTTTTCGGCATCGCTCCCTGCAACCCTACCAGCGCGACGCGGAATTTCGCACCTATATCCTGGTACTGACCGTCGTCAGCGTCATCACCATCGGTTACCTGCAACTCTCGCACACCTTCGATACCACCGCCGAATCGGTTATCGAGGGCCTGTTCCAGGTGGTTTCCATTGGCACCACCACCGGCTTTACGACCGCGGAGTATTACAGCTGGCCAGGGTTTCTGCCGGTACTGCTGCTGTACGTCAGCTTCATCGGCGGTTGCTCCGGTTCCACCGGTGGCGGTATCAAGGTCATTCGTATCCTGCTGCTGGTGAAGCAGGGCATGCGCGAACTGCGTCGCCTGGTGCATCCGAACGCCCAGATAGCCGTCAAGATCGGCAAGAAGGCCATGCCCGAAAAAGTGATCGAAGCGGTGTGGGGCTTTTTCGCCGCCTATTTTGCGATTTCGGCGCTGATGATACTGCTGCTGATGGCAACCGGGCTCGACCAGGAAACCGCGTTTTCGGCGGTTGCGGCCTGTCTCAACAACCTGGGCCCCGGGCTCGGTGACGTCGGTCGCAATTTTGCCTCGATCAATGACCCGGCAAAATGGATTCTATGCCTCGCGATGCTGCTGGGGCGCCTGGAGATTTTTACCCTGCTGGTGCTGATTACACCGGCCTTCTGGAGAAAATAAATGGCCCTGAATAGCCGCGAAATCGACGCCAGTGGCCTGGAAGTAGCCTCCGAGGCCCGGCTGGAGCGCAAGATACGCAGCGCCGTCGGTCGCGCCATAAGCGATTTTGCCATGATCGAAGCCGGCGATCGCGTCATGGTGTGCCTGTCCGGTGGAGCCGACAGCTACACGCTGCTCGACGTATTGTTGCGCCTGCAGAAATCCGCGCCAATCGATTTCGAGCTGGTAGCGGTGAACCTCGATCAGAAACAGCCTGATTTTCCCGAGCAGGTTTTGCCGGACTACCTGGATCGGCTCGGCGTGGAGTACCGCATCGTCGAGGAAGATACCTACAGCGTCGTCAAACGCCTCGTGCCGGAAGGCAAGACCACCTGTTCGTTGTGCTCGCGCCTGCGCCGTGGCGTGTTGTACAACACCGCGACCGAGATTGGCGCCACCAAGATCGCCCTGGGTCATCATGCCGACGACATTGTCGAGACCCTGTTTCTCAACCTGTTCTTCAACAGCCGCATGAAAGCAATGCCGCCTCGGCTGTTGAGCGACGACGGGCGCAATGTCGTAATCAGGCCAATGGCTTACCTGCGTGAGCAGGTCATCAAGCAGTATGCCGCGCTGCGCGATTACCCGATCATTCCCTGTAATCTGTGCGGTACGCAGCCCAATTCGCAACGGCAAAAGGTCAAGGCCATGCTGACGCAATGGGACCAGCTTTATCCCGGGCGTGTCGAAAACGTGCTGGGCGGCCTGTGCCGGGTATCGCCCTCACATCTGCTGGATCGGGAACTGTTTGATTTCGATCTGCAGCGGGTCGATACGCAGCGGGCGCAGGACCCTGCCGTGCAGGGCTAGCCGGCGTCGGTGCCGGGCCGGATTCGACCGCTTTGACGACTTCCCTGGCTGTCGACCAGTCCACCGGACGTGCTAGTATTGCCATGTTCGAAACCGGGCAGATATCGTAACCTGGCTGCGATGTTGCCAGCATGAATCCTCATTTCAATGTGGGCCTGGTCCTGCAGGTTTTACTGGAGAGTTACAAAACGCATGCTATTTCCAGCCATACAACCCCTCAGAACCTGGCGCTTTCCGGTTTCGGATTTGCACACCCTGTACCTCGAAGAAAGCGGCAATCCCCAGGGCGTGCCGGTGGTTTTCCTGCACGGCGGTCCGGGCGGTTCCTGCGAACCCGGTCATCGGCGCTTTTTCAATCCCGAATCCTATCGCATCATCCTGTTCGATCAGCGCGGCAGCGGAAAGTCTCGTCCGCATGCCAGTCTCGAGGAGAACACTACCTGGGACCTGGTCGCGGATCTCGAACGGATACGCGAGTTTCTCGAGATCGAACGCTGGGTCGTGTTTGGCGGTTCCTGGGGTTCAACCCTGGCGCTGGCTTATGCGCAGACACATCCGGAGCGGGTGCTGGGATTGATCCTGCGTGGCGTTTTCCTGGCGCGCGATGAAGACGTGAACTGGTTTTTCAATGGCTCCGCCGCGCGCGTTTTTCCGGAAGCCTGGCAGCACTTCATCGAACCCATACCGGAAGCGGAACGCGACAACATGGTCGACGCCTATTACCAACGCCTCACCAGCAGTAACGAGATCGTGCGCATGGGCGCCGCCAAGGCCTGGTCCATCTGGGAAGGTTCGGCAGTTACCCTGCTACCCGATAAAAACGTGGTCAATCACTTCAGCGATCCGCACATTGCGCTCAGCATTGCCCGAATCGAATGCCATTATTTTCGCCACAATTGTTTCTTCAGGCCCAATCAATTGCTCGAAGATATGTCGAAAATTGCCGATATTCCCGGCTATATCGTGCATGGGCGCTATGACATGGTATGTCCGATAGACCAGGCGCTGCTGTTGCAGGAGCACTGGCAAAACGCCCAGCTGAAGGTGATCGGCGACGCCGGTCACGCGGTCACCGAACACGGCATTTCGCGCGCCCTGGTCAACTGCTGTAACTCGATGCTGGACATCGTCACTTGATCAACCTGCTGCAACGCGTCAGTGCTGCCAGCGTCGTGGTGGCGAACGAGACCATCGCGCAAATCGAACAGGGCTTGCTGGTACTGGTCGGCCTGCAGTCCAGCGACGACGCCAGCGTTGTCGAACGGCAGTTGCAGCGCCTGCTCAACTATCGCGTATTCGCCGACAGCGCCGGCAAGATGAACCTGTCGCTGGTTGATGTGCAGGGCGGTTTGCTGCTGGTGCCGCAGTTTACGCTGGTAGCCGATACCCGCAAGGGTCGTCGGCCCAGTTTTGCCTCGGGCGCGAATCCGCAGCAGGGCAAAGCGCTGTTCGACGGGATGGTGGCAGCCGCGCGTTTGAGCCACCCGCTGGTGCAATGTGGCCGCTTCGGCGCCGATATGCAGGTGCACCTGGTAAATGACGGTCCGGTAACCTTTATCCTCGATTGACGGGCCCATATCCCGGTCGAATATTCGCGGCCGATTAATTGTCGAATTTGCTGTCGATGTCGATTATCATCGGCATCCTCTTGAATCCCAACCAACGGGTCATCAATGCCACAACGAAGTGCAACCGTGCAACGCGACACGCTGGAAACGCAAATCAGCGTCTCGCTCAATCTCGATGGAACCGGCAAGTCTGAATTCGCCACCGGAATTCCGTTTCTCGAGCACATGCTCGAGCAGATCGCGCGCCATGGCGCTTTCGACATGGATATCAAGGCCAGTGGGGATTTACACATCGACGATCACCATACCGTGGAAGATATCGGTATAACGCTCGGACAGGCGTTCAAGCAGGCGCTGGGCGACAAGCAGGGGATCATGCGTTACGGCCACGCTTACGTGCCGCTGGACGAAGCCCTGTCGCGCGTGGTAATCGATTTTTCGGGCCGTCCCGGCATCGAGTACCGGGTCGATTTTACGCGCCCGCGCATTGGCCAGTTTGACGTCGACCTGATTCACGAATTCTTTCAGGGCTTTGTCAATCATGCGCCCGCGACCCTGCACATCGATAATCTGGCCGGCCGCAATGCCCATCACATTGCCGAGACCATGTTCAAAGCCTTCGGCCGAGCGCTGCGTTTTGCGGTCAGCCAGGACGAACGCATGCCGGGCGTGATCCCGTCCACCAAGGGGTCATTGTAGCTTATGCAGGTTTGTGCCGTGGTCGATTACGGCATGGGCAATTTGCGCTCCGTGGTCAACGCGCTGGAATTTGTCGGCAGCGACGAGCTTCGGGTAGTGCTGACTTCCGATCCGCGCCAGATTGCCGATGCCGACCGCGTTGTCTTTCCCGGTCAGGGGGCGGCCGGGGATTGCATGCGTGCGATCGATGAGTACGGGCTGCGCGACACGATTATCAGCGTTGCCGCGAGTCGCCCTTTCCTGGGCATCTGTATGGGGTTGCAGGTATTGGTCGATTTCAGCGAGGAGAACCAGGGTACTGAATGCCTCGGTATTTACCGGGGCCGTGTTAAATATTTCGGTGATGGCCTTAGAGACCCGAGCGGCGTTAAACTAAAGGTTCCGCACATGGGCTGGAATCGCGTCATGCAGACCGCGGCGCACCCGCTTTGGCGTTCCATCGATGACGGCAGCCGGTTTTATTTCGTGCACAGCTATTATCTCGAAACAGATGAAGCGGAACTGGTGGCGGGATCTACCGATTACGGGTTTCGCTTTACCAGCGCTATCGCTCGCGACAACCTGTTTGCGCTGCAATGCCATCCGGAAAAAAGCGCTGACGCGGGTTTGCAGCTACTACGTAATTTTGTCAACTGGGACGGTCAAGCATGATCCTGATACCGGCTATCGATCTTAAAGAAGGGCATTGTGTGCGCCTGCGCCAGGGCAACATGGATGACAGCACGGTTTTTTCTGACGACCCGGTGGCGATGGCGGGAAAGTGGGCCGCGCAGGGCTGCACGCGCCTGCACCTGGTGGATCTGGACGGCGCTTTTGAAGGCGAACCGGTGAATGCGGACATTATCGAGGAGATTTGCACCTCGTTCCCGGATTTGCCTATCCAGATCGGTGGTGGCATCCGCACGATCGAGACGGTCGAGTCCTACCTGGAAGCCGGGGTCAGTTACGTGATCCTCGGCACCATGGCGGTGAAGCGCCCCGAGTTCATTACGCAACTGTGTGCGGAGTTTCCCGGAAAAATCATTGTCGGCATCGATGCCAGGAACGGTATGGTCGCCGTGCACGGCTGGGCCGAGCATTCGGAGCATCGCGCGCAGGACCTGGCCCTGCAGTTCGAGGATGAGGGTGTCGCCGCAATCGTCTACACCGACATCAGTCGTGACGGTATGATGCAGGGTGTCAACGTGGAGGCGACGCGTAAACTGGCCGAATCGATCCATGTCCCCGTGATTGCCTCTGGCGGAGTCACCGATATGGACTGCATCGTCAAGCTCAACGCGGTGAAGAGTGCCGGTATCGAAGGCGTCATTATCGGCCGGGCGCTGTATGAGCGCACCATCGACCTGCGGGATGCGCAGGCCTACGTCGACCAGCACTGATTCGCACCCGATCCATTCGCATGTCTCTTGCCAAGCGCATTATTCCCTGTCTGGACGTCGATAACGGTCGCGTCGTCAAGGGCGTCAAGTTCGTCGAAATACGCGATGCGGGTGACCCGGTGGAAAATGCCAGGCGCTACAACCTGGAGGGTGCGGACGAACTGACTTTTCTGGATATCACGGCGAGTTCGGATAATCGCGAGACCATGGTGCACGTGGTCGAAGACGTCGCCAGGGAAGTCTTTATACCGCTTACCGTTGGCGGCGGTATTCGTGAACTGGCAGACATTCGGCGCATGCTGAACGCGGGCGCCGACAAAATCAGCATCAACACCGCGGCCGTGTTCAATCCCGAATTTGTCGCCCGGGCCGCGGACAAGTTTGGCTCGCAATGCATCGTCGTCGCGGTGGATGCGAAGCGAGTCAGCGCCGCCGGCGAAGACGGCCGGTGGGAGATTTTCACCCACGGAGGCCGCAAGCCGACCGGAATCGACGTGCTCGAATGGGTTGCCAGGATGGATGGTTACGGTGCGGGCGAAATTCTGCTCACCAGTATGGATCGCGACGGCACCCGTATCGGCTTCGACAATGAGCTGACGCGCCAGGTTTCGCGTAGCGTCAGGGTCCCGGTTATCGCCTCCGGCGGCGTTGGTAACCTGCAGCACCTTGCCGATGGCATCCTCGAGGGCGAGGCTGACGCCGTGCTCGCGGCCAGTATTTTTCATTTTGGCGAGTTTCGCATCAGCGAGGCCAAGGCATATCTGCGCGCTCGCGGCATCGAGGTGCGCGATGACTGACTGGCTCGACGCGTTGCGCTGGAACAGCGAAGGCCTGCTGCCGGCGATTGCCCAGGACCGCAACAGCGGCGAAGTGCTGATGCTGGCCTGGATGGATCGCGAGGCGCTGCGGCTTAGCCAGCAACTCGGCCGTGCCGTTTACTGGTCACGCTCGCGGCAAAAGCTCTGGTTCAAGGGTGAGGAATCGGGTCACCAGCAACAGGTTTCGGAAATTCGCGTCGATTGCGACGCCGATGTCATCCTGCTGCAGGTCGAACAGGTCGGGGGAATTGCCTGCCATACGGGCAGGCGGCGTTGTTTTTTCCGGGTTTTACAGGACGGGGAGTGGCAAATTGATGAAGAAATTATCAAGAATCCCGACGAGATTTATCGATGAGTGATGATATACTCCTGCGCCTGATGGCCGTACTGGCGTCGAGAAAGGGTGCGGATCCCGATTCATCATACGTGGCGGGGCTGTATGCAAAAGGCCTCGATTCCATATTGAAGAAAATCGGAGAAGAGTCGGCTGAGACAATCATTGCCGCAAAATCAGGCGATAAACAGCAAATCGTTTACGAAACCGCGGATCTGTGGTTTCACTGCCTGGTGATGCTGGCGCAACAGGATCTGGATGCCCGGCTGGTGCTGGAAGAGCTGGATCGCCGTTTCGGCGTTTCCGGTCTCGACGAGAAAGCCGCGCGTGAACAAAGTAAATGAGGTGAGACATGGGTTTTGGTGGAATTAGTATCTGGTCGCTATTGTTGATACTGGGAATTGTGATCCTGATATTCGGCACGAAGAAACTGCGCAACGTCGGCGGTGATCTGGGTGGCGCAATCAAGAATTTCAAAAAGTCGGTCAAGGATGAGGAAGTCGTTAGCGACAAGCCGGAAACCGAAGGCCAGGTGCTGGAAGGCAAGGTAAAGGAAGAAGACAAGGTTTGAACCAGGTTTTCGATCCTTTCGAAACCCGGTAGCGCCGCGAGCAGGAAATCATATGTTTGACATGGGTTTCACCGAGATGATGCTGATCGGCATTGTCGCGCTGGTCGTGATTGGTCCTGAGCGCCTGCCAGGTGTCGCACGCACTGCCGGCAAGTATGTCGGCCGGCTCAAGCGTTTCATGACGACGGTCAAGGCCGACGTCGAGCAGGAACTGCGTGCCGACGAATTGCGCCAGATTCTATCGCAACAGCAAAAGGAACTGGATTCGTTGAAAGACACGATTTCAGAGGCCGGCATGGATATCGAAAAAGAGGCCAATGTCGTGGATGCCGTCAGCGATAGCGCGAAGACAGAAACTGTCGAGCCTGTCGCCGAGCCGCTTGCCGCGGCGACGCCCGGGGACGATGCCGCAACTGCTGAGCCGGCGCCCGACCCTGTTGCCGACGAAGCTGCCAGTAAAGCCCGCTGATGAGCGAAGAAGACACCGAACAAACCGGTATCGGCAGCCTGATGTCGCACCTGGTCGAACTGCGCGACCGGGTGGTGCGCATGGTGCTGGCGGTGCTGGCCATATTCCTATGCCTGTTTTACTGGGCAAACGACATCTATACCTTTCTTGCGGAACCGCTGACGCGGCATCTGCCGGAAGGCGCCAACATGATCGCGATCGATGTCGCCTCGCCATTTCTGACGCCGTTCAAACTGGTGCTGATGCTGGCGGTGTTTCTGGCCATGCCA
>Ga0316188_10001460_pt1 | contig 11192 bp, 5 predicted proteins | sample Phiworburrow1_MG_FD_204933 | JGI IMG/M metagenome (GOLD analysis project Ga0316188, IMG submission 204933) | Coastal sediment microbial communities from Maine, United States - Phippsburg worm burrow 1 | ecosystem: Environmental > Aquatic > Marine > Coastal > Sediment | place: USA: Maine... | reverse complement strand
TGCCGCTGGCGATCCTGGTCGCCTTCGCCCTGAGCTTTTCCAGCACCGTCTTCGCCGTCAAGATCCTCGAGGAAAAGGGCGAAATGGCGGCCATGCACGGCAAGGTCTCCATCGGTATCCTGATCATGCAGGATATCTTCGCCGTACTCTTCCTGACCGTGTCCCTCGGCAAGATTCCCTCCGTTTTGGCGCTGCTCGTCCCACTGGCCCTTTGGGGGCTGCGGCCGCTGCTCTACCGCCTGGCGGACCACTGCGGGCACGGTGAACTGCTGCTGCTGTTCAGCCTGTTCGTGGCACTTGTCGTGGGCGCCGCGGGCTTCGAAGTGGTCGGCCTGAAGGCCGACCTGGGCGCACTGGTGCTCGGAGTTTTGATGGCCGGCCACGAGAAGAGTTCGGAGATGGCCAAGACCCTGCTGGGGCTGAAGGACCTCTTTCTGGTCGGCTTCTTCCTGACCATCGGCCTTTCAGGCGCGCCGAGCCTGGCCGCTCTCGGCGTGGCGGTGCTTCTGGTCATGGCGGTGCCGTTCAAGGTGGCGCTCTTCTTCACCCTGCTGACCCGTTTCAGGCTCAGGGCACGCTCCTCGTTGCTCGGTTCGCTGAGCCTGGCCAATTACAGCGAGTTCGGGCTGATCGTTGCAGTGGTCGGCGCGAGCAACGGCTGGCTGGGCTCCGAATGGCTGGTCATCATTGCCGTTGCCATGGCCATCAGCTTCGTGATTGCCTCGCCGCTGAACACCGCCGCTGATGCTCTTTACGGCCGATACCGCGAGAGCTTACGGCGCTTTGAAACCGGCACCCGCCACCCGGATGATCAACCGATCGACCCGGGTGGTGCCAATATTGGCATTTTCGGAATGGGCCGGCTCGGCACCATGGCCTACGATTTCCTTCGTGACAAGTATGGCGATACGGTCATCGGCTTCGATTACGATGCCGACACAGTGCGTAGGCAACAGGAGGCCGGTCGCCGCGTTGTTTACGGCGATCCGACCGATCCCGATTTCTGGGCAAGGCTCCAGGTCGAGCCGGGCAAGGCGGCCCGACTGGTCATGCTGGCCCTGCCCAAGCATGTCTCCAACCTGCATATCGCCAGGCAGATGATTGAAAAGGGGTACCAGGGGGTGCTGGCCGCCACCGCACATTTCGATGACCAGGTCGAGGAACTGCGCCAGGCCGGGGTCCATGCGGCCTACAATTTTTACAACGAAGCCGGGCTCGGGTTCGCCGAGCATGTCTGGTCGGTCCTGGAGAACAAGGGGACAACGGAGCTCTCATGAAAATTCATATGCCTGAAATCAAAATTTTTGTGTTTGGACGCTACGGCAGCCTGCTGATCGCGTTGCTTCTGCTGATGCTTGTGCAGCCTACCGTCGAGACGCTATTTGGTAAATACCTGCTCGAGGCATTGTTCATCGCAGTCCTGTTGGCCGGGCTTAAGGCCCTCGAAATTAAGAAGGGTCTGTTCCGTTTCGAGCTCACCCTACTCTTGGTCAGTCTTGCGCTGTCTATTGTCGGAACCCTTGGGGGCTACGAGGGGCTTTTCTTAATCGGCATCGCCGGCCGCGTGCTATTTATGTTGCTGGTCGCGTTGACCATCCTCCTCGACCTGTTCCGCAGCCACAAAGTGAGCGAGGATACACTGGCCGGTGCTGTCTGTGTTTACCTCTTGATTGCGGTTATCTGGGCTTATGTTTTTCTCTTGATTGAGTTTTTGCAACCGGGTTCCTTCTCTTTCACTCAGGGGCAAGCACACATGCAGCTCTGGGTCTCCAGGGAGTTTTTTCCGTTCTACTACTTCAGCCTGGTGACCATGACCACGGTCGGCTATGGTGACATGTCGCCAGTGTCGACCGAAGCGCGGACCTTTGCCACCATGGAGGCCCTCGTCGCGCAGATTTACCTGACTATCCTGGTGGCTCGACTGGTCGGGATGTACCTGATGCATCAGCAGGATAAAGAAAAGTGAAGCGTGCGGGCTTGAGAGAGCGTTGATGACTGCGCAACAAAAGCACCAGTCCACGGGCTAAAACCGCAGACATGCGCTTGCCGCTCTGGTAAAAGATTCAGGTTTTGGTGCTACGACCGCACGACATAATTCCGCCAGTATGTCCAGAGAATCAAGACAAAAACGGAGCATGGCCGGCTGGAGGTTCAGCCGGCCATGCTCCGTTCAAACAGTGGATCGAATCACCTTCCCGGCGGGAAGATCGCACAGGAGATTAATTCGAGGAGGCGATTTACTTCCAGCGATAAGTCCCCATTAAACCAAAGTTCATCTGATTGTCGTTGCCTTCGTCATCGACAATCGGGCTGTCCTTGGCGTCATTGAGGAGCTTCTTGTAGGAAACCAGGCCCATGATGCCCCAGTGCTCCCAGGGGGCGTAATGGCCGACCAGGTTGAGACCGACATCCTTGATGCCAGAATCGGCCGAGTAGCTGGACAGATTGCTGCTGCCGCGGTTGTGGGAATTAACACTGAAGTAGGTAGACATGTAATCTTCGCTGGCGTAGGTCATAAAAGCCCCTGGAGTGAGTGTCAGGGTTGGCATAACTTTCCAGCGGTAACCGGCACTGCCCTGGACGGTATAGCCGTCGTGGGAATCAGAGACGTCGGCAAGCACTTCCATACCGAGCAACAGGTTGTTGACATCGATGCCGCCAAAGATACCGGCCTCGAAAGCGGCATCAACTTTATCCATGCGGTCGACCTGGTTGTTGTCGACGTTATCGCGTTCAAAACGATAATTCAAGACCGGCCCGAGACTATAGTTCTTGTCGGCCAGCAGGTTGACCTTGAGGTTGGGTCCGTTCAGTTTGACAAAGCGGCCGCTGTCATAGTTGTGACTGAACAAGAAATACGGCACGGCTTTGGTATCATCGGAACCTTCGTAGTCTGGGGCAACCCCGGCACCTAAACCGATCATGCCATCGATGGCCCATACGGGGCTGGCCGCCAGCACAAGGGCCAGGCACACAACCAAGAGTCTTGAACTCTTCATAGCTAAACCTCCAAATAGAAAAACATGTTAAAAGTTGGCTGCCAGACTTAACTCAAATAATTCTAAAATATATTTATCATTTTGCAACTGAAATTTATTGAAGCAGAAGGTACAATTCACAAATTATGTTCGCCCACGCAAGCGCATCAGGCCGAAAATTGGTTGACATCACCTCCATGATCCAGAATTGTCTCAAGACGCTTGCCCTGCTCTGGGCCTTTGCCCAGTTTATCCTCACCCCTGCCTGGGCTGTGGAGCCGTCGGTTCAGGTCGAGGTTGCGGGGTTGGAGGGCGCCTTGCTGGACAATGCCAACGCAGCCTTGTCACTTCCGCCGGGGATCATCAGAAACGGCGTGGTCGAGGAGCGCTGGCTTGAGCGCTTTGCCGGCAAGGTGCCGGCACTGGTCGCCGCCGCCCTCGAGCCTTTCGGTCACTACCGGAGCGAAACCACGGTCTCGATAGACCGAAGCAACGATCCCTCCTACCGGATCCTGGTCAAGGTCAAGGCCGGGCCACCGACGGTCATCCGCAGCTTGACCGTAAAACTTTTAGGAGAAGGCCGCAAGGAGGAGAGCCTGCGCAGCAAGGTCCGTGAATTCCCCCTGAAAAAGGGCGTCCCCCTCGATCACCAGCTTTACGAGCAGGGCAAACTGGCGCTGCGTCTCGAGGCAAACAACCTCGGGTACCTGGAGAACACCTTTTCCTCTCATGCCATCCGCATCGACCGAGACGAGGATGCCGCGGACATCGAGCTGATCCTTGAGACCGGGCCGCGATTCTACTTTGGCAAGACCTCGTTCGTCGATAAGAGCGAAAGCTTTCCGGAAGAATTCCTGCAGCGCTTCCTGACCTACAAGGAGGGGGAAATCTTCTCGCACAAGGAGCTGCATCTCAGCCGCCGCAACTTTTACGGGGCCGATCGCTTCGATGAGGTCCTGATGGTGCCCCTGATGGATGAAGTTGTCGATCGACACGTCCCGGTCAGGGTCACACTGGTCCCAGGCAAACGGCGGCGTTTGCGCCCCGGAATAGGCTACGGGACCAATACCGGGGCCCGGGTTTCCCTGAGCTATCGGCACATGCAGTCTGGCGACACCCCACATGCTCACCTGGTCGACCTCAACCTGGCGGAGAGGACGCAGTATTTCGAAACCAGCTATACGATCCCCCAGGCAGGCAGCGTCGACAACAACCTGATCGGCACTTTCGGCCTCCGGCAAGAGGACCTCGACACTTACTCGACCAGGATGATTTATGTCGAGGGGGAGGAAACTTACGGGCTGGGGCAAGACAAGATTGGTTCGCTGTTTTTGCGCTACCTGTACGAAGACAGCGACGTTGGCAATGAGGGGGCCAACATCGCGAAACTCCTCATCCCGGGGGTACGCTATTACCAGAGGTCCTATGACGACCCGCTCAACCCCAAGAGAGGTTACCAGTTCCGCGTTGAGCTGCGTGGCAGCTTCGACATGCTGCTCTCCGACCTGACCATCGGCCAGGCTATCTCTGCAGGAAGCTTTATGCTGCCCTTGTCCCGACATCTGACCCTGCATTCGCGAGTCGAAGCGGCCACGACCGCCAAAAAGGATCAGCTGAGCCAGGTCCCTCCATCAATGCGTTTCTTCGTCGGTGGCGACAACAGCGTGCGCGGCTATGCTTATAAATCCCGTGGGCCGAAAGATAATTCGGGTGACGTAGTCGGTGGCGATTCGCTGATGGTCGGCAGCATCGAGGTGGAATACGCCTTGAGTGACCAATGGGGACTGGCGCTTTTCTACGATGCCGGCAGTGCATTCAACACCGGTGAAAAAATAGATGTCATAGAGGGCACCGGCATCGGCATCCGACGCTATACCCAGATCGGGCCGATCAAACTCGACCTGGCCACCCGCGTCAATGACAGCCACCCGGGTGTCCGCCTACACTTCAGTGTAGGATTCGACATATGAAGCGCAGCCTAGTCATCGGTCTCGTTCTCTTGGCGGCCATCGGCCTGTCGCTGGCCGGTTTCGGCTTCTGGTGCCTGGGGACGGCGGCAGGGTCACGCTGGCTTATCGGCGCAGCCGGCAGCTTCTCCGGGACCACGATCACAACAGCAGAATTCGAAGGCTCGCTGCTCGACGGCCTGGCACTCAAAGAGTTGCGGGTCGCTTGGAAAGGTGGCGAAATCCAGGCAGATGATCTCAGGCTGGACATCCACCGGTTCATTCCCTGGTCGGGAATCCTGGACGTCCAAGAGCTGACGATCAACCGGCTGGTCCTGCAACTCGATGAGGAGGCCGAGGGTTCGGCATCTGTCGACTCTGGAGATCAGGGTGCCGGCATGTCCCTTGCCGTGGCCCCCGAATGGCTTGAAGTCACGATCGACCGGCTGACGGTTACCGGTTTCGTCTACCGGAGCTCAGCCACGCCTGCCGAAGAGGTGGTGATCGCCGACCTGATCGCCGGTCAATATCGACTGGCCGGTCATCGGCTCGTAGCCCAGGACTTCGCCTACCATTCCCCGTATGTTGAACTGGATGGCGAATTCGACTGGGAGCTGCTCCGACCCCACCTGGACTTGACCGCCAAGGTACACCTGCCCGAGACCTGTGTCGACCCGGCTTTGTTCGAGACCATCGTGGTGCCGACCGAGTTCCCCGGACACCTCGAACTGGACGGCGACTGGAATGGTTATGCCGGTCCGGTCCGTTTCGGTGTCATCGATGAGGCGGGGGACAGGGTCTGGTTGTCGGCCCAGGCAACCGGTTCCTGGCGCGGCATTCGCCTGGAAGATCTCAAGGGTCGCTACCTCGGCGGAGCGATCAGTGGTCATCTCGACCTCTCCTGGATTGATTCATACCGGATGCACGGCCAGTTCTCAGCACAGGGCCTCGATCCATCGATCCTGGTCAAGGAACCCATAGGCAGGACAAGCTTCGATGTTTCAGGAGAGTTGCTCGTCCCTTATGACGACCAGCCGTTACAGTCCAGCATTGCGGTCCTGCTCCATGAAGGCCGGTTCCGGGGGCACGCCCTGCAGGGTCGTGCGGCCGGGCGCTGGGCCGGGAAGACCCTGGTCGACCTGGATGTCGACCTGACCGGCGACGGAGCCCGTCTGCTGGCCAAAGGAATCCCTGCACAGAGGGTCGAGGTCGATCTCGAGGTGGCGGACCTGGCCGCGTTTCACGCCGAGCTTTCCGGGCAGGCGCTTGCCAAAGGCTGGTTGAGTTGGTCGGAGGATTCCCTGGCGGGGGAGATCGACGGTCATGGGGACAACCTGGGTTGGCGGGATATCAGGGTTCGCAGTATCGAGTTTCATGGCCGGCACCGGGCAGGTGAGCAAGGCGTTGCACTGGCCTTGTCCGGAGACGACTGGAATCACGGCACCCTTCATTTAAAAAAGGTTACCGGAGAGCTCTCCGGGACCCTTACTGATCACCGGCTCAAACTCGCGGCAGATGGCTCTGCCGGCCATTTCAAGGCATTGGCCAGCGGCAATTACCGGACCGACAAATGGACCGGACGGCTCGAGCAACTGACTGGCGACGATACGCCGTGGGGCACATGGTCGATGTCGCAGCCCGCTGCTCTCGCATGGGAGACGGGAGTGGTCGACATCAACAAGCTGCGGCTCACCGGCGGCAGGGGAACCCGTCTTGAACTCGACGTCAAGGGGTGGGGTTCATCGGACCATGCCGATGTCTCCCTGGCTTGGGCCGGAATCGAACTCGAATGGCTGCAGCCTTATACCGACCTCGATATTCTGGCGGGGCGTTCCAACGGTGAAGTGCGCTACACGACGAGCGCAGGGCGGCCCTTGTCGATGACCGGACAGCTGACCGCACATGGCCGGGTCGGGGATGATCTGTTCAAGCTGGAATACGAAACCCTGAAACTGGACTTCGCCTGGCACGAAAGCGGTCTGCAATTGACCGGCACGGCCCAAAGTGCTGCCGGAGAAGGAATCCAGGTCCGAATGACGGCACCCGGACCGCTGGAATTGAGCTGGCCGATTTTGGACCTGCAGGCCGACCTGCAGTGGCAGCAACTGGACCTGGCACGTCTCGCCAGGGTGCTGGAGAAGGGTGATATTGTAAAACTCTCCGCCCTCTCCGGCGGATCCGATGGCCAACTTCACTACGTGACCAGAGGAGTCAACCCTATGTCACTCAGCGGACATGTGTCCGCCAAGGGAATGGCCAGGGATGACTACTTCGAGCTGGAGTACGAGACACTGACACTGGATTTTGACTGGGGCCATAACGGGTTGCAACTGACCGGCAAGCTGGGCAGCGCCTCCGGGGAAGTCGCCCAGGCCAGAATGACATCGACCGACCCGCTGCGTTGGCAGTGGCCGATAGAAGACCTGGTTGCCGATCTCCAATGGCAGAAAGTGGACCTGTCGCGTTTCAGCAGATTCCTCGAGGACGGCCATATCGAAGGGCAGAGTGAAGGGACTCTCTCCTTCGCTTTTTCGACTGAAAGACTGTTGCGCATGAGCGCGCACCTCTCGGCGCAGGGGCGTATGCTGCAGGGGCAAATGGAGCTTGGCCCCCGCAGCCTGACAGCCGACCTGGTTTGGGATGCCGGGCACTTCCAATGCACGGCAAATGCTGCAGGATTAAGGGGCGAGAGCGCTGTGCTGCAGCTGACCTCGACCCAGGCACCGGCCCTATCCTGGCCGAAATCGGGGCAGGTCGCCCTGGAGATCAAGGACTTGAACCTTGCTGCCCTCGAACCCTTTCTGCCGCATGATATCGAGACAGCCGGGTTCTTTGATGGTCATGCCGAGGGGACCTGGCGGGACGGGGGGACCTTCGAGCTGTCCGGGAAGATGCAGCTGTTGGAAAGCCACATCGGCTGGTCGAGCGAGGAGGGGCAGATTCGCCTGCCGCTCGAGGATGCTGTTGCAGACTGGAACTGGCAAGACGACCAATTCATCGGCTCCTTCTCCATGAATCTCGCCGAACATGGTGACCTCAGGGGTTCCTGGCAGCTCCCGCTACCAGCCCGACTACCAGCAGCTTTCGACCAGGACGGCCGATTGCAGGTGAGCTTGGTCGGCCGGATGCAGGCCATCGGCCTGCTGTCATCGATCGGGCCCTGGATGGTCCAGGAGGTGAAAGGCGAGACAAGGGTGGACCTGGCCATGCAGGGCACGTGGGCTGATCCCGAACCGAGAGGAGAGATCATCTTCAGGGGTGGCAGCGCCTATCTGCCCGCGGCCGGTGTTCAGTTGGACAACGTCAACCTCCATCTAAAACTGGCCGGTGACCGGCTGCAAATCGAACAGCTGGAAGTTCATTCCGGCCCCGGGGTCATGAACGGCCATGGAGAACTGGTCTTCGACCGCTTTGCCCTGGCCGAATACCAGCTCAACCTCATCGGCAGAAACCTACAGGTCTTCAATTTCCCTGAACTGGAAGTGCTTTGCAACCCCGACCTGGATATCTCCGGAAATCCTGACCGGTTGTCCGTGCAAGGCTCGGTCCTGATTCCGTTCATGGCGATCAGGGAGAGTAAGGGCACCCCCGAGATCCAGGCAAGCAAGGACGTCGTCATGGTAAAACAAGACAGACAACGCCGCGAGTTGACCTTTGCAACCGATATCATGATTGCGGTGGAACTCGGCGACGATGTCACTTACAAGTCCGGAGGTGTCGATACCCGCTTGAGGGGGGGGGCCATTGTGAGCATGGGACCGACGGGTGAACTTCTGGCCCATGGGGAGATACAACTTGTTTCCGGAACCTACCGCGCCCAAGGTGTTAATCTGCAGATTCGGCAGGGATTGCTTAGCTATAAAGGTGGGGTCATCACCAACCCGGACCTGCGGATTTTTGCCGCACGCGAAGTTGGGACGGTGCTGGCGGGCGTCCAGATCACCGGCAATGCCGAAGCTCCGGTGGTCTCCCTCTATTCGCGGCCGGCGATGCCCGAGCGGGACATCCTCGGCTACATGCTCATGGGGCGCGCCATCAGGACCGAAGAGCAGCAGACCGACATGCTGGTGATGGGAACCAGTTCTCTGCTGCCCGGTGGCTCAAGGCTCGACGAGCTGGGGATCACGGAAATCGATATTCAGGGGCTGTTCAACGGAACCGGCGGGGTCCGCCTGCGCCGACCAATTACCGATAAATGGGAACTGGAATCAACCCTGGGAGTCGAAAGCGGGGTAGATCTCTTCTACATCATCGAATTTGAATAGGAGCGTGACCAGTCACACTTTCATGTCCACATTCAAGACAGGGGGAAAGCAAATTGCACAAATCAGAAGCTAACAACAAATCTGGTTTTGATTTTCCCATTCCCAAACAGTTTATCCCGCCAATATTCAGCATCGGTCCGTAAAAAACCCAATCAAAACAAAACCAAAACCGGCGGGTCGCGTCCCGCCGGTTTTAAAATCCTGAAGTGCGAAGATTGAAATTCAGCGAAAACACTCCGGCCCTGGTTAAAAATATAAAAAGCGCAATTCGATGGAAATCCTACTCAGAATCGGTACACCACGTTCAAATTGATAAAGTTGATGTAGTTGGAGCTGTAATCACCTTTCAATTCGCCACGGACCGGGTTATCGCTCAAAGAGACCTTTGCATCCCCGGCATCGAGGAAGGTATAGGCGGCGCCGATGGTCATGTTCTCGTTTAAGTCATATTGAATCCCTGTTGCGTAACGAATCTGCCGATCAAGCGGCATGTCCGGAGTGCGGTCCTTGTCGTCTACAGGGGATTCGTCGTAGGCGACACCCAATGAGAGCAGCCACTCCGGCGCAAACCGGTACTGGGCGCCAAGGGCGTAATGCCATGTATCGTGAAAGTTGCGGTCGCTAGTCAGGGATGACGAAGTATCAGTGGAAGCGAGACTGATGTTGGTTTTGCCGAAATCCGACTGATCCTGCCAACCAATGTTGGCCATGACCGCCCATTGGTCATTCAGTTGATGAAAGACACTGAACATGACTGCCTGAGGTATGTTTATTTCCATATCAACCTTGCGGTTTGAGCCTAGCAGCTGGTTAAGCAGCCCATTCCAGAACGGTGACAAGTTGGAGGAATTTACGGCATCGTCGAACTTGAGCTTTATTTTTGAACGGTAAGTGAGGCCCAAGCGGGTATCTGATCGAGGGAGGACCAGAACACCGAGATTGTAACCATAACCGACATCGTCAGAATCAATCTTCAATTTACCGTCCGGACTTGAGCCAACACCTAAAGGATTGTTGTTGACTGCCACGTCCTGGGTCAATTCCCCGTACAAGATGCTGAACCCGGCTCCAATCGACAGCCACTCGTTAACCCGGTAGCCGACTCCCGGATTGACACCCATGACGACCAGTTCACCCTTCTGAACATAATAGCGTCCTGCCCAGTCATCGCCGTAATCCAGTCCCAGCCCGAAATTCGAGCCTGCGGTCAACCCTACCTTGAGGTCGGAGGTGATGCCATGCACGTAAGAAAAGCTTCCGGCGGGGACGAATCCACCAGCATTCCCACCGTTGCCACCACCAAACGTGGTCGAGTCGGCATCGAACTTGGCGTCAACAAATATGCCTAGCAGACCGCCTTCAAGCTGATTCCGTTCCAGCAGGGTCATGCCGGCCGGGTTGGCGGCCGCTGTTGATGCATCTTGTGACAGAGCGGCACGACCTGCTGCGGCGAGGCCCATGTCGGGCGCGGCCTGTTCATAGAGCCAGAGGCCGGCGGCAAAACCTTGGATTGGGAACAGGACCATAAGAGTTGAAATAACGAGCGTGTACAACCAGATGAACTTCATGATCGAACTCCAGAGGGGTTAAAAAGATGGGTTAGACAATAACATATACAGCACCTTTGTTAAATACCCTGACTTATCGAGTCCATCAAAATGACATCACTCACACGCAAGAAAAGTCAGACCGCCGAAATTTCCAGCGGTCTGTAAAATCACAGCATTGATCAAAATAGACGATTAGTCAGTAATCGCATCAATTGTAGGCGGCTCATGTGCGAAGACATCCTTCTCCGGGGTCAGGTCTTTGGCGCCGGTGCCCGGCAGGATCTCGAAGCCCATGTCGAACTGGACCAGCATGGTCTTGCCGGCCTTGATCTGGTCATCGAATCTGACCGCACCCAACATGGTGTTCTCGAGGTCAGCCTGGTCGATGGTAATAGTCAGGTCCGGTTTTTTGGCCTGTACGCCCTTGATATTGGTGAGCGTGGCATTGCTCAG
>Ga0316188_10001459_pt1 | contig 11202 bp, 12 predicted proteins | sample Phiworburrow1_MG_FD_204933 | JGI IMG/M metagenome (GOLD analysis project Ga0316188, IMG submission 204933) | Coastal sediment microbial communities from Maine, United States - Phippsburg worm burrow 1 | ecosystem: Environmental > Aquatic > Marine > Coastal > Sediment | place: USA: Maine... | reverse complement strand
CTGCGCAGGCTGCGCAGGGGTGCCGTCGGCGTGGTCGGCGGGTCCGTGGCCGGCTAGGCTCGAACGCTTCGCCGCCGCCCTTGCCGGCGCGCGGTTCGCCACCACCTAGGTGGCTCTGTCACAGGCAACGGAGGGTTCATGAACTTGCGTCCCGTCGTGCAAACGACGCGCGGCATCCAGACCAGCGACGGGGCGGGCGTCCGACTGCGCCGCCTGATGGGCGGCGGCGGAGCGCTGCCGTCGATCGACCCCTTCCTGCTGCTCGACTTCTTCGACAGTCCGCGCGCCCAGGACTACATCGCCGGGTTCCCCGCGCATCCGCACCGGGGATTCGAGACGGTCACCTACATGCTGGCCGGCCGCATGCGGCACCAGGACAACAAGGGCGGCGAGGGCGTCATCGAACCCGGAGGCATACAGTGGATGACCGCTGGGCGTGGCCTGGTGCACTCGGAAATGCCCGAGCAGACCGAAGGACTGATGCGCGGCTTCCAGCTATGGGTCAACCTGCCGGCCAGCCGCAAGATGACAGAGCCGGGATACCAGGAGTACCCGTCTTCGCGCATGCCGGTCGAATCGCGCGAAGGTGGCGCGCGCGTCAAGGTCATCGCCGGTTCCACTTCGCAGGGCACGGCAGGTCCGGTCACGGCCGACGCGACCGACGCGCGCTACTTCGATGTGGAACTGGCCGAGGGCGCGAGCTTCACGGAGCCCCTGCCGCGCGATCATGCAGCGTTCGTCGTCGTGCACGAGGGCCGGATGGACGTTGCCGGCCGCGAGGTACAGGGTGTCGGACTCGCCCAGCTGGGGGCGGGCGATGCAGTTCGCTTCGCCGCGGTGGGGGGGCCGGCCAGGGCCTTGCTGGTGTCCGGGCGCCCGCTGAGCGAGCCGGTGGCGTGGCACGGGCCGTTCGTGATGAACACGACTGCGGAACTGATGCAGGCGATCGACGACTACCAGGCCGGCCGGTTCTGACTTCGCCGCGGCCCGCCCTTGCCGCGCGCGCTACTCGGCGAGCGGAATCACCTTCGCGCTCTCGTAGCGCTGCGCCGCCTGGATCTTGTTCTCGATCTGCATGTAGCGCGCCGCCTTCACGCCAGGCAGCACCTTCAACGCCTCCTTGAAGTGGCGCTCGTGCAGCTTCGACTCCGTGACCTGCGCGGCCAGCACCTGCTGTGCCAGCCGCTTGGCGTTCGCATCGGTCATCGTCTTTTCGGCGGCGACATAGTCGAGCACGGCGCGCGTGTACTCCTTCTGCGGCGCGGCCAGTTCACGCTGGAACTTCTCGTAGAGCGGCCAGAATTTCTTGCCTTCTTCCGCAGTCAAGTTCATCGACTTCTCGACCACGCTCCGCTTGTCGGCCTGGACCTTCGCCAGCAGGGCCGCCGACGGCGTTTCGGCAGCAGGCTGGCCCATCACCGGGGCGGCGACGGATGCGAGGGTGGCGTAAACGAGTGCGCCGAGCAGTTTTTTCATCTTCTTGACGTGTAGGGACGAAGCAGTTGAGGGCTGAACAATAGCGAACTTTTGGGGCACGGCCCGCGGCCGCGCCGGCGCAGCCTTGTCCCTGCCGGCGCGGCGGGCCTTTCTGCCCGCGCAGGGCTACTCCTCTTCCACCTGCTTGCGCTTGCTCTGGTAGTCCGCTGCCAGTTGCTGCTGCAGCTGCGGCGGTGCCTGCTCGTAGTGCGAGAGGGCCATCGTCCAGGAGGCGCGCCCCTGCGTCATGGCCTTCAGGCGAGCCGAATACCCCTCGAGCTCGCCAAGGGGCGCCTGGCCTTCGACGACGAGCACCCCGGGCGACTGCGCGCGCGTGCCGGTGACCTGGCCGCGGCGCGATGACAGATCGCCCGCAACGTCGCCCATGAACGGCTCCGGCGCCTCGACTTCCACGTTGACGATCGGTTCCAGGACGATGGGGCGTGCCTTGGTCAGTGCGTCGAGGAAGGCCTTGCGGCCCGCCGCCACGAACGCGACCTCCTTGGAGTCGACCGGGTGGTGCTTCCCGTCGTAGACGACGACGCGCACGTCCTGCATCACGAACCCGGCGGTGGGTCCCGATGCGAGCACGGACTCCACGCCCTTCTGCACGGCCGGGATGAAGTTGTACGGAATGACGCCGCCCTTGACCTGGTCGACGAACTCGAAGCCTGCGCCGCGCGGGAGCGGTTCGATGCGCAGGTACACCTCGCCGAACTGGCCCGCGCCGCCCGTCTGCTTCTTGTGGCGCGCGTGTCCCTCGGCGTTCGCGCTGATCGTCTCGCGGTACGGGACGCGCGGCGGCCGGGTCTCGACTTCGACCTTGTACTGCTGTGCCATCCGTTCCAGCGCCGAGCGGATGTGCAGCTCGCCGAGTCCTCGCAGCACGGTCTCGTTCAGCGTCGCGTCGTGTTCCACGACGAGCGTCGGATCCTCGGCCGTCATCTTGTGCAGGACCTCGGAGATGCGCTGCTCGTCGCCACGCCGCTTCGGCTGGATGGCGACGCCGCTCATCGGGGTCGGGAACTCCAGTGGCCGCATGTGGATGTGGTCCTCGTCGTGCGAGTCGTGCAGCACGCAGTCGAACTCGATCTCGTCCACCTTCGCCACGGCGGCGATGTCGCCGGGCACAGCGCTCGCGACATCGACGGTCTTGGCGCCCTGCAGCAGCAGCAGGTGTCCGACCTTGAACGGCTTGCGCCCGCTGCCGATGAACAGCTGGGTGTCCTTGGTGATCGTTCCCTGGTGCACGCGGAACACGCCCAGCTTGCCCACGTAGGGATCGACCACGACCTTGAATACGTGCGCCAGCACGTGCCTGGTCGGGTCGGGCTGCGAACGGAATTCCTCGACCGGCTGGCCCTCGACGATCTCGCCCTTGTAGAACAGCGGCGGGTTGCCCTCGGTCGGGTTCGGCAGCAGCTTCTCGAACACCTCCAGCAACTCGACGATGCCGGCGCCGTTGCGGGCCGAGACGAAGCAGACGGGTACCAGGTGTCCTTCGCGCAGCGCGGTCTCGAACGGGGCGTGCAGCTGTTCGGGTTCGATCTCCTCGCCCTGCTCGAGGTACTTCGCCATCAGTTCCTCGTCGACCTCGATCACCTGGTCGATCAGCGCCTGGTGCGCCGCCGCCACGGACGAGAAGTCGGAGTCTCCCGACGGGTTGAAGAAGCAGTCGACGACCCGCGTTCCGTTGCCGGCGGGCAGGTTGATCGGCAGCACTTCCTTGCCGAAGGTCGTGCGCAGATCGTCAAGCAGGCGCGGCAGGTCGACGTTCTCCGCGTCTATCTTGTTGATGATCAGCAGGCGGCACAGCTTGCGTCTGGCCGCCCAGTCCATCATGCGCGACGTGATCATCTCGATCCCGGTCTGCGCGTTGACGACGATGGCCGCTGTTTCGACGGCATCGAGCGCGCCGATCGCCTGTCCGATGAAGTCGGGGAACCCGGGCGTGTCCAGCATGTGCACGCGGGTCGTCGGCAGGTCCAGGTGCAGGACCGACGTGCGCAGGGAGTGCAGGAAGTTCTTCTCCAGCGGATCGGAATCGCTGGTCGTGGTTCCCTTTTCCACGCTGCCTGCCGCCGGAATCGCGCCCACCTGCGCGAGCAGCGCTTCGGCGAGCGTGGTCTTGCCTGCACTGCCGTGGCCCAGCAGGGCCACGGTCCTGATGTTCTCCGTCGTGTAGGGCATGGTGGTGTCTCTCCTTGGGGTTCTTCTGTGCTCGGGGGGACGTTACGCCGGGTGGACGGGGCTGTCAGCGGGATACGTTGACAGACCTCAAGAACCGCGCGCCGGCCCTCTCGGACCGCTATGCTAGCCGTCGCCTTGGCCGCCATCGGGGGAACGCGCATGGACCGCAGGATGCTGAAGAAGGTATCAAGCTGGATCGATCCGTACCGGGTGACGGACGGCTCGAGATTCCGGCTGAAGCGCGTCGATCCGGCGGACACGGCCGGGCTGAAGTCGGAATCCAGGCGGCAGGCGGCACAGCGGCTTGCCGATGGCGTGCGCTGGCTGGCCGCGGAGCAGGAAAAGCTGTACGCGCAGGACAGCCGCTCGCTGCTGCTGGTCTTTCAGGCAATGGATGCAGCCGGAAAGGACAGCACGATCAAGCACGTGCTGAGCGGCGTGAACCCGCAGGGCTGCCAGGTGGTCGCCTTCAAGCAGCCGTCGGCCGAGGAACTTGACCACGACTGGCTGTGGCGCTGCTGGAGGCAATTGCCGGAGCGCGGCCGCATCGGCATCTTCAATCGGTCCTATTACGAGGAGGTCCTCGTCGTCCGTGTTCACCAGGAGTTGCTGCAGGCGCAGAAACTGCCGGCCGAGCGCGTCAACCGGAAGATCTTCCGTGACCGGCTGCGGGACATCGCGCACTTCGAGGATTACCTGACCCGCAACGGGACCACGGTGATCAAGTTCTTCCTGCACGTGTCGCGCGATGAGCAGAAGCGGCGCTTCCTCGAACGGCTCGATGAGCCGGCCAAGAACTGGAAGTTCTCGGCTGGCGATGTGAAGGAACGCGCCCGGTGGGACGAGTACATGGCCGCGTACGAGGACGCCATACGGGCCACGGCGACGCGGGAGTCGCCATGGTTCGTGGTGCCGGCGGACAACAAGTGGTTCACCAGGCTCGTCGTCGCCGGCGCCATCGTCGAGGCGCTGGAGAAGATGGGACTGTCGTATCCGGTCCTCGACAGCGCGCGGAGGACCGAGCTGGCCAGCGTGCGCCAGGCGCTGCTGGACGACTGACGCTCAGACCCCGCCGATGCAGACGTACTTCAGGACCAGGTACTCGTCGATGCCGTACTTCGAGCCCTCGCGTCCCACGCCCGACTGCTTCACGCCGCCGAAGGGCGCCACCTCGTTCGAGATGATCCCGGTGTTGACGCCCACCATCCCGTATTCGAGCGCCTCGGCCGCGCGGAACACGCGGCCGACGTCGCGCGAGTAGAAATAGGCGGCAAGCCCGAACTCGGTCGAATTCGCGGCCTCGATCGCTTCCTGCTCGGAGGCGAACTTGAACACCGGCGCGACCGGCCCGAAGGTTTCCTCCCGCGCGACCAGCATGTCGCGCGTCACGTTGGCGAGCACCGTCGGCTGGAAGAACGTGCCGCCGAGGGAGTGTCGCTGTCCACCGGTGACCACGCGCGCGCCCTTGGACTGCGCATCGGCCACGTGGGCCTCCACTTTCGCCAGCGCGTTCGCGTCGATCAGCGGGCCCTGCTGCACGCCGGCCTCGAAGCCCGAGCCGACCTTCAGTTCGGCGGCCTTGGCCGCCAGCCGTTCGACGAACGCGTCGTAGATCTTCGCGTGGGCGTAGAACCGGTTGGTGCACACGCAGGTCTGGCCGGTGTTGCGGTACTTCGACATCAGCGCGCCCTCGACGGCTGCGTCGAGGTCGGCGTCGTCGAACACGATGAAGGGCGCGTTGCCCCCGAGTTCGAGCGAGAGCTTCTTCAGGGTCGGGGCGCTCTGCTGCATCAGGATGCGGCCGACCGCGGTGGATCCGGTGAACGACAGCTTGCGAACGACCGGCGAATCGCACAGCACCTTGCCGACCGCGATCGAGTTCTGTTCGTCCGCGGTGACGATGTTGAAGACGCCCGCGGGGAAGCCGGCGCGCGCGGCGAGTTCGGCGAGCGCCAGCGCCGACAGCGGCGTCTGTTCGGCCGGCTTGACGACGACCGTGCAGCCGGCGGCGAGGGCCGGTGCGACCTTGCGCGTGATCATCGCGTTCGGGAAGTTCCAGGGCGTGATGGCCGCCGAGACCCCGATCGGCTCCTTCAGGACGAGCAGCCGCTTGTCCGGCGCCACGGTGGGAATCGTGTCGCCGTAGACGCGCTTGCCTTCCTCGGCGAACCACTCGATGAACGAGGCGCCGTAGAGCACTTCGCCGCGGCTTTCCGCCAGTGGCTTGCCCTGCTCGGCGGTCATCAGCTTGGCGAGATCCTCCTGGTTCGCGACGATGAGCTCGAACCACTTGCGCAGGATGGCGGCGCGTTCCTTGGCGGTCTTCGCGCGCCAGGCCGGCATCGCCCGCTGCGCGGCTGCGATCGCGCGGGTTGCCTCGGCCGCCCCCGCGTTGGCCACTTCGGCGAGCTTCAGGCCGTCCGCCGGATTCGTCACGGTGAAGCGGGCGCCGGATTCGGCGGGAGTCCAGGCGCCGTCGATGAAGGACTCGGCCTTCAGCAGCGCGCCGTCGGCAAGGGACGGCAGTCCTACTTTCTGCAACATGGCAACCTCCTGCGTGAATCCAGCAAGAATACTGCTGTCGTCGCCTCGTTACACTTGTTGCCGGTCTGCCCTCCCAGATGCCGATGAAGTTCGAACAGCTGCAGCCCGAGCTCCGGACGTGGTTCCGCGACCTGATCGGTCGCCGGACGTCGCGCGAGGACATGCTTCGCGCGCTGCTCGCAGCGGGCTATCAGAAGAGGATGGCGGAGGATGCGCTGGACGCCGCGTGCAAGGCGATTCCGGTGCCCGCACCGGTTCCGGCTCCGGCTCCGGTTCCCGCACCCGCCGGACCCTCGGGCACGGCTCCTCAGGAAGCGGCCGCCGACGGCGGGTCGTTCAGCCAGTTGCTGGCGCAGACGCCGAACGCGCTGGCGACGTCGGATCGCGAGGTCGCCATGCTGTTCGCGCTGGCGGCGCCTCGCATCATCCTCTTTGCGAATCTGCTCTCTCCGGGGGAGTGCGAGGAGCTGATCGAACTGTCGCGTGGCAAGCTGGCGCGCTCCAGCGTGGTGAACGGGGCCACGGGCCAGTACGATGTCCATCCGCACCGTACCAGCGCCGGTACGCACTTTGCCCGCGGCGAGAACGAGCTGATCCGGCGTCTGGAGCGGCGGATCTCGGAGCTGCTGGAGCAGCCGGTGGAACGCGGCGAACCGCTGCAGATCCTGCATTACTTGCCCGGCGGCGAGTACCGGCCGCACTACGACTATTTCGATCCCGCCCAGCCCGGCAACGAGCAGGTGCTTGCGCAGGGTGGCCAGCGCGTCGCTACGCTGGTCATGTACCTCAACGATGTGGAAGCCGGCGGTTCGACCGTGTTCCCGCAGGTCGGTCTTGACGTCCTGCCGCGCCAGGGACACGCGGTCTACTTCGCCTACTGTACGGAGCAAGGGGAACTGGATGCGCGCTCGCTGCACGGCGGCAGCCCGGTGGGGGCCGGCGAGAAGTGGATCGCGACGAAGTGGTTCCGGCAGCGCGCCTACGGAGGAACCGGGACGTGACGGCGGGCCGGGCGATGCGCCGCGTCTTCACCGCCGCGCTGTTCGGAATGGTGGGCACGGCGCAGGCACAGACGGCGGCGGACCTCGTCCGTTGCCGGGACGTCGTGGATGCGAACGAGCGGCTGCGCTGCTACGACGCGCTCGCGCGCGAGCTGGCGCCGCCGCCCGCGCCGCCGGCAGCGACCGAGTCGGCGAAGCCCGCCCCGCTGCCGCGGGAAGACCCACGCAGCGCGCTGACGCCGACGGGTCGCGCCGACGATGGGCGGTCCCTGTTGTCGCAGCGATGGGAAATCGAGCGCGAGGACAAGTACGGCACCTTCAAGTTCACCTACTACCGCCCGAACTACATCCTGCCGGTGCTGTGGTCCGACGACGCCAACCGGCTGCCCGAGTCGCCGACGCGCGGCGCGACCCCGACGGAGATCCCGTACCGCGACCTCGAGGCGGCGTTCCAGCTGAGCTTCAAGATGAAGCTGGTCGAGGAGGCGTTCGGAACGCCTTCGGACATCTGGGTGGGGTACACGCAGCAAAGCTACTGGCAGGTCTTCAATTCCGAGCTGTCGCGGCCGTTTCGCGAGACCGACTTCGAACCTGAAGTGATGTGGGTCGTGCCGACCGACTACAGCGTGCTCGGGCTGCGTGGGCGCCTGCTGTCGTTCGGCCTCGCCCACCAGTCCAACGGCCGTGCCGAGCCGCTGTCGCGCAGCTGGAACCGGGTCTACGCGATGATCGGCCTGGAGCGCGAAGGTTTCGTGCTGCAGGCGAAGGTGTGGCGGCGCCTCAATGAGTCTGGCGACGACGACGACAATCCGGACATCGTCGATTACGTCGGCCGCGCGGAATTCCTCGGCTTCTACCAATGGTCCGGCGGCAGCTCCACGACGCTCAGGCTGCGGACTACGTTCAAGCGCGATCCGGGCTGGGGTTCGGCGCAGTTCGACTGGCGCTTCGCCTTCACGAGGCAGCTGCAGGGTTACTTCCAGGTCTTCAGCGGCTACGGCGAGTCGCTGATCGACTACAACTTCCGCAAGACCTCGGTCGGGCTCGGCATTTCGGTCGGCAACTGGTATTGAGAGGGCGAAAAAAAGCCGCGGGCGAAGCCGCGGCTTTTCAGCGATTCGATCTGCCGCTTACAGCGGCTTGATCTGCGAGGCCTGCGGGCCTTTCGGGCCCTGCTTGACCACGAATTCCACTGCCTGGTTCTCCTGCAGCGTCTTGAATCCGCTGCCGACGATCTCGCTGTAGTGCGCGAACAGGTCAGCGCCGCCGCCATCCGGGGTGATGAAGCCGAACCCCTTGGACTCGTTGAACCACTTTACTTTTCCAGTTGCCATGTTGTTACGTTCCTTGTTGAATCGCGCGGGAGCCGACATGGAACCCGTCGCTGCGCAAGCGGATCAAGCAACGTAACCCGGGAAAGATCAAAGGCCATCGGCACCATGGGTGCCGACGCAAAGACAAGCCGAAGGCATACAAAACTTGAAGCGAATGCGGCGAAAAGGTTACGCGAATGCGGGGATCTTGTCGAGAAAGGGGGATCGTAAGGAATAACCCGGGTTTCGGCCCCTCCAGCCGACTGATCCCGGGATGCAGGAGCGACGCGCGGGTGCATCGGGCGGCTTGACCGGATCGAGGGCCCGGCGAGCGCCCCCCGACGGGGGCGCGCAACGCCGGGGTCGCAGGAACGACTTGCGGGCAAACGTGACGCTGCGAGTAGTCCGAATACGCGACTAGGGCCGAGGCGGACCCCATGCTTCAATCGCATCCATGAGGTTCGCCGCCATCAATGCACGGCTACAGCCAGTCCTTGCCATCGCTCTGTTGCTTGGCGCCGATGCGGCTCTGGCGGAACGCGTGTACGTGAAAGCGCGTGGCGAAGTCGAACTCGCGCCCTTTCGCTGCGACACGTTTTCGCGCAGCCCGAACGTGAACCGGATCTGCTACGACGACAAGCAGAAGTACGTCCTCGTGAGCGTCAAGGGGATCTGGTACCACTACTGCGAGGTCCCACCCGCAACCGTGAGCGCCTGGAAGAAATCGTCTTCCAAGGGACGTTTCTATAACGACAACGTCAGGGCGAACTTCGACTGCAGTGTGGCTTCGGCGCCCGCATACCGCTGAGGTGATCGGGCGCCACGGCTGGTCAAAGCAGGAGTATCAGGCCGACCGCCACTCCGGCCCCGGCGAACAGCCGCCCAACGACCGGCCGGGCGTCGTCCTCGATCTGGAGACAGGTCCCGACGCCGATCATGTAGAGAAATCCTAGAACCAGGCCGACGACTACGATCGAGTCGCTTGACATTACGCTGGCCTCCTCCCGACGACGACGCCTGATTGTTGCTCCGCGGCGGCGAGGTGATGCGCGCAATTGCGCCGGAAACAGCCTGCCTATTCCCGACGGCAGGACCTCAACCCCGGGCAGCCGACGCCTGCCGGGCGAGAACGGGAATCAATCCACTGGCGGCGATCGCGGTCGCGCTTGTGTGAGGCGGTGGATATGAGCGATTGGCCCGACGCGGCCGCTCGACGACCGTGCGTCGCTCGGGCTGCGCGGCGCTGCCGCAACTAGCCCTGCAGCAGGGTCCGCGCGACCAGCCACACGAGGAACAGGCTGGCGAAGAGGAGCCCAGCGAGGCTGGCCTGCATCGAAAGCGTGTCGAAGAACTGCACGAACCGCCGGTCACGCTTCCGGCGCCGGCGCTCGCCGTTGCTCTTGCTCATGGCCTTGCTGATCGCTCGTTTGGACACTCATCGTCCATCTTGCTCGATGAAGCGCAAGTGGAAGACGTCCGCGGCGCCCTGCCGCCGATGGGAGCCGATGAGCGGACGTGCCGGCGGGCAGATTCACGACGATCGAGGGACGAGCGGGCGATCGACGCGGACGACCGGCAACAGGAAGAACCCGCCACGTGGATGAGTTCGCGTTGGCGAACGGTTGCCCGTTATGTGTGCGTGCGACAGGCAGGGCGCGCGCGACGATGCGCGGCAAACAAGGCCGCACGGCTGGGCCTGCTCCGGGCGATCGCGTGGCTGCTGCGGACACGGGAGGAAGCGTGGGGCTCCGCGCTGGAAGGCACGCGAGGCGAGGGCGCCTGATCGACTACGGACGGTCGACGCATTGACGGAGGGCAAGGCGCAGTCTCTTGCATTATCTAGCTTCAAGGCGAGGCGGTTACCAATGCAATTGCTTCGCGTCCTTCTCGGTTTCGTAGTCTGCTCGCTGCTGGCGGGCGCGGCATGCATGCCGGTGCATGCGGACAAACCCGTCGGGCAGGTGCCCGTGGACCTCGCGGAGAGCGTTGTCCTGTGGAACGGGATCTGGTGCGAGTTGCCCGTAGCCACGGTTAACCATGAGGAGAAGTCCGCCTGCTGGACTGCCAGCGTGCTCGACTCGGCCGCGGGCACATTGAGCGTGCAGAGGCACTTCGGCGAGAGTCCTTCGGCGATCACGACCCTGCACGTGCGCTCAACCGCAGGAAACGAGAAGTGGTTGTACTTTCTCAGCGAAGAAGACCGCGTGCTGAAGGGGACCTATCTCTGGGCGATTGCGGTTCCCTACATGCCTCGCCTGACCTCCCGCCCGGATCAGAGCCATCTTCTCGTCTGGTTCACCGACGGCAGCCGGGACAGGTTCGCCGCCCTGGTGGAGCAAGGAACACTGCCGGGACGGATCACCGATAAGCGCGATGGCCGCAGCGGTGCGCTGGACCTCGGCGTGCAGCAGACGGTGATTCTCGGGGATCTCAGGAAAGAGGACCTGGACCTGATCACGGGCGACCGTTTTCTCGAATTTTTCGGCGGCAGGATGCCGTTCATCCTCGAGCGGCTCGGGCCGGCGGAGCGGTCGCACCCGCAACCGGAGTGACAGGGCGGTTCAAGTTGTGATCGGGCTCGCCTGCCCGCGGGTTCGATCGTGTCCGGCACCTGGATCGCGGCGCCGACGCCGGGGCATGTGCGCCGGCACAGGGGTGGCGCGAGGCCGTTTCCGGCC
>Ga0316188_10001458_pt1 | contig 11202 bp, 13 predicted proteins | sample Phiworburrow1_MG_FD_204933 | JGI IMG/M metagenome (GOLD analysis project Ga0316188, IMG submission 204933) | Coastal sediment microbial communities from Maine, United States - Phippsburg worm burrow 1 | ecosystem: Environmental > Aquatic > Marine > Coastal > Sediment | place: USA: Maine... | reverse complement strand
ACAGGCCACTATAAAAATAGCAACCAGGATAAGCAGGCATTTATCATTAATTATCACAATTAATTGACCATCAGCTTTGCGAATTTACGTTTTCCTACCTGAAACACGGCTTCAGTCCCCTTCATGATTTTCACTGATTTATCAGCAATTTTCTCACCGTCCATTTTTGCAGCACCCTGCTGAATCATCCGCATGGCATCACTGGTGCTGTCACATAAACCAGCATCTTTGAGTAAATTCGCGACCGGATAACCCTCTTCTGGTGCATTAAAGCTAAGTTTTGGAATATCATCCGGAACCCTGTTTTTGGCGAACTGTGCAATAAAACCTTCGCGAGCTGCCATTGCTTTAGTTTCATTATGAAAACGTGAGATGATTTCTTCGGCCAGTAAAAATTTTATATCGCGTGGATTTTTGCCGGCCTGCATCGCCTCTTTGAACCCTGCTATCTCACTCATCGGACGGAAGCTTAACAGTTCAAAATAACGCCACATCAGCTCATCTGAAATAGACATGATCTTGCCAAACATGTCCTTAGGATCATCATCAATACCGATATAATTGTTCAGTGACTTGGACATTTTCTGCACGCCATCAAGCCCTTCAAGAATCGGCATGGTCAGCACGCATTGGGGCTTTTGACCATGCTGCTCCTGTAACTGACGCCCCATTAACAGGTTGAATTTCTGGTCGGTGCCACCTAATTCCAGGTCCGCCTGCATGACCACAGAATCATAACCCTGGATTAAAGGATATAAAAACTCATGAATCGCGATGGACTGCCCGCCTTTATAACGGTTACTGAAATCATCACGTTCCAGCATGCGGGCTACCGTACTGCTGGCCGCGAGCTTGATCATGTCAGAGCCGCTCATCTTGTTCATCCACTGTGAGTTGAACATGACTTTGGTTTTTTCCTTATCAAGTATTTTAAAAATTTGCTGCTGATAGGTCTGCGAATTTTGCTCGACATCTTCCTTGGTCAATGGTGGCCGTGTGACCGATTTTCCGGTGGGGTCGCCGATCATTCCGGTAAAATCACCAATCAAAAATAGCACTTCATGTCCTAAATCCTGAAACTGACGCAATTTGTTGATCAACACAGTATGACCCAGATGTAAATCAGGCGCTGTCGGATCAAAACCCGCTTTGATGCGCAAAGGACGACCTTCTTTTAACTTGGCGACAAGCTCTTTTTCCACCAGGATTTCATCTGCTCCACGCTGGATTATTTCGAGCTGCTCTTCAATGGATTTCATAAGGTTTCCTGACTGGTATTGCACTAAAAAGGTGTATAAGATACCTGCGCTTTGATGCTTTCTCAACTACTCATAAGAAGTATTGAGTAAACGATTCAAATTTATATATTTTTTATAGTATAAATTTGCTCATAATATGATTGACCAAAGCCAGATATGCGACTACATTTAACTTTATACGATCGTTAGCACGGATAACCATTTACGCTCATGTCATTGATTAGTAAAGATTTTAAATTAAATCAGCAGAAACCTGAACCCACCAGGCTGTTCCGTTTACGCTGGGCCCTGCTTGCTATTGCTGGTGCAGGTATTGGTGCCGTCATCGCGAGCACGAATACCGAAACAAAACATTCAAAGGAAATTACAGCTGACTCTCTGCCCGCTTTCCAGACAGTGACAAAGTCTTCTGACGATCTTGCTCGTGAAAGTTTTTCGCTTGGCCTGCCAGAATTGCAGGCACAACAGAAAATCATTGATGATTTAAACAATCTCACACCGAAACAATGGCGTGAATTTACCGTTAAATCAGGTGACAGCCTCGCCATTTTATTCAAACGTGCCGATATCAAACCTCAGCAGCTTGATGAACTAATGAAATCTGGCGAAGCAGCAAAAAAACTTCGCAACATCTATCCTAAAGACACTATTCGCTTACTCACTGACGATGACGGTATATTACAGGCGCTACGTTATGACATCGACCATAAATCATATTTGATGGTTGAACGTGAACAAGGTCAGCTGGTCGCTAAAACTTACAACCATCAGATTGAAACCCGTCAGACACATGCCAGTGGTGAAATTGAATCATCACTATTTCTCGCTGCCCAGGAAGCTGGAGTTTCACAAAATATCATTATGGAACTGGCCAATACATTTGGCTGGGACATCGATTTCGCCCTGGACATCCGCAAAGGCGACAGCTTCTCTGTTCTCTATGAAGAACTGTACCGTAATGGCGAAAAAATTTCTGATGGCAATATTCTGGCCGCTGAATTTATTAATGATGGCAAAACTTACCGCGCTGTTCGTTATACCAACCCGCAAACAAATAAAACTGAATTTTATACACCAGAAGGCAAGAGCATGAGAAAAGCTTTTTTGCGTACGCCGGTGAACTTCTCAAGAATCAGCTCAGGCTTTACCATCAACCGTTATCACCCTGTTTTGCATAAATTCCGTTCACACAAAGGCGTTGACTATGCTGCCAAGAAAGGCACGCCAATTTACGCTTCAGGAGACGGCAAAGTTATTTTCAAAGGCGTGAAAGGTGGTTATGGCAAGGTGGTAATACTGCAGCATGGTAGTAAATACACCACGTTGTATGCCCATTTAAATTCATATAATAAAAAACTTAAAGTAGGCTCTAAAGTAAAACAGGGAGAAACTATCGCTTACGTGGGAAGTACAGGCCTAGCAACAGGACCTCATCTACATTATGAATTCCGGGTTGACGGCACACACAGAAATCCTTTGACAGTAAGCCTGCCTGTATCTAATCCTGTACCAGAACGTTATATGGACGATTTCCAGCTTTCGACTGCACCGGTTTTCGCTCAACTTGATCTGCTCGCTCGTACACAGCAAGTTGCTTTAGCCAACAATTAAAGATTCAGTAGTACATGCCATCATCAAGACCTGAACTGTATATAGGGTTGATGTCTGGCACCAGCATGGACGGCATAGATGCGGTGCTTGTAGATTTTTTCCCAGCCGCAACCTAAACTGATTACCACTCACAGTGATCAATAGCCTGAGACATCCAGCAGCAATTGCTTAAGGCCCGTCGCATCGCTGACGACCAACTCAACTCTCTGGCGACACTAGATCTACAGACGGCTGAGATATTCGCTGATGCATGCAGCCAGTTGTTAGACAAAAGTTCTTATCATTCGCGAGATATCATTGCAGTAGGCAATCACGGTCAAACCATTCGCCACCGTCCAGACATCGAAGACCCATTTTCGCTACAAATTGGTAATGCTTCTCGGCTTGCAGAATTAACCGGTATTGATGTTATTTCAGACTTCAGAACAGCTGACATTAAAGCTGGAGGCAAAGGTGCACCACTGTCACCTGCGTTTTACCAGGCTGTATTTAACCATGACAATATCAGTCGCGTTATTGTCAACATCGGCGGGATTGCCAATATAACAATATTACCCAAAGACAGAAATAAACAGGTAATCGGCTTTGATTGTGGACCTGGAAACACTTTGATGGATGCCTGGATATCGCAACATAAACAACTGCACTATGACTCAGACGGTGAACTTGCTGTAAGCGGGAAAACCGATGTCACACTACTGGCCAGGCTGTTGATGGATGGATTTTTTAAACTCGCGCCACCCAAAAGCACCGGTTTCGAATATTTCAATCTTGAGTGGCTAATCAAACATATCGATAGCAAACTCAGCATTGCTGACGTACAGAGCACATTATGCGATTTAACCGCTACTTCGATCATCCGGGCGATCAACCAATATGCACCTTATACCGATGAGATATTTATTTGTGGCGGTGGCGTACATAACAAAGAATTGATGCACCGGATACAGGCTATAACAAAATGTCCTGTATCAACTACCGAGGCATTAGGGGTACATCCGGACTGGGTAGAAGCGATGGCATTCGCCTGGCTGGCATACCAGCACATTCACCAGAAATGCGGCAATTTACCCTCAGTAACTGGCGCGAGCAAATCTGTCGTACTCGGCAAAAATACCCTGGCTAATTACACGAGCTAACGATCAGCAATATCGACATAACCACGGAGCCCTTCTCCCGTGTAAATCTGAGTTGGCCTGAAGATTCGATTATCTGATAACTGCTCACGCCAGTGCGCCATCCAGCCAGCAACACGGGAAACTGCAAATATAGGCGTGAACTGATCTGGAGCAATACCCATTTCCGTGTATAAAATGCCTGAATAATAATCAACGTTCGGATATACACCTTTGGGGCCTAACACTTCTTCGCATGCTTCCTCAAGCATCAACGCGGTCTCAAATTGCGGACTCAGGTTACCCTGTTTCTCTGCCCACTCGACCATCAGTTTCTGTAAAACAATAGCGCGAGGATCTTTGGTTTTATACTCGCGATGCCCCATTCCCCAGATAACTTTTTTATCGGCCAACTGTTTATCAAGCCATGCTTTAACATTTTCCGGTCGCCCGATTTTCTGTAACATTTCGACAACACGTTGATTGGCGCCGCCGTGCAATGGGCCAGCAAGGGTACCAATTGCAGCTGCGATAACCAAAAACGGGCTAGCCAGGGTAGAAGCACAAACCATAGCTGCGAATGTAGAAGCATTAATGGTATGTTCAGCATGCAATACCAGACAGGCATCCATGATCTTGACTGCAAGAGGATCCGGATCTTTACCGTCAAGCATATAAAGGAAGTTTGCTGCATGACTCAAATCCACCCGCGGCTCGATGGGATCATATCCATTTCGCACATGTTCCCACATAGCGACGATTGTTGCCATACGCGAAATAATTTTAACCGACATGCTATGAATATACTCGACATCGTTGCCGGCGATACCATCAGAGAGCACCTCTTCTCCGCCATAAAACATACCCAGACTCGCAACTGCGGTCTGTAACATTTCCATTGGATGACCTGATGTCGGCAGGTTTTTCATGATGGTGCGGACTTTGTATTTCAGACGACGCTCAGATCTTAACTGCCGACCGAAATCATCCAGCTCAAACGCTGTGGGCAGACACCCATCGAGCAATAACAATGCAGTTTCTTCAAAGGTGCTTTTATCAGCCAGTTCTTTAATATCATAACCGCGATAAGCAAGAATGCCTTTCTCACCGTCGATTGATGAAATATTTGATTTAGTAGCCGGAACACCCGCCAGGCCAGGTAAATATTCACTCATATAAACTTCCTTCAGAACTGGATTGATAGCATAACAAACTTTGCCCTCGCTGTTTGTAAACTCATCACAGGCGAGGCGTCTGCCTGGTCTATCTCGTTTCAATAGTAAAAAAGAAAAACCATGAAAATGCAATATCAAAAAATTAAAAAAGGCGCTTAGTGCGCCCTTATATTTATTGCGTTGAGATGGTTAGATCAGATGCTAATAGAAAACGAGGAACCACAACCACAGGTTGATTCTGCATTTGGATTATTCACGATAAAACGCGCACCCTCCAGCCCCTCTAGATAATCCACTTCAGCACCATTTAAGTATTGCATACTGGTGACGTCAACCAGCATAGTTGCACCATTTTTTTCGATCACGGTATCATCGTCATTTACATTTTCATCGAACGCAAAAGCGTACTGAAAACCAGAACAACCGCCACCATCAACCGACACACGCAGCTTAAGATTAGGGTTGTTTTCTTCCTCTACCAAAGCTTTAACTTTGTTGGCAGCGGAATCCGTGAAACCAACGGTCGCACCCTCGATAACTTTAGGTTTCGGCGCAAAACTTACTTGAATATCCATTGAAATCTACCTGCAAGACACAAATCATAAACATTTTAGACAGTGCTAAATTAGCATTAACCAAGTAATTTAGTCAAGTATTCACTATGAGCTACACGCCGGCAAGCAGGTACTGAAATCACTTACTTCTGCACTACTGCGGGCTCATCCAGATGATGAACCTTTGCTTTCGGCTCTTCTTTATGATGCCCCAGCAATTTCTTCTCGTGAGCGTTGTGAAACATTTGTCCGTTGATCTCTGCACCACTAGCCATTTCCAGCAGGTTGTATTCAACATTACCCGAGATGCGCGCATTTGATGATAATTCCAGCTTCTCACTGGCATACACATTACCGACCACTTCACCGTTGATCACTGCATAAGCCACATGAACATCACCCTCAACACGGCCACGGTCACTGATAACCAGTACTGTACCTTCCACATTATCTGCTGTAATCACATCGCCTTTAATTATGCCATCAAGATGAAGACCACCCTGAAATTTCATATTACCCGTAATTTCAACACCCTGACCTACCAGTGTGTCAATTTTTGATGATTTAATCTTTTTACTACCAAACATAATCAAGCTCCCCCGGCGGTCAAATCTGACCACGCAAATTGCTCATCAACTGTTTTGATCTTACCTGTACTTGGAATCACTTTTACGTTTAGCAAATCCGGTTGGAATGCATTCGGCAAAATCATCACACCTTCAAAATTCTGAAAATATTTAAACCCGAATTTCAGCGGATTTTTTGTGTCTTTTGATACTTCAGCTAACTGTAATGTTACCGGTTGGCCTTTATTTACTCCTTCGATACTGACTTCTATCCTACCTCGTGCAAACTGGTCGTTCTGACCACGCTGACTGACCATTATTTTATAATAATAACCACCATCTTCATTTTGCTTCAGCTGAATTGCCTGTATTGCCAAACTCCTGTTTCCCTGCTCTGGCGAGACAATACTTTTATAGAACGAAAGCTCTTTTTTAAGCTCCAGTACTTCATTTTGCGCCTGGGCCAATACACCCGTTAACTGACCAGATGCATCGTCATCAATCTGACTGTTACGTTCAAGCATAGTCGCTCGTCGATTACTTTCAATGATTTCAGCCTGAGATTCTTCTAATTGTGCCTGTAGCTGCTCTATATAAGCACTGGAATCAGCACTGTCATAGCCTGCAACCTTGCGGCCATACTCAAAAGAAACCCATAGCAAAACCAATATCATGCAGAATGTCGCAACGAAACTGAGCAGCCACAGACCCGGCCGCTGTATAGCGATGATCTGATGTGTCTGTATGGGTTTAATGCTCATGGCAGCAATGCAACCTGCTTAAGCCCCAGGCTTTCATCGAACTCAAACATGATATTCATGTTCTGAATTGCCTGACCGGCTGCCCCTTTTACCAGGTTATCAATCACCGACGATACCACCACAGTATTACCCTGCTGCGGCCTGAACACCGAAATACGGCAAATATTCGCCCCTTTAACCGAACGAGTTTCCGGCATGGTGCCTTCCGGAAGAACATCGACAAAAGGTTCATCGACATAACGCTCTTCGTACAATTTCTGCAAATCGATGATCGAATCAGACGCTGTGGTTGCATACAAAGTCGCCTCAATACCGCGTATCATCGGTACCAGATGAGGGACAAAGGTTAAACCAACGCCATGCGCGGCCACTCGCGACAGGTTCTGCTTGATTTCCGGCAGATGACGATGGCCATTGACCGCATAGGCTTTGAAGTTTTCCGCTGATTCGGCCTGTAAATTAGCAACACTCGCACCACGACCAGCACCGCTTATCCCAGATTTGGCGTCTGCGATCAGATGTTGATCATCAACCAGCGCATTTTCAATGAGCGGTAAAAAGCCAAGGGTAACTGCCGTCGGATAACAACCCGGATTAGCCACCACCCTGGCAGATTTAATTGCTGAGCGATTGATTTCCGGCAAACCGTAGACCGCTTCCGCCAGGACATCTACACAGGCATGGTCCATGCCATACCAGCGTTTCCAGACAGCGGCATCCTGCAGCCTGAAATCAGCCGCCAGGTCAATAATCCGCACACCCTTTTCAATTAACTCCGGCACCATTTGCATGGCTGTACCATTAGGTGTAGCAAAAAACACGACATCACATTGCGCCAAAGTCTCAACGACTGGTTCAGTAAAACAGATATCAGTAAATCCACGTAAATTAGGAAATAAATCGGCCACTTTACTGCCAGATTCTGAACGCGAAGTCACATACATTAAGTTCACTTGAGGATGGGTAACCAGCAAACGTAATAATTCAACACCGGTGTAACCGGTTCCACCTACAACACCTACTGCTAACATTAAAATTCCCCAATATTCACAATGACATAACTCACATCGATGATTTATATTTCAGATATCTGTAAAGCACGTTAATATAACCTGACGAAATGCTTTGATTTGATAAGCATAGACAATCTAAATCGCTTTTTAACATTTATTTTAGACGGACTTCTTATGTTATGGGTTAAAGCCTTCCATATTATTTTCATGGTGACCTGGTTTGCTGCCTTATTCTACCTGCCGCGCTTATTTGTATATCATGCCGAGACGAAAGACGAAGCCGGTAACCAGCGCTTTAAAATCATGGAAAGAAAACTGTTTTACGGTATTGCTACCCCTGGCGCTGTGATAACGATAGCTCTGGGATTCTGGTTGATTCACCTGATTGGATATTATGTTTTATCCGCCTTCTGGCTACAGGCAAAATTAATCCTGGTCACTATTCTGGTGGTTTACCATATTTACTGCGGAAAACTGCTAAACGATTTTAGACTCGATAGAAACCGGCACAGCCATGTCTGGTATCGCTGGTTTAATGAATTCCCAGTCTTCATCCTGATCGCTGTGATTTTACTGGTCGAACTGCAACCCTTTTAATAACCTCTGCGTGGGACTGTTCATCAGTAGCGCGGTTCATCTAAAACAAAATTTAAGCAAACCGCTCTAACTGACGAAGTGCCTGTTTGTATACTTTCCGCTTGAAGGATACAATTTCGTCCACCGGTGTCCAGTAATCTACCCACCGCCAACTGTCAAATTCCGGCTTGTCACTACAGCATAGATTAACTGCGCTTTCGCAGCCGATCAGCCGTAAGTAAAACCAGATCTGTTTTTGTCCAATACACAACGGTTTTGACCGATGCCGCAATAAATGCTCCGGTATACGGTAGCGTAACCAGTCATCAGTCTGGCCAACAACCTCAACATGTTCAGGCAGTAATCCTGTTTCTTCATGTAATTCACGGAACATCGCTTCCATAGGCGATTCGTTTTTTCCAATGCCTCCCTGTGGAAACTGCCAGGCATTTTGACCTACCCGACGCGCCCAGAAAACCTTACCTTCAGAATTACTCAGGATGATGCCAACATTTGCTCTAAAACCTTTAGAATCAATCATTTGCTACACCCATCCAAGTATGCCAGGTTCAATTATTTATGACACACCACAAAATTTTTCAATACAATGATAATAACAGACCAATAAAATAATAAAAGTTTTAAAACAGAAAAAATGATCATTTAGCATTAAAACAACATGATTGTTAGCACTCAACTTCATACAGCTAATAAGAAATTGCATCAACGTCCGAGCGGAATGTAATCGGTGCCGACATATAATCAGTTATGGTTCCATATTGAGCCCCAGACAATAAACCAGTAACATCGTCAGGCTTATCTATTTTCAAAAACCATAAAATAATCACAGATAAACATGGCATTAGCGCTCTTTGATCTTGATAATACTTTACTGGCAGATGACAGTGATTTTCTCTGGGGATGCTTCCTGGTAGACAAGGGCCTGGTTGATCAATCGACTTATGAAACCAGCAACCAGCGTTTTTATGCAGAATATAAACAGGGCACTCTCGATATCTATGAGTTTCTTGCCTTTTCACTGAAACCATTAACACTGTACTCTCGTGAAAAACTTGATGAATTGCATGCCGAGTTTATGCAGAAATATATCCGGCCGGTAATGACAGAAAAAGGCATACAACAGATAAAGCAGCATCACGAAAGTGGCGATATCACGGTTATTATTACCGCCACCAATCGCTTTGTCACAGGGCCTATCGCTGAGGCATTTAAGGTTGATGACCTGATAGCAACTGACCCCGAGATCATTGATGGCAAATATACCGGAAAGGTTGCTGGCACCCCGTGTTTTCAGAGAGGCAAGATAACCCGCCTCAGGCAATGGCTGAAAAACACTTCGCACAACCTCGAGAACAGTTTTTTTTACAGCGATTCACATAATGATATCTCGTTGTTAGAACTGGTGACCACCCCCATTGCAGTTGATCCCGATGAACAGCTAAAAATGATCGCTTTAGAAAGAAACTGGGAAATCCGCAGCTTTCGGTAACTACGCTTAAAAACTAATGTGCTAGAAGTGGCCGGGTGAGCTGCTGAAAAGCGTCAGGTGAAACGTACTGTAAAACCTCTTTTGCCTCTTCATAGAGAACAATATCAAGCCCTTTGGCTGGATACAGATAATGTGTCGCTTCTGGCTGGACTATGTGTTTTTCGGGTTCCCCAAAACGGGCCAGTATCACTGCTTCATCCAGATTAACGGCAGGAAGAAAGGTTATGCCAGTAATAACTTCCTGCATGACCTGCACTGAATCATCATCCGAGAGAATATATTTTTTTGCCTGTCCGGAAGCCATATATTCTGATTTTGCAGCATTTTCACGCCAACGTTTTATATTCTGCTCACTGCTTCCGGTGTGCAATACCAGCTTTCCTGATAGCAGACCGGCCTGATAATGCCCGTAATACATTTCCAGCTTTCCGATTTCGTCTGTTGCAGCGATAATTGCCAGCTCCATGTCGTCGCCATGAATGTCAAAAGCGTCTGACAATCGGCTGCTGCCAATATGCAAACCAAAAACCTGTGAAGTGCCATCAGGCAGGATTTCGATCTGCCATGGCAGGCCGGTTACTGTGTCGCCATTTTCAGGAGGATTCAAAAATGGATAGATTGCCAGCGCCACAACGAGCAGGACGAACAGGGCAAAAAATGTTTTCACTCGTAAAGAAGTTCTCAGTAAATTGCCGGCATCAGGCTTTCGGTAGCGTAACGCCCTGCTGTCCTTGATACTTGCCACCGCGATCTGCATAAGAGGTCTCGCAGACTTCGTCAGATTCAAAGAACAGCATCTGTGCAACACCCTCATTTGCGTATATCTTGGCAGGTAAAGGCGTCGTGTTGGAGAACTCCAGCGTAACATGACCTTCCCACTCTGGTTCGAGCGGCGTCACGTTTACGATGATGCCGCAGCGAGCATAAGTTGATTTTCCCAGGCAGACAGTTAAGACACTTCTCGGTATCCTGAAATACTCAACCGTGCTTGCCAGCGCAAATGAATTAGGAGGAATGATACAGACATCACCGATAAAATCGACAAAACTATGTTCAGAAAAG
>Ga0316188_10001457_pt1 | contig 11204 bp, 9 predicted proteins | sample Phiworburrow1_MG_FD_204933 | JGI IMG/M metagenome (GOLD analysis project Ga0316188, IMG submission 204933) | Coastal sediment microbial communities from Maine, United States - Phippsburg worm burrow 1 | ecosystem: Environmental > Aquatic > Marine > Coastal > Sediment | place: USA: Maine... | reverse complement strand
CTTCAGGACCTTACGAGACAGGACGTCGAGGAAGAGCCCACAGGGATGTGCTTGTGGCGTGTCCTGAAGAGAGGTACTGCATGGCCTCGGCGCCCATACCGATAAAAAGGAAATGCCCGCAGGGAGAAGGTGAGACCAGGAACCAGTCAAGAGGCTGGCCTGGGCCACGTGCTCGTGGCGCACCCTGATGAGAGGTTCTGCATGGCCTCGACGCCCACACGCTTAAACAATCAATGGCCAGCATTCTGCATTCCGGCAAAGCACTTCCACCTGAGCAGGAGAGTAGTAGATTAAGTATCACTGCATACCTTTGTAGGTAAAAATTCCCTTTCGTAGCCGTTCTCAAACCTTAAAGTTACCAAGATAAACCGAGGTGAAGGTACAATAGGTCTTTTCTTCAAACGGGCCCAAAGAATGGAACAGACAGACAAGAAACCCGGGGCAGGCGGCACCACCCACTTCGGTTACCGGGATGTAGCCGTTGAGGATAAAGCCCGGCTGGTTCGCGATGTTTTTGAATCCGTGGCCGGTAAATATGACCTGATGAACGACCTGATGTCATTCGGTGTTCATCGTTTGTGGAAGCGTCATTTTATTGCCATCAGCAATATCCACCCCGGTCAAAGGGTTCTGGACCTGGCCGGCGGCACCGGTGATATCGCCGCATTGATGAGCAAAAGGGTCGGTTCAAGCGGCAGCGTTGTTCTAAGCGATATCAACGAGGCGATGCTGAAGGTCGGGCGCCAGCGTTTGGAAGACCGCGGTCTTGTCGGCAATATCGAGTATTCGTTGGCGAATGCAGAAAAACTGCCATTTGCTGACGGCGAGTTCGATGCCGTGACCATCGCTTTTGGTCTGCGTAACGTCACCGACCAGCCGGCTGCATTGAGAGAGATGTACCGTGTACTCAAGCCCGGCGGGCGCGCCATGATCCTCGAGTTCTCAAAGGTGGAGCTTGAAGGTCTTAAAAAGATTTACGATGGTTATTCGTTTGGTATTTTGCCGAGGCTGGGCAAACTGGTCGCCAACGATGAAGACAGTTATCGCTACCTGGCGGAGAGCATCCGCAAACACCCGGGCCAGGATGAACTCGCGGATATGATGGTGGATGCCGGTTTCACAAAAGTGACCTACCGCAACCTGACCGGCGGGGTCGTTGCCATACACAGTGGTCATCATGCCTGAGTACATCACACCCTTGCCGGGCATGCTGGCCTTTGCCCTGGAAACGGCTGTCAACCACGTGTTGCAACTGGATATGGAATCACCGGCACGGGTTAAAAAGCTGGAGGGCCGTCTGCTGCAAGTGGACCTCGAAGGTCTGGCTATTACACTCTTTTTCACTTTCAAACACGGCGTCGTGCGTGTGCGTCTGCAGGCGGAAGGTACACCCGACACGGTCATCAGCGGCACACCGGTTGCACTGTTCAAGATGGCCGAACCCGAGGAAGCCCACTGGGACTTACCGGATTCAAAGGTCCATATCAATGGCGACGCAAGTCTCGCCCGTGACCTGGAGAGAATATTCCGCAAGCTGGAACCCGACTGGGAAGGCCCGCTGGCCGGAATGTTCGGCGACGTGGCCGGACACCAGCTTGCACAGGGTCTCCGCCAGGGCGCAGAAACGGCCCGGGAAACCGCACGCAGCGCCAGCAAAGTTTTGTCCGGGATCATCAAGGACCGCCGTTCGTGAGGAATAGCCTGCGCCAGTTTATGCGTATCTGGCATATCGGTGTCATCCTCAAACGCTACCGTCTCGATGAGCTGTTCAACACGGCCCGCTTGCCGGGTCCGGTTCGCTGGTTACGGGTTTTTATCCCGGCCGGCAAGGATATATCCGGTCTGCCACGAGGTGAACGCTTACGCCTGGCCCTGCAGGAACTGGGACCGGTATATGTGAAATTCGGGCAGATACTTTCTACCCGACGGGATTTGCTGCCGCTGGATATCGCCGACGAACTGGCGCTGCTACAGGACCAGGTTCCACCCTTTCCCGGCGAGGAGGCACGTGACATTATCGAAAAAGCGTTGGGTGAACCGGTCGACACGATATTTGCCTCGTTTGATACCCAACCGCTGGCCTCGGCCTCGATAGCCCAGGTTCACCCTGCCACGCTGCACGATGGCCGCGAAGCGGTGGTCAAGGTGGTGCGACCCGGTATTGAAAAGCAGTTACGCAAGGATATTGACCTGCTCAAGGCCATCGCTTCGATTGCAGAAAAATTCCTGCAGGGCGGCGCCAGGATTCAACCGTTGGAAGTCGTACGCGAGTTTGAAAGCGTTGTATTTGACGAACTGGACATGCAGCGCGAGGCCGCCAACGCATCCATGCTCAGACGTAACTTCCAGGGATCGAAGGATCTGTACATTCCAGAAGTTTACTGGAAATGGTGCAAACGGCGGGTGATGGTCATGGAGCGGGTTTCCGGACTTCCGGTCGGCGATATCGAAGGATTGCGTGCGCGGGGTGTCAACCTGAAGAAGCTGGCGCGGCGCGGCATACGGGTTTTTTACACCCAGGTTTTCCGCGACAACCTGTTTCACGCAGATATGCACCCCGGCAATATACTGGTTGACGCCAGCAACCCGGACGACCCCAGTTTCATTGCCATGGATTTTGGCATCGTCGCCAGCCTGTCAACCAAAGACCTCTATTACATCGCCGAGAACTTCAGGGCGCTGTTCAATCAGAATTACCGGCGCGTCGCTGCCTTGCATATCGATGCGGGCTGGGTGCCGGACACGACGCGCCTGGAAGAGCTTGAGGCAGCCGTGAGGACGGTGGGGGAACCCAATTTCACCCGGCCGTTGAACGAGGTTTCGTTTGGAAAATTGCTGTTCGATCTTTTCCAGGTTGCACACCGCTTCCAGCTGACACTGCAACCGCAATTGCTGATGTTGCAGAAAACCCTTTTGAATATTGAAGGCCTGGGCAGGCAACTCGACCCGGAAATTGATATCTGGTCGGTGGCCAAACCTGAACTTGAAGCCATACTCAGGCAAAGGCACAGCGTTGAAAACATCTCGCAGGAGCTGCGCGAGCGCGTACCCGGTTGGATGGCGGATGCGCCGGAAATCCCCGGGCTTGTTCACGACTTCCTGGTCAAGGCCAACAGCGGTCAGCTGCTGACCCGTACGGCGTCGGAAGACGCTGCCAGGGCAAGAACGGAGCAACAGGTGTCACGCCGGAAAATGCTGCAGGCGCTGGCGGGCGGTTCATTGAGCATCCCCGGTGCGATCCTGATTGCGATGGAGACCGGCCCCTGGTTTGCCTGGGGTTATTCCACACCTGGCCTTGTTTTACTGGCCCTGGGTGGCTGGCAAACCTTCAAAGCCCTGAGATAGGACACGGGTAAATTGTGCTTTCACGTTGCGCCCATTGGATATTGAGAAAGTTGGGGTGGACACTCAACGTTGATTTACCCGAAATTGACAAATTCGTGGCGATCGCCGCCCCTCACACCAGCAACTGGGATTTCCCGTTGGGAATACTGGCCGCCAAGGCCATCAACTTGAAAGTTCATTGGTTGGGCAAACACAGCCTGTTCCACTGGCCCTATGGCTGGATTTTTCGCGCCATCGGCGGTATATCGATTCGCCGCGATGGCGGACAGAACTACATGCAACAGCTGACCGATCTGTTCGACCGCTCCGAACACCTGGTTTTAGCGCTTGCACCCGAGGGCACCCGCAGCAGAACCGATCATTGGAAAACCGGCTTTCATGCCATCGCACGGGCTGCAAACGTACCCATCCTGATGGCCTACCTGGACTATGGAAACAAGCAGGTCGGAATTGGCGGTTTGTTCTATCCGGGCGATGATATCGAGGCGGATTTCGCCCGGATACGTGAATACTATAAAGACCGGCGCGGCAAAAATCCTGAAAAGGAAAGCCTGATCCAGGTACGTCAAAAGAAAACTTAACACCTCCGGAAGACCCGGGGGATTCACACTTTACTATGAAAATTCCGTAGGTTTTTTAACAGGTTACCCGCCCTACAGCCAGTCGGTCAGAGCAATACCAATACCTATTCTGTTTACACGGCGGTTGTAATCAATCAGGCTCTCACCATAACCGTTGAAATACTGGATGTAGCCCTTTAAATACGGGTATTTCCAGAGCGGAAAACTCCAGGCAAACTCAAGTGCGCCCCGGTCAAAACCCGACTCAAGATAATTGCGCGTCATGAAACTGAAAACCTGGTCATTGAACTTGTAGCCCGCGCGAAATTCGAAATGGCCGAGGTAGTCGGTGATGTCCGGGTTATCGTCGTCTGATGCATCTTCCGAAATCCTGATCCAGGGCTTGAAACCAAAGGCAAAATTCCCTCTCACGAATACAAAATTGGCAAAAACACGGTTCCAGCTCCTCGACAGCACCCCGCCCTGCCCATTGGATTGATGAACTATGCCAACTGCATTGGCCAGGTTCCTGAATCCAAGAATTTCCCAGGAAGGTTCGAACTGGGCCCACACTTCCGGTTCGTGGTTGGTTTCCCTGAACGGCGCTGAAAGTTCGGTGTTATAGACCTGCCAGAAGGAGCGGTTGGTGTAGGCCGCGTAGATATCGACCTTTTCAAACAGATTTACCCAGAGAGGAACCTTCAGACTGATTTGGAATTGGGCTTCGGTATCGTCATACTTTAACGAGGGATCACGATACTGCTGCTGAAACAGTTCCGGGTCATAACCTTTTGAGTTGTACGCTGCTGCCAGAAAATAATTGGGCTTGTGGGCCATCAGGGTAAATGGCTGAAGAATATTTTCCTTATCCTCCGTTAACCGGTCAATGACCACGACGGGCTCGCTGTCTTCTTCCGCCAGGTTGTCAGCTTGAAGCTGCTCGGCACAGCGCGCGCGTATTTCCCCAACCGTTGTTGAGTCGCTGGACTGCTGCAGCATTACTGTCAAACACGCCTCCAGTTCATCCGCAACCACCGGCCCGGCCAGTACAAAACCACTCAAGCCGGCGATCAATATGCCAGGGCAAATAAGCTTTCTTCTTGCAAAGCACCTGATTTGTAAATAACAATCCATCATCATACGAATCCTTCTTAATCTCCGCTCAAACAGGGATGATCCTGTCCTGCACCTTAAAGCACCGGCGTTATGAATCCCATGAAAGATGCGATTAGAATCACCTGCGTACGCCGTTTTCTGCTGACCACTTCAGGGAAACTGCCAACCGCGCGATAGCTTTGATAAAAACCTTCTGACCCGGGTGGCATTGGCGTGGCACCGGGAATCAGTTCGTAAAGCGTGGTTGAACGGTACGGCCAGATATCGAAAATGGGCAGGCTGCGAGAAACCGATTCGAGCGCCCCATTGATTCCACGCAATACCGGTACACCTTGCGGCTTCATTGCGACCACCCAGCTATTACCCGGTTCGATATCCTTGCGAATGCTCCTCTCAAGCTCCGCGGCAAATATCCTATCGTAGATAATGACGCCGTTTTCAGTATTAAAACCTTCCCCGCGCGGATCCAGGTTATGCGAACCAACCATCGAAATATACCGGTCTATGACAAACGACTTGGCATGTAACCCTGATCTCGGCCCGGGCATCTCTAAAGCAGGGTTTGCACCGACTGCAGGTATTTTACCGCTGTTGATGCCGCTTTTCTTTTCGAGGATTAGCTCTGGCATGCGCGGGAAAAATTCGGCGGCATCCAGCGCGTAAGGACGGAACTCGTAAACATCGAAACCGAGGGTCTTGATGTAATGCTTCTTATGTTTGTAGGTGAATGCGTAAGCAGAAAAAGCATCGGTCGCAGCCAGGCTGTTGGTAGAAAACAGAAATTCAATATCCGGGTGATCCTTGCGCAGGGTCTTGAACAGTTTGCGGGAGCGTTTTGATAACACCAGGTAGGGCGACTGGATAATGACCGAATGCTCAGCCGCTGCCAGTGCTGTATGCAAACCATCGGTAATATTTGCGTGGGATTTGCCATCGGTATTTCCCACGTGCGGGAAGTCGTACACATACTCAATTGCATCAACGTGATGGGCGGTATCCACAAACAGGGAATACATCAACTGTTTGTCTTCAATTCCCCTGAGCAATGGCTCAAGCCTTTCATGTAATTCAAACTGTCCCAGCGACATTGATTTATCACTGGCGATCAACGGCGCCACGTCACGCAAGTGACCTGTTTCAGCGGTCATTTCACTATCCCAAAACAAGTCAAATGAATCCCGCATCTCCCTTGCAACCCGCCCGTAAACCAGCACCTCCCGATCCTTGAAGTTGTAGTTGGTATCAAAATCAAAATACCGGTCAGCGATATTGCGCCCACCCGTGATGCCAACAACATCATCAACCACCAGCAATTTGCTGTGCATACGTTGGTTGGTCTTTTTAAAGCAACAGGTCACACCACCAAACATGGTGTATTTGTTGGTTTTCGCCATGTTGAATAAAGGGTTATACAAACGCACTTCGAAGTTGCTGTGCTCCAGCGCCAAACTGGCAAGATAATCCAACTCGGAAACAGTGAATAACTGATCGAATAATATCCGGACCTTTACGCCACGTTTTGCCGCCTGCACCAGTTCGTGCATGATCAGGCCACCGGTCTGGTCCCTGCGGAACAGGAAATTCTGAAACTGTATGCTTTGTGTAGAAGCCCTGATCAGGTGCAGGCGGGCTTTCAGTGAGTCTTCACCAATATCCAGCAGCGTTGCATGCTGCTGATTTTCAAGCGTGTCGATATTGCCCAGGTAAATCAAAGGCGACTGGGTCGCGCAAAAAGGATCCCGGGAAGCCTTGCAATCGATTTTCACCGAGCGCTGCAGCGCCATTTTTTTATCGACGGCCTGCCTGAGCTCGGGCTGAACCTGGGTGGTGCAGCCATACATTAGCAACAGGAGTAAATAAAAGAAGGTTTTCATACGGGTGTGGAAAAATTCTATTTGAAATAGCCAGACAGAATTGCGCAATTCTATATCACTGGGCTGTTGATTGTTGAGTTTATATGGGGTCTTTAGCCACATGGTGGTTGGGCCGCCGGGGTGGGTCACGTGCTCGTGGCGTGTCCTGAAGAGAGGTACTGCATGGCCTCGGCGCCCACACAGATAGAGAATCAAGGTTCAATCGCGGCCATCGGCCAGCAACCGCTACGTCGCTATTTGGAAAGACTGAATCCCTTAAGTCGTATCGATTTCTGACGCACCGCGATAGCCGCAATAGCACCGGGTACCGGCTCGGCGATGGCCAGTTGCCAGGCAGCGGGATCATCATCCGGCATATCCAGTACCGAGGGCGGGTTGTCAGGATTGACATCCACGCTAAAACGGCACAACTGGTTTGCGATACCCACACCGCTGGCCTTTACGATCGCTTCCTTACAGGCCCAGGTATGCATGAATGCCCGGTTCAATTCGGTTTCGTCAAGCACGGATAAGGCCGCAATTTCCTGTTGACTGAAATAGCGCCTGGCCAGCGCCATGGGTTTACCCGGCCGGCGTATGGCCATTTCCATATCAACACCAATGGTCGCACCGCTGTTAACGCCGATCAGGTAACAGCCACTGCTGCGCGCCACGCTGAAATTCAACGCGCCGTTGGACTGGCCGGGATCAAGCTCCGGTCTGCCCCTATTCCTTCGGGTAATGTGCACATCCTTGCCTGGCAGGCCGAGATAGGCACCCAGCAACAAGCGCAGGTAGAAACGCCGGGTGGTCCGTTGTTGAACCACCGAAAGTTCATCGGAATCAGCAGGCGTACCGGCATGGAGTGGGTTCGACAGGTGCCTGAGATCCAGATGCCACAGGTGCACATCGCTGCCACGCGGTTTATCCAGTGAGCGCACAGGAAGTTTTCTTTTGCCGAACGAATTCGGTCCGATAATTCTGGCTGTCATTTTAATCACTCAATCCCGACCACCGGGGCGGCGTTCACGGTTACACCGGTCACTCCCTGAATCAATAATGGAATCAGTCTAATACATAGTTGCGTTAACAGGTACTGTATAGCCTATACTGCGCGCTTGCGCTACAATGTTGCCTTCCCGAAATTCACGCCTGAATCCACGGCCTTCATCTTTTCAAACCCGGATACCCATGCAATTTAAAAACGTTGTAATTCAGTCTCTTGCCGCCGTTGATGCACCTATTGAAATGACCTCTGCGGAGATCGGAGAACAATTGCAGCTGGCGACCGACCGCCTCGGACTACGTCGTGGCCTGATAGAAGAACTATCCGGAATCATTACCCGCCGCTTCTGGGAAAATGGCACGCAACCATCTGATGCGGCTACCCTGGCAGCCGAAAAGGCCATCTCCGAGGCGGGGATTGACCGGAACAAGATCGGTGTACTGATCAACACATCGGTCTGCAGGGACTTTTTGGAGCCATCTACTGCCTGCCTGGTGCATGGCAACCTGGGTCTGCATGAACGCTGTCTCAATTTTGACATTGGCAACGCCTGCCTGGCTTTTTTAAATGGAATGGATGTCGCTGCCCGCATGATCGAACGCGGTGAAATCGAATACGCGTTAATCGTTGATGCCGAATCCAGCAGACCGATCACCGAGGCAACCATTGAACGCCTGTCGCAACCGGGTGTGGAAGTCGATCAGTTTCGTGCGGAATTTGCATCCCTGACCCTGGGTTCGGGTGCCGCTGCAATGATCATGTGCCGGCGTGAGCTGGCACCCCGCGGTCATTCCTACCTTGGGGGTGTTACCCGTGCAGCGACGCAGTTCAACAAGCTATGCTATGGCCAGATGGACCGCATGGTGACCGATACGCGGGTCCTGTTGACCGAGGGTTTGAAACTGGCGACCAAAACCTTTATCGCTGCCCGGGAAAAACTTGGTTGGGTCGTCGATGAGTTGGATCAGTTCATCATTCACCAGGTCAGCAAAGCACATACGGATTCCTTGATGAAAGTCCTGGGTCTTGACCCGGAAAAAATTTACCGCATCTACCCGGAACTCGGCAATATTGGCCCGGCCGCGGTACCCATCGCGCTGGCAAAAGCGGTTGCAATGGGAAAGGTGAAACGCGGTGACCGGATCGCCCTGCTGGGTATCGGTTCCGGCCTGAACTGCTCAATGGCGGAAATTGTCTGGTGAAAAAAACACATCCCGGTACAACCCCCTGAGCGAGTCAGGCCACGTGTACCAGCCTCCTGAAAAACTATATCCGTTCGAGTCACATTGGCTCAATATTTCCGGTATCCGCATGCACTTCCTCGATGAGGGCCCGCGTGATGCGCCGATCGTGTTGATGGTTCACGGCAACCCGACCTGGTCGTTTTACTATCGCAACCTGGTCCTCGCGCTGCGTGACCGCTATCGTTGTATCGTCCCCGATCACATCGGTTGTGGTTTGTCGGACAAGCCTGGCGACAGCCAGTATTCTTACACCCTGGCACGCAGAATTTCCGACCTGGGTGCCTTGATGGACCACCTGGAACCCACGAAAACGGTCCACCTGGTCGTCCATGACTGGGGTGGCGCGATCGGCTTTGGCTGGGCGGTTGACTGGCCGGGGCAGATCGGCAACATGATCATCGGCAACACGGCGGCGTTTCCAAATCCGCTGGAAAAGAAGATTCCTGCAGCCCTGTGGCTGGTGCGTAATACAAAACTGGGAGCGCTATTGGTGCAGGGGATGAATGCGTTTTCAGGCATTGCAGCGCGTGTCGCGTTCAAGAAACCTGTCGCTGCAGATGTCCGCAAGGCTTATACCGGCCCCTACGATACATGGGACCACCGCATTGCAACCCTGCGTTTCGTGCAGGATATCCCGCTTAAACCTGACGACCCCGGCTACCCGATCGTGCAGATGACCGAATCACGTCTGCCGAAACTCGCGGGCAACCCCTGCCTGCTTGCCTGGGGTATGAAAGACTTTGTCTTCGACAGGCATTTTCTTGCGAAATGGAAGCAGGTATTCCCGCAGGCAATGGTGCTCGAATATGCCGATTGCGGTCATTACATTTTTGAAGATGGCGGCCCTGACCTGACCCGGGCCATCAGTGATTTCATGGATAAAAATGAACAAGGACGCGAACAGCACTCAAACCTGTAATATTGCTTCGGCATTGATCCGCCAGGCTGAGCAGCAGGGCCGAAATACCGCGATTCACTATCCCGTTGGCAAACGCGGTAAGCGAATTGCATACGAATCGGTAAGTTATTCGGCACTTGACGAGTTGTCGGATGAATACGCACGTGGTCTGATGGAGTATGGAATCGGCCGGGGCACCCGCAGCGCACTGATGCTGACACCCGGTCTCGATTTCTTCGCGATGTTCTTCGCGCTTTTCAAAGCGGGTGCAATACCGGTGCTGATCGATCCGGGTATCGGCATCAAGCCACTCAAGACCTGTCTTGGCGAGGCCCGCCCGGAGGCTTTCATCGGTGTTACCAAGGCCCACGTTGCCCGCAGCGTGCTGGGCTGGGTGCCCGGTGTAAAACTGGTCACATCCGGGCCGAAGCTGGGCTGGGGTGGATTGAGCACGCGGCAGTTGCGCAAGCTGGGACAAAAATCATCCGGCAGCGTACTGGCCGCCACGCTGCCCGACGAGATGGCGGCCCTCCTGTTCACCTCGGGCAGCACCGGTATTCCAAAAGGCGTGGTCTACCGGCACCGGCATTTCACTGCCCAGGTCGAGATGTTGCAGGCGGCTTTTGATATCCGCCCGGGTGAGGTCGACTTACCGACATTCCCGCCTTTCGCATTGTTTGATCCGGCCATGGGTATGACCACGGTCGTGCCGTTCATGGATCCGACCCGGCCGGCAAAAGCCGACCCGCGCCTGTTGGTACAGACGATCGAACGCTTCGGGGTAAGCAATATCTTCGGTTCACCGGCGCTGCTAAACGTCCTCGGACGCCATACGGAATCGGAAAACATCCGCCTGACCACGGTGCGTCGCGTTATTTCGGCCGGTGCTGCCATGCCGCTGGCGACCATCCGGCGTCTGCAAAAAACCCTGCCCGAGGAGGCGGAGGTATTCACACCCTATGGCGCAACCGAGTGCCTGCCGGTGGCCAGTGTTTCCGGCACCGAGCTCACTGATGAGATCGAGCAACGCACGTCGATCGGTGAAGGCACCTGTGTCGGCCGGCCGGTAAAACCTAACATGGTAAAGATCATTGCAGTGACTGACGGAATCGTGGAAACCTTTCAGGACAGCGTGGAATTGCCCATCGGTATCACCGGCGAAATCGTTGTGAACGGCCCGAC
>Ga0316188_10001456_pt1 | contig 11205 bp, 11 predicted proteins | sample Phiworburrow1_MG_FD_204933 | JGI IMG/M metagenome (GOLD analysis project Ga0316188, IMG submission 204933) | Coastal sediment microbial communities from Maine, United States - Phippsburg worm burrow 1 | ecosystem: Environmental > Aquatic > Marine > Coastal > Sediment | place: USA: Maine... | reverse complement strand
CTAATCGGAATATCGCTAACCGATCGCTTCGAAGAAACGATCGGCAGTCGCATTCTCGATCCCGCCGATTACCTGTCGAAAGACCTCGATCCGCGCAAGCTGGTGCAGCCGGGCAACACGTTCGAGGCCGTCATGACGATTCAGTCGCCTGCCGAAGCCTCGGCCGGATTCCGGCTCAGGGCCTGCTACCGCACGACCGATGGCAAGCTGCGCTGCAAGGACGACGGCTTCAAGTAGGATGGCTGCAACGTTCCAGCCGCTTCGAATAGGCCCCTACACTCTCCCCAGCCCATTCGTGCTCGCACCCATGGCGGGCATTACCGATGCACCGTTTAGACGCATTTGCCGACGCTACGGCGCCGGCATGACCACATCGGAGATGACCACGGCCGATACCAGCCTGTGGCAAACCCCGAAGTCAAGATTCCGGCTTGATCTCGACCTTGATGCCGAACCGGTTGCCGTTCAGATCGCCGGATCCGAACCGGACCAGCTCGCGGTCGCGGCACAGGCGTGCGTTGCACGCGGCGCACAAATCATCGATATCAATATGGGCTGCCCGGCGAAAAAAGTTTGCAAGAAAGCGGCCGGCTCTGCCCTGCTGCGCGACGAGAGACTTGTCGCCGATATTCTCAATGCGGTCGTCAGCGCTGTCGACGTGCCCGTTACGCTTAAATTCCGCACGGGATGGGATCGCGACCACCGCAACGCTGTCCAGGTTGGAAAGATTGCCCAGGACGCCGGCGTCTGTTCCCTGGCCATTCACGGCCGAACTCGCGCAGATCGCTACATGGGCGACGCCGAATACGAGACAATTGCCCGGGTCAAGGAAAGCGTTGATATCCCCGTTATCGCCAACGGCGACATCACTACAGTTAAGAAGTCGCTTGAAGTTTTGCGTCTAACGAATGCTGACGGCTTGATGATCGGCCGGGGCGCACAGGGCCGCCCGTGGGTCTTCCGCGAACTCCGATCCGCACTTAATCCTGCTGTGGAAAATACGCAGCTAGAAAAAAATGAATTGCGTGATATCATGCTCGGCCACCTGGACGAGTTACACCGGTTTTATGGGGAAACCACCGGCGTTCGAGTGGCCCGCAAACATCTGACCTGGTACTGCGATAACCTGGAAAACGCCGGAGAATATCGGCATCAGGTGGTGCGTGTTGATAGCGCTTCGGAACAAATTCGTTTGACGAAGCAGTACTTCTCGGGGATGGACCAACGTGGCACAGAAAAAAATCAAAAAGAAAAACCTGAAGGCCAGCAAGAAGCCACTCTGTGAACATACCGAAGATGCACTCGACCAGTACTTTGCGACGCTCAACGGCGATCGCCCTGGCGAACTTTACGACCTTGTAATCGGCGAGGTTGAACGGCCGCTGTTCAAGGCCGTCATGGATTTCACGCACGGCAACCAAAGCCAGGCTGCCGGCATACTCGGCATCAACCGCGGCACCCTGCGCAAGAAACTCAGAACGTATTCACTCATTCAGTAAACCTTCCCCAGGACTAAACATGTTCAATGTAAGACGCGCGCTGGTCAGTGTTTCTGACAAGCGTGGACTGGTCCCGTTTGTACAGGGCCTCGCCGAACTCGGCGTCGAAGTACTGTCAACGGGTGGCACGTGCCGACAGCTGCGTGAAGCCGGACTGGACGTCATTGAAGTCTCCGAGAAAACCGGCTTTCCTGAAATCATGGACGGCCGCGTCAAGACCCTGCATCCCGTCATTCACGGCGGTCTTCTCGGTCGCCGCGGTACCGATGAGGCGGTCATGGAAGAGCACGGCATCGAGCCCATCGACCTGCTGGTGGTGAATCTCTATCCGTTCGAGCAGACCATTGCCCGCGACGACGCGACCATCGACGACGCCATCGAGAACATCGATATTGGCGGTCCGGCCATGATCCGCGCGGCCAGCAAGAATCATGATGGTGTGGCTGTCTGTGTGAGCCCGGACGACTACGAGTCGGTACTGGCGAAACTGCAGGGCGACGGACTGGCGATAGAGGACCGCCGCCGCCTGGCCGCGAAAGCCTATGCCCATACGGCCAGCTACGACACGGCAATCACGAAATACCTGTCGGCATCACTGGGTGATGATGTGCTTGGGGAACGCTTCCTGTACTCGGGCGGTATTTCCGAGAGGCTCCGCTACGGGGAGAACCCGCACCAGCAAGCTGCGTTCTATGTCGACCAGCAGGCCGCGCCTGGCTCGCTTGCTGCCGCCAGGCAGCTTCAGGGCAAAGCGCTGTCGTATAACAATATCGCTGATAGTGATGCCGCACTCGAATGCGTCAAGCAGTTCGCGAATCCGGCCTGCGTGATCGTGAAGCATGCGAATCCATGCGGTGTTGCCGTAGCCGCTGACATCGCCGAAGCCTACGACAAGGCATTCAAGACCGACCCGACATCAGCCTTTGGTGGCATTATCGCGTTCAACCGGCCGCTTGATGCCGACACAGCAAAGGCAATCATCGACCGCCAGTTTGTGGAAGTGATTATTGCCCCGGAAATCGCTGCCGACGCCGCCGAGGTCTGCTCGGCGAAGAAGAACGTTCGGGTTCTGGAGGTTGGCGACTGGACTGCAGGAGGGGCTTCAGCCGCGAATTTCGGGCCTAACGGCTCGCCCACAGGGTTTGATTTCAAGAAAGTTTCTGGGGGACTGCTCGTCCAGACCAGCGACCTCGGCGTCATCACGGCCGATGACCTGAAAGTGGTTACTGAGAAAGCGCCGACGCCCGAGCAGATACGGGACATGCTATTCGCCTGGACGGTCGTAAAGTACGTGAAGTCCAATGCGATAATCTTCTGCAAGGACAACATGACGATCGGCGTTGGCGCTGGCCAGATGAGTCGCGTGTACTCGACGAAAATAGCCGCTATCAAAGCCGCCGATGAGGGCCTGGAAGTCAGTGGCTCCGTCATGGCATCCGATGCGTTCTTCCCGTTTCGCGACGGTATCGATGCTGCAGCCGAGACCGGCATAGCCGCGATCATCCAGCCGGGCGGCTCGATGCGGGATGAAGAAGTCATCCAGGCGGCCAACGAACACGGTCTGGCCATGGTCTTCACGGGCATGCGGCACTTCCGACACTAATGAACATCCTGATTATCGGTTCCGGTGGTCGCGAACATGCACTTGCCTGGAAGTGTGCCCAGTCGCCGCGCGTTGACGAGGTTCTCGTTGCACCCGGCAACGCCGGAACGGCACGAGAGAACAAGGTGCGCAACGTGCCGGTGTCGTCGGATGATATCGAGGCACTGGTAAAGCTCGCGCAGACCGAAAACGTCGGCCTCACCATTGTTGGCCCCGAAGCGCCGCTCGTTGCCGGCGTCGTCGATCGTTTCAACGAACTTGGCCTGCCCTGCTTCGGACCGACGGCGGCCGCTGCCCAGCTCGAGGGCTCGAAAGCCTTTACCAAGGACTTCCTTGCACGCCACAAAATACCGACCGCCGATTACCGGAACTTCTCGGAACTCGAACCGGCGCTTGCCTACATTCGCGAGCAGGGGGCGCCGATCGTCATCAAGGCCGACGGCCTTGCGGCTGGCAAGGGCGTCATCGTGGCAATGACCCTGGACGAGGCCGAGCAGGCCGCGACGGATATGCTCGCAGGTGGCAGTTTTGGCGATGCCGGGGCGCGCATCGTCGTTGAGGAGTTCCTGGAGGGCGAGGAAGCGAGTTTCATCGTCATCACGGACGGTGAGACCATCCTGCCGATGGCCACGTCACAGGACCACAAGGCGCGTGACGAAGGCGACACCGGACCCAATACGGGCGGCATGGGCGCTTACTCGCCGGCACCGGTCGTAACCCCGGACATCGAAGCCCGCATCATGAACGAGGTCATTCGGCCTACCCTGGATGGCATGAAGGCGGACGGCAACCCCTACCTTGGTTTCCTGTACGCCGGTCTCATGATCATGGCAGACGGCACGCCCAGGGTCATCGAATTCAATTGCCGCATGGGTGACCCCGAAACACAGCCGATCATGGTGCGACTGAAGTCTGATCTCGTCGACTTGTGCCTGTCGACACTCGAAGGCGACCTGCAAGAGTGTGTCGCTGTCTGGGATACGCGCGCGGCGCTCGGCGTCGTGATGGCAGCCGGCGGATATCCTGCGAGTTACGAAAGGGGCAAGATCATTTCCGGCCTTGACGGCGCCGACAGCAATACACAGAAGGTCTTTCACGCCGGCACGACAACCCATGGTGATGCAGTGACGACCAGCGGTGGACGGGTTCTGTGCGTTGTGGGCCTGGGCGATACGGTCGCGGACGCGGCGCAGGACGCCTATGCTGCGGTCGACAAGATCCACTGGGAAGATGTCTACATCCGACGTGATATCGGCCACCGCGCAATCGCGCGGGAGAATGCGTAAGCCGTGTTAACGACGGCCGAGGCACTCGACAGGGTCCTGGCGGCAATGCGGGAGCTGTCGGTCGAATCGGTCCCGTTACGAGCGGCCGCTGGCCGCGTTCTTCGTCAGGTGGTCGAAGCCGAGCGCGACCAACCGCCTTTCGATCGGGTCATGATGGATGGCATCGCAATCTCCCACGCGGACTTCGCCGCTGGCGTGCGCCAGTTTCCGATCCAGGGCAGGCAAATGGCCGGCGATGCCGCCGCCACGCTGACACCCGGCAAGTGCATGGAAATCATGACTGGTGCGTCGCTGCCTGCGCACGCGGATTGCATCATCCCTGTTGAGCGGATTTCAGTCAGCGAAGGGATCGCAAACCTCGAAGACGGTTACATGGCCGTGGCGCAGCAGTTCATTCACCCCCGCGCGTCCGATCACACAGCAGGCAGCCAGCTGCTCGCTCCGGGCAAGCTCGTATCGGCGATGGATATTGCCGTGATCGCATCCGCCGGGCTGAGCCATGTCGATGTCAGTCGTTCGCCGGTCGTGCGTGTTATTTCAACGGGAAATGAACTTGTCGCCGCCGGCCAGCCGATCGAACCTCACCAGGTGCGCCTGTCGAACGGCCCGGCGATTCAGGCACTCCTCGCGCAGCACGGTTACCCCGATTGCGAACACGACCATCTGCCGGATGAGCCTGCGGTACTCAGAGAGCGAATTGCGGGGCACCTCGATGAAGCTGACGTCGTAATTCTGAGCGGCGGCGTATCGATGGGCAAAGCCGACTTTGTGCCGGAGGCGCTTGCCGAGCTTGGCGTCAAGGAGCATTTCCACAGAGTCAGCCAGCGACCCGGCAAGCCACTGTGGTTCGGTTCCGGCACCGATGGACAGGCTGTTTTTGGCCTGCCCGGCAATCCGGTTTCGGCACTGGTCTGTTGCCGTCACTACGTGATCCCGGCCCTTGCCAGGGCTTCCGCCAGGAGAACCGCGACACCGGAGTTTGCGGCACTTGCGGCAGACGTGACATTCATGCCGGAATTAACAGGCTTCCAGCCTGTCCGCCTGATTTCCAATGCCGTCGGCCAGGTCCTCGCCATGCCCGTGAAAATCAATACGTCCGGCGACTTCACCGCGCTCTCCGCTAGCGACGGCTACGTCGAACTGGCGCTCGAGCAGTCACAGTTTCCATCCGGTACTTCAGTTTTTCTTCATCGGTGGTAGTGTTTGCCGATGATTTCTGCCGATGATGCACTGGAACACCTGCGCGAGGGCAACCGTCGCTTTGTGGCAGGCACCAGCAATATTGATGAGGCGCTGAGTGGCGCGCGGCGCGCGGCGCTCGTCGGCGGCCAGAGTCCGCTTGCGGTAATCCTTGCTTGTTCGGACTCGCGAGTCCCGGTCGAACTGATTTTCGACCAGGGGCTCGGCGACCTGTTCGTGATTCGAGTCGCCGGTAACATCGTCGCCCCGTCACAAATCGGCAGCGTCGAGTTTGCCGCGGCGCAGCTCGGCACACAGCTCGTCGTCGTCCTCGGCCACAGCAACTGCAGCGCCGTCGAGGCGACCCTGAAAGAGCTCGCGCAGGACCAGCAGCAGCGCTCGCCGAACCTGCGCGCGATCGTCGATCGAATCCGGCCTGCGATCGAGTCACTCATGAGCAACGATGTCTCCATGCGCGATGCGGTCGCCGCCAATGTGCGCCAGTCAGTGAGCCGACTACAGCGCGGCTCACAAATTCTTGAACAATTGATCGAAGCCGATGAGTTGGCCATCATCGGCGCAGAGTACTCGATCGAGTCCGGTGAGGTCACCTTCCTGGACGTATCGTGAGTTCGTTCAATAGATGGGCGATGACCTTCCCGCATATGGGAAAAGTATCGTTTAAAGGTCTACACTCTTTGTATGGCCACTCAATTTACGATCGAATACAAGAACTCGATCATCGAGGTGCAAGCCACGGGAATACCGGACCGTCAGTCGGTATCGCAGATGTGGCAAGCCATCATCGATGCGTGCAAGGCCCACCAGTGTTTTTCGATCCTGGGCCTGTCGAACTTTGATCAGCCCCTCAAGCTTGCAGACGCCATCGATCACCAGGCCATTTTTCTCGAGGCCGGCGTGACTATCGACCATCGCATCGCCTGGGTGCAGCTTAATCCCAAGGCTTACGCCATGACGGAACTGGCCGAGACGGTACTGCTCAATCGCGGCCTGATAAACGGCCGGCTTTTTAATAACGAACTTGACGCGCGCCGCTGGCTGGACAGGCGCGGATAAGGACACACAACGAAAAACGGGGCCTGAAGGCCCCGCTGTTCTTATCGCTGTGTCGCTCGCTCGCGCTAGCGCTTCATGGCCTCGAAGAACTGCGCGTTCGTCTTGGTATCCTGAAGCTTGTTCAGCAGGAACTCGATTGCAGCGAGTTCGTCCATCGGATGCAGAACCTTTCTCAGAATCCACATTTTCTGCAGTTCATCGTCTTCGGTCAGCAACTCTTCTTTGCGCGTGCCTGAACGGTTGATGTTGATCGCCGGGAACACACGTTTTTCGGCAATACGACGATCCAGGTGGATCTCCATGTTGCCCGTGCCTTTGAATTCCTCGTAGATCACTTCGTCCATCTTCGAGCCCGTGTCGACCAGAGCCGTCGCGAGAATCGTCAGGCTTCCGCCCTCTTCGATATTGCGTGCAGCACCGAAGAAGCGCTTCGGACGATGCAGTGCGTTGGCGTCCACACCACCGGTGAGAACCTTGCCGGAGCTCGGTACGACGGTGTTGTAAGCGCGCGCGAGACGCGTGATCGAGTCGAGCAGGATAACGACGTCGCGCTTGTGCTCCACGAGACGCTTGGCCTTCTCGATCACCATATCCGCAACCTGAACATGGCGGCTGGCCGGCTCATCAAACGTCGATGAGACAACTTCGCCACGCACGGTACGCGTCATTTCGGTGACTTCCTCCGGCCGCTCATCGATGAGCAATACCATGAGGTCGACTTCAGGATTGTTCGCACAGATCGCCGAGGCGATGTTCTGCAGCAGCATCGTCTTACCAGCCTTCGGCGGCGATACGATGAGGCCACGCTGGCCCTTACCGATCGGCGCGACCATGTCGATGATGCGTGCCGTGAGGTCTTCGGTACTGCCGTTACCCTGCTCAAGGACCAGGCGGTCCTTCGGGAACAGCGGCGTCAGGTTTTCAAACAGAACCTTGGTGCGCGCGTTCTCGGGAGCATCGTGGTTGATCTGACCAACCTTGAGCAACGCGAAGTAACGCTCACCCTCCTTGGGCGGCCGAATCAGGCCCGATACCGTGTCACCGGTACGCAGGTTGAATCGACGGATCTGGCTCGGGCTGACATAGATATCGTCGGGCCCTGCAAGATACGAGCTGTCCGAAGAACGCAGAAAACCGAAGCCGTCCTGCAGGATCTCGAGAACACCATCACCGTAGATATCTTCGCCCAGGGCAGCATGCGCCTTGAGAACGGAGAAGATGATGTCCTGTTTGCGCGAACGCGCGATGTTCTCGACGCCGAGCGATTCGCCGAGTTCAACAAGCGCAGCGGCCGGACGGGTTTTAAGCTCCGTCAGGTTCATCACGTTCTTGCTGGCCTCGAGTTGCTCCGGCGGTATTACCTCGAGACTTCCCTCCTCGTCATCCGGATACATGTCAGATGACGGCCGACGACGCCTGCGGCGATTCGGATTCCCCTTCCCTTTGTTGCCCGACTTATTGACCGGGCGAGTCTTATTTGAAGTACCCAAGTACCCTCTCACAGATTAGTGTCCAGAAACTCTTCGAGCTGACGCAAAGGCATCGCTCCCATCATTTGCGCCTGTACGGCGCCATCCTTAAACAGAATTAAGGTAGGAATGCTGCGGATACCGAACTTCTGGGCGACATTCGGATTCTCGTCGACATTAAGCTTGACGACGTCAAGCTTGTCTTCGTATTTTCCCGCAACTTCATCAAGCAGAGGCGCGATCATCTTGCACGGGCCACACCATTCAGCCCAAAAGTCGAGCAGCACTGCTTTGCTGTTTTGTAAAACATCGGCATCAAATGCCGCATCTGAGGTGTGCACAATCTTGTCGCTCACCGGCTAACTCCTCCAAAAAAAGTCTAGTTTGAGTGTGGAATTGCCCGTTTCAAGCGGAGCTTAAGAACGAACATTTCGAAAACGGGTGACGCTGCCTTGTCTATCAGGCAATATGTCGCAGCTTTACGGCCGATGAATTCCGGCTATTTGCCGGCTAATTTCTGGATCGATGAAAAGCCAAACTGGCGGGTGCGACGAGTGTCGCGTCGAATTAAGGCCAATTTGAACGTTTCGCGAGCCATTTTGCAAGCCTTTAACACAAATTTTCTGGTTCTATTTTTATGTCTGAAAACCATCTGAGCGACCTCAGATTCGACTCTCTTGACCTCCACGAAACCATTCTCGCGGGCATTCGCGATTCGGGCTTTGAGTTCTGTACCCCTATCCAGGCCAATACCCTGCCAATCGCGCTCAAACCAAGTGACGTCGCAGGGCAGGCACAAACGGGCACCGGCAAGACCGCCGCGTTCCTGATCGCCGCCTACCAGCGCCTCATGACGAGCGAAGTGGACACCGGCGAAACCCGGCAGCCGCGCGTATTTATCCTGGCGCCGACGCGCGAGCTCGCGGTCCAGATCGCCAACGACGCCGAGTTACTCGGCAAACACACGGGGCTCAGGATCGGGCTTGCCTATGGCGGTACCGACTACGACAAGCAACGCAAAATACTCCAGGATGGCGTCGATCTGCTGATCGGCACGCCGGGTCGTATTATCGATTACTACAAACAGGGCGTGTTCAAACTGGATTATGTACAGGTGGCCATCCTCGACGAGGCCGATCGCATGTTCGACCTCGGCTTCATCAAGGACATTCGCTACCTGCTGCGCCGTCTGCCGGCACCCGATCAGCGCCTCAACATGCTGTTCTCCGCGACGCTGTCACAACGGGTCATGGAACTTGCCTACGAGCACATGAATGAGCCCGAGCTGATTCGCATCGAGCCCGACAAGGTCACAGCCGACCGCGTCCGCCAGGCAATTTATTACCCGGCCAACGAGGACAAGCTGCCGCTCCTGATCGGCCTGGTGCGCGAGATCGGCGAAGTCCGCATCATGATCTTCGTCAACATGAAGCGCGACGCAGAGAAAGTGGGGGACTACCTGGCAGCGAACGGTATTCAGGCCGCCGTCATTTCAGGCGACGTGCCGCAGAAGAAGCGTCTGCGCATGCTGATGCAGTTCCAGAACGGGGAACTGCCGGTCTTGATCGGCACGGATGTGGCCTCACGCGGGCTGCATATTCCCGACGTCGAATACGTGATCAATTACGATTTGCCGCAGGATGCCGAAGACTACGTGCATCGAATCGGCCGTACGGCACGAGCCGGCGCATCCGGTAACGCCCTGAGCATGGCCTGTGAGACCTATGCCGTGTCGTTGCCGGAAATCGAGGCCTACATCGGCCACAAGATTCCGTTTGCGAATTACGACCCCTCGGATTTGCCGGAAATCATCAAACCGAAACCGCGTCCGCGCAAACCCCGCAGCGGCGGCCCGCGGCGGCGGCCAGGCGGCGGTGAGCACAACAAGCATCCGGGTAAGCATCGGCGCCGCAGCTAGCGGACCGGTGCGCGCCTAACGACGCTCCAGCAGGTCTTTGACACCCTCGACTCCCCGGAACTCGGAGCCACGCCTGGGCGGCTCCGTTGTGTCGGGCCGCGTCACAGTGACCAGCATGCCGATGCCATACTCGGCGGCGCTGTGCAGTACCGGTTGACTGTCATCGACGAACAGCGTCGTTGCGGCGTCGAAACCCGTATCCTCCTGCAGCGCCTCCCAGAAGGACTGGGATTCCTTTGCATGCCCGTATGTATGCGAGCTGTGGAGCCCATCAAAATAGTCAGCCAGTCCGGTCACCGCATCCTTGAGATTCAGCGTGTCCGGGTGTGAGTTCGTGACGAGCAGCACACGAATATCCTGCGCGTGGACCGCTCGCAGGAAATCGAGGGCGCCCGGCAGATAGCCGATGCGATGCGTCACGTCATGGTGAATCTTGACCACGTCGATGCCAAGCCGATCGTTCCAGTGGTCCAGGCAGTACCACTCCAGATTACCCTGCACGGCTGCGTATTTCTCGAACAGGAGATCGCGCGCCGCTTCGAACGACATTCCATTTGCCACTGCGTATCGCCGCGGCACGAGGTCCTTCCAGATGTAGCTGTCATACGCGAGATCGAGAATAGTCCCGTCCATATCAAGCATGAGCGTTTCACATCGCTCGAGTGCGGTTTGCGGATCGATATTCATTGTTATACTGCGCGCCCGGTTTGCCTGCAGGAACAGGACATGGACCTAAAGTCACTCGTTGAACCCGTCGTTGCGCTGGCCGAGGATGCTGGCCGCGCCATCCTTGAAGTCTACTCGACCGATTTCGAGGTGCAAAGCAAGGACGACGCGTCCCCGCTGACCCAGGCAGACCTGGCATCCAATCGCCGGATTGACGCCGGCCTCAGATCACTGACGCCGGACATTCCCATCATCTCCGAGGAATCGGGGTTACCGGCATTTGAAGAGCGCAGCCGGTGGCAGCGCTACTGGCTCATCGACCCGCTTGATGGCACGAAAGAGTTCGTCAATCGCAATGATGAATTTACCGTCAACATTGCACTCATCGACAATCACCGCCCGGTTCTTGGCGTGGTGCATGTGCCGGTATTCAACAGGACCTACGTCGGCTGTGAAGGCGTCGGTGCACAACGCCGTCAGGGCAGCGATGCGCCGCAGACAATCCGGG
>Ga0316188_10001455_pt1 | contig 11209 bp, 9 predicted proteins | sample Phiworburrow1_MG_FD_204933 | JGI IMG/M metagenome (GOLD analysis project Ga0316188, IMG submission 204933) | Coastal sediment microbial communities from Maine, United States - Phippsburg worm burrow 1 | ecosystem: Environmental > Aquatic > Marine > Coastal > Sediment | place: USA: Maine... | reverse complement strand
GAGCAGGTGTGATTCCAGAGGGTTCCAGGATTCAAGGGGTCAAGGGTTCGAGTGAAATGCTTTAAAAACCACTGAAGGATCCAAGGGTTCGAGGGTCCAAGGATTCAAGTGAAAAGCAAAAAAATGTTCAAAGAAAGAAACGCAGATATTATTAGCAGGGGATTTAGATTTAATTGAAAAAGGTGAATTGGATACATTACAAAAAGACATTGCAGAAATCGAAAGAATGTTAAAGGCCCTGATAAAGTCTTTAGAAAATAGACCCTTGGATCCTTGACCCCTAGAATCCTTGGACCCTCTTCTCCAACTAAATTGGAGAAGAACCAAAAAAACAAACAACAATACAGCGTGTCTTTCCACATGTGGTTAACCGAAAGGAGGGGAGGTTGGCATTCTGGTGTGTAAGAGAAGAGCTGAGTCAGAAAAACAGACTCCGGCGATCTTATTACGAATTGCTTCGGGATGAGCTGGATCAGCAGATGCTTCAGTATGCGCTGATCGATTCTTATAATAAATTTATTCTTAAAAAAACCCCATATCCGTTTGTTGAAAAGCGAGAGCTAAAACCTCGTGCACGTATTCCGGCTGTGGAATATGAATGCCAGAATACTTTTCTGGTGATTTTTCTGGAAGACAGCATCCCTGCAACTCACAAAAAAAATATCCGATTTTTTCAAACCAACAAAACAACCAAGGCCAATCTTCTCCGGTATGAAACCCTGCCGCTTTCAGGTAAATTTGATAGAAATCAAAAATACCTGGACTGTTCCCATTTCAATGATTTGATGGAGATCCTTCTGCCCGTTGATTATGCAATCCTCATCCAGAGAGATGTCGCCAGCAAAAAAAAGGACCGATTCAGCCTTTCACATTTTCATGTGAAAATCGACTGGCCCGTTGCAGATGCAGCCGAAGATTTGGCCGCCAGCCTTCGATATATCTCAAAAGATTTGTATGAACGGGGAGATAAATACGCCGAAGATATTCAGAAAAAATTTTTCGAATATTACTGCCTTCCTTTTGAAGCGGGAGGCCGAAGGACGGCCGCTATTGTTGCGGCCCAGTATTTAAAGAGAATTTCGTGTATTTCCACAATTTATGCCGGAAGCAGCGAGTCGAGGGCATTGATACGGATTTCAGAAAGGGGTGTTTCCAAATCGATTTTAATGAGGCTGACGAATGATGAAATGGAGCAGATTGCAGCGGCAAATAAAATAACCCCCCGCACCTTCAAAAAAAATTATTGCGTGACCCGCACAAGAAACAAAGATGTCTGTATTTTTCAGGCCACATACGCCTTTACCAATCACAGCAGAACGCCGGACGACGGGAAGTTGCGGGATATAAAACCCGACTTGAATTGGCTGACTGTAGGCGGTCAGCATATTCTGCCGATACCGGGTGTCTGGAAGTATCCCCCGATTTCTTTGAATTTTATATACACCTAAACCACCTCTTTACAATCCGGTTCAAAACCCACCATTCGTGGGCTCAATCCTTGGCTTTTGCAACGTTAAGGTTTATTGCTGCACCGGGTGTTTCGGTTCGGTTCCTTTCTTAAAAAGAGCTGAAACAGCATGGGGTGAATCATCCGTTACACGGCAGCCGGTTGACGGATCCATGGGCACTTTTATGACCGCGTCCGGTATGTCAAAATATTGTATGGGCTTGTCTAAAAGTACTTGGGTCATAAATTCGATCCAAATGGGAAGTGATGCTTTAGCCCCGGTTTCTCCTTTGCCGAGGGTCGTAAACGAATCCTGCCCCACCCACACTCCGGTGGCGATGGACGGTGAGAAACCGATAAAAAGAGCGTCTTTAAAGTTGTTGGTGGTACCGGTTTTCCCGGCAACAGGACGTTTGATTACCCGTGCTTTCTTCCCGGTGCCTTCCTGAATTACACCGCAGAGCATATCCGTCATAATCGACGCATCTGCCCGTGACAGCACCACTTTTTTTTGGGGTTTTACCCGCCAGACTACCCGGCCCCTTCGATCGACGACTTCCATGATCCCATAAGGTTTTATCAGTTCTCCCTTATTGGGAAAGACCGTGTACGCTGCGGTCAGATTCATAAGCGTTACTTCTGATGTGCCGAGGGCCAGTGAAAGGTTCGGATACAGGTCGGATTCAATTCCCAAGGTGTGTCCAAACCTTGCCACTGAGGAAGCACCCAGCATTTCAATGAGCCTGACGGCCGGAATATTTTCCGAAAGTGTCAGCGCCATTCTGAGTGTCATTTCGCCTTTATAGCCACCGGAAAAATTTTCCGGTCTCCAGTCTTTGTTCGGTTCTCCAGCCCTGAAAACCACGGGTGCATCGAGAATGGTTTTGCTTTGGGAGAAGCCCTGTTCAATGGCATATGCATAGACCACGGGTTTAAATGCAGATCCAGGTTGTCTTCTCGCGTCTGTTGCCCTGTTGAAAGGGGATTTTGAAAAATCTCTGCCCCCGATCATCGCTAAAATACCACCGGTCTGTACATTCAGGGAAACCAGTGCACATTGGGGGTCGGGTGTTTTAATTCCGTTACGTTTCATCCGCTTTTCAAGTTCGGAAAGTCCGCTTTCCACTGCGAGTTCCGCTGCCCTTTGCATCTTGGAATCGAGGGTAGTAACAACGGTCAGACCGCCTTTATAAAGCCTTGACGCGCCTAAAGTATCTTCAAGAAAACTTTTGACCTGATTGACAAAGTAGGGCGCTTTACGCAGATTATTGTTTTGTTTTGCAAGATCTAAGGGTTCTTCTTTTGCTCGATTAAATTCTGCTTCAGTAATAATGCCTGTTTCTTCCATTTGTCTCAGGACAATATTTCTTCGTTTAAGGGCAAGATCTTTGTTTATCAGAGGGGAGTATCGAGACGGTGCTTTGGGTAGACTTGCCAACAGCGCACACTCGGCAAGGCCGAGGTCTTTTACGGATTTTCCGAAAAATATTCTTGCGGCCGATTCGACACCGTAAGCACCGCTGCCAAAGTATATCTGATTCAGGTAAAGCCCTATAATTTCATCTTTTGTGTATCGTCGTTCTATCTGAAATGCCAGAAATGCTTCCTTTATTTTGCGCAATAAAGATTTCCGGGGGGTTAGAAAGAGGGTCTTGGCAAGTTGCTGGGTGATGGTACTGGCCCCTTCAACAAATTCTCCTGCACGGATATCTTTGATGATAGCCCTGAAAATCCCTTTTAGATCGATGCCGCTGTGTTGATAAAAGTTCCGGTCTTCTGTGGCAACGAGCGCTTCTGTAAGATAAGATGGAATGACTTCGAGGGGTACAGGGTCTCTTTTTTCTGCAAAAAGTTCTTCCAGGAGCACTTTATCTGCTGAATAAATTCGCGTAATGGAAGAGGGTGTAAATTTTTTAAGGCTTAGAATTTGAGGAAGGTCATGGGTCAGGGCTAAAAAAACACCGGCCATTACACCGAAAATGGCACCACAGAAAAAAAGAAGTAGTATTGCGATGTTCTTTTTATTAAAACGAAATCCGGTCATAATTTTTCGATTGATATGTATTGACTGTCATGCGTGATGCATGTAAAACCCAGTAACGAAGAACGTATCATTTGAGCCCATTGAAAAAATTATCGCATTCAGAATAACCCATAACCCATGACACCCGATTGTGTGTTTTCATCTGATCGGGGTGATCGTGCAGGAGAATTAAAATGACCCATCACCATCAACACGATCATGAAATACAGAGCACCTTATCATTTGATGAAAAAATGATCAAACTGCTTGAACACTGGATAAAGCATAATGATGATCATGCTGAAACATACAGGGATTGGGCGCAAAAAGCAAAAGAGAAAAACATGCGCAAAGCGGGTTTATTGCTGGAAGATGCAGCTGAGATGACCCTGATGATCAGCAAAAAATTTGAAGAGGCCGCAACACTTATTATGAAGGAATAAATCAGGGTTATTTTTCAATTCCGACTCTGGCCGCTACCCCTTGTTGAAAATAGTGTTTGATCTCCTTCATCTCGGTTACCAGATCAGCTTTTTCTATGATTCGGGGATCCGCACCCCGTCCGGTGATGACGAGTTCAACGTCTTGGGGTTTTGCCGCTATAATTTTTAGAATATCCTGGACGGACAAAAGCCCGATTTTGACCGCAACGTTCGCCTCTTCCATAATGACGACATTGTGTTCGCCTGAAGAGAGAATCGCAAGTGTTTTTTCAAGTCCTTTTTGGGCGGCGTTGATATCTTCGACAGACGGCTTTCCCTGGATAAAACGGCCTCTGCCGAACTGTTCGACAGTTATCAGATCCTCGAATCTTTTCAGTGCTTTTATTTCACTGTATTCGCCCATCTTGATAAATTGGCCGATAAAAACCTTAAGTCCGGCGCCGGCGGCCCGTATGGCCAGGCCTAAAGCCGCAGTGGTTTTTCCCTTTCCATCGCCGGTATATACCTGTATATAGCCCTTCATCACCGGTCCTTTTCATGGACCTTCCGGATCAAATCATTCGGTGAATAATCATCGTTCAGTGCAATGAACACCTTACTGCCCGGCTGGGCAAATGACAAGGGTTGTCCGTTTTCATCAACGATGGCGTTAATCCGGTCTCGCGTTGCAGGTCCTTTTTTTTTGAGCACTTCAAGAATATCTCCATTGAAAATCTTGTTTCTTACCTCGATTTTAAGACCCGATGGCTGGGTGTTGCCCAAAACTTTTCCAACAAACACATGGCCATTATTTCTTCTGTTTTCATAATTCTGCAATGTCTGATGCGGATCATTAAAATAAAAACCGGTGCAATAACCTCTGTTGCTGACAGAACCCAGTTGATAAAGCCAGTCTTCCTGGACCCTGTACTCTCCAGGGTTCTCATAATAGGCATCGATGGCTTCCCGGTAAGTCTTGACCGTTGATGCCAGATGGTTGATCCCCCGCATTCGTCCTTCGATTTTCAATGAAATAATGCCTGAATCGATCATCTCAGGGATATGTTCAATCATGCACAGGTCCTTTGAATTGAATATATAGCTCCCGTTGTCATCTTCAGCGATGGGCATATAATGACCGGGCCTGAGCTCTTCTACAAGGGCATATTTCCATCGGCAGGGTTGTGCGCACATGCCTCGATTGCTGTCCCGCTGTGCCAGGAAGCTGCTCAGGAGGCATCGTCCCGAATATGATATGCACATGGATCCGTGAACAAAAGCCTCGATTTCCAGATCACAGCGAAGGGCGATCTCTTTAATCTCCATTAAAGACAACTCTCTTGCTACGTTTATTCTTTTGGCGCCGAGTTCTTGCCAGAGCAGGGCACTTTTGTAGTTGGTTGTGTTGGCCTGTGTGCTGAGATGTATGGGGATTTTCGGAATGATTTTGGATGCGGTCATAAATATACCCGGGTCTGCTACGATGAGGGCATCCGGGCCAATTTCTCCCAGTAAATTAAGGTAATCGGAAATTGCAGCTTGTTCATGGTTTCTTGCGTATGTGTTGCAGGCCACATAGGCTTTAACGTCGTGTTTACGGGCAAACTCGACGGCTTGTTGGAGCTCATCGAGGGTGAAGTTTTGGGAAAAGTTTCTCAGGCTGAACGCCTTGCCTGCAAGGTAGACGGCATCGGCGCCATAATGGACGGCGATCTCCAGTTTTTCAAAATTACCTGCCGGTGCAAGGAGTTCTACTTTATGGGATGTGTTCGTCATTTATTATCGGGCTGAGTCAATAACCACCCCTAAAAAGGGGGATATGATGGTGACCCTAAAAGGGTCTTTATAAAAATTATTCACCGCAGAGCCGCAGAGAGCGCAGAGCTTTTTGTTTTTTTTGCTTTTCGCTGAGACGCCGAAAAGCAAAACGACTTAACCCTTCGGGTAATAAAATGCCCGTATTGGCACATTTCAATCAAAGAGTTGATGCCTCTTGTCGTTTCCGCAACGTAAGCTGCTGAGTGCTTTTCCATTGCCGTCGTCCCTGCCCCGTTAAATCTGAAAGTTATTTAACTGGGGTCAACGGCAATGGAAAAATTATTATTCTCTGCGTCCCCTGTGCCTCAAGCGAAGCGGGCGGTGAATATAAACTAACATACTTGCATACCAAAGCTGGGACCTTCAGCCTATCTGAAGGTTTAATGGATTAATTAATACACTTTAGAAATCGGAAGCTGTTCGTATGTAAGATCAGACAGTTTTGGGTACTGTTGATCTTTTTCCGAAATCGTCGGGTTTTCAACAGGCCAGCGAATACCGATATCCGGATCAGACCAGCTAATTCCGCCTTCATCTTCCGGCGCATAGAAATCCGAGCATTTGTAAAAAAAATGGGTGGTGTCGCTCAATACGCAGAAACCGTGAGCAAATCCTTCGGGTATATACAGCTGACGCCTGTTTTTATCCGATAAATGGATACCGGTCCATTGGCCGAATGTGGCAGATCCAGGCCGGATGTCAACGGCGACGTCAAAGATTTCTCCGGTGATGACATGTATCAGCTTCGCCTGTGGGTTCCGGATCTGAAAATGGAGTCCTCTTACGGTGCCCTTCAAAGAATACGAAAGATTATCCTGGACAAATACCTTGTTAATACCGGCCTTGACATACCTGCTCTGGTTGTATGTCTCCATAAAAAAACCCCGTTGATCCTCGAATGTTTGGGGCTCAATGATAAGAATACCTTCTATGGATGTGGTGATGATGTTCATGCCTCCTGCCTTTCAAACCCAACAAGCCAAACGACGCCAATTGACCGTAAGCAACATGAAGAGAAAATAGACCCCATAAATTGAATACCCTGTTTATGGCTCGGTTAGGGTTCTATTATCATGTTTTCAGAATCAAGCTGTTTTTTAAGTTTGAGGGATTGTTCCAGGTATCGTTTGAGCTTTTCCTCTACGTTACCAAAAACAGACCCTTCGGGAAATTTGCCATCTGGGCCGCGCGTCCCCGCAGAGACCCCCGTTAATATCTCAATCCCTTGTTCAACGGTTGAAACCCGGTAGACATGAAATTGTCTCTTTTTAACGGCATCGACCACCTCTCTTTTAAGCATCAGGTTTTTAACGTTGGCCCGGGGAATTAAGACTCCTTGTTTGCCGGTAAGACCTTTGGCTTTACACACATCAAAAAATCCTTCTATTTTTTGATTGACCCCCCCGATGGCCTGTATGGTTCCTTTTTGGTTTACGGATCCGGTGACTGCAATCCCTTGATGGATGGGAATGTCGGACAGACTGGATAAAATGGCATACAATTCGGTAGAGGACGCACTGTCGCCGTCGATTCCGCCGTAACTTTGCTCAAAGGTGATGCTGATGGATAAACTGAGGGGATAATTTTGGGCAAAGGTGCGGCCAAGATAGCCGGAAAGAATCAGAACCCCTTTGTCGTGGGTGCTTCCACTTAACTGAACCTCACGTTCAATATTAATGACGCCCTGCTTTCCCATATACGTTTCAGCCGTGATTCGGGACGGTCGACCAAATGAGATGTCACCGATTTGGAAGACAGCCAGAGCGTTTACCTGTCCGATCACATCCGCTTCAACATCGATCATAATCGTATCATCCACATAGGATTCATGCATTTTTTCTTCATACAGGTTATACCGGAATCTGTATTCATTGTATGCCCGAACCACATCTTTGTCTGTTACCTGCCGTCCGTTCCGTTTCCGGGCCCAGTAATCGGCTTCTCTTAAAATTCCCATAATGGGTCCGAATCTGATGGACAGCTTGAGTTTGTTGGAGATATATTTCTCGCCATGTTCCACGATGGCGGCAACACCTTTCGGGGTCAAAGGGAGAAGCCCTTCTTCTTTGCAGGAACGTGCAATGAAACGTGCATACTTCTGGATGGTATCCTCATTTTTTTCAACTTCATCATCAAAGTCCGCACGTACTTTGAATATTTTATTGAATTTTGAATCATGGTTCTGGAGCAGGTGAAACAGGTGATAGCTGCCCAGTAAAATTACCTTGACTTCCAGCGGGATCGGCTCCGGGCGAAGGGATGAGGTGCCGTACCCCAGCCCTGAAGTGACATCTTCTATAAACAGCAGCTTATTTTGCAGCGCCCGTTTAAGGGCTTCCCATACAAAGGGGTTCATCAGTATCGATTCGATTTCCATTATCAGGTACCCGCCATTGGCCCTTAAGAGCGAACCCGCCTGAACCATGGTAAAGTCCGTGGTAATGGTCCCCATATAGGCTCTTTTTTCAATTTGACCAAAAACATTGTGATAGGTCGGATTTGTCTCAAAAATAACCGGTGCGCCTTTAAAAGATTTTTGATCCACGAGAACATTGACCTCGTAACGTTGAAAAGAGGGTTTGGCGGCTTGAAACATCAAACCTTCAATGGAGGTTTTTGCCTCGGAAGAAGCGATAAAATCCTTGACGTTTTCAAGGATGTCGTCCTGTACTTCGTCTAGATAGGTCAGTATGTCCGTGCACTCTTTAAAGGCGTCTCTTAGGACGTCTATTCGCTGTTTCACCACAAACAGGGCTATTTCCTCCATCAGTTTTTCCATCTGAGAATTCATTGCCTGGTTAACCTTGTTGATTTCTCTGATGGTGGCATCGACTTCAGACTGAACCATAAGGATATTCTCTTCGATTTTCCCCCGTGTTTCATCTGGAAGCGCTAAATATTCTTCCGGAGAGATCGCTTTTTCTTTAACGATGGGGATGGTTTGATATCCGGTTTTGGTTCGATTGATCTGGACGTTCTTTTCAGCGGCTGATGCTTCGAGTTTTTTAAAGATATCTTTTTGTTGGTCGGAATATTTTTTTTGGATTTCAGATTGTCTCTGTTGATAGGTGTCATGTTCAAAGGCTTTGGGCAGTTCTTTTTTCAGATTCTCAATTAAGTCAGTCATCTTTTTGCAAAACCGGGTTGCTTTTCCTGTGGGTACGGATATGGGTTTGGGGCGGTATTCATCCTTAAAGTTATTGACCATGCACCAGTCAACCGGAGATGATAATTTTTTGGCATGCCCATTGACGATGTCTCTGATAATGGTTGATTTTCCGGTGCCTTCAATTCCGGTGACGAACATGTTATATCCCGGACTTTTCATGTTCAACCCAAATTCGATGGCCTGAACCGCACGCTCCTGTCCGATAACGTTATCCAGGGGATCGACTTCTGCCGTATTTTTAAATGTAAACATCTTGGGATCACATGTGGACCTGAGGTCAGCGGGTTTTAATTCGAATTTCTTTATCATTATCTGCTCCTGTAAAATGGGGAAAAATTAATATCCGTTCCAAAAATGCCAGGTTCGATTGCGGTTTGAAAAGTATGGTTCTAATAGTGCATTAAACGGTTCATTTGTCAATAGCATAGCCTTCAGGGGTGCGCTTTCCCGTGTAACGATATTGGCGGAGTGGCTTCGTTATTTCAATGACTTAGCAGTGGGGGAGACCGCGGCTCCCGCATGTTTTTCGCGGGACAACGCGGAGGGGGCAGGAATGCCACCGCTGCCTAGTCGTTGAAATAACCAGACACGTAGACGTCAAAGTGAAGCGGGGGAGCGCACCCCCCCCTGAACACCTACTATCCTTTGACTCAGTTCTTCGCTTGACAACATTTTGAACCATCGATATTGTTGGTATCGAATGGTTAGAAGCCGTCTCAAAAATGCATCTAACCCCCAATGGCTGCGTTCCATGCCGCCTTACCCTTGAGTGGGATCTACTATTTTTGAGATAGTGACTGGGTGGATATCATTTAATATCAGGAGGTAAATCATGGCCGAGGATCAAATTGGTGTTGTAGTCAATTATTATGCGAAACTGGGTGTTGCCGCCGTAAAGGTGACCAGCGGTACCATCAAAACAGGTGATCTTTTGAAGTACAAAGGGCATACCACCGATTTTACCGAAACTGTCACAACTATGGAAATCGAAAATCAGCCTTTTGAACAAGCACAAGCGGGTGATTTGGTTGGCGTGAAAGTAAAAGAAAGAGTCAGAGAAAAGGACAAGGTTTTTAAGGTCATCGAGTAAGGAAGAATTCACCCGACACTTCTTTTCTCAAGGCACTTTAGGCATTTTAGATCATTTTAGGCACTTGATAACAATCCCCTTCAAGGGGTAACTAAAGCCGGGTCTTCTGCGTCCGGATTGTTTACTTCATAACGACAAATTAACTTATTGTATATGGTCGAGAATTTGAATCAGGTCGGTGATAATAATATCGGCGGAAAGGTCTTTGCATTGGGGATGGTTTTCTCTGAGTCTCAGTGATCGGGCATCGCCGGCAAAAAGCGCCGTTCGAAACCCTGCCTTCTTTGCGGGGTAGATATCGTTTAACATGTCATTTCCGATATAAAGGACTGAATGTGCGGATATCCCCATTTTTTCAAGTTTTTCGACGGCGGCATTAAACATGAAAATTGATGGTTTTGCATACCCGAATTTGAAAGAATAAAAAATAAGATCCGGGTGAAACCCAAGATTCTCCAGGCTTGAATCTAAAAACCACTTGAACAGATACGGGGTATAAAATTGAGCATTTGAGATAATGCCCATCAGAACATCCAGATCTTTACAGGCCGAAAGCGTCTTCTCAAGGTTCGGCATGGGGTATACAGGATTAACGATCACTTCAAATTCCATGGCAAATGCTCGGACCATGGCAAGATCGTCTATTTCAAGAATCTGCATCCATATCCGATCTATTTCAACTTCAGGAAAATCCACTCCTTTTTCTTTGAGTGTTTGATGCGCAGTATCTATGGTGGTGAAAAAACGGTTTAGAATATCCGGCGGTGTCTGTTGTATTCCAAATTTGTTCAGCAGTTTTTCAAGCTTTTCGGAATTGTATGATTCTCGCTTGGCAATTCCGATATCTCCCGAACTGCTGACAAACAGTGTGCCGTATATGTCAAAAAGGATGCATTGGATGGTATCTTCGAGTTTTCCGGACCGATGAAAAGAACTGGGACGCGGGAAAATCGGTTTGATGTATTTTGAAAACAGATTATTTTTCGGCATAAAATGACCATTTGAGAAGGCTGAAATTATCAAGGTTAAAAAATTCTGAAAGAAGAATCTTTTTATCTATTTTCTGGTGCACGTTGTCTCTGATCACCCGGGTGTAGATATCCAACAGGGTTTTCCTGTATCTTGTTTGAGTGTAATGGCGCTTCACAGCCTTCAGGTTATTTTGTATCAGCGCATCCTTGTTCGGTACATCTCCCGGATTTGAAAGACACGGGTTGAGATGTATCAGCGCATCTCGATT
>Ga0316188_10001454_pt1 | contig 11210 bp, 13 predicted proteins | sample Phiworburrow1_MG_FD_204933 | JGI IMG/M metagenome (GOLD analysis project Ga0316188, IMG submission 204933) | Coastal sediment microbial communities from Maine, United States - Phippsburg worm burrow 1 | ecosystem: Environmental > Aquatic > Marine > Coastal > Sediment | place: USA: Maine... | reverse complement strand
GCTGGCGACTGACGGCCCTGAACGTTTTGCGAGGGTCGGATCGGTGTTTGCAGGGGAGCCGATTGCGGCGGCGGACGTGGAGTTGGTGGATTTGTGAGTGGTGAGCAGTGAGCAGTGAGCAGTGAGCAGTGAGTAGTGAGTAGTGAGTAGTGAGTAGTATGAGACTGGTGCCCCTCTTAACTGTTCACTGATGACTGCTCACAGTTCACTTTCTTGACTGTCCGCTGTCCGCTATCCGCTATCCGCTTCTGACGACTCACGACTCACAACTCACGACTCACTTCCCCGCCACCGGCACCCCATACGCCATCGGCTCCGGCGAGCAGGTCGCGCCACCACCCTCGGCGGTCAGTCCAACGCCGGCCGCGTCCAGGTTGACGACCGCCAGCAGCTGCGCCACGGAGCCATGGCGGATCGAGCGAACCACCTCGCCGACCTTGGCCTGGCCCAGCAACAGCCCGGTTCCCACTGCCGGCAGCGTGGGGCCGGTCACGAGGTAACGAAACAAGCGGCGCTTGATTCGCCCGAGGTTCTGGGTGCGGGCGACGATCTCCTGGCCCGGATAGCAGCCCTTGCGGAAGCTGATGGCGCCGAGCAGGTCGAGGTTCAGCATCTGCGGGATCCAGGATTCGGCGGTGCAGGCGTAGACCTCGGGCTCGCCCTCGGCGATGCAGCGAGCCTCCCAGGCCGCGACGCTGGCGGGCGCCAGGCCAGCGGCCGCGCCGGCCAGTTGCGCAGGGGTACCGACCAGCAGTTCCCGCAAGGACGGCAGGCGCAGCGTGACGAGTTCACCGGGGAGCGGCACGGCGGCCTCGGGGACGCCGGAGTCGCGGGCGATCCCCGCAATCGCGAGCTCCGCAGAGGCATCGGTGATGGTCACCTTCGAGCGCATCACGAATCGTCGCATCCGCTCGCTGACCGCTTCGCACAGATCCCGTGGCAGCACGGCAAGGAAACCGCCCGGCGTGGGCCCGATTCGCAGCAGTGCGATCACCCGGCCCTGGGGTGAGCACCAGCCGGCCAGGGTGGAGCTTCCGGCTGGCATCTCGCGGATATCCGCTGTCACCTGACCCTGCAGGAAGGCCAATGCGTCGGCGCCTTCGACCCGAAGGACGCCAAGGCCGGGCAGCGCGTGAATCTCGATCGGGTGCATCCTGCGAATAGTAGCGTGACTGGGTTGCACTTTCCGGCCTCGAGGGATCGGCGAGGGCAGTGACCTGGGGGTTTGGCGAACCCGTTCATCAGGGCATTCGCGGCAGAAATGCCTTGGGATTGAGCTGACCGATCTGGCAAAATCAATGCAATGCAAAATGAGCCATCCCTGAGCCCGCCGCAGATCCCGCGGCCCGAGACGCTGCTGCCGCCGGCCCCCCCGCCAGTCGAGGCGAGCAGGCCGGCGGAAGTGGGTGGGCCTCCGGGACCGGAGCCGACCCGCTTCGGTGACTGGGAAAAGGCAGGTCGCTGCATTGATTTCTGATTGAATGGGCCGTCGCCGTCAGCCGGACCCGCCGGGTCCGGCAGGACGGCGAGGGATTGCTCGTGGGGAGACCTTGATGTCGCCACAGTCGAGACCGTTATCGCCGCACCTCCAGGTGTACCGTCCGATGTACACGATGGTGCTGTCGATCTCGCACCGGATCTCCGGCGTGTTTCAATCCATCGGCATGCTGCTGCTGGTCTACTGGCTGGTGGCTGCCGCCGGCGGTGACGGCGCCTACGCCACGGCCGCGAAGCTGTTCGGCAACCCGCTGGTCCGGCTCGCGATCGCGGCCTGGATCGTCGCCTTCTGGTTCCACCTGTTCGCCGGCATCCGGCACCTGGTCTGGGATGCCGGCTACGGTTTCGAGAAGCAGGTGGCCCGCCGCAGCGCGAGGCTGGTCCTGGTGATGACCTCGCTGGCGTCCCTGTTCACGCTGGCGCTGGCCTGGCGGCACCTGGGAGGTGGGGCATGAGCCTGCGTTCGCCACTCGGCTATGTCCTCGGCCACGGGTCGGCGAGGGAAGGCGTCCATCACTGGTGGCACATTCGGACGACGTCCGCGGCACTTGCCGTGCTCGGCGTCTGGTTCGTCTTTGCCTTGCTGACGCTGCCCGACCTCAGCCGCGGCAGCGTGGTGGCCTGGCTCGGTCGGCCCTTCAGCGCGGTGCTGATGATCCTCTTCGTCTTTTCGATGGTCTGGCATTCGCTGCTGGGTGTGCAGGTGGTGGTGGAGGATTACGTGCGCGGCAAGGGGGTGCGCGTACTCGTCCTGGTGCTGCTGCGATTCATCCACGTCTTCGCCGGCGCGGCCGCGCTGTTCGCTGTGCTCAAGCTGGCGCTTGGAGGCAAGGCATGACCGCCTACGCGTTTGTCGACCATACCTACGACGTCATCGTCATCGGCGCGGGCGGCTCCGGCCTGCGCGCGACCATGGGCCTGGCCGAGGCCGGCCTTTCGACCGCCTGCATCTCCAAGGTCTTTCCGACACGCAGTCACACCGTCGCCGCGCAGGGTGGCATCAGCGCCGCGCTCGGCAACATGGGCGAGGACGACTGGCGCTTCCACTTCTACGACACCATCAAGGGCTCGGACTGGCTCGGTGACCAGGACGCCATTGAGTTCATGTGCAAGGAAGCGCCCAGCGCCGTCATCGAGCTGGAGCACTTCGGCGTGCCGTTTTCCCGCACCGAGGACGGCCGCATCTACCAGCGTCCCTTCGGCGGCATGACGACCCACTACGGCAAGGGCATCGCGCAGCGTACCTGCGCCGCGGCGGACCGTACCGGGCATGCGATGCTGCATACGCTGTACCAGCAGTCGTTGAAGCACAGCGCGAATTTCTTCATCGAGTATTTCGCCATCGACCTGATCATGCAGAACGGCGAATGCCGTGGGGTCGTGGCGCTCGACATGGCCAGCGGGACCCTGCACCGCTTCCGCTCGCACATGACCATCATCGCCACCGGCGGCTACGGGCGTGCCTACTTCTCCTGTACTTCGGCGCACACCTGCACGGGCGATGGCGGCGGCATGGTGCTGCGCGCCGGTTTACCGTTGCAGGACATGGAATTCGTGCAGTTCCACCCGACCGGTATCTACGGCGCCGGCTGCCTGATCACCGAGGGCGTCCGCGGCGAGGGTGGTGTCCTGAGGAACTCGACCGGCGAGCGCTTCATGGAGCGCTATGCCCCGAATGCGAAGGATCTGGCCTCCCGCGACGTGGTCAGCCGGTCGATGACCATCGAGATCCGGGAAGGGCGGGGCGTGGGCCCGGAGCACGACCATATCTACCTGCACCTGGAACATCTCGGTGCCGATGTCATCCACAAGCGCCTGCCCGGGATCGCCGAGACGGCACGGATCTTCTCGGGCGTCGACGTCACCCGGCAGCCGATTCCCGTGCTGCCGACGGTGCACTACAACATGGGCGGCATACCCTGCAACGTCCACGGCGAGGTCGTCACGCGCAAGGGCGACGACTCCAGCGCCGTCGTGCCCGGCCTGATGGCGATTGGTGAGGCGGCCTGCGTGTCGGTACACGGCGCCAACCGCCTCGGATCCAACTCGCTGCTCGATCTCGTGGTGTTCGGCCGGGCGGCGGCGCGGCGCTGTGCCAGCGTGGTCACTCCCGGCGCCACCCATCGCGCCCTGCCGAAGGACGCGGGAGAACTGGCCGTCGGGCGGCTGGATCGCTATCGCAATGCGAAGGGCCCGCGGCCGACCGCCGAGGTGCGCCTGCAGATGCAACGGACGATGCAGAATCATGCGGCCGTGTTCCGCACCGGCGAGACGCTCAGTGAAGGTTGCCAGCTGCTCGGCCAGGTGTTCGACACGCTGCCGGAGCTCGGGATCAGCGACCGTTCGCTGGTCTTCAACACCGACCTGATCGAGACGCTGGAGCTGGAGAACCTGCTGCTGCAGGCGGCCGCGACCATCAACTCGGCCGCGAATCGCGAGGAAAGTCGCGGGGCCCACGCCCGCGAGGACTTCCCGGACCGCGACGACGCCAACTGGCTGAAGCACAGCCTCGCCTGGGTCGGCACGGACGGCAAGGTCTGCATCGACTATCGGCCGGTGCAGCTCAACACGCTGACCGACGAGGTCGAGCGCGTCCCGCCCAAGCCCCGCGTCTACTGAGGCCGATCGCCGTGCGTCACCTTCAAGGTCCATCCGCTGTCCGCCACCCGCCACCCGCTGCTGGCTTCAGTCTGACGACTCACGACTCACGACTCACCGCTCACGGTTCGCTGCTCACTGCTCACCGCTCACGTCTTGCGACTCACGACTCACCACTCACGACTCACGGTTTACTTCTGGACTAACCCCATGGCCGAATTCCGACTGCCCGCCAATTCGCGCTTCAAGGACGTGCCGGGCCGCAGGCACAAGGCACCGGCGGATGCCAGGGATGTCAGGACCTTCCGCATCTATCGCTGGGACCCTGACAGCGGCGAGAAGCCGCGTATTGACAGCTTCGAGGTCGACCTCGCGCGCTGTGGCCCAATGGTTCTCGACGCCCTGATCAAGATCAAGAACCAGGTGGATTCGTCGCTGACCTTCCGGCGCTCCTGCCGTGAAGGCATCTGTGGTTCCTGCGCCATGAACATCGACGGGGTCAACACGCTGGCCTGCACCAAGGCCATCGAGGACGTCAAGGGAGAGGTCCGGATCTTCCCGCTGCCGCACCTGCCGGTGGTGAAGGACCTGGTGCCCGACCTGACGAATTTCTATGCGCAGTACGCCTCGGTGAAGCCGTGGCTGCAGACCCGCACGCCGGCGCCGCCGGACCAGGAACGGCTGCAGTCTGCCGAGGACCAGGAGAATATCGACCGGCCCAGCGCGTGCATCCTCTGTGCCTGCTGTTCGACCAGCTGCCCGAGCTACTGGTGGAACGGCGACCGCTACCTCGGACCGGCGGCGTTACTGGCGGCCTACCGCTGGATCGTGGACACGCGCGACGAGGCCACGGGCGAGCGCCTCGACGACCTCGAGGACCCGTTCCGCCTGTACCGCTGCCACACGATCATGAACTGCACCGAGGCCTGCCCGAAGGACCTCAATCCCGCGCGAGCCATCGCCGACATCAAGAAGATGATGGCCGAGCGGCAATATTGAGGCCGCGCCGGCCATGACCGAGCCTTCCCGTGGCAGGTTGCGCTGGCAATGCCGACGGGGCATGAAGGAACTCGATTTCCTGCTCGAGCGCTGGCTCGACCTGTGCTATCCAGGCGCGGACGAGAAGCGTCGCGAGGCCTTCCAGCGCCTGCTCGAGGCGCAGGATCCTGAACTCGTCGCCTGGCTGTTCGAGCGGCAGCGGCCTGCTGACCCCGCCATGGCCGCCCTGGTCGATGAACTCCTGGAACGTCCGCGCTGAACCCGCGCCTTGTCGTGGGCTGATTCGGCTGGCCTGGGCCGGCCACGTGGCGGCCGCCCTGGCGCCGTGGGTGGCCGGCTGCACTCCGGCGGTGGCGGCGGCCCTGACGGCGACCTGCCTGCTGGCGTTGCGGATCACGCTCGCGGCCTTGCCGGGCCCTCATTGCCGCCTGCGTGCGCTGTGTTGCCAGGACGGGGAGTGGTCTTTGCTGATGTCGGACGGCCGCCATGGCCCGGCGCAGGTGGATCGGGCAACGCGGGTTTTCACCAGCCTGGTCGTTTGCCGCCTGGTGGCCGGCGGGCGGCGTTTCGACTGGTGGCTCCCGGCATACGCAATCTCCGCAGCCGAGTTCCGCAGGCTGAAGGTCGCAATGCGGTGCATCAGCCGGAGCTGAGGCCCGGCCAGTTGCTAGAATCGGGGCGATAACCACGACAGGAGGCAGTTCGAGGCGACCGGTTGCGATTTTTCGCGAACTATTCCCGACCCGGGCGGTCTATTCGGGCGTGAATACGGCTGGCGCCTTGCTGACAAATTTGTCCACCGGGACCGACACTGGCGATCTCTCCCTGGTCCGTCGCGTCCAGGAGGGCGACAAGGCGGCTTTCGATGCGCTCGTGCTGAAGTACCAGCACAAGGTGTTGAAGCTGGTCCAGCGCTATGTCCGCGACCCGTCGGAGGCCGAGGACGTCGTGCAGGACGCCTTCATCAAGGCCTACCGGGCGCTACCGGCGTTTCGGGGCGACAGCGCGTTTTATACCTGGCTGTATCGCATTGCGATCAACACAGCCAAGAATGCATTGGTATCCGCCGGGCGGCGGCCGATGAGCTTCGACCTGGACGCAGCGGATGGCACCGGCGCCGAATTCCAGGCGCGGCTCAAGGACACGGACACGCCGGAGAGGCTGCTGCTGACCGAAGAGATCCGCAGCACCGTCAACAAGGCGATAGACGACCTGCCGGACGACCTCAGGACCGCCATCGTCCTCAGGGAGCTTGAAGGGCTCAGCTACGAAGAGATTGCACGCACCATGGAATGCCCGGTGGGCACGGTGCGCTCGAGGATATTTCGCGCGCGCGAGGCGATCGATCGCCACCTCAAGGGGGTGTTCGAGGGCGGCCTCGGCCGAGACGGAGAAGACGCATGACCGACACACTCAAGGAACAGCTCTCGGCCTTTCTCGACGGCGAATTGCCGGAAGCCGAGACGACCCTGCTGCTGAAGCGACTCGAACGGGACGACGACCTGAGGGGCACCTTGTCCCGCTATTCGCTGATCGGCGCGGTCCTGCGCAAGGATGGCGACGCGCCGGCCGCCCGCCACGTGGCGGCACGGGTCAGCGCTGCGATCGCGCGGGAGCCGTCGCTGGACAGGGCGAGGCGCCGCCCGGCAGGTCCGCCGCGCTGGATCAAGCCTGCGGCCGGCCTGGCGGTCGCCGCGAGCGTTGCGATGGCGACGATCGTGCTGTTGCCTCAATGGATCGGTGGTGACGCATCGACGGTGGTCGTGGCTTCGACCGCTCCCGATGCCACGGTAAGCCCGGGTGGCGGCGTCACCCTCGCCAGCGCCCAGGTCGTACCGGTGGCAGCGACGTTCGACGAGCCGGCACAGAGCTATACGACGCCGCAAGCATCGCCCGAGGCGGTCGTTCCGCTTTCTTCGGCCCAGTTGGCTTCCTACCTGGTCGCGCACAGCGAATACACCTCGCCGTTGGCGCGTAGCAGTATCGTCACGGGCACGGTGACCGAGGAAGTGCCAGAAGTCGGCCAGCCGACCCCGGGCGAGGGCAGCAACTAATGACCGGCGGCGTTCGGGCCATCGTCCTGACGGTGTGCCTGGTCGCCACGCAGACGGTCTACGCGGCCGATGACGGGCCCGCCTGGCTCGAGCGCATGACCCGGACTCTGGCCTCCGCGAGCTACGTCGGCGAATTCCAGCTGGATGGACACGGCTATTCCGAACAGATGCGCATCGTCCATTGCGTCCGCAATGGGCGCGTCAGCGAACGGCTCGTCTCCCTTTCCGGTCCCGGCCGGGAACTGGTGCGCGACGGCGACGAGGTCACCGCCTATCTTCCCGACAAGCGGCTCGCCGTTATCGAGCGCCGGCCGGCCCGCGACGGGCTGCTCGACGGACTGCCGCGCTACGGGTCGGAGCTGGAGCGTTGGTACGACGTTCAGTTGGAGACCAAGACGCCGGAGCTGAACGGCCGGCCGGCTGCCGTGGTGACGGTCCAGCCGCGGGACGGTTATCGGTTCGGCCACCGCCTGTGGATCGACGAGGCGACGGGCATGCCGGTGCGCACGGAACTGCTCGACCCTTCCGGCGCGGTCGTCGAGCGGCTGCGGTTCACCCGGCTCGAGCTGCGCGACAATATCCCCGAATCCAGCCTGCAGCCCGGCGTCGACAAGTCCCGGTTTCGCTGGGTTCGGCAGGCGGCCCAGACATCGGGCGAAACGACCGCCTGGGCCGTTCGCCAGCCGCCGCCCGGGTTTCGCCTCTCCGCCAGCTCCGTCAGGGACATCGCCGGAGTACCTGCGCCGGTCAGCCAGCTGGTCCTGTCTGACGGGCTCGCGTCGGTCTCCGTCTTCATTCACGCCCCCGTGGCTGGCCAGCAACTCTCCAGGGGCGCCGGCCGGGCAGGCGCCGCCTCGACGTTTTCGGACGTCGTGGCCGGGCAGCAGGTGACTGCCGTGGGGGAGGTGCCTCCTCAGACCCTGCAGGTCATCGTCGGCAGCGTCGTGCGCCGGGAATGACGGTCGAGGCTGGCAAACCCCGGCTGGTGCTGTATTCCCGCCCGGGCTGCGTCCTGTGCGACGAGATGGCCGAGGCGCTGGCTCAGTGGCTGGTTCATCGCCCCTATTCGGCCGAGATTCGCGACGTCGACGACGATCCCGACGCGCAGGCCCGCTACGGCCTGCGGATTCCGGTCCTGCTCCTGGACGGGCGTGAAGTCTGCCGGGGGCGCCTCGATACGGGGCTTCTTGGCGAGCTGTTGACGAGCTGAGCAGAAGGGGGGCCTCCGGCTGCTATAATTGATTGTTTTTACATCCCGCATCCCTGTCCCAACCGCTTCTGGCACTACCCCTCAATGCAGCATATCCGCAATTTTTCGATCATTGCGCACGTCGACCATGGCAAGTCGACGCTCGCCGATCGCCTCATCCAGATCTGCGGCGGGCTGGCCAATCGCGAGATGCAGGAACAGGTCCTGGATTCCATGGACCTCGAGCGGGAGCGCGGCATCACCATCAAGGCGCAGTCGGTCACCCTGAACTACAGGGCGAAGGATGGCGTCACCTACCAGCTGAATTTCATCGACACCCCGGGGCATGTGGACTTTTCTTACGAGGTCTCGCGCTCGCTGGCGGCCTGCGAGGGCGCGCTGCTGGTCGTGGACGCCGCCCAGGGCGTCGAGGCACAAAGCGTGGCCAACTGCTACACGGCCATCGAACAGGGCCTCGAGGTCGTCCCGGTCATCAACAAGATCGACCTGCCCTCGGCGGACCCGGACCGGGTCATCCGCGAGGTCGAGGACATCATTGGCATCCAGGCAAGCGACGCGATCAGGGTCAGCGCCAAGACCGGGCAGAATGTGCCGGACCTGCTGGAATATCTGGTAGAGCGGATTCCGCCGCCGCAGGGCGATCCTGGCGAGCCGCTGCAGGCCCTGATCGTGGACTCGTGGTTCGACAACTACGTCGGCGTCGTCTCGCTGGTGCGCATCGTCAATGGCGTGCTGCGGCGCGGCGACAAGATCCGGGTGATGTCCACCGGCCGGGCCTGGGAAGCCGACCGGCTGGGGCACTTCACCCCCAAGCGCACCGACGGCGAGCAGCTCTCGGCCGGGGAGGTCGGCTGGGTCAGCGCGGGAATCAAGGAAATCGGCGGCGCGCCGGTTGGCGATACCATCACCCATGAAGCACGGCGTTGCGCGCAGCCGCTGCCCGGCTTCAAGTCGGTCAAGCCGCGGGTGTTCGCCGGGCTGTTCCCGGTCAGCACCGACGACTACGAGTCCTTTCGCGATGCGCTGCAGAAGCTGCGCCTCAACGATTCCGCGCTGAGCTTCGAGCCGGAAGTATCCGCGGCGCTCGGTTTCGGATTCCGCTGCGGTTTCCTCGGCCTGCTGCACATGGAGATCGTGCAGGAGCGCCTGGAACGCGAGTACGACATGGACCTGGTCACCAGTCCGCCGACGGTGATCTACGAGGTTGTACAGACCGATGGCACCGTCGACTATGTCGACAATCCGTCGCGGCTGCCGCCTGTGAACAGCATCCTGGAGCTGCGCGAGCCGATCATTGTCGCCAATATCCTGGTGCCGCCGGCGCACGTAGGCGGCGTACTCAAGCTCTGCCAGGACAAGCGCGGCACGCAGAAGAAGATGCTGCAGCTCGGGACGCAGATGTCCTTGCAGTACGAACTGCCGCTGGCAGAGGTCGTGCTGGATTTCTTCGACCGGCTCAAGTCCGTCAGCCGTGGCTACGCCTCGTTCGACTATGAGTTCAGCCACTTCCAGAAGGCGCCGCTGGTCCGTCTCGACATGCTGATCAACAACGATCGCGTGGACGCACTGTCGATCATCCTGCACCGCGACACGGCCTACCAGCGCGGTCGCGAGCTGGTCGACAAGATGCAGGAACTGATACCGAGGCAGATGTTCGAGGTGGCCATCCAGGCAGCCATCGGTAACCAGGTGATTGCGCGGGCGTCCGTCAAGGCGCTGCGCAAGAACGTGCTGGCGAAGTGCTATGGTGGCGACGTTTCCCGCAAGCGGAAGCTGCTGGAGAAGCAGAAGGAAGGCAAGAAGCGCATGAAGCAGCTCGGCACCGTCGAGATCCCGCAGGAAGCCTTCCTGGCGGTGCTGCAGATGGGCAAGAAATAGGCTGTCGCCGACAGATCGGGCCGCTGGCCGACAGGAGCGTAGATGATCGTCGATTTTTCACTGGTACTGGTGGTGCTGGCGCTCGTTTCGGGCGTCACCTGGGCGGCCGACCACTGGTATTTTGCTCCGCGCCGGGCGGCTCGTGGTGGCAGTTCCAAGGAACCGGTCATCGTCGACTACGCCCGGTCCTTCTTCCCGGTCATCCTGCTGGTCCTGGTGCTGCGCTCGTTCCTCTACGAGCCCTTCCGCATTCCTTCCGATTCGATGATGCCGACCCTCGTCCAGGGGGATTTCATTTTCGTGAACAAGTGGGAATACGGGCTGCGTCTGCCTGTGCTGAACTGGAAGTTCGTCAACATCGGTGAGCCCCGGCGAGGCGACGTGATGGTGTTCCGCAAGCCTACGGATCCTTCGATTGTGTTCATCAAGCGCCTGGTCGGGCTGCCCGGGGACACCATCCGGGTGGCGGCGGCACAGGTCTTCGTCAATGGCAAGCCGATGCCGGTCGAGCCCGGCGACTTTTACAGGGGTCCGAAGGAAGAGCAATATCCGTTTACGGTCGTGGGCCAGGAGGACCTGGGCGGACATGAGCACGAGCTGATGTTCGATCCGTCGAGGCCCAGTACCCAGGGCGAGTGGGTGGTCCCGCAGGGGCACTATTTCATGATGGGTGACAACCGCAACAACAGCCGGGACAGCCGTTTCCCTGACGTCGGCTTTGTCCCGGCCGAGAACGTGATTGGCCGGGCGGTCGCGATCTGGCTGTCTTTCAACCCGAGCCATGGATCGTTCATGCTCTGGGACCGGATGGGAACGCGGATTCACTAGGAGGGGTCGGAATGCGAAGCAAGCAGTCGGGAATGACGTTTCTGGGTTTGCTGGTGCTGATCGTCGTGGTCGGTTCGTGGGCCTACGCCGCCATTCGCGTGGTCCCCATGTACCTGAACTATATGAAGGTGGCGGGCACGCTGGAG
>Ga0316188_10001452_pt1 | contig 11221 bp, 10 predicted proteins | sample Phiworburrow1_MG_FD_204933 | JGI IMG/M metagenome (GOLD analysis project Ga0316188, IMG submission 204933) | Coastal sediment microbial communities from Maine, United States - Phippsburg worm burrow 1 | ecosystem: Environmental > Aquatic > Marine > Coastal > Sediment | place: USA: Maine... | reverse complement strand
CGGTCCTGGACCCGCCACGCACTGGCTGTTACCCGGTTGCTTGCGAGCTGTTAAAGTTACGTCCTCGGCGCATTCTCTACGTTTCCTGCGATCCGGCCACAATGGCCCGTGACCTGGTGCCCCTGGTTCACGGCGGTTACGAAGTGATCACAGGCCAGCCCTTTGATCTCTTCCCTCAAACTTGGCATATTGAGAGTATGACACTGCTAAAAAGAACAGATGACCCGTAATGGGGGCGGGTGTATTGTCTGGAAATGACTTTTTGCTTGCATTATCCGTGGAACTTTGATAGTAAATACTCAATTAACTTTTCATATGAAAAGTGAGCTTTGCGGCTCGCTTTTTTTGTTTTGGAATAAAGTGATGCGAGAGACTGTTTTGAGTAAAATTGAACCACTGGTGATGCCGATCCTCGATGATCTCGGTTTTGAGCTGGTCGATCTGCAACTCCAGAACGAGGGCCGTCAGGTGGCCTTGCGCCTTTTCATCGACAAACCCGGCGGCATCACCCTGGATGATTGCGTCGCGGTCAGTCGGGACGTCAGCGCGATCCTTGAAGTTGAGGATCCGATCAAATCGGCCTACCGGCTTGAAGTGTCATCACCCGGTCTCGATCGGCCGTTGAAGAAGCCGGCCGATTTCGAACGCTTCGCCGGCCAGAAGATCAAGTTGAAGGCGCATGGCCTGATCGACCCCGATCAGCGTGGCCATACGCGCAAAACTTTTGTCGGAATCCTGCTGGGGCTCGAGGGCGACCAGGTCCGCCTTGAGTTAAGTGATAAACGCGGCGGAACTGCTGTCATTCCTTTGGCCGAAATTGACAAGGCCAATCTGGAAGAAGAATTTTAAAAATTTATCGTTTCACCAAATACAGACTTCAACAGCAGCCGCCACCTCGCAGGTGTGGGGCATGCAGGGGGAAGGGATGAATATCAACCTGAATCACATTATCGACCAAGTGGTCAAGGACAAGGGCATCGATCGGGCCGTACTGGTCGAGGCTTTGGAAGCTGCCGTTCTTTCGGCTGCCAACAAAAAGTATCGCAACACCCGTGACCTCGAGGCTCATTACAATAATGAGGCCGGAGAGGTTGAGGTCTTCGAGTTCGTCACGGTTGTCGACGAAGTGGAGAACTCTTACCAGGAGATCGACCTTGCCGAAGCGCGCGAGATTGATCCCGATGTCGAAGTCGGAGACTCCCTCGGCATGAAGATGGATGCCAGCAGCTTCAGCCGCATCGCTGCCCAGACCGCCAAGCAGGTGATTATCCAAAAAGTTCGAGAAGCAGAGCGTGAGGGGGTCTTCAACGAATTCAAGGACCGCACCGGAGAGCTGGTCAACGGCATCGTCCGGCGCTACGAGCGCGGCGACCTGATCATCGACCTCGGACGCACCGAGGCCCTGTTGCCGCACCGTGAGCAAGTCCCCCGCGAAAATTACCGCCAGGGCGATCGCGTACGCGCTTATATTTCCGATGTGCGTATGGCCACCAAGGGTCCCCAGATCATCCTCTCGCGGACGCATCCGGGGCTGCTTGCCGAGCTGTTCCGTATCGAGGTCCCGGAAGTCGCCGAAGGCATTGTCGAAATCAAGGCCGTCTCCCGTGAACCAGGCAGCCGGGCCAAGATCGCCGTGGCCTCCAATGATCCCGACGTCGATCCGATCGGTGCCTGTGTCGGCATGCGCGGCGCGCGCGTGCAGAACGTCGTCTCCGAGTTGCGCGGCGAGAAGATCGACATCATTAACTGGACGCCTGACATTGCGCGCTTTGCTTGTTCGGCGCTGGCTCCTGCTGAAGTCACCCGGGTCTATGTCGACAGCGAAGAGGAGTCCCTGGAAATCATCGTTCCGGACGATCAGCTTTCCCTGGCGATTGGCAAGAAAGGTCAGAATGTCCGCCTGGCGGCCAAGTTGACCGGCTGGAAAATCGATATCATTAGCGAAACCCGTGCCGCTGAAGCCGAACTCGAAGAATTGACTGGTGGAGGCAATAAAGACGAAGGACCTGCTGAGACGAATGCTGAAGACGTCCTTTTCAGCGCCATGTTAGCCAAGGATGCCATCGCTGCGATTCAGGACGTTGCCTCGGCCGAGGATCTTGCGGCCAAGGCTGAAGGTGAAACACGCGTCACCGTACAGCGTGCGTTGGAAAGCAAACTGGCCGAACTGCGTGACGCGGAGAGCGCGGAGTAACAGTGACTGAGGCTCGCAGGCAACCGCAGCGTACTTGCCTGGGTTGCCGTCAGGTCAAAGACCAGGCGCAACTGATCCGTTTTGTCCGTGCACCGGACGGTGCCGTCCTGGCCGATCTCAAGGGGCGCTTGCCCGGTCGTGGGGCTTATCTTTGCAACAGCCGCGCCTGCATCGAAACGACGCTGCGCCGCAAGCAGTTCGACAGGGCTTTTCATCAGCCATGCCAGCCGGTTACTGTTGATCAGTTGGTCGACGGGGTTGCGCGGGCCCTTCTTGCGCATCTGGCAAGCCTGCTCGGCATGGCCCGCAAGTCGGCGAACTTTGTCGCCGGCAGCAATGCCGTGCTGGATACCTTGAGTCGCAAGCGGCCGTTGGCCGTAGTCATACTGGCCAAAGACATTTCACCGCAGATTGGTGAAAAGGTTCGGCGCAAGGCGGCACTGCAGAAGATAGTGACGACGGAATTATTCGATAAGCTGGAACTTGGCCGCATACTCGGGCGTGCGGAAAGAAGTGTCGTTGGTTTGCCCGATGGGAAACTGGCGCAAGCGTTTCTAGATGATCTGCTGCGCTATCAGGATATTTCAGGGGAATGTTGATGGCTAAAATTCGTGTTCATGAATTGGCGACCAAGTTGGGTTTGGACAACAAGGACATTGTTGACAAACTGAACCAGGCCGGCATCGAGGTCAAGAACCATATGAGTGCTCTGGAAGAAGAGGTGGCACTCAAGTTCGAAGCCACACTGTCCGGCAAGACTGGTAACGTCCAGGCTGACGGATCAAGCGAGGTGAAGGTCAACGAGGAGCGTATCAGCACTGGTTTGATCCGTCGTCGCAGGACCGTGGCTGTGTCTGAAGAGCCACCGACTCCGGTTGCTGTCCAAGAGCCTGAGCCTGTTGCTGAGGAACCTGCTGAGCAGGAATCCGTGGCTCCTGCCGAAGAACCGGTCCAGGAAGAGCCCGTCGCAGGGGCTGAAGAGCCTCGGGAGGACACTGCTCCTGCAGTAGCTGCCGCGCCGCCTGTCGAAAAGGTCGAGAAAACGGCTCCTGAAAAGAAAAAAGAAAAGCGCGAGACGCCGACTACGGCCAAGATCCTCGGCCGGGTCGAGCTGCCGACCGCTGCAGAGAGGCCGCGCCGTCAGGAAGCCGTCATTGACCGGAACAAACGGCCTTCACCGACGGACCGCACCCGTACAGACCGTCCGAGCCGTCCTGAACAGGCTGGTCGTCCGAGCCGTCCTGAGCAGGCTGGTCGTCCGAGCCGCCCTGAGCAGGCTGGTCGTCCGAGCCGCCCCGTTGCACCGTCGATCCCTGCCGCGCCGATGATCCAGCCGGATGTGCCGTCGGAAAAAGAAGGTCGTTCGAACAAGAAGAAAAAAAAGGGGCGTGACAATATCGCACATACCGAGACCGACGGTCTGCGGCGCAAGAGCCGCAGGGAAGTCTATGAGCCGGACCGCAATGAGCGCTATCGCAAGGGCAAAAAAGCTTTGCGCCCGTCCCAGAAGACGGAAATCACCCAATCCAAGGCGATCAAACGCAAAATCAGGATCACCGACGTCATCTCGATCGGAGAACTGGCCAAGCGCATGGGTGTCAAGGCGAACGACCTGATCAAGGAGTTGATGCGCCAGGGACAGATGGTGACGATCAACCATCCACTCGATTTCGAATCAGCGGCGATCCTCGCCTCCGAGTTCGGTTATGAAGTAGAGAACGTCGCGTTTGATGAGGATACCATCCTTTCCCATTCGAGCCTTGATATCAAGAGCGACGACGAAGGGCAGAAGTTGCCGCGTCCGCCGGTCATCACCATCATGGGTCACGTTGACCATGGCAAGACCAGTCTGCTCGATGCGATCCGGCATGCCAACGTCACCGAGGGCGAGGCTGGTGGCATTACCCAGCACATCGGTGCCTACAATGTCGAGCTCGATGGCCGCCAGATGACGTTCCTCGATACACCCGGTCACGAAGCCTTTACCTCAATGCGTGCCCGTGGCGCCCAGATTACCGACATCGTGGTCCTGGTCGTTGCCGCCGATGACGGCGTCATGCCGCAGACCCGCGAGGCTGTGAACCACTCCAAGGCTGCCGGTGTGCCGATCATTGTCGCTGTCAACAAGATCGACAAGCCCGGGGCCAATCCGGACCGGGTCATGCAGGAACTCTCCGATCTGGAACTGCTGCCGGAAAGCTGGGGCGGTGAGACCATCTACGTCAATGTCTCGGCCAAGGAAAAGACCAATATCGATCAGCTGCTCGAGATGATCCTGCTCCAGGCCGAGGTCCTCGACCTCAAGGCCAATCCGAACAAACGCGCCAGGGGTGCGGTGGTCGAGGCCCGTCTCGATAAAGGCCGCGGCCCGATCACAACGGTCCTGGTCCAGCAGGGGACTTTGAAAATCGGTGACCCGATTGTTGCCGGCCTGCATTATGGCCGCGTCCGTTCGATGACCGATGATCGTGGCAATGCTGTCCAGCAAGCCGGCCCGTCCTTCCCCGTGGAAGTCACCGGTCTGACCGGAGTGCCGGAAGCCGGCGAATCGTTCCATGCGGTCGAAGACGAGAAGACTGCCAAGGACGTTGCCCAGCATCGTCACCAGAAGGTGCGTGAAGCAGAGCTGGCCAAGAGTAGCAAGATCTCGCTGGAGCAGCTTTATGCGCGCATCCAGGAGGGTGACGTCAAAGAGCTCAAGGTTATCGTCAAGGCCGACGTCCAGGGCTCAGCCGAAGCTGTCTCGGATACCCTGACCAAACTGTCGACCGATGCCTGTCGCCTGATCATGATCCACTCCGGTGTCGGCGGTATTACCGAAACCGACATCAGCCTGGCGTCGGCGTCAGATGCCATCGTCCTTGGCTTCAACGTGCGCCCCGCTCCCAAAGCGGCCCATCTTGCCGAAATCGAGGGAGTTGACATCCGCCTTTACAACGTTATCTACGATGCCGTTAACGACATCAAGAGCGCCATGGAGGGGCTGCTTGCGCCGACCCTCAAGGAAGAGGACCTCGGCCGCGCCGAAGTTCGCGAAGCGTTCAACGTGTCCAAGGTGGGCACCATTGCTGGTTGCTATGTCGTCTCCGGCAAGATCCAGCGCAATGCTCATGCCCGACTGCTGCGTGACGATGTGGTCGTCTGGACCGGTAAGCTCGCATCTCTGCGTCGCTTCAAAGACGATGTCAAGGAAGTCACTACCAATTACGAATGTGGTATCGGCCTGGAGAATTACAACGATGTCAAGCCCGGTGATGTGATCGAGGCGTTCGAGATCAAGGAATTCAAGACGAGCCTTTAACCTGCCCGTTTTATTAGCGCGGGCGACCCTGACGAGCTTTGCATGGTGATCGGCGTCCTGCAACTGGATCTGCGCCTGCACGGGCCGCAGAACCTCAAGCAGAAACGAGGCGTGCTGCAGAAACTGCTGACACGCTGCCGCAACCGTTTTCCTGCCAGTTGTGCCGAGGTAGGGCACCAGGATCTCTGGCAGAGGGCGCTGCTCGGGTTTGCCGTGGTCAGTTCCTCGGAGCAGGTGCTTGCACCGATTCTTTCCCACATAGAGGATGAAATCCTTTCGTCCGGCGAGGTTGATCTGATCGATGCTGAAACCGATTTCATCCACTTCTGAACACAGGTAGAGACTAACGTGTCCTCACAACGTGCACAAAGGGTGGCAGAGACCATCCATAAAGAAATTTCAAGCCTCCTGATCAAGGGCCTCAAGGACCCGCGCATCGGTTTCGTAACGATAACGTCCGTTGATGTGACCCCCGATCTCCGCCAGGCCAAGGTCTATTATACGTTGATGGGCAGCCAGGAAGAGCGTGTCCAGAACCAGGCCGGGCTCGACAGCAGTGCCACTTACATCCGCCAGCAACTTGGCCGTCAATTGCGCCTGCGCTATACTCCCGAAGTCCGCTTCGAGTACGATGCGTCTTTCGATTACGGCCAGCGCATCGAACAGCTGCTCAGTGAAGTCAAGACAGACGAACCGCAAGATGACTGAACAGATCCTGCAACTGATCGAGAAAAACCAAACGTTTCTAATTGCTTCTCACGAGAGCCCTGACGGTGATGCGCTCGGTTCGACCCTGGCTCTGGCCAATGCGTTGAGGGAGATGGGCAAGGAGGTGGTCGCCTACAATCAGGACCGCGCCCCTCTCGATTACGCCTTTCTTCCCGGATATGCCACACTGGTGACGGAACTGGACAATGCACGGAGCTTCGACGTCGGATTCGTCCTTGATGCCGGTGAACTTCGCCGTGCCGGCTCCTGGATCGGCGAGCGCTGCCGGTTGCTGGTCAACATAGACCATCATCCGTATTCGGAGGACTTCGGCAATATTTACTACGTTGATACCCAGGCCTGTGCAACCGGCATCATGATCTACCGCCTGCTGCAGGCTGGCGGATACCAGGTCTCCAGGGACGTTGCCATCTGCGTTTACACGGCGATTCTTTCCGACACCGGCTCATTCCGCTACTCCAATGCCAATCCCGAAGCTTTCCGGGTTGCTGGCGAAATGATCGCTCTCGGTGTTGATCCCTGGGCGATCGCCTCAGGCCTTTACGAAAACCAGGATCTTGAACGGCTGCGCTTGTTGGCGCTGTCCCTGCCGACCCTGCGCATTTCAAGCTGCGGACTGTATGCGTCCCTCGCCGTGACCCTGGACATGTACGCAAGCGCCGGGGCTCATGAAGAGCATACCGATCGGTTTATCAATTACCCGAGGTCGATCCGCGGCGTTGAAGTGGCGATCTTCTTCCGGCAGCTCGCCGCAGATCGCTTCAAGGTGGGGTTCCGCTCCAAGGGCAACATCGACGTTGGCGCCCTGGCCCGGGCTATGCACGGTGGCGGTCATCACAATGCCGCCGGCGCAGAAGTGCAGGGCTCCCTGGAAAATGTCCAGGAGTGGGTCTTCAAGCGCGTTGCCGAAATGCTCCCAGCGTATCGATGAACGGTGTTCTGGTAGTCGATAAACCGCAAGGGCTGTCGTCATTCGATGTCGTGCGCCAGGTGCGCCGCTTGTGCCATACCCGCCGGGTCGGGCATGCCGGCACGCTTGACCCTCTGGCGACCGGGGTCCTTCCGGTGGCGGTCGGTTGGGCGACGCGCCTGGTTGAGTACCTGATGGCTGGCGATAAAATTTATCAGGCAACCCTGAGACTCGGGGCCGTCACTGATACCCAGGACGCGGAAGGCCGTATCCTCGAGGAGCATGACTGGCAGCACATTGACCGTGCCGTCCTGGAGCAGGCAGCCGCCGGCTTCACCGGCGATATCAGCCAGTTGCCGCCGATGTACTCTGCCCTCAAGAAGAATGGGCAGCCACTCTACCTCCTTGCACGCAAGGGGATAGAAATCGAGCGACAACCCCGCGCCGTCCGTATCAACAGCCTGGTCATAGACAATTTCGCGGCGCCATATGCGACTTTTACAGTGCGTTGCGGCAAGGGCACCTACGTGCGAACCCTTTGTCACGATATCGGCCGGGAGTTGGGCTGTGGTGCTCATATGACGAGTCTGCGTCGCTTGGCCTGCGGTCGATTTGACCTGACGGCAAGTCACACCCTTGAGGAGTTGCAGGAACTGCTGGAGCAGGGACGGTCGCTGCCGCTGATGTCGCCTGCCGAAGCCTTGGCCGATTGGCCGGCGCTTTTTGTCGACGGGCCTGCTCTATCCCGTTTGCGTGATGGCGTGGCGCCAAGCCAGACGGAACTCGATGTTGCCGGACTGGCTGCCGGAGACCGGGTGCGTTTCCTTGCCGGAGACGCTTTGACTGCGATTGCCCGCTATACTCCGGGCGGTTATGGCAAAAGGCCTGGAGATTTCGAAATATTAAAGGTTTTTCCGATGGTTGACGATGAAGGATAAATGCTTTACTATGCTTCGGTTTTATGGTAGATAAAGCTTCTCTTCGGCGTTGCCGAAAATGACAATAACTCATAAATAAAGATCAAGGAGGTGGCGCCGTGCTGGCCACAGAGCGAAAACAAGAAATCATTGAAAAATTCAAAACCCATGAGGGTGATACGGGTTCCCCGGAAGTGCAGATTGCTCTTCTTTCGGAGCGTATTACTTATTTGACGGATCATTTCCGCACCCACAAGAAAGACCATCACTCCCGTCGTGGTCTGCTCAAGATCGTCGGCCAGCGCCGCCGTCTGCTCGATTACCTCAAGAGCAAGGATGTCGAACGTTATCGTGTTGTGATTAAAGAGTTGGGTATTCGCCGTTAAAACCAGGCAGCAAGTTTCTGGTCAGCCAGGGCCTGCTGCCTATTGTTTGTAAGTGTCATGGCCGGGAGGTTGTCCGGAGAGAGGTCCTGAGCAGTCAATGGCTCAGTCCCTGTCTCAGGCCATCCTCCTCTGCCATTTTAGGAAGCAGTAATTATTGGTGACCGGATGTCCGGTTAGAAATGAGGAGAAAAATGGCTTATCAAAAAGTCGAAATCGAGTTCAACGGCCAGCCGTTGATCATGGAAACGGGCAAGATGGCCCGTCAGGCCGACGGCGCTGTCGTCCTTACCTATGGCGAGACCAAGGTGCTCTGCACTGTTGTCTCTGCCAGGAAAATGCGTGAAGGACAGGACTTCTTCCCCCTGACCGTCAACTATCAGGAAAAGTTCTATGCTGGCGGCAAGATCCCCGGTTCCTTCTTCCGTCGTGAACGCGGCACCACCGAGCGAGAGACGCTGATCTGTCGCCTGATCGATCGCCCGATGCGGCCGCTCTTCCCCAAAGGCTACATGTTCGAAACGCAGCTCATGCCGACCGTCATTTCGGCCGACATGGTCAATGATCCCGATACGCTCTCCATGGTGGCAGCGTCGGCTGCTGTGGCCATCTCCGATATCCCGTTCAATGGACCGATCGCGGCCGTGCGGGTTGGCCGGGTCGATGGTAAGTTTATTGCTAACCCGACTCTTGAGCAGATCAGTCAGAGTGACGTCGAGATCGTTGTCTCCGGTTCGAAAGACGCGGTGATGATGGTTGAAGGAGAGTCCAACTTTCTTTCCGAAGAGGAAATGCTTGATGCCATTTTCTTTGGCCATGAAGCGTTGCAGCCGCTGATCGCTGCCCAGTCTGAACTAGCTAAACTTGTCGGGCTCGAGAAGCGTGAGTTCAAGGTCGCCGAAACCGATGCCGGTCTGGCTGACAAGGTGGCTGCCCTGGCCGAAGCCGGAGTCGTTGCAGCGGTCAAAATTCGCACCAAGCAGGAGCGCTATGCCGCCCTGGCTGACAATCGTGTCGCAGTTCTGGAGCAGATGGCAGCCGAGTTCGAAGGCCGCGAAGGGGAGATCAGTGCCATCCTCGGTTCGATCGAGAAGCGCGTGGTACGGCAGATGGTCACCAAGGACCGCGTCCGCATCGACGGACGCGATATGGGCACCATTCGCCCGATCACCTGTGAAATCGGCATCTTGCCTCGTGCCCATGGCAGTGCCCTGTTCACCCGCGGTGAGACCCAGGCGTTGGTTGCCGCAACACTCGGCACCAAGGTCGATGAGCAGCGTATGGACAATGTTCAGGGTATGGACTTCAAGAAGTTCATGCTGCACTACAACTTCCCACCGTTCTGCGTTGGCGAGACAAGCATGCGCCTCTTCCCAGGCCGCCGCGAAGTTGGTCACGGCATGCTTGCCGAGCGCAGCGCCTCGAAAATTCTGCCCAAGCACGAGGACTTCCCTTACACGATCCGCATTGTCTCCGATGTCCTCGAATCGAACGGTTCGTCTTCAATGGCTTCGGTCTGCGGTGCTTCGCTGTCCCTGATGGACGCCGGCGTGCCGGTTAAGGAGCCGATTGCCGGCATCGCCATGGGCCTGATCAAGGAAGGTGACGACGTCGCTATCCTGTCCGATATCCTCGGTGACGAGGACCACCTCGGCGACATGGACTTCAAAGTCACCGGTTCCGCCAATGGCGTGACCGCCCTGCAGATGGACATAAAAATCTCCGGTGTGACCAAGGAGATCATGAAGCAAGCCCTCGAACAGGCCAAGGAAGGACGGATTCACATCCTCGGCGAGATGGCCAAGGCGATCGACAAGCCGCGTGCCGATCTCTCCAAGTATGCACCGCGCATCACCAGCATCAGGGTCAAACCCGACCAGGTGCGTACAGTTATCGGCTCTGGCGGCAAGAACGTTCGCGGCGTGATCGAAGCGACCGGCTGCGCCATCGATATCCAGGACGATGGTACCATCCATATTGCCTCCTCTGACGGCGAAGCTGCCAAAAAGGCGATCAAGATGATCCGTGATCTGGTCCAGGAGGCCGAAGTCGGCAAAATCTATCAGGGAACGGTTCGCAAGATCATGGAATTCGGCGCTTTCGTCGAAATCTTCCCGGGGACCGATGGCCTGGTACATATCTCCGAACTTGACAAGGAGCGCGTCCGTGCCGTTACCGACGTTCTGAATGAAGGTGACACGGTACTGGTCAAGTGCATCGGTATTGACAAGCAGGGCAAGATCAAACTGTCCCGCAAAGAGGCCCTCGGGCAGCCATTGCCTGAGGACGTATAATCTCTTCCTTACATGATTCTACGTACGAAGCTGGATAATGGCATCCGGGTTCTTTCCGAGAAAGTGCCCGGGTGCCATTCCGTTTCACTCGGAGTCTGGGTGAACAATGGCTCACGTCATGAATCTGCCACATTCAACGGCATCTCCCATTTTATCGAACATATGCTGTTCAAAGGCACGGAACGGCGCAGCGCCCAGGTTATTGCCCGTGAAGTCGATTCGGTCGGTGGACACCTCAATGGCTTCACCAGCCGCGAGTTCAGCTGCTTTTTTGTCAAAATTCTCGCTGAAAAACTGCCCATGGCCGTTGACCTGCTTGGGGATCTGATCTGCAACGCTAAATTCAACCTTGACGACATCGAAAAGGAACGCCGGGTCATCCTGCAGGAGATCGCCATGATCGAGGACAGCCCGGAGGAGTCGATTCACGATCAATTCGCGCATAACTTCTGGGCCGGGCATCCTCTCGGTAGGCCGGTGATCGGCACCCGGC
>Ga0316188_10001451_pt1 | contig 11223 bp, 9 predicted proteins | sample Phiworburrow1_MG_FD_204933 | JGI IMG/M metagenome (GOLD analysis project Ga0316188, IMG submission 204933) | Coastal sediment microbial communities from Maine, United States - Phippsburg worm burrow 1 | ecosystem: Environmental > Aquatic > Marine > Coastal > Sediment | place: USA: Maine... | reverse complement strand
CAAGGGAAGAGCCGGTAGCTGAGTAGCGGAGTAGCGGAGTAGCGGAGTAGCGGAGTAGCTGGGTAGCTGAGACAGATCCCAATCAGACCGGGCAGTCCTCGGCTACTCGGCTACTCACGGCCGCGTGATCGACAGCACTTCTATCTTGAACGTGAGTGCTTCACCGGCCAGTTCGTGATTCGCATCGAGGACGACGGTGTCCTTCTTCACCTCGAGAACGATCGCGGCTTGGCCGGTGGTGAGGTAGACCTGATCGCCCACGGCGACGTCGGCCTGGTCGGGACCGTATGGCAGCTCGACAACGTTCTCGTCGGACCATTCCCCGTAGGCCTCGGCGGGAGGAATCCGCACCTCGCGCGACTCGCCGATCCTCAATCCGCGAACCGCATCGTCGAATCCGGGTATCACCTGACCGGTGCCGACCTCAAACGAGAACGGTGTGCCTCGCTCGCGAGACGAGTCGAAGGACGAGCCATCGTCGAGGGTGCCGTCGTAGTGGACTTCCACGAGATCTCCGTCTTGGACCATGAAGGCTCCCCCAGCGTCATCGGTCTGCTCCACATCGACGGCCGCCTCGGTTCTGTTCGACACCTGGGCAGCGTCTTCGCTTACGGTCGCGGGTTCGCTCGCAGAACAAGCACCCACCGTCAGGGAGATCGCGATCGTTGTCAGGATGAGATGACGCTTGAGCATGAGGGACTCCGAGCCGATGTATGAGGAGTAGATCAGCCTACGGCGTACCCTTGGATAAGCGAGCGAACGGGACGCGATGACCGCCGAACGACCGACCGAATCGACGACAACGCTCCAGACGGTGGAGTTCATCGACACCTGGCTGAGCAACAACGCTATGTGGGTCGATGCACGAGTGACGGACTTTGCCCTCGACGTGCGCACGCTCCTTTCGACCGATGCCCTCGCCAAGAATGAGACTCGCGAGTCGGTCGGGGCCGACGCCTAGACCCTCCGAGTCCGGCCTCGATCCCCGCGGCCTATCCTCACGGCATGGCCGACTACACACCACCGCTGCGCGATATCAAGTTCGTCCTGCGTCACATCGCGAACCTCGATGAGATCATCGGGTACCCCGGCTTCGAGCATGTTGACTCCGAGACGATCGACGGTGCCCTCGACGAGGCGGGTCGCTTCATGGCAGAAGTTGTCGCCCCGACGAATCGAGCCGGTGACGAGATCGGTGCGACCTGGGTCGAAGGGAACGTCATCACGCCGGACGCCTTCAAGGACGCGTGGCGCAAGTACGTTGATGCCGGGTGGAGTGCCGTCACCGGCCCACCGGAGTATGGGGGCCACGGCTTCCCCGAAACGGTCGGATTCGCCGTCAGCGAGATGTTCGTCTCGGCCAATCTGGCATTCTCCCTCAACCCGATGCTGACCGGCTCGGCGATCACCGTGATCAGGGACCACGCCGATGACGACCTTCGTGCGACGTATCTCGAGAAGCTCGTGACCGCCGAGTGGACCGGAACAATGGTCCTCACCGAGCCGGAGGCGGGCTCTGACGTAGGCGCCCTCCGCACAAAGGCAATCCCGAACGACGACGGCACCTACCGCATCAACGGGTCGAAGATCTTCATCACGTGGGGTGATCACGACCTTGCCGACAACATCATCCATCTGGTTCTCGCAAGACTTCCCGATGCTCCCCCGGGAACAAGAGGCATCTCGCTCTTCGTCGTCCCGAAGATGCTCGTCAACGATGACGGCACGATCGGAGCATGGAACAACGTCGAGACCGTGTCGATCGAGCACAAGCTCGGGATCCATGGAAGCCCAACCTGTGTGCAGGCGTACGACAACTCGATCGGCTACCTCATCGGCGAGCCGAACCGGGGCATGAGCTATATGTTCGCCATGATGAACCAGGCCAGACGCGAAGTCGGACTCGAGGGGCTCGGTATCTCCGACCGTGCATACCAACAGGCCGTGGAGTATGCGAAAGAACGCACCCAGGGTCGCGCCGTCGGCACGCCCAAGACAGAAGTTTCCCCCATCATCGAGCACCCGGACGTCCGCCGAATGCTCATGACGATGAAGGCGTACAACGAGGCCGCCCGGGCTCTTCTCTACGACACCGCAGCTTCGGGTGAGCGGATGCATCGCCACCCCGACGAGGCAGGCCGGCGCGCCGGTAGCGACCGGGTCGCGCTGCTCACACCGGTGGCGAAAGCCTGGTGCACCGACATCGGCGTCGAGATGACGTCCGTTGGAGTCCAGGTCCACGGTGGCATGGGTTACGTGGAAGAGACCGGGGCCGCCCAGCACTATCGAGACGCCCGAATCACGCCCATCTACGAGGGTACGAACGGCATTCAGGCGATCGATCTCGTGATGCGCAAGCTCCCGATGGACGGTGGGCGTGTTGTCCGAGGATATCTCGATGAGATGGCCGCGCTCGAAGGTCCTCTCGTTGAGAGCGGCGATCCCCGCCTCGAAACGATCGGCAAGATGCTCCTCGCAAGCACCGCATCATTGAGCGATGCCACGGAGTGGCTGCTCGCCTGTGAGGATCCCAACGACCGACTCGCTGGAGCAACGCCGTATCTCAAGATGTTCGGGATCATTGCAGGCGGCTACTACCTGGCACGCCTCGCGCTCGCCGCCACCGCCGAAGTCAGCGATTCATGGCTCGATGCGAAGATCAACACCAGCGCGTTCTATGCGGAGCAACTACTACCGACCGCCTTCGGCCTCCTCCCGTCGGTGAAGGCAGGAGCCGCGGGCCTGTTCTCCGTCCCAATCGAAAGTCTGGAGACAGCGAAATGACCGACCAACCACCCAGGAGAGGCGCAGCGTTCTTCGATCTCGATCGAACGATCATCAGCGGGTCATCCGTGTTCACCCTCGGATGGGCGGCCTATCGCGCCGGCATGGTCACCAATCGAGAGGTCGTGGCCGACGCGACAAACGCCGCGAGGTTCCTCGTTGCGGGAGCTTCCGATGAGAAGACCGATGCGGTCAAGACCCGGGTCCTTCAGGCGATTCAAGGAGTCACCGTCGAAAGGATGTCCGAACTCGGGAAGCAGATCATCCCGCGACTCGAAAGCGAGGTCCGACGGGAAGCCCGGGGACTCATCGACCTCCATCACGCGGCAGACCGCGACACCTACATCGTGTCTGCTTCCCCCAACGAGATCGTCGATGACTTCGCGGCGGCAATCGGGCTCACGGGAGGAATCGGCACGGTGGCCGCAGTCGAAGACGGCGTCTACACCGGGGAACTCGCAGAGCCGTTCTGCTACGGCGAGGGAAAGGCGATCGCGATTCGGAGACTCGCCGAGGAAAAGGGCTACGACCTTCTCCTGTCGTATGCGTACACCGACTCGGCCGGGGATCTCCCAATGCTCGAGATCGTCGGCCATCCGGTGGCGGTCAACCCGGATCGTACGCTAGAGACCATCGCCTACCACCGTGGCTGGCCGATCGTCGAATTCAGCCGGGCACGCAAGAAGGTCATGAAACGCACTACGGCGGCAGTCGGAGCCGCTGGTATGGCGGGCGCAGCGTTCGCCGTGGGTGTAGGCGCCGGCAGGCGAGCCGCTGCCCGTCAGAGCCTCGTCCGGCGCGTCCTCGGTTGATGCGGGTCTGAATCGAAGCCGGTTCGGTCCTCGGTGTACCGCGTTGGCGCCGCTACCTTTGTGAGCGGCCGCATCCGGCCGACCTCTCTATGACTGGTGACCCCACCTTGACCAACGAACTCGCCACCAACACGACCTTCGCCGACCTCGGCATCGCTCCTGACCTCCTCAGCGTTCTCATCGACGCCGGATTTGAGACACCGTTCCCAATCCAGGCGATGACCATCCCGGACGGCCTCGCAGGCATCGACGTACTCGGAAAGGCGAAGACCGGCTCGGGGAAGACCCTCGCATTCGGCCTCCCGATCGTCGAGAGCCTCCTGCGGGCTGAGCCATTTCATCCGAGAGCCCTCGTGCTCGTCCCGACCCGGGAATTGGCGATGCAGGTCACGCGCGACCTCGCCCCTCTCGTCGCCGCTCGAGGATTCAGCCTTGTCACCGTCTACGGCGGTGCCTCGATGCAGGCCCAGATCGATGCGCTCGACGCCGGCGTCGAACTCATCATCGCTACTCCGGGACGTCTCATCGATCTCATGGAACGCCGCAAGGCGCGTCTTGATGACATCAGTGTCGTCTGCATCGACGAGGCCGACCAGATGGCCGATATGGGTTTCATGCCCCAGGTTCGCAAGATCATGTCAGCCGTTCCTGACAAGCATCAGACCTACCTGTACTCGGCAACGCTGGATGCTCAGGTGCAGGAGTTGGTCGACCGGTACATGACCGACCCGGTCACCCATCACGTCGAGTCCGACAGCGACCATGTCGACACGATGGTGCACCGGTTCCTGAAGGTTCATCACCTCGACAAACCGAAGATGGCGGCAGAGATCAGCCGGACTGCCGACAGAACGCTCATGTTCACTCGGACGAAGTGGGCTGCCGACGATCTGACGAAACGACTCCGCGAGATCGGAATCAACGCGGCCGCTATCCATGGAGATCTCCCGCAACAGAAACGCGAACAGTCGCTGTCGCGCTTCCGAGAGGGAAAGGCGACGGTCCTCGTCGCCACCAATGTCGCGGCCAGGGGACTCCACATCGAGGGTGTCGACATCGTGCTCCACTATGACCCGCCGGATGATCCGAAGACGTATCTCCATCGATCCGGCCGAACGGCACGCGCCGGAGAAGAGGGTCTGGTTGTCACGTTCGTCGAGTGGGACCAGGTGAACGAGGTACTCGGAATCCAGCGCAGGGCCGGGTTGAACGTGCCGATCATCAAGATGTTCTCGAATGACGAGCGAGTCTCGGATCTCTTCGCGTGGCAGCCGCCGGAGGAGTCGGCCCCCTTCAAGCCGGGGTCCCAACGGAAGATCCGCCGACGCCGCGGTTTCTGAACCGATCAACCGCCGATCGCCGACTTTTGACGGCTCACAGTCCACGACCCATCTAGGGTGACGCACCTGTTTCCCGATCATCAGGAGTTACGTATGGCTGCTCAGTACAAGAATCCGCCCGAGATGTCCATCGATCTCTCGAAGACCTATACCGCGACACTCGACACGAGTGCCGGTGAGATCGCGATCGAGTTCTACGCCGCCGATGCACCGCAGACCGTGAACAACTTCGTCTTCCTCGCACGCGATGGCTTCTACGACGACGTGATCTTCCACCGGACGATCTCCGGGTTCATGATCCAGGGTGGCGATCCGACCGGTACCGGCACCGGTGGACCGGGCTACCGCTTCCGTGATGAACTCGGACACTCCAAGTCGAACTACCACCGCGGCATTGTCGCGATGGCGAACTCCGGCCCGAACACGAACGGCTCTCAGTTCTTCATCTGCCACGACAACGCCGGTCTGCCGAACGCCTACACGATCTTCGGTGAAGTCACTTCCGGCATGGACGTCGTGGACGCCATTGCTACGGCACCGAAGGGTGCCCAAGACCGTCCGCACAACCCGGTGACGATCAACTCGATCAAGATCACCGTTTCGTAGTCGTTCCTCGGGTCTCACGTGGCGCATCCCGAACGCCGCCGTGCTGCTCCGCTGCTGTCCCAGCGGCGGAGGTCGAGTGGCCGGGAACGAAGTCTGGAGATTGTGACGAGCGGCCCTAGTTCACAGGGGACAAGGCTGTTGGGATAGGGTCCGATCTGTGGAGAAGGCCTTGGCGACTGAACGAACTTCCCTCTACGTCCTCATCGGCACGGCTGCCGCCATGCTCGGAGGCGTCGCTCTGTACCTCACCGGCGCCGAAACCGTCGCCACCGGACTCTGGATCGCCGCGGGTGTCGTACCGATTCCGTTCCTGGTACGGGGAATCATCTCCGACGTGCGATCGGGAAGTGCCGGTGTCGATGTAATCGCGCTGCTTGCCATCGGCGGTGCGCTCGCGCTCGGGGAGTTCCTCACCGCGGCAATCGTTGGCCTCATGCTCGCGACGGGCCAGTATCTCGAGGCCTACGCGGCGGGGCGGGCTGAGCGGGAGTTGACGGCTCTGATTGAGCGAGCTCCGCGAACCGCGCACCGAGTCGAAGGCGATGCCATCGAGACCGTAGACATCGATGACATCATCACGGGAGATCGACTCCTGGTGCAGTCAGGGGAAGTCGTGCCCGTCGACGGCATCATCCTCTCCGAAGCTGCGGTCCTCGACGAGTCGGCTCTCACGGGCGAGAGCATGCCGGTCGAACGAGCCGAGGGGGCACTCGTTGCAAGCGGTGTCGTCAACGGCGCGGGATCGTTCGAGATGCGAGCTCTGGCGAAGGCCGAGGACAGCACCTACGCCGGAGTTGTCAGGCTGGTCCGCCAGGCCCAGCAGGAACGCTCTCCGGCGGTCAGGCTCGCCGATCGATGGGCCGCGTGGTTCGTTCCGCTTGCAATCGGTCTCGCTGCCCTCGCCTGGATCGTTTCAGGGGATTCGACTCGGGCGCTCGCCGTTGTCGTTGTAGCTACGCCGTGCCCGCTGCTGCTCGCCGTTCCCATCGCGATCGTCTCGGGGATCAGCCGGGCGGCGAAGCGCGGCATCATCTTTCGCGGCGGAGCAGCGCTCGAGTCTCTTGCTCGCGTCGACATGCTGTTGCTCGACAAGACCGGCACGGTGACCGTCGGACTGCCGGTGCTCCGCAGGATCACAACGTTCGATCACGACATCGACGGCACCGAGGTCCTCCGACTGGCTGCAGCGGTCGATCAGGCTTCGACACACATCCTCGCGAAGGCGCTCGTCGAGGAAGCACATCATCGCGATTTGCGGCTTCCGATCCCGACCGACGTGAACGAGACTGCAGGGGGCGGTGTCGTCGGATCGGTGGACGAGCATGTGGTGTCCGTCGGCAACATCAAGTGGCTGCTCGGCGATCAGACTGAGCCGGCCGAGGTCGCCCGCTTCCGTCGCAAAGTGATGCGCATGGCGCCGCTCACGGTGTTCATCGCGGTCGATGGAGATGTCGTCGCGGCCGCCTCGTTCGACGACGTCATCCGACCCGATGCGGCCGGCACCATTCGATCGCTTCGTCGGCTGGGCATCCGAAAGATTGTGATGGCCACCGGCGACCATCCCGTGGTTGCTCAGTCGGTCGGCCTCGCGGTCGGCGTCGACCAGGTGCTGGCCGAATGCACCCCCCAGGAGAAGGTCGAAGCGCTAACCGACATGCGGGCAGAGGGCGTCACCGCGATGGTGGGAGACGGGATCAACGACGCGCCCGCGCTTGCCGCCGCCGATGTCGGCGTTGCCATGGGTGCCCGCGGGGCGACGGCATCATCTGAGGCGGCCGACGTGGTGATCATGGTTGACCGCCTTCAGCGGCTGGTGATCGCCATCGAGATCGCGCATCGGTCCCGTCGCATCGCCCTGCAGAGCGTCATCGTCGGAATGGGCCTCTCCCTTATCGCGATGGTGGCCGCGGCGCTGGGTTTGCTCCCTCCGATCGCCGGTGCGCTCATTCAGGAAGTCATCGATGTAATAGCGATCCTGAACGCACTCCGTGCCCTAACCGGGGACCGTCCGCTCGCCGGCACACCGAGTCTCTCGCCCGAACTCTCGCGTCAGTTGCGGGCCGACCACGACGAGTTGATGCCGAGGCTGCAGATGATCGGCGACGCGGCCGACCGACTCGACGACCTCCCGCGCGACGAGGCGCTTGTTGTGTTGCAGGACGTAGAGACGCTCCTTCTCGAGGAGATCCTCCCCCATGAAGAGGATGATGAGCGCCGGATCTACCCGGAGATCGAAGGAGTCCTCGGTGGTGCAGACCCCCTGCAGTCGATGAGCCGCGCCCATCGTGAGATCTTCCACCTGACCGATCGATACTGTCGCATCGTCGATGACATCACGGCATCGGGGCCCGACGCCGTCGATCTTCAGGAGCTACGAAGACTTCTGTACGGACTGCACGCCATCCTGCGCCTCCACTTCGACCAAGAAGAGGAGCTGTACGCGTCACTCGACGAGGAATACGCCGGCCATGTCGCGGGTCGAAGCGTCCAAGCGTCACGGGACTGACGAACGTCACGGTGCCGAGTAGCCGAGTAGCGGAGTAGCGGAGTAGCGGGCTAGCCGAGTAGCCGAGTAGCGGGGTAGCCGAGTAGCGGAGTAGCCGAGTAGCCGAGTAGCCGAGTAGCCGAGTAGCCGAGTAGCCGAGTAGCTGGGAGCTGGCAGCTGGTAGCTCTCTCCCCCCTGCGTCGCTGACGCTAGGACAGCTAGGGCACAGTGGTCGTCGGCACTGTTGTGTCAGGGGGTGGCGGCACTGTTGTATCGGGGGGTGGCGGCGCCGTCGTGGTGGTCGTGGCCGCCGTCGTGGTGGTCGTGGCCGCCGTCGTGGTGGTGGTGGCCGGGGGCTTCGTCGTCGTGGTGGTTGCTGGTTCCGCGGGTTTCGGGAGCTTGTAGTTCCAACTCCACGACTGGGTGGTGACCGTGCCGTCGGCATGGGTCATCACACGGGTCACCGTGTTGCCCGACTGCTCCGATGTGCAGGTGCGGCCACCGTTGTTCCCGTAGAAGGTCACGGTGATGGACCCGCCGGTATGTGACGTGTCGATGAACACCGGGGCGTCGGAGTCGTTGCGAAACTTCACGTCCGGTGCAGGAAATCCGAGCGTTGCCTCCCGAATGTACGGATATCGACTGAAGTAGATGCTGTGCGGTTGGTGCTCGACGTCCTCGTAGCACCCGAAAAAGACGGCGTTGTAGAACGTCGTCGCGAACTGGCTGGTACCTCCGCCGATATTGATCGGGCTATCGCAGCACGAGATATCGCCGTTGATGATCGCGCCCGCCCGCACATACCCCTCCGCGAGTGTGCGCTTCCCCGCGGTGTCGTTGATCGAGAAGATCTCCCCCGGCATGACGATCGATCCATCGATCTCGTCCGCCAGGAGTTGGATATTGGTGACGCGACTGGCGCAACACGGGTGATAGGTAGTGAACGTGGAAACTTCACCGAACGGACCCATCGCCTCAGCCATCTCCGTCGTTAGCACCGCCGTGCCGCCGACCATCGTCGGCAACCGTGCCAATCCGGTGTCAAGCGCCGCGTTGATGACAACACCAGGGACGGCATCGAGGTCGACAACGACACCGGGCGTGGACGGGACGATCCCAACGGCGTGCGTGTCCTTGTCGAACGTGAACGAGGCATCGACAGGCTCGCTGGCGAACCGGTCAATTTGCCGTTCCGCGATGTCGCGAAGTACATCCTCGTCCAATTCCACGACAAAGGCCGCCGGAGAGTTCACGACGATCTCACTTCGCAGCGCGGATGCGAGGCCGGCGGTCGTTATCGTGAGACGCTGTGCAGATCCCTCCCGCCAGAGATACACCGGTTCGCCGATGAGTTCGTTGGCGCGTGCAACGGCAGCGTCGACGTCAGCGTTCGTGATGGTCGGATCGAGATCGGTCAGTGGAAGTGCGACCGGGAGGCGCTCGAACGTGGCAAGTGACCGAGAAATGGCGTCGAATGCCTGCGGACGATCCAGCAGGGAACCGGGTCGAGGATACTCGGGTACGGCAACCGCGTTCTCCACCAGCACAGCTCCCTCGTATGCGGGTTGATCCACGACGGATCGGTCCCAGCTGAAAAGCACTGCTTCGGTCATCTCCTCGTCGATCGTGGTCGGGATCACGATCACGACGGACGATCGCCATGAGCTGAACCAACCGCCGACATCCGAGAGAAATCCACCGCCACGTCGTTGTCTCAAGGCATCGTCGACCACGGCCTTTTCGTCGACTGCGAGACCTGCGGCCGCAGGATCGAGCACAACCTCTTCGCCGTCGACAATGAACGGCGCCGGGGCCGCAATCAGTCGCGCCTCGTAGTCGGCAATCGCGGCGACGGCTTCCTCGGTGGACAATCCGGAGAGATCGACTTCTCCTGCTGCGACGTTGCGTCCGACTCGATCGGGATGCAGGACCTCGTCGTAGGCGTAGACACCTGCAACGATCAGGATGAGCACGATCGGTAGGGCGATCGCGGTCGAGATCAGAATGCGGCGCAAGGCGTCCCCCGTTTGGTCAAGGTAGAGCGCAAGTGTATGCCGGACCACTCTTTGTGCAACGACTCTCCGGACAGACGCCCGCGGAGCGCCGGCGCTTGGTTCTCTACTCGAAGACTCTTGGGATCTCCAACGGTGCCCAGTTGGGTTCCTCGTAGTCACCGGCCGTCTGCCGTTCGGGAAGGTCGAGCGGCCCGGGAGTTAGGTCCTCGTAGGCAACCTGGTTGAGGAGGTGGCGGATGACATTGAGACGACCGGCCTTCTTGTCCTCGAGATCTGCCAGGTACCAAGGCGCCCACTCGGTGTTCGTCTGCTCGAATGTCGCATCGCGAGCGCGCGAGTAGTCGACCCATCGGGACCGCGCCGTCAGATCCATCGGGCTGAGCTTCCACCGCTTCTTCGGATCGGTGTTCCGTGCCTGGAATCGGCGCTCCTGTTCATCGTCGCTCGTGTGGAGCCAGTACTTGATGAGGAGGATCCCGTCGTCGGTGATCTCCCGCTCGAACGCCGGACAGAGCGTGAGGAACTGCTCGTATTGGTCATCGGTGCAGAATCCCATGACTCGCTCCACGTTGAGCCGGTTGTACCAGGAGCGGTCGAAGAGGACCATCTCCCCGGCCGCAGGGAGATGAGCGACGTATCGCTGCAGGTACCACTCTGACTTCTCCCGGTCGCTGGGGACGGGAAGCGCGACGGTCCTCACGACTCTGGGGTTCAGACGGCGAGTGATCGTCTTGATCGTCCCACCCTTGCCCGCGGCATCCCTGCCTTCGAAGATGACGATGATCCGGAGGCCCTGATCCGTGATCCAGGCCTGCAACTTCGCAAGCTCAATCTCGAGTTCGGCAAGCCGCTTCTCGTACTTCTTGGTCTTCATCCACGGGATCGTAGCCGCCGATGCCCACCGGACCCTCCAGCCGGCCGTCACGATGCTCTGCGCCGCTCCCGATCTCGGAGGCGGCGCCGCAACCTGCGGCGCTCCCCCGCGTTCATCCCACCCCAGACGCCGTCTGCCTGGGCCGTCTCGAGCGCAAACGAGAGACACTCCTCGCGGACCGGGCACCCTTGACAGATGGCTTTCGCCGCGTTCGCGGCCGATGGAGCATCGCTGGGCGGGAAGAACAGTTCGGCCGGGTATGAGGCACAGGCAGCTTCCTCGTACCAGGGTTCCTGGGCATCGAAGA
>Ga0316188_10001450_pt1 | contig 11225 bp, 10 predicted proteins | sample Phiworburrow1_MG_FD_204933 | JGI IMG/M metagenome (GOLD analysis project Ga0316188, IMG submission 204933) | Coastal sediment microbial communities from Maine, United States - Phippsburg worm burrow 1 | ecosystem: Environmental > Aquatic > Marine > Coastal > Sediment | place: USA: Maine... | reverse complement strand
CATCGACAACACACCCAGGGTGTTGGCGGTTTTGCGTACAGTACGTCCGTTTAGAATATTTTTTACGTTCACGATCGAGTGCTCCGGAGGGTTTTTAAGGTGTCACAAAGGTACCCGTTTACCCTCATTAATTCAATTAAATTCAGTCTTCACCCGGTACCCGTTTGGCCCCATACAGGACCCTGATGCCTTACTGCAGAATACCCGCGCGAAACTTCGGTTTCATTCTGGTCATTTCCATCGCCTGGACCGCTGTGAGCACACTCCCGGCGTTACCGGTTGCCTCGTTGCTGACCAAACAGGGCCAATTCGAGACGATCAGTACCGCCCCGGCGAGGGCCTAGCCATTGATGGCAAGTTCACTGGCCGACCCCCGCCCATCGGAGGCCGGTACATGGGAGGCGGCCGCACAGGCACACCACCCCGGCAACAGGGCCGGTAATAGTAGGGATCATTCCAGCCACCACCGTAATATCCAGAATTTATACCGATCGAACCACGGTAACCGGGGTAATAACCGGTTGACTCGCAGCCGGCCAGACTCATCAGGGTGATTGCGCAGACGGCAGCAACACGACGGCATGTCCGATTCATTGTACTACCTCCTGATCGTCGAAATTCCAGTGTATCAGGGCGATTGGAGCCCCGGTTGGGTCTGAAACAACCGCCAGGTTGCCATCGAGAATTGCCGGGGCTTGACCTACCATTACCTCGCCACCCAGGCCAACGGCCTTGGTAACGTAGCCGCCAACATCTTCTACCCGGATATAGCCTACCCAGGTGGGATGTGATTCGGATTCCGTTGAAAGATGACTGATACCGGCACGCACGTACCCGCCTTTCGAAAGGAAGTAACCGGGCCCGTCGCCGGTGTCGTCTGCCTCGGTGATTTCGTATCCGAACTGCGAGCGATAAAAGCGCGAGGCGGCTTCCCCGTCCTGACTGTACAGGCTGACCCACAGCCACTCGCCCGGCTCTGCTCGGTAGTCTGCGGGGTCGCCGCTGGTCGAGTCGAGCAGTCCAAACGGCGCACCTTCTGCGTCCGCAACCACCGCCAGTATTCCCCGGTCCGGCACGCTGCGTGGCTCCAGCAACACGCGACCACCAGCAGCGACAATATCCGCAGCCATTTTCGGCACGTCGTCAGTCGATATGTAATATATCCAACGACCGTAGGCCTGATCGGCATCGTTGGCCACCTGGAGAACAACTCCCGCCACGGCGATATCGTTCTGGTAGAACATTCCATAACTGTGATCCGGACTTACCCAGCGCCATTCCCAGCCAAAAAGACCGCCGTAAAAGCGTCTCGCCGCCTCGATGTCACTGGTGAAATATTCAGCGAAGATGAACTTGCCGGGCAGGCTCACAGTGCTGGCAGTATCGTTGAGAGCAGGCAGCGGCATACCGGCACCGCTGTCCGCGCCCAATGGGGACCACCACAACATTACCGTCAGGATGGTGAGTACGGAAACGCGTTTCATATCACAGATTCTCCCGCATATGCGCTAACAGTTCTTCGGAGGGCTGACCCGTAGCCAGCAGGTTATAGCTGCTTTGATAAGACCGGATGGCGTCGATGGTTGCCTGGTTCAACTGGCCGTCTGCCGGACCGACATCGAACCCCAGCAGCGTAAGGGCGCTCTGGGATTGTTTGACGATCTTGCCTTGTGGGCTGTTGGCCGCAGCCGCCTGTTCATTGGCCCGGATCGCCGCGCGTTCCATCTGAAATCGTTCCTGCTGCGCCTGCTGGAACTCCGCCTGTTGACGATTGTAATGGTCTTGTTGTTGCTCCTGCATCCTGCGGCGATTGCTGCTCTCGCCCACTGCGCCGCCTATTCCGCCAATAATTGCGCCGGTCCGTGCGCCTTTGCGGCCTCCGACCAAACTGCCGAGAACCGCACCGCCGATCGCGCCGTCGAGCAGACCGGCCTGGACCACCTGTGGCGCGGCAGTCGGACCCACCACGGTCAGACCGAGGATCAGGGCATATAATGCTGACTTGCGAATTGTGTTTTGCATGATTTAATCCACCCTCTCGTCGTTACGCCAGGTTTGCAGTTCGGTCGAGCCGTCGTTTCTTGTGACCAGGAATACTCCATCAGCCTTTCCTGCCTCAAAATGACCCTGGTAAACCACGTCATCAACATCAACATAGGTGCCGTACCCGGCAGCGAGTCCCTCGTGGAATTCCCCCTGGTAGGAACTGCCGTTGATCCTTTGCATGCTTCCATTGCCATCCGGCAGGTCATTGGCAAACTGGCCGAAATACAGATCACCGTTACTGAACCTCAGACTACCCAGACCATTCCGGTCACCGGCCAGGAACTGACCATCATAACGTTCCCCATCAGGCCAGGTTTCCGAGCCCACACCCGAGGCTACGCCATTTTCAACTTCCCCGAGGTAGACAAGCCCTGCGCTGTCCTCGTATCGCCCGAAGACGTTCGGCAGGCCATCCGCGAACTGGCCCTCAAACCGGCGGCCATCCGCCGTTTCGAAAATTCCGTAACCCTGAATCAGCCCGGCTTCGAAACTACCCGTGTATCGATCAGTACCGCTAACCTGAATAATCTCGAATGTGCCATTACCGCTGGCTTTGCCGTCGAGCATGACGCCGGAAAAAATAGCAATCTTTTTCCCTTCGCGCAGGATGTCCAGCTGACCTTCTCCGATAGCGCGGTCATCCTTGCATCCACCCGACCATTTGATCGTCAGCTCAGCGACGTCCTCATCGGACCAGACCTGGCAGCCGCTTTGAGTGTCAGCCACCCAGTAGTCCTCAGCCATCACGTCTATCGAACAGGTAAGCCCGCCTGTGAGCAACAGCGCCAGCAGGCTGACCGTATGTCTCCGTTTGAAAAATTGACCTAAGCTAAACATGCCGAATCCTCCTTTCCTGGATCTCTAAAGTGGCGTGTACCAAATCGGTGAGGTGTAGGCGCGCTCCTGGACGTCCACCGGCGCTCCCTCCGGAATCTTCACCGCGAATATTTTTGCATCGTAGGTCGTCCAGCGCGGGGTCGGGATCTCCATGACGCGCACGTAGTAGAAAGCGAACTGGGCAGGGTCGAAGTCCTCGTCGGTCCAGAACGTCTGCAGGAATGCGGCGCCAATGGCGTTGGTGTAGCTGGCGTCAGAAACCTTGACTGTGCTGCCGACCGGCGGGAGTTTGCCGTCCTCGCCCGACGCCCGGTCACCCGACCAAACGACATCATAGACCCGTTCATGAATCTTTCCGTCTGCGCTCGTCCAGCCCTTGACCACCTGCACCCGGTCAAGGTTGGCGCCTTCCGGGTCGCGGACCGCGCGGATCAGGAGACCAGGCTTGCCGCCGTCGGGAGCGCCGGTCAGATCGCCGCCCATCGGCACACCCCTGTTGTAACCGTACTCGGCGAAGTTTGACCGGTCCAGATCGCTCTCCTCGAAATTCCAGCCGCCGAATACCCGGACCCGCATGCGCGTGCCGGTCGTGGCAAAGACTTCCTTGCGGGTCAGCGCATCCCAGATCGCCTCGCGGGTATTCTCCCGCGCCCAGACAGCTGCGAGCCCTGCGGCCCCGGTCTGCCAGGCAAATGTTTTGTCATCGGGGTTTTCTGAGAATCGCCCGACCAGCGGTTCATTGAAACGGATCGGGTCGGCCGTTGGCTCCAGGGCGACGATCTTGCCGTAGAAGTTGTCCTCTTCCGCGGTCGAGAGACCCGTGTGCGAGTCGGTGCTGCCGATCATGCCAAACTTGAATGGGTTGGCGCCGAGCTTCGCGTTGTAGGCAAGGCCGCGCTTGTAAGCCTCGCGGGCGTATTCCTTTGGCAGCATATCGGGAGTCTTGGGCTCGGGTCCGAAACTGCCTTTATCCCAGGTATAGAAGTCGGCGAATTCATCGTCGGGCGAAAGTGCGGGATGCGCTTCGCCGTCGCCCTTCATCTGCGTGACCTCGTAAACCGGCTCCCAACGCATCCGCCGCTTCGCGTAGAGTTCGTCGATGGGGCGGCCATCGAAGGTGACGTCGTCGAACATCAGGCCGTTCGACAGGTTGCCATTGTGGGGAATGGCGAGCAGGCGAACGCCGGCGTCCTTCTCAGCCTTTTCCATCCAGTCCCAGAGTTTCTCGGGGTCTTCAGTGTCGTAGGCCGAGATGGGAAGTATCTTGTCTGCCGACTCCTTGCCACCTCGGAAAATGACGTTGCGATGCAGGTTGACACCGTTCGGACCGGAGGTCCACTCGAAGCCGATCAGCGCAGTAAATGCACCCGGTACGTTGTTGCGTTCTGCCGCTTCCGTTGCCTTGGCCCACATGTTCCTGCCGAAGTTCGTTTCCGCCAGCGGGTCCTCACCGGTCTGCGACGCCAGTTCCCAGAACTCGTAACCTTCGAATTTGCTTTCCAGGGTGCCTGGCTCCATGATCCCGGCTATCTCCCGGCCAAACTCCGTGGCGAGAAGTTCGGGATCGCGGTTGGCGACTGCCGTCGGCAGCCCCAGGTTTTCTGCATGATCGGAAACCACCAGGAAGTCGAGTGGCCGCGCCAGCCGCGCCGGTACTCCTGTCGAGGAAATCACTTTGTCACCCCTGGCGAACCGGAAGGCATCATCCGGCGTCAGCGTTGCACCGATGAGACCCGCATCGGGTGAGAATGCCGTGTGCAGGTGTGTATCGCCAAAGAAGACCTGGTCGGGGAAATCCTGCCCGGGATAAGGGGAATAGACCACGCCCGCAGGCGGCGCGACGGCAGGCGCATCCTGGGCGCAAGCAGGAATCGCCCAAAGGGCGATAAGCGATGCTAGGCAAAGGAATATGGTGCGCATGGCAAGAGTCCAACAAGGTCAAAAGGCGGCATCATTTCAGGGCTTTTTATCCACCCCGCGGTCTGCACTGCTTAAATTACCATTCTTCAGAAAATTAAAGTTGTCAATTCATGACAACAATTAGCGAAATCATGACAGGTTGATTGAACCGGTCAATGCACCGGATATCATTCCTTTTATAAAGATTAAGATGTGGATACTACTGCGATAGATAAGCGGCAAACACACCGCCGAAACCCCGGCGTTGAGACAAAGAGGCAATTACGAAATGAACACGACAAAAGGTCAGAAGAAGGTTTCCAATTTGATGAAGCTGATCCGCGCCACGATTATCGGCGGACTCCTCGTGGTGATGCCCGCCTATCTGGCACTCTTGTTTCTGGTCGAGGTGATCACAGGCCTGGTGCCGCTGCTGGGCGGCTTGATCAAGCCGATTACCGCCGTACTGGGAGTTGATGCGGACGCTTTCGGGCTTACCCTGGGCGCATTGGTCTTTTTACTCATTTGTGCCATTGCCGGAATTTTGCTCAAAACCAGCTATTCGAAGCTGATCAAAAACAAGCTTGAGCCGATCTTCAGAAATATCCCGGGTTATGTACTACTGCGCAGCATTACCAACCGCATGGCCCGACTCGAGACCGCCGAAAAACTGGCCGTTGGTTTCGTCGAACTGATTGAGAACCAGCGGTCACTCTCTGCAGCGTTTGTCCTCGAAAAACACAACTGCGGGACATACACCATCTTTGTTCCCATTGTGCCCACCCCAACGGTCGGGAATATCTACGTGGTGCCGGAACAGCGGTTGTTCATAGTCGACGTGCCCTTCATGGACATGGTCAAATTCATCACGAAATGGGGCGAGAGTTCGCCGGCGCTTCGGGAAGCGATTTCCAGACTACCTGTTTGAAAAGCCCCCTGGCACAACGCCTGCCAGCAAAGCACGCCAGCGGCTTGTCGTGAAAAAACAAATATTAGTCATACGATGTCAATTATCCGGGGCGATTTTAGCCGAGAATTCAACACTCGAAACTGAATCCTGAAAGCCGTTACCCGGCTGCGAAACAACCTGATGGAGGCCCGATATGTCTGATTCCGCAAAACCGCTTGCCGGCAAGATCGCCGGCGGCCACCTGCTTGCAAAAGCGATGGCTGATAAAGGCATCAAGAGAATATTCTCCGTGTGCGGCGGCTTCATCAACCCGGCGTACATGGGCTGTGAACATTTCGGCATCGAGGTCATTGGCTGCCGAAACGAACTGGAAGCGGGCTTCATGGCCGCGGCGACGGCGCGCCTGACCCGCGAAGCCTCGGTTTGCCTGGCAGAGCCCAGCGGTTTCACCAATTATGTTTCCGCAGTTGCCGAAGCGCATTACACCGGCGACCCGGTCATTTTCATCAGCGCCTCGGCCAATTCAAACAACTTCGATAACGCCGGATTCAAGGAAATGCCGCAGACCGACGTGGTCGACTGCATGACCAAGTACGCCATCGAAGTCAACGATGCTCAACGAATCGGCTGGTTTTTCGACAAAGCCCATGACATCGCGGTCAACCAGCCGACCGGCCCGGTTCAGCTGACGATTCCGACCAACTTTCTTTTCTCGGGTCGGGTCGCCCTGGAGCCCCCTGCAGGTTCCCGGAAATTCAACACCCGGCGCAACAAAGTACATAAACCCGTGCCGAACCCGGATGATATTGCCGAACTGGCCCAGGGCCTGAAGCAAGCTAAAAAGCCGGTCATCATTGCTGGACCCGGTACCTGGTTCAGCCACGCAGAACACGAACTGCAATCGTTTTCCGCCAAATATGACATCCCGGTTTTTGTCCCGGTCACCCATGTGAAGCTGTATGACATGTCACATGAAACCAACATGGGCATCGTCGACTATCATCAAAACCCGTGCTCTCGCATGATCGGCGAAGAGGCGGATCTCGTGCTGCTGCTTGGCGGCCGGCTGGATTTCCCGCTCAATTTCGGCGAGGCGCCGCTGTTTAACCCGGCAACGAAAATTGTTGCAGTCAACCCGACTGCGCGCGAGCTCAGCAATAATATGCTGGTTGACATGCGCATATGCAGTGACGTGCAGATGTTCCTGAAGGCCCTGTTGGCCGAGCCGGGCGTTTGCGATGTCGACAACCGGTGGCTGGAGCGGATCAGGCAGCGCCGGGCGAAGAGTTGCGAGGAATTTCGTCCGTTCCTGACCTCCAATGATGAGCCCGTCCACCCGGTGCGTGTTTGCTACGAAGCACTGATGGCGCTCGGTGAAAATGACATTGCCGTGATCGACGGCGGCGATATTGCGTGCTGGTTTGAAACCGCGATCGGCTTGTGGGCCATGGAGGGACGCAAGATCAAGGGCATCGTAAGCCCGGGCCCGTGGGAGCAGATGGGAACCGGTCCGGCATACGCGACCGCGGCCAAAATGACCTACCCTGATTCAAAGGTCATCCTGGTGACCGGGGACGGGTCGCTGGGCCTGGCGCCCGGCCTGACACCGCTTGAAACCTCGATCGATCACAATGCACCGATTACGATCATCGTTGCAAATAATGCCCAGTGGGGCATGATCCAGGAACAGCAAAAGGCCATGTGGGGACAAATCAGCGCCACCAGCCTGCGCGATGTGAATTATGCCGCCATATTCGAGGGCGGTGGGGCACACGCCGAGACAGTCACGGCGTCTTCAGAAGTCGGACCGGCCATACAGCGCGCATTGCTCAAAAATCAGTCGCTTTCGGCCCTGCTCGATGTCAAGACCCGGGGTGTCAAGTCCCCGCTGACGCAGGGATTGATTGACATGCGGATAAAAACTTCCATTGAGTAGCGGACACCTGACTGGAAGAATGTGGTTTAACTGAACATTGCCGGAAACGGATTCGACGGAGTAATCAACAATGACAAAATCAACAAACCAGGCCTTGCCGGATCACTTGTGGCGCCCGATGACCCAGCACCAGGCATTGCGCGGCGGAGCAGCCAACCGCATGGTCAGCGCCAAGGGTTGTTTTATCACGGACCAGAACGGCAACCGTTTCCTCGATGCGATTGCCGGACTCTGGTGCGTGAACGTCGGCTACGGCCGGACAGAAATCGCCGACGCGGCGCGACAACAGATGGCCGAACTCAACTACCTCGCGCCGATCATGAGCTGCGGCCCGGTTGTCGATTTCGCCGAGAAACTGCAGCAGCTTCTCGGATTTGAAAGTCACGTCTACTTCTCATCCAGCGGCTCCGAAGCCAATGAAACCGCGTTTAAAATCGCTCGTCAGTACCACCTGCAGTCAGGCAAGGGCGGCGAAAGGCGCTACAAGATCATTTCCCGTTACCGCGCCTACCATGGCAACACCATGGGCGCGATGGCGGCTACCGGGCAGGCAGAACGCAAGATGGGCTACGAGCCGGGACCAACCGGATTCATCCACGTGATGCCGCCCTATCCCTATCGCGCTCACCCGAAATTGACTGCAGAGGAACACGGCGAGGAGTGTGCGCGGCTGCTCGAGGAAACCATCATCCACGAAGGCGCTGAAACCGTGGCGGCCTTCATCATGGAACCGCTGATATCCGGTGGCGGCGTACTGGTGCCGCCGGACAATTACATTCCGCTGGTCCGGAAAATCTGCGATCGCCATGGCGTGCTGCTGATATTCGATGAAGTGGTGTCGGGTTTTGGCCGCCTGGGCAAGATGTTCGGCTATGAGCACTGGAAAACCGAGGCGGATATTTTTACGTTTGCCAAGGGTCTTGCCAGCGGTTACATCCCGGTCGCTGCAACAGTGGTCAAAGAAAGTATTTTTGAGAAGTTCGATGGCGACCCCTCTGATTTGCGGCACTTCCGCCAGATCAATACCTACGGCGGCCATCCGGTGGCGGCCGCGGTTGCACTGAAGGCCATTCAGATTGTTGAAGATGAAGACCTCGCCGCCAATGCCAGCAAAGTGGGCGGTTACATGATGCAACAGATGCAGCAATCACTTGCAGATCATCCGTATGCCGGCGAGATCAGGGGCAAGGGCATGATCATGGGTATCGAACTGGTCGAGGACCGGAAAACCAAGGTTCCCCTGGCAGATGATGTAATTATGCGCATCGTCGGCGACTGCGTGCGGAATGGCGTTATTCTCGGGCGCAACAGCAACACGATTCCGGGTCGCTGCAACGTTCTGCTGATAGCGCCCCCGTTAATTCTCAGCCGGGAGGAAGCAGACCAGATCGTGGGCACCGTCACGGCCGCGATGAAAAGAGCGCTGCAGAAGTAGTCAGCGGGCAGCCCGGGCTCCCGGGAACTACGGAGCCCAGGTGGCTTTACGCCAGATCTTGTAGATCCCCACCGTCAGCAAGGGGAGCATGAAAATGACCAAATAGCCCCAGGCAATGGTGCCATACCCTTTGGCTACCAGGGCGGTGATCCCGAAGCTCGCCAGGAACATACTGATGACCAGCGCAGCGCCGGCCACGATGGCGTGAGTAAGCGGCTCGCAGCCGCGGCCGCGCTGCTCCATGCGCCAGGCGTCGAGCCGCTCGTTAACCCCGTGCAGCAGGCCCGCACAGGTCTGGATGATCATCGCAAATAAAACAATGATGTACACGGCCATGAGCCATGGTTGCGCCAGTTGGCCGATCATCCAGTAAGTCGGGAGCGGTTGCTCCAGGGATGCAGGATAAGCCGCCATGAACGTGAGATGAAACACCAGGGCCGGAAACACCCCGACGATGCCCGCCGTGAACCCGCTGGCGACGGCTTCACCCCGCGTGCTGATGTCCCTGGCGCTGAACAACAGCACCGGGATCACGGCGGCTGTGTACAACATGTACTGTGAGCCATTGGTTATCCAATTTCCGCTTGGGCCGGCTTCGCTGAACGCCAGCGCTATCGAGTCGTGAAACTGGATGAACGTCAAAACACTATAAATGATCAGCACTACGGTAAGCGCAATCATGCAGATTGACATGGACTCCTCTAACAGGGTCCGCCCGAAATAATTAAGTGCAACCACGGCGGCAAACAGAATTCCGACACCTACCAGCGACGGGATGCCGAATTGATCATTCAGAACGCTACCCGCAGCCGAGCCGTTCACTGCCAATACAATGAGTAACGAGAGCAGGAACAGGATTTCGAACGCAATCCAGCCCCGGCCGACCAGGAGTTTCAGAAATCCCCGATAATCATAGGTTCGCCCGATCCGGGCCAGTTCAAAACTAAGGGTCAGGGCCAGGCCCCAGCCAAGTCCGGTCACTACCAATGCGAGGAGGCCCCCAACCGGACCGAGCACGCTGATGAATTCAGCGATTTCGCGTCCCGTGCCATAGGCGCCGCCGAAAATGACCGATTGAAAAACAGCGGCCGGAATCACGATGACGCGGAGGAACCTGGAATTTGCTTTGGCCATTATTGTTCCCCTCCGGGCATAAGCACTATTGGTGGAGTTTAATCGTACCAAGCGCCCGACGCTTGAGATTGTGTCAGGATGCCAGAAATTTGTTATTCTGTGACATACACGAACCAACTTTAAGCGTGTTTCACCATGGAGCCATTGGTACGAGCCCGGACATTGCAAGGATTCGGCGCCCTGGTTGCTGATCTGGGCGGGCAGGCGGATGTCATCCTGGCGCGCGCCGGCCTGGACTTCGATGTTCTCAATCGTTCTGAACAATGGATCTCGTATCGGTCTGTCCTGATCGCTTACGAGTCCGCTGCCGCCGTCACAAACTGTCCGAAATTCGGTATTCTCCTGTCCGGACAGCGCGACCTGTCGTTCCTGGGTCCGCTGGTCATGATTTTCAAATACTCCACTGACCTGGAGCATGGCCTCTCGTCCTGCATGAAGTACATCACGGCGCACACGACCGGTTATCAGCCGGTTTTGGAAGTGAAGGGAGCCACGGCAAGCTGGCAGCTGAGAATGGATGACTCACTTCGCGCCCACGCGGATCAATGGATAGAAGAATCGCTGCTGACGGCGATAAAACTCATACGAATCCTGCTCGGCGCACGTTACGAGCCGCGGGGCATTTATTGTCAACATGCGAAAATTGCAGGCACTGATTACGAGAAATATTTCAAAGTCCCGATAAAATTCCAGGCTCCTTTTGACGGCATCATCCTCAACCGTGAAGACCTCAAGTCCCGGAACCCGATCGATGACCAGCAGGTACATCGTTTCCTGCTGGAATACCTGGATTCGCGCGTGTTGAACGCCGACGAAGATCTCGCGGCAGCGGTCCGGTCACTGCTGGTCAAGCTGATTCCAACCGGCAAGTTCTCGATTAATGTCCTGGCCGATCAACTCTACATGCACCGCCGCACATTGCAGAGACGGCTCAAGCTTGACGGACTGACCTATGCGGAACTGCTCGATGAATGCCGGGCCAAAATGGCCCGCGAGTACCTGGCAACCAGCAAAATGCCGATGGGTAA
>Ga0316188_10001449_pt1 | contig 11225 bp, 10 predicted proteins | sample Phiworburrow1_MG_FD_204933 | JGI IMG/M metagenome (GOLD analysis project Ga0316188, IMG submission 204933) | Coastal sediment microbial communities from Maine, United States - Phippsburg worm burrow 1 | ecosystem: Environmental > Aquatic > Marine > Coastal > Sediment | place: USA: Maine... | reverse complement strand
CTCGTTTTCTACGAGGCGCCGCATCGGCTCGGGGCCACTCTGGAGGACCTGGCGACCGTGTTTGGCGCGGAGCGTGAAGCTGCCGTGGCGCGCGAGCTCACCAAGCGTTTTGAGCACGTCTACCGCGGCACGCTGGCCGCGTTGGCGAGCCGGTGCGCGACCGATGCCAACATGACGCGCGGCGAAATCGTCCTCGTCGTGGCCGGTGCGCCCGGGAGCGAGGACGAGGACGCGGCTGCACTGGCTGCGGCAAGCACTCTAAGAGTGCTGTTGCAGGAATTGCCCGTGTCACAGGCCGCACGCATTGCCGCGCAGCTCACCGGCCGCAGCCGCAAGGAACTCTACGAGCGCGCACTGGCGCTGACACCGGCAAAGCCCGGGGAATGACGCGCCGACAGCGTATACTGCGTCTGGGAGTCGGCCAGGCAACCGCTGCGTCTCGCGACGTGGAGGAAAGTCCGGGCTCCATAGGGCAAGGTGCCAGGTAATGCCTGGGGGGCGCGAGCCCACGGACAGTGCAACAGAAAGCAAACCGCCTATGTCGCGCGCATCGCGGCGGCGCTGGCCTGGCGAAAGCCGGGCCCAAGCACCAAGTGATGTACGAGGCAGGTAAGGGTGAAAGGGTGCGGTAAGAGCGCACCGCGCCGGTGGCAACATTCGGCGGCACGGCAAACCCCACCTGGAGCAAGACCAAATAGGGAAGCGCGCGGGCCTTCGGGTCCGTTCCTGCTGCCCGCAGGGGCTTCCGGGTAGGTCGCTCGAGGCGCACGGTGACGTGCGTCCCAGATGGATGGTTGTCCTCGACAGAACCCGGCTTATCGGCCGACTCCCACCTCTTTTGCGCCAGGTTGGCCCACCACGGGCCTGACAACCCACTTCGTCCCACCCAGGCGTTCGCCCGCTGGGTCGTGCGTCGCTGTGTTTCGGTCTCCTTCTCCCACAAAAAGGCTCACGTTGCGCGGCATCCCAACCGCGCGGCCGCCCTCCGGACGCGCTCCCGCGACTCCGCAGGAAGCGATTTCCCACGCCCACCCGATCCTGACGTTCAGTCCAGGAACAATCGCTAAGTACATGATTGATCTAACAAAGCAAAACCGGGTTGCCTTGCGCTGGACCACCTCCAAGCTAAGTCACTGGCAGGGTTAGAAAATTTTGACACGAACCGTTGACGCTGACGGCGCCTCGCCCCTATAGTGCCGCCGAGTGGGAAAAAGTGGGATGAAATGGGCTGCCGGCCCGGAAGACGCCTGAAATGTTTCGTGGAGCCAACAAAGTCACCCTCGATGCCAAAGGCCGCGTGGCCATGCCCGCGCGGTACCGGGACACGCTGGTCGAGCGCAGCGAGGGGCGGCTGGTGGCGACGGTGGACCGTTCCGACAGGTGCCTGCTGATCTATCCCCTTCCGGACTGGGAGGAGATCGAGCGCAAGCTGATGCGCCTGCCGACCCTGAATCCTCAGGCGCGGCGGTTGCAGCGGCTCATGGTGGGACATGCCACGGACCTCGAGCTGGACTCGCACGGCCGCGTGCTGGTGCCGCCGAAGTTGCGCGAATACGCGGGCCTTTCACGCCAGGCGATGCTGATCGGGCAGGGCAGTCGTTTCGAGCTTTGGGACGAGCAGCACTGGAACGAGCGCCGCGACGAATGGCTGCAGGCGGGTGACGAGCCGGGCGAGCTGCCTGCCGAACTCGAACAGCTGTCGCTGTAGGCGCGCGGGGTGGTTGCGCACACGCCGGTACTTCTCGACGAGGTGCTGGCCGGACTCGCCGTCAAGGCCGACGGGCGCTACTGCGACGCGACGTTCGGTCGTGGCGGTCATGCCGCAGCCATTCTCGGGCAGCTCGGTCCCGCTGGCCGCCTCTGCGCCATCGATCGCGACCCGGATGCCATTGCAGCCGGTCGCGAGCGGTTCGCGGCGGAGCCGCGTCTCACTCTGGTTCGGGGGTCGTTCGGCCGGCTCGAGGAGCGGGTCCGCGCGGCAGGTTGGGAAGGGGGGCTGCAAGGCGTGCTGCTGGACCTGGGGGTCTCGTCGCCGCAGCTCGACGAGGCGAGGCGGGGCTTCAGTTTCATGCAGGACGGTCCGCTCGACATGCGCATGGACAACGAGTCCGGATTGAGCGCCGCGCAATGGCTGGGGCGCGCGGGCGAGCGGGAGATTGCGGACGTGCTCTTCAAGCTCGGTGAAGAAAAATTCTCGCGTCGCATCGCGCGTGCCATCGTGGCCGCGCGCGCTGCGACACCCATCGTCACCACGCGGCAGCTCGCCGACATCGTGGCCGGCGCAGTGCCGACGCGCGAACCGGGCAAGCATCCGGCGACGCGCACCTTTCAGGCAGTCCGCATCCACGTCAATCGCGAGCTCGAGGAAGCCGAGGCCGCGTTGCCCCAGGCCGTCAACCTGCTCGCACCGGGCGGCCGCCTGTGCGTGATCAGCTTCCATTCGCTCGAGGACAGGCTGGTCAAGCGCTTCATGCGTCGCGAGGCCCAGGGCGATCCGCTCTACGCGGAGCTGCCGGACGTGCCGCCACATGCCCGACCCCGCCTGAAGCTCATCGGCGGCGCCGTCATGCCCGGCGAAGCGGAGATCGCCGGCAACCCGCGCGCGCGCAGCGCCGTGCTGCGCGTGGCCGAGAGGGTCGCGGCATGAGCCAGGTGCATTGGCGGCTGGTGATCGCAGCGTTGTGGGTGGCGGTGCTCGCGTCCGCGCTCGGCGTCGTCTACGGCAAGCAGGAAGCGCGCAACCGTTTCAGCGAGCTGCAGAAGCTCACGACGCAGCGCGACGACCTCGACATCGAGTGGGGCCAGCTGCAGCTCGAGCAGAGCACGTGGGCCACGCATGGCCGCGTCGAACGGGTCGCGCACGATGATCTCGGCATGGTGACGCCGCAGGCGTCCGAGCTTCGCATCGTGCAACCATGAGACGCGGTTCGTCGCTCCGCGATCACCACGCACGCGACGCGGCCCCGGCCGAGGTCGGCGGCTGGCGCCTGTGGCTCGTCGGCGCGCTGCTGACGCTGTGCGGGATTGCACTGCTGGCGCGCGCGATCTACCTGCAGGTCATCGACCAGGACTTCCTGGCGAGGCAGGGCGACGCCCGCATCCTGCGCGACGTGAAGCTCTCGGCGAACCGCGGCATGATCATCGATCGCAACGGCGAGCCGCTCGCGGTCAGCACGCCGGTCGATACCGTCTGGGCCGATCCGCGCAAGCTCGCGCAGCACCCGCAGGATTTCGCCAGGCTCGCGAAGGCGCTCGACCGCGACAAGAACTGGCTCGCCCGGCGCGTCACCAGCAACCTCGACCGCGAATTCGTCTACCTTGTGCGCCACATGCGCCCGGCCGACGCGCAAAAGGTGAAGGCACTCGGCATCCCCGGCGTCGACACGCTGCGCGAATACCGCCGCTATTACCCCGCGGGTGAGGTCACGGGTCACCTGCTCGGCTTCACCAACGTCGACGACGTGGGCCAGGAAGGTCTCGAGCTCGCGTTCGACCAGTGGCTTGGCGGCGAACCTGGCGTCAAGCGCGTGATGCGCGACCGCGAAGGCCGCACGATCGAGGACATCGAGCGCATCAAGGCACCGCGCCCGGGCCAGGACCTGCGCACCAGCATCGACCTGCGCGTGCAGTACCTGGCCTACCGCGCGCTCAAGCAGGCGGTGCAGGAAAACGCGGCACACGGCGGCTCGGTGGTCGTGCTCGACATCCAGACCGGCGAAGTGCTGGCCATGGTGAACCAGCCGGCGTTCAACCCGAACGATCGCGAGCAATACCTGCCGTCGCGCTACCGCAATCGCGCGACCAACGATTTCTTCGAGCCGGGCTCGAGCATCAAGCCGTTCGTGGTCGGCGCGGCCATGAAGACCGGGCGCTTCCATTCGGACACCCTGGTCGAGACCGGGCCGGGCACGCTGCGCGTCGGCATCAAGACGGTCAAGGACAAGCACAACCTCGGCACGATCGACGTGCGCACGGTGCTCGAGAAGTCGAGCAACGTCGGCGTCGTGAAGATCGCGCTGACGCTGAGACCCCAGGAAATGTGGTCGTCGCTGCATGAGCTCGGGTTCGGCTCGGTGACCGCCTCGGGCTTTCCCGGCGAATCCGCCGGCATCCTGACGGGTTACGAGCACTGGCGTCCGATCGGCCAGGCCACGATGGCCTACGGCTACGGCCTGTCGGTCACGCCGCTGCAGCTTGCGCAGGCCTACGCCGTGCTCGGTGCGGGCGGCATGCGCCGTCCGGTGAGTCTCCGCCGCGTGGATGTGCCGCCCGAAGGCGAGCGGATCATGGACGAAGCGGTTGCCCGCGAGCTCGTGCAGATGATGGAGAGCGTGGTGAGCGAGGCCGGCACGGCCCGTCGTGCCGCGGTAATGGGTTATCGGGTGTCCGGCAAGACCGGCACCTCGTGGAAAGCGGCAGACGGCGGCTACAACTCGACCAAGTACATGGCCGTATTCGGTGGTGTCGTGCCGTCGAGCAACCCGCGCCTCGCTGCGATCGTGGTCGTCGACGAGCCGAGCGCCGGCAAGTTCTACGGCGGCGACGTCGCAGCGCCGGTGTTCTCCGAGGTCATGTCCGGCGCGCTCCGCCTGCTCGCCATCCCGCCCGACGACCTGCAGCGCGTGCCTGCCACGACGCTCGTGCAGGCGCAGGACCCGTGGTGAGCGCGCGATGAACGCACTCGGCAAGACCCGCCAGAGTTCCGGCTACAACATGACGCTCGGCCGCCTGCTCGAGGGCCTCGACGTGGCCGCGCCGCATGGCCTGCAGGTCACGGATCTCGTGCAGGACAGCCGGGCCGCGACCCCGGGCTGCGTGTTCCTGGCGTGCCCTGGACGCACGACGCACGGCCTGGTGCATGCCGCAGCCGCCGTCGAGCGCGGTGCGGTTGCAGTGCTGTGGGAGCCGGGTGCGGACCTCGAGCCGCCGGCGCTGCCCGAGCGCGTCGCTGCAATCGCCATCCCGCACCTGGGCCGTCACGCCGGCGAACTCGCGGATCGATTCTTCCGTCGACCATCGGCCGACCTGCGTGTCGCCGGCATCACCGGCACGAATGGCAAGACCACGACCGCCTTCCTGCTGGCGCAGGCGTCGGACTTCCTCGGCCGTCGCGGCTGGTACGTCGGCACGCTCGGTCACGGCCATCCCGCCAACGTGCATGAAGCGGGGCTGACCACGCCCGATGCCGTCACCGTGCAGCGTCGTCTCGCCGAGGCGCGCGACGCAGGCGCATCGACGCTCAGCCTCGAAGTGTCGTCGCACGCACTCGACCAGGAGCGCGTCGCGGGCGTGCGGTTCGACACCGCCGTCTTCACCAACCTGACGCGCGACCATCTCGATTACCACGGCACGCTCGAGGCCTACGGTGCCGCCAAGGCGCGGCTGTTCCACACGCACGGCCTGCGTTGCGCCGTGATCAACGTGCGTGACGCCTTCGGCCGCGCACTCGTCGAGCGACTCGACCCGGCGCTGGAGAAGATCGTCTACACGACGGCCAACGACGTGTGGGCCGAGCGTGGAACCGGCTGGATTCGGGTGTCCGAACTGCGGGCGACGTCGGCTGGACTCACGATCAACGTCGAAACCAGCTGGGGCACGGGACTCCTGCGTTCGCGCCTGGTGGGCGAGTTCAATGCGGAGAACCTGCTCGCCGTGCTCGGCGTGCTGCTCGGCTGGAACGTGCCGCTGCAGAAGGCGCTGGCCGCGCTCGCGCTGTGCATCGCGCCACCTGGCCGCATGGAGTCCTTCGGCGGCGGCGCGCAACCGCTGGTCCTGGTCGATTACGCGCACTCACCCGACGCGCTCGCAAAAGTGCTCGACGCGGCCCGCGCCCACGCGCGTGGCCGGTTGATCTGCGTGTTCGGCTGCGGCGGCGACCGCGATCCCGGCAAGCGTCCGCTGATGGGGGGCATCGCCGAGGCCGGCGCTGACGTCGCGATCGTCACCGACGACAATCCGCGCACCGAGGATTCGGGCGCGATCATCGCGCAGATTGTTGCCGGAATGCGTGACGCCGCGGCGGCTTACGTCGTTCCCGATCGTGCCGAAGCCATCCGCCAGGCCATCGCCGAGGCCGACGCCGGCGACGTCGTGGTCATCGCCGGCAAGGGCCACGAGGACTACCAGATCATCGGCACCGAGACGCGCGCGTTCAGCGACCGCGAGACGGTGCAGTCCTGCCTGTCGGAGGTTGCGGCATGATCGGCCGTGACCTCGCGACCTTCGCCAGGGTGAGCGGCGGCGTCCTGCACGGCGCCAATGCCGGGTTCGCGCGCGTCATCAGCGACAGCCGCGCCCTGGAGCAGGGCGCGCTGTTCGTCGCGCTGAAGGGTGAACGCTTCGACGGCCACGACTTCGTGGCCGATGCCGCGAAGCTCGGCGCTGCCGGCGCGATCGTCAGCCGGCCGATCGATTGCCCGCTGCCCCAGGTCGTCGTGTCCGACACGCTGGCCGGCCTGTCCGCGTTCGCGAATGCCTGGCGCCGCTCGTTCGCCGGCGTCGTGGTCGGCATCACGGGCAGCAACGGCAAGACGACGGTCAAGGAAATGACCGGCGCGATCCTCGCCGAGCTCGGCCCCTGCCTCGTCACGCAGGGCAATCTCAATAATCACATCGGCGTGCCGCTCACGCTCTGCCGGCTCGAGGACGCACAACGCTGCGCCGTCATCGAGATGGGGGCGAACCACCAGCGCGAGATCGCGCACCTGGCTGCGATCGCCGAGCCGACGGTCGGTCTCGTGATCAATGCCGGCCAGGCTCACCTGGAAGGATTCGGCGGCATCGAGGGCGTCGCCAGGGGCAAGGGCGAGCTGTTCGAAGCCCTCGGGCCGGAGGGCACGGCGGTGATCAACGCCGACGATCGCTTTGCCACGTTCTGGCAGGGCCTCGCGCGCCGCGCGGGCCGCATGATCACGTTCGGCCTGCGTGAACGCGCCGACGTCTCGGCTCGCGACGTCCGCAGTCACCTCGGGTCCGCGGGATTCGTGACGACGTTCGAGCTGGTCACGGCCTCCGGCACGCGACCCATCGCACTGGGTCTCGCCGGCGAACACAACGTCATGAACGCGCTTGCTGCGACGGCGGCTGCGATGGCGGCCGGTGCAGGGCTCGACGCCGTGCAGCGTGGCCTGCAATCGATGCGGCCGGTCTCGGGACGGCTCGAAGTCAAGCAGGCGCTGCGGGGCGCACGCCTGATCGACGACGCATACAACGCCAATCCCGGGTCGCTGCGTGTCGGCCTGCGAGCGTTGGCCGGCGTGCCGGGCGAGCGCTGGCTCGTCCTCGGCGAGATGGCCGAACTGGGCGAGGAAGGTACGCAGCTCCACGCGGAGATGGGCGCACTCGCGCGCGAGTGCGGCGTTACCCGGCTGCTCGCCGTCGGCGCGGGTTCGCAGCCGGCCGTGGAATCGTTCGGTCCCGGCGCCTCCTGGCATGCGAGCACCGACGCCCTGTTGTCCGCGCTGCTGCCCGAACTGCACGCAGGACTCACGATCTACGTGAAGGGTTCGCGCGTAAATCGACTCGAGCGCGTGACTGCAGCCCTGGCGCCGGGTGACGCGGCGCAGGCGGGGGGGCACTAGATGCTGCGCCACGTCGCCGCCTGGCTCTCCGACTACTACTCGGGCTTCCACGTCTTCCAGTACCTGACCCTGCGGGCGATTCTCGCGGCACTGACGGCGCTGGCGATCTCGCTGCTGGTCGGCCCACGCATGATCCGCTGGCTTGCCGAGTACCAGGTCGGCCAGCGCGTGCGGTCGGACGGCCCGCAGACGCACCTGAGCAAGGCAGGCACGCCGACGATGGGCGGTGCGCTGATCCTCGCGGCGATCGTCGCGGCGACGCTGTTGTGGGCCGATCTCGCCAATCGCTTCGTCTGGGTGGTGCTGCTGGTCACGATCGCCTTCGGCCTGATCGGGTTCTGGGATGATTACCTCAAGCTCGTCGTCGGCAATTCGCGCGGGTTGATCGCGCGGTACAAGTACTTCTGGCAGTCGTTCGCAGGCCTCGGCGCCGCGCTCGTGCTCTACGTCACCGCGCAGTCGCCCGCCGATACGACGCTGTACGTGCCTTTTTTCAAGCACTTCGTCGTCCCGCTTGGCGTTCTTTTCATTCCCCTCACGTACTTCGTGATCGTCGGCTCGAGCAACGCGGTCAACCTGACCGACGGCCTCGATGGCCTCGCGATCATGCCGTCGGTGCTCGTCGCGGGAGCGCTGGGCGTGTTCGCGTACGCGTCGGGCAACGTCGTGTTCTCGAACTACCTCGGCATCCCCTACATCGCCGGCGCAGGCGAGGTGCTGGTGATCTGCACCGCGATCTTCGGCGCGGGCCTCGGGTTCCTGTGGTTCAACACCTATCCGGCGCAGGTGTTCATGGGTGACATCGGCGCACTGGCGCTCGGCGCGGCGCTCGGCGTCATCGCCGTCGTCGTCCGGCAGGAAATCGTGCTGTTCATCATGGGCGGCGTCTTCGTCATGGAGACGGTGTCGGTGATCCTGCAGGTGGGGTCGTTCAAGCTCCGCGGCAAGCGCATTTTCAAGATGGCGCCGATCCACCACCACTTCGAACTGAAGGGCTGGGCGGAACCGAAGGTCATCGTCCGCTTCTGGATCATCACCGTGATCCTGGTGCTGCTCGGCCTCGCGACACTCAAGCTCCGATGACCGCGACGCTCCACACACTGGCTCCGCCTGCCGCCGGTACCCGCGCCCTGGTGCTGGGACTCGGTCGCACCGGGCTCTCGGCTGCGCGCTACCTCGACCGCAAGGGGCTCTCGGTGCGGGTCGCGGACACGCGCGCGAACCCGCCGAGCCTCGATGCGCTGCGTGAGAAGGTCCCGGCCGCCGAACTGCGGACGGGTGCGTTCGACGCGTCGCTGCTCGACGGTGTCGCGCATGTGGTGATCTCGCCAGGCCTGTCGCTGCAGGAGCCGGTGGTGCTCGAAGCGCTCGAGCGGGGGCTGCCGGTGGTGGGCGACATCGAACTCTTCGCGCGTGAGGCGCAGGTGCCGACGGCCGCGGTGACCGGTACCAACGGCAAGAGCACGGTGACGACCCTGGTGGCGGAGTTCGCCAACGCCGGTGGCCGGCGCGCGCTGGCGGGCGGAAATCTCGGTGAACCGGCGCTCGACCTGCTCGAGCGCCCGACGCCCGATCTCTACGTGCTCGAACTGTCGAGCTTCCAGCTCGAAACGACGCAGTCGCTGCGCACCGTGACGGCAACGGTGCTGAACGTCACGCCCGATCACATGGATCGGTACGCGAGCCTCGAAGCCTATGCCGCGGCGAAGGCCCGCATCTTCGACGGCTGCGACGTGGCGGTGATCAACGCCGACGACCCGGTGGTGCACGGCATGCCGCGCCCGGGCCAGTCCGTGCTGTCGTTCAGTCTCGAATCGCGCGACGCCGACTACACGGTCGAGCGCCTGCCGGCGCCGATGATCGTGCGACGCGGGGAACCGTTGCTGCCGCTCGCCGCGATGCGGCTGCAGGGACTGCACAATGCGGCGAACGCGATGGCTGCGCTGGCGATGGCCGAAGTCCTCGAGCTGCCGCTCGCCCCGGTGCTCGCTGCGCTCTGCGCGTTTGCCGGCCTGCCGCACCGCTCGCAGTGGGTCGCCGATGTCGGCGGTGTGCGCTACGTGAACGACTCGAAGGGCACCAACGTCGGTGCGACGCTCGCCGCCGTGCAAGGCATGGACGGCCCGCTGGTCGTCATCGCCGGCGGCGATGGCAAGAACCAGGATTTCTCCGCGCTGCGCGCCGCGTTCCGCGGCAAGGTCCGCCACGTCGTGCTGATCGGTCGTGATGCGCCGGCGCTTGCTGCCGCGCTGGCCGACGTCTGCGCCACGCAGCGCGTCTGCGACATGCGGGCGGCCGTGCGTGCCGCGCAAGCCGTCGCGCAGCCGGGCGACACCGTGCTGCTCTCACCGGCTTGCGCCAGCCTCGACATGTTCCGTGACTACACCCATCGCGGCGATGAGTTCGCCGCCGCCGTCAGGAGTCTCGCTGCATGAGCGCGCCCGCTTCCACCGTCAGCAGTTACGCGCGTTCGAGTGGCCAGCCGCGCCGCCTGGTGCTGGACCCGTGGGTCACAGGCACCGTGTCCGCTCTGCTGCTGATAGGCCTCATCATGGTGGCGTCGGCGTCGATCGGCATCTCCGAGAAGGAGACGGGCGCGGCGTTCCATTACTTCACGCGCCAGCTGGTCTACGTGGCGCTGGGGCTCGCGGCCGGCTGCATCGGGCTGGCCGTGCCGACGCGCATCTGGGACGAGTATTCGCAGTACCTGCTGGGTGCCGCATTCTTGCTGCTCGTGCTCGTGCTCGTGCCGGGAATCGGCGCCGAAGTGAACGGCTCGCGGCGCTGGGTGCGTCTCGGCTTCATGAATTTCCAGGTGTCGGAAGCAACGCGCGTGCTGCTGCTGATGTACGTCGCGAGTTACGCCGTGCGCCGCTCGGACGAACTGCGCAGCGACTTCAAGGCGTTCATGGTGCCAGTCGGCGTGCTCGGGGCCGCCGCGGTGCTGCTGCTGTGCGAGCCGGACTTTGGCGCGGCCACGGTGCTGTTCGCCACGGGCCTTGGCGTGCTGTTCCTCGCCGGCGCGCGCATCGTCCACCTGGCTGCGCCGATCGTGGTCGGTTCCATCGGCCTTGCGTTGCTCGCAGTCGTATCGCCTTACCGGCTGCGCCGGCTGACGGGTTTCCTCGACCCATGGGGCGACCCGTTCGACAGCGGCTTCCAGCTGGTGCAGTCGTTGATCGCGATCGGCCGCGGCGAGTGGTTCGGTGTCGGTCTCGGCGCGAGCGTGCAGAAGCTGTTTTACCTGCCCGAAGCCCACACGGACTTCGTCTTCGCCGTGCTGGCGGAGGAGTTCGGGTTCCTGGGCGTCACGGTCGTCGTCGCCCTGTTTGCCTTGCTGGTAACCCGCGCGCTCCTGATTTCGCGCGAGGCGGCACAGGCCGGCCAGGCGTTCCAGTCGTACGTGGCTGCGGCCATCGGCATCTGGCTGGGCCTGCAGGCATTCGTGAACATCGGCGTGAACATGGGGCTGTTGCCGACCAAGGGCCTCACGCTGCCACTGTTGTCCTACGGCGGCAGCAGCATGCTCGTGACGCTCGGCTGGATCGGCGTGCTGCTGCGGATCCACCACGACACGCGGGCCACCGGACGCGTGCGTGTCGCACCGCGCGAGGCCCGTCGCAGATGACGCGCAAGGTCGCACTG
>Ga0316188_10001448_pt1 | contig 11227 bp, 8 predicted proteins | sample Phiworburrow1_MG_FD_204933 | JGI IMG/M metagenome (GOLD analysis project Ga0316188, IMG submission 204933) | Coastal sediment microbial communities from Maine, United States - Phippsburg worm burrow 1 | ecosystem: Environmental > Aquatic > Marine > Coastal > Sediment | place: USA: Maine... | reverse complement strand
CTGCTCAAAGCCGCATTCACATTCAATGAGCCCCTGGCGTACCTGCTGTGGAAAATTGAACGTCATTCCGGTACCTACATCGAACCAACCCAACGTCAACTCAGACACCCGCTAATCTTTGCCTGGCCACTGTTGTGGAAACTTTACCGGCGGGGTGCCTTTCGTTAACAACTCTGCTGGCGGGGACGCCTGCCGTTAACGGGAACATTGATTCGTTATCTGTATGGGCGCCGAGGCCATGCAGGACCTTACGAGACAGGAGTCGAGGAAGAGCGCCACAGGACGTGCTTGAGCGAGTCCTGGAAGTAACTACCCACCGCAGCGGCCCTGCCACCGTAAATAACTCACCCAGCGGCCTTACCGCCTGACATAACGACCCACCCCAACGGCCCTACCATGCAGATCACAAATCCTTCAGATCTGCGAATTTTTCAATGATCGTGCTGATCTGTTCAGCCGTGTGCGCCGCGCTGATACTGCAGCGCAGGAAGCTCGCACCGCCGGGGGTTGCCGGGGGCAGCATCATGTTGACGTATACACCTGATTCCAGCAGCTGATTCCACTTGGCAAGGGCCGTCTCCCGGTCCTGGCAACGGACCGCTATCACCGGGCTGACTTCCGGGCCCAGTTCAAAACCCAGGTCCTGCAAGCCGCTGTAAAGCCGCCTGGCATTTGACCACAGGGTTGCTTTCAACTCCGGCCGCGTGCGCAATTGTTTGAGTGCCTCACGGGTCGTCGCCATCACCGATGGGCTGGGCGATGCCGTGAACATGAATGGCCGGGATACGTAGCGGAACAGACCCAGCACATCGTGGTTACTGACACAGAACCCACCCATCGCACCGAGGCTTTTACTGAAGGTGCCCACGGTAAAATCGACCTTGTCCAGCACACCCTGCGCCTCCGCCACACCACAGCCGCGGTCGCCAAAAACACCGAGGGAATGCGCTTCATCTACCAGCAGGCTGGCACCATAGCGTTCCTTGATCTCAACGATCTCCTTTAACGGCGCGCAATCACCCAGCACACTGTACATACCTTCTACAACGATCAGGCAACGGTCTGCGCGGTCACCCAGGCGTGCCATGCGGCGCTCGAGGCTTTGTACATCATTGTGCTTAAAGCGGTATATATCTGCCTCGCTCATCCGACAGCCGTCATAAAGACTGGCATGGGCGTCAGAATCAAGCAGCACCGCGTCGCCTTTACCCAGTAAAGCACTCAGGACACCGAGGTTGGCGGCGTATCCCGTTGAAAACACCATGGCTTTGGAGCATTGATAGAAATCGGCGAGTTCCGCTTCAAGCGCACCGTGCGCAGCATAGCTGCCATTGGCCATACGTGAACCGGTTGTGCCGGTACCCTGTGACTTCATTGCGGCGACACCCGCAGCAATACAAGCCGGGTCGAATGTCAGGCCGAGGTAGTTATTGGTACCCGCAAGAATGGTGACCCGTCCTGCTACGACACCTTCCGTGGCCGAATTGAGTTTATCGAACACGACACTGGTCGGATCCTTACCGGCATGGCCCAGGCCGGATTTTAACTGCCCCGCAACGGTGAATTTCTCCAGGAGTGGCATTACTGGTTATTCCGGATGCGCGGCAATAACGACGCCGGCAAGGTCACTGATGGTGTGGATATTTGACAGGCTGTCAAGATCAACAGCGATATCGAAGTGATCCTCCACCTCCAGCATAAACTCCATGACCTGGAAGGAGTCCAGTTGTAACTCGGTCACCATGTTGGTGCTTGCGGTTATCTTTTTTTTACTCGAGGGGGTACCCGCCCAGTTATTCTTCAGGTATCGGGTCAGTATCTCAGCGAGCTTTTCGCCCACTGCTTCGGTTGTATTGCTCATTTAGGCTCCGCCAGGTTACGGCTGCATGAATCGGGAATTGTAGCTCAGGAGAGATGATTTTGCGTTAAATTTGCGTAACTCAAGTGGCTGTGTTTTTGCTTTCCGGCTTGAATATTTGCTGCGCTCCCCGCTTAAGGTCCAGCTCTGGCTGCCAGCCGGTTGCCTCGCTAAATGCCCGGTTGTCACATAACCATTCAGGCTCTGAGAGTTCACGCACTTTGCCCGGTGACAGCATTGGCGCATACCCCAGCAGGCCTGAAAACAGCAGGTTCAATCTTGCCGCACCCTCCAGGATAGTACGTGGCACCTGCAGCATGTTGAATTTTCCGTCATTAACCGCTTCACCAATGTCCATCCAGTTATATCCGCCGGGTGTACCATCATCGATAGCATAGGTTTGGTGCAGGCACTTTTGCGGTGCGGTTAACCAGCTGATAACCGCCTTGACCAGGTCATCCACGTGCAACAGGGACAAGCGCTGGTCAGCCGGACCCACATGCGCGAGCAAACCTCGCCGGATCATTTTCAATACCGGCAACATTTCCCGGTCGCCGGGGCCATAAACCGCAGGAGGCCGCAATATCGTCCAGGCCAACGCCGAATTACCCAGCAATAACTGTTCGCCGGCATATTTGCTATGGGCGTAGTCGGACAGTTCCGGCTTGCTCGCCGCCAGTGAGGATAGGAGTAACAGAGGGGGGGCGCTTTCTGAAAGCGCCAGCGCTTCCAGCATGGCCTTGACACCCATGGTATTTGCAACCCGGAAGTCAGCAGCGCTGCGACCCCTGACGCTGCCGGCGCAATAGATCACCGCATTGCACCCGGCGACAATACCGGCCAGTTGATCAACGTCTGTCAAGCCAACAGGAACTGGCTCACACGCTTGCGGTAATCTGCTGTCAGTTTTTTTATCCGGGCGGATCATCGCTCGCACGCGAACACCCTGTTCCAGCAACGCGGATACCAGGCGCTGGCCTATAAAGCCTGTAGCGCCGGTGATAAATACGGTTTTGGGGGTCGCCTGCAAATCAGGCGGACAGTTTATCGCCAACCCTGGTCGCTGACTTTTCAACATCCTGCAAGGTTTTACGTGCGAGATAATCCTGCTTGGACTGGGATCTCGAAAGCTTGCCGGAAGACGTTCTTGGCAGCGTTCCCCGCGGTGTCAGATCAATCCGTACGTTGATTCCAAAGTGGGCATGGATGGAACTGCTGATATCTTCAACGATATGAAGACGGCTATCAGCATCTTTTTCCTTGGTCTCGACAACCAGCACAGCCTGTTCTTCCTTGTTGTCCAGGCTGACTGAAAAGGCTGCAACACCACCCAGTTTCACACCACAGGTCTGCTGTGCCAGGACTTCCAGGTCATAGGGCCAGATGTTACGGCCCTTGATGATAATGACATCCTTGCTTCGGGATGTGATGACCAGGTGGTCGTCAATTCGGTAGCCGATATCGCCGGTTTTCAGCCAGCCATCTTCCGACAGGACTTCGGAGGTGGACTTTTCATCATGAAAATACCCGCGCATGACGCTGGGGCCTTTCAGATTGACATGTCCACAATGCCGGTTTGGCAATTCAATGCCATTATCATCCAGGATTGAGAACTCAAACCCGGGCAGCAGCTTGCCACAATCAACATATGCGGAAGTTGAAATGGCATCACCTTCCGAAGGCCGGGCCTCGCCGGTATCCGCCATAATTTTTCGGTCGACCACATCGACATGCAGACCTTCGCCCAGGGGCGCGAAACTGGTCGCTAAAACACATTCGGCCATGCCATAGCAGGCAACGAATGCTTTCTGGTCAAAACCGCAGGGTTCGAGAATTTCTGCGAACTCCTGTAAAGGTTCCGGGTTGATACGTTCGGCACCCACGCACGCCGCACGCCAGTTGCTGAGATCATAACCTTCAATATCGGAAGGCCGTAAACGCTTGGCACACAGGGCATAACCAAAGGTTGGCGCGGAAGAAATCGTGCCGCCGTTATCGGATAATATTTTCAGCCACAGTCTTGGGCGCATGGCAAATGTACGTGAACCAAGATAATCAACCGACAGTTGGCCAATCAATGGCACCAGGATAAAACCAACCAGGCCCATATCGTGATAAAAGGGCAACCACGACACAAACCGGTCTTCTTTGCCCAGTTTTAAGCCGTAACGGGCAATCTCCATCAGGTTGTTCAGTACTGTTTTTTGTGTAACTTCAACACCACGCGGGAAACTTGTGCTGCCGGAGGTGTATTGAAGGTAGGCCGGATCATCTGCACCCAGGGGTTCAAACTCAACATCGGCTTCGGGCAGCGCTTCAAAATCAGCCTGCTTTCCAGCCATCAGTAAATCCAGGCCTTCCACCGCTTCAGCCATGAAATTGGCATGCGTATCCGGAGCAACCACGATGGACGCACCGCAGCTTTTCAACATCCGCCTGACCTGGCTTACATAAGCACCATGCGCACCCAGCTGGATTCCTGCTGGCAAAGCAACCGGGATCAGACCGGCATACTGACAGGCAAAGAAGAAGCGGTGAAACATGGGCTCGGTCTCGGCGATGATGCCAACCCGTGCACCACGTTCACAACCCAGGCCAAGCAAACGCCGCGCGATGACTTGAGCCTCGTCACGTAAATCGGCGTATGAAAGAACCGCTGAAAGGTGACCACGGCCATCGTAAAAATTAAAACCCGAATTGCCCTGCGCCGCATACTCGAGCGCGTCCACCAGGTTGGTGTACGGGGCAATCTTGACCGGCAAATCGGTGTTGGCAGGAGTTGGTTTTATGTTCTTCATGGGCAACAAACCACCGAGCAATTCGCACTCAATAAAGAGTATTTAAATACCACCACGTAGGCCTCTATATTTTAAAGTTATTGGTTTCTGATCAATTAAATTTATATAAACCAACATGTCCCCAATCCCGCTTATTAAATTTATTTTGGCAGATTTAACTTACAAATTCGTTAATTAAATGTAATTTACTCTGCTTTATTTCACACCTTATATAACATCAAGGTGTTCTACTACAAAGCGAGCGAAAAAGCAGTTGACCAAACCAACTGTTTAATCCAATGGCGGATTATACCCAACCCAAGCATTATATGCGCTATTTTGCCGTTAAAAATTTTATTCGTTCCTGATTCCAATTTCCAGTTCCAGCAAAATAGCCCGCTTAAAAAACCAACTAAAGCCTCAAAGCGCCAATAAACGCTGTGCGAATAAGCCTGTAAACCACTCACTGCCATCGATGCAATTGCCCAGGGCAATTATTTTTCACGGCAACAAACCTGGCGATAGTGTGGCGTATTAACGTCGGATGCATATTGACTAAAATCAAGTGATACGCTTGTGGCGGGTGCATCCAAAACGGCAATGCGTCAAACTGCAGCACCATGACAATAGCAATGTGGCTAACCGTAGTGTCCATTTGCCTGCTGGGTGCGATGTCGCCGGGCCCGTCACTGGCCGTGGTTCTGCAACAGACTCTCAGGGGCGGGCGTGAAACCGGGTTGGTCGCTGCGCTGACCCATGGACTTGGAATCGGTCTTTACGCGATGCTTTGCATTTCGGGTATTGCGGTCATGATTACCACCTCGCCGTTACTGTTTACATCACTTCAGTGGCTTGGTGCAGGCTACCTGGTATGGATCGGGATCAAGGGCCTGCTGGCGCGAAGCGGAACAACCGCAACGCTGGCGAACCCGCCAACGACTGGCAGTGCCGCCCGCGATGGGTTCCTGGTGGTGTTTCTGAACCCCAAGGTGGCGGTGTTTTTTATTGCACTGTTCAGCCAGGTTATCGGCAGCGACACCAACTGGCTGGAAAAAACCACCTATGCCGCCACCGCCATGTTCATCGACATGGGATGGTACATGATCGTTGCCTGGTCATTCTCAAATCCACGCTGGTTAGGGCGATTACAGCGGAATTTCGTCTGGCTTGAACGCGCCTTTGGCGTGATCCTTATTGCATTGGCGATACGCCTGCTGGCAGGTAGCCTGCTTGGGTATTATTGATCCTTCTCTTTTTTAGCCACGTTGTCACGCAGATAAACCGGTTGCGCCTGCTCCGCCGGCAGTGGTTCGTTGGTTTTCAACCATTCCTGCGCCAAGCGGAGTACGGATGAGGCTTTCGGCCAAATGTCGGGGCGAACTCCCGACAAGCGACCCGAGAGTGCCTTCAAGGCATCGTAGCGATCAAAACCATTGCCAATACCGCAGGTTTCAGACCGCTCAGGCAGCGGGATATCTTCGGCAGGACAGACCCGCTCAGCGGTGACCGGAATCATGATCCCGTTGCTATTTACCTCGAACGTGCCGGTAAAAACCTCGTTCATTCGCGCATCGAGCGCAACCAGTGCAAAATCTACTCCTTCTTCAACGGCGGTTTGTGCGGTTGCAGCAAGGCTGGAAACGGGTATCACCGGCCGGTCAGAGGCCCACGCCAGACCCTGCACGATACCGATACCAATACGCAAGCTGGTAAAACTTCCCGGCCCGCGACTGAAGGCGATGGCATCAAGGGACGCAAACCCCAGGCCCGCTTCAGCCAGCAACTGCTCAACCCACGGCAGCAGCAATTCGGCATGTTGCCTGGGCGCGTGCTGGTACCGCTGCCGAACTTCGCCATTGATACTGAGGGCGACAGAGCAGGTCTCTGTTGCTGTTTCAATTGCCAGTAGATTCATTTTTAAAAAACTCCACGACACGGTCACGATCCGGTGTTTGCTGCATGGGCGGCAGGCTTTCCAGGAAAACACTGCCATAGCCCTTGGATTTCAGCCTGCGATCACAGATCACCAGCACACCCCGGTCGTTGACATCACGTATCAGGCGACCGGCACCCTGCTTCAGTGCGATGACAGCCTGTGGCAAAAACAACTCCATGAAAGGATTACCGCCTTGCTGTCGCAACTGGTTGCTGCGCGCAACCATGACCGGGTCGTTGGGTGGTGCAAACGGCAATTTATCAATAATAACCAGCGAAAGCGCTTCGCCCATCACATCCACACCACCCCAAAAACTGGCGGAACCCAGCAGAATGCCATCGCCTGAATCACGGAAAGCTTCCAGCAGCATGCTGCGCGGCATTTCACCCTGTACAAACAACGGGTGTTCAATCGTGCCGGCCAACAACTCCGCAGCCTGCCTTAAAGCCCTGTGGGATGTGAACAGCATGAAGGCGCGGCCCTTGCTGGCCTCGAGAACCGGGCGCACCTGGCGTAGCAATTCTGGAACAAAAGACGGTTCGCGCGGCTCCGGCAGATCATCCGGTAGCCACATAAGCGCATGATTTTTATAATCAAAGGGCGAATTCAAATGCAGCGTTTCAGCATCGTGCAAACCCAACTGCCGTATGAAATGGTCAAAACCGCCATTGACCGACAGGGTCGCTGAAGTAAATACCCAGGCCGCATCCAACTGTTCGCAAAAACTGGAAAACAGGTTCGAGATATCCAGCGGCGTGGTATGAATTGAAACCCCCTGTCCGCGTCGCTCGAACCAGCGCACCTCGGTGTCGGGAACGGGCTTATCGAGATGGTCAAAGTGCGCCTGTATTTCGGCAAGCCGCTGCAGGCAGGCATCCAGACCACGACTGGCGCCCTGTAATGATTCGGCGGCCGGTTTCAAGCCACCCACTGCTGCGTCCAGGGACTGCAAGGCGTTCCTGGCCTCCGTACGGCTCAGCATTTCGTCCCATGTTCCGCGGTCTTCAAGGCAGTCATGGCAGGCAAGCTGAAACTCCTTGATCACCTGGCGGCAATGGGCCACTTCGTCGCGCACCACCGCCATACCGCCGCTGGTTTCTGCTGCTTCGGCCAGGAGATCCCTGCACAGGTCTGAAATTTGTCGGGTCGATACCGAGGAGCTGAAAAACTGCGAGGCGGTCTCGGGCGCCTGGTGCGCCTCATCGACAATAAATACCGACGCACCGGGTAGTACTTCACCAAATCCGCTGTGTTTGATCGCCATATCCGCAAACAAGAGGTGATGATTAACCACCACCACATCGGCCTCCTGGGCTTCACGGCGTGCACGTGCGACAAAACAGGCTTCGAAATCCGGGCAATCCGAACCCAGGCAGTTGTCGCTTGTCGATGTCACCATCGGCCACAACTCGCTGTCTTCGGCAATAACTGAAGAAATCGAAAGATCACCGTCCACGCTTGCAGGCGCCCATTGGCGGATGGCCTCCAACTCGCCTATGGATTCCCGTGATGGCAGCCTGCCTTCCTTGCGCGCCTGCTCCATTCGATACAAACACAGGTAATTGGCACGTCCTTTAAGCAGTGCGGTCTTGAGCGTACTGCCCAGCGCCTTTTTAACCAGCGGCAGATCACGGAAATACAACTGGTCCTGCAACGTCTTGGTACCGGTTGAAATGATGGTGCGCTGGCGACCCCTCAGCACCGGCACCAGGTAGGAAAGGGTCTTGCCGATGCCGGTTCCGGCTTCGGCTACCAGGGTGCCGCCTGTTGCAATGGTCTTCTCAATCGCGGCGGCTAGCTGTAATTGCTCCTGGCGTGGTGCGAATCCCGGTAATACCGATTCAAACGGCCCGCCTGAATCCAGCAGTTGCGCACTACCTTCGGCTGACTTTAACACCTGTTTGACTCAGAGCCCTTTTGGCCGCGTGTTCATACACTGGGTTGCACGTGCCGCGGCATCGCTGGCGCCGCTGGTATCATTGAGATGCTCCCGGGCGACGCTGATCGTACGCCAGTTCCTGCTGCAGATTTCACCGACACGGGGCCCGATATCGTAGGACCTGACGGCAAAGCTCAATGCCTGCTGATAATCTTCCTTTTGCAGCTTGATTTCTGCCATGTGCTGCAACAATTGCGGATCCCTGGGTTCGATACGCAATGCGCGCTCAAGGTATCCACTGGCCTGATCGAAATTGCCGGCGCGTTCAGCAACCACGGCCTGGGCCGACAGTTCCTTCACAGCAGGGTTCTGTAATGAGTACACCTGCACACCGGCACTGTCCTCGCTGGCCGGCGCCCTGACGCGGGCATCGATCTCGGGTTCGCCTGCCGGTACCGGCGGCTGCGTGCTGCACGCAGCCAGCAACAGCGGAATCAATATCCCTAAAAGTTTAATCTTTGCGTCCAAACCACTTTCTCCATAAAGATTCCTTGTTCTTACTGAGCTGATTTTGCAGGCATTGTGTGCTTTCCTGCGGCTCAGACCCGACAATAAACGGTATCTGTACCGCCCCTGGGCAGGACGGGTCAGTCAGAGCCCGTTGCCACTTGTCAACCCAGACAAAGTTCGCGCCATCGGGCATACGCAAATCGACCGGCTCAATGGGCAGGGACCTGAATAAGCCTGCCCATACCCGCATGGCCGCATTGCTCCCGGTTACACCTGCCGGTCGATTGTCATCCAGCCCCACCCAGGCAACCGCCACACGGTCACGAGTATATCCGACAAACCAGCTGTCACGCTTTTCATTCGTGGTACCGGTTTTGCCGGCAATTAATGTTTCATTTCCAAGCAATCCGTGCAGCGCCTTTGCAGTACCCTCCTCGACCACCCGGGTCAGCGCAAAATTCAGCAAGGCAACCGCATCACGGTTCTCAAGCGGCATGAACCTCAACGGGTAACGGCTCAACAACTCCCCCTGTGGTGTCAACACGGCCGTGACCGAACGTAAAGGCACGCTGTAACCACCTGCAGCCAGCGACTGGTAAATCTGCGTGACCTCGACGGGGGTCAACTCGACCGCGCCTAACAGGCTTGCGGGAACCGCAGGAATTTCAGCGGCAATACCCAGTTGCTTGATTTTACGGATCAGGTTGGCAACGCCGACATTCAGGCCGACCTGCACCGTGGCCTGATTATACGAATGAACCAGCGCGTCTATAAGCGGCAATTCACCATGAGATTTGAGGTCATAATTCTCTGGTGACCATAGTTTACCATCCGCCTGCCTGAGGGATATGGGCTCATCTTTCACCCGCGTAATCAGGTTGTAATCATTGACATGCTCAAGGGCCAGCAGGTAGATCAACGGTTTGACGACCGAACCAATTTGCCGGCGCGCGTCCAGTGCACGATTGAAGTAATTGCGACCCGCCACGCGATCGCCGACCAGGGCGCGGATCTCTCCGCTTGCAACTTCTGCGAGCACCAGCGCGGCCTGCAAATCGGCCGGTAAGCCACGTTGTTTCAGGTCATTCAGCCCACGCGACACTGCCCGCTGGGCATATTCCTGCTCCGACGGAGCCAGTGTCGTAAATATCTTGAGCCCTTCCGAACTCAGATCAGAGGCCTGGTAATCACGTCGTAATTGACGCCGCACAAGGTCCACGAATGCCGGGTAGCGGCTGCCGCCGGAACGCGGTGTGTCGGTAACACCCAGCGACCGGCTTTTTGCCTTTTTTACCTCGTCCCCTGTCAATAAACCCGTGAGGCCAAAAATGTCCAGCACCTGGTTGCGCCGTTGCAAGGCGCGCTCGGGATTTCGCCTCGGGTTGTACAACGATGCACCCCGAACCATGCCGACCAACAGGGCGATCTGCTGGGGTTGCAAATCCTGCAACGGGCGGTCGAAATAAAACTCGCTGGCACGCCCAAAACCATGAATGGCATGCTTTCCCTGTTGCCCCAGGAAGATCTCGTTGACATAGGCCTCGAGTATTTGAGCCTTGTCGTAGTGCAGCTCCAGCAATACGGCCATGATGGCTTCGTTGACTTTACGCACCAGCGTCCGTTCACTGCTCAGGAAATAATTCTTGACCAGTTGCTGGGTTAATGTGCTGCCGCCCTGCACTGCCTGGCCTGCCTTGATATTGACCACAAAGGCACGTGCAATACTGCGCAATGACACACCATGGTGGTGCTTGAACTGCCGGTCTTCCACGGCCTGCAAACCCGTTATGAGCAATTCCGGCATGTCCTTCAATGCCACCAGGGTGCGGTCCTCTTCGTGCAGGGGATAGATCGAGGCAATTTCAGCCGGGTCCAGCCGCACAAGGCCCAGGTCTCCAGAACCGGACGCAGCAGCCAGGGTCCTGACGGTATCGGAACCCAATTGCAGCCGGAAACGGCTTGACGGTTCCGAACCCTCCTCAAAAATAAAGGCACGGCGGTTGATATCAAAACTATTACCGTTAACAGAGTAGCTGCCGGGTGCGGATGCATCCGCTGTTTCACGGTAACCCGAGGCTTTCAACTCGAGCAACAGGGCGTCCTTTGAAAGGGGCTTTCCACTGTAAAGGCTCAACGGCCGTGCGTACACGCGGCTCGGCACCTCCCAGATACGGCCCTCAAACTCATCACGAACCTGCATATCCAGCCACACGACCCAGGGAACGCCGATACCAATACCGAGACCGACCAAGAGCATCGAAAGCCTG
>Ga0316188_10001447_pt1 | contig 11232 bp, 9 predicted proteins | sample Phiworburrow1_MG_FD_204933 | JGI IMG/M metagenome (GOLD analysis project Ga0316188, IMG submission 204933) | Coastal sediment microbial communities from Maine, United States - Phippsburg worm burrow 1 | ecosystem: Environmental > Aquatic > Marine > Coastal > Sediment | place: USA: Maine... | reverse complement strand
GCGAAGCCGACCTGACGTTTCTCGATGTGGGTCCGATCGATCCACGCGACCGTCACGGTCAGTGGGACGACGACGAGAATGATCGCGACCGGGATGAAGGCCGGGTCGGCCATCGCGAGCACCGGTGACGCGATCATCCCCAGACCGATCCCGATCGATGCCTGGACCGTGGCGCCGACGTACGCCACCAACACGCACGCCACCGCCATCCCGACGGACAGGCCGAACATCAGCGATCCTTCATCCGTTTGGGAGCGGCGTTCGCCGGATCGGTCGGCCACTGGTGCTTCGGATACCGCCCCGCCATGTCCTTGCGGACGTCGGCCCACGAACCCGCCCAGAACCCGGGAAGGTCGGCGGTGACCTGGATCGGACGATCGGCCGGCGACAGCAGGTGCAGGCGGATCGGGACGCCTCCTGCCGTCGGATGCTCGACCACGCCGAACAGGTCCTGCACACGCACGAACGCGTCCGGCTGTCCACCGTCGTAGCCGATCGGCACCGTGCGGCCGCCCGGCAACTCGAGTTCGGCGGGCGCGAGGTCGTCGAGCTGGCTGCCGACCGGCCATGGGAGTTGGCTGCGCAGGACCGTGACGAGGTCGAGACGCTCGAGGTCGGCTCGTCCCGTGGCGCCGGGCAGATATGGAGCGAGCCACTCGTCGAGCGTGTTCACGAGCGCGTCGTTCGACCAGTCGGGCCAGGGTTCGCCGATCGACTCGTGGAGAAACGACACTCGCTGCTGCAGACGCCGCGCGGCGTCGCTCCACCGCAGCACTCGCAACTCGGTCGACCTGACCCGTGCCATCAGGGCTGCCGTCGTCGCGTCGCCCGGTTCCGGCCGTCCGGTGCGGCGACCGAGTTGGATCGCTCCCAGACGCCGTTCGGTGGTCTCCACCAGGTCGTCGCGGTCGGCATCCCAGTCAACGGAACGACGTTCGATGATCTCCGGTCCGAACACGGCGACCACGTCGTCGGCGTCGACGGCTGCTGCGAGCCGGATGCGGGCCCGGTCGCGTCGACCGTCGAGATCTGCTGCGACGACGAACAGTTCGCCGGCCAGCGGATCGTCCTCCGGCAGCCACGCGCCGGAGCCGGAGCGGAGCTGGAACTGCCCCGGGCGCCGCTGGCCGGCGAGCCGGTCGGGGTACCCGAGCAGGAGGACCGCACCGGTCCGGTCGGGGTCGATGCGGTCGAGATCGAACTCGATGCGGGCCCGGCGCGCGAGGTCGGCAGCCCGTTCGCGGAGTCGATGCACCGCACCGCGGTCGGCCGCATCGTGGCGATCACGCCCCGACAGCACAGCGACCCGGAGCACGAGGTCGATCGGCAGATCGTCGGGACGGCCCCGGAAGATGTCGCGTTCCTCGACGAGCGTGGCCACGACGCAGGCGAGTGACGAACGATCGACGGCCACCATGCGGGCGAGTCGGGGGTGGACGGGCAGTCCCAGCATCGTTCGGCCGAGCGGGGTGATCGAGCCGTCGTCGGCGTCGATGGCGTAGAGGTCGCGCAGGAGGTCTCGTGCGTGGCCGAGCGCAGCTCCGGGCGGTTCGTCGATGAACCTGAGATCGTCGCCCCCACCCCACGCCGCGAGTTCGAGTGCGAATCCTGCGAGGTCGGCCTGGGTGATCTCGGGCGATCGGTGACGGACGCGCGTGCCGTGCTCGATCTTGCTCCACAGCCGATAGGCCGCACCCGGCTCGGTGCGACCGGCACGACCGGCGCGTTGCTCGGCCGACGCTCGACTGGCCGACACCGTCGTGAGCCGCGTCAGGCCGCTGCGGGCATCGAAGCGCGGCTCGCGGGCGAGTCCGCTGTCGACGACGACGCGGACACCGTCGACCGTGAGTGACGTCTCGGCGATGTCGGTCGAGAGCACCACGCGCCTTCGGCCCGGAGGCGATGGGGCCAGCGCCAGATCCTGCTCGGTGGTGGTCAGTGCGCCTGCGAGGGCGTGGATGTCGACGTCGGATCCGACGATCTCGCGCAGTTGTGACTCGGTCCGGCGGATCTCACCGATCCCGGGGAGGAACACCAGCACGTCGCCGGTCTGCTCGCGAAGAGCGCGAGCGACGGCGGCGACCACGGCCGGTTCGATGCGCTCCGGCCCGCGCCTGTTCGAACGTCCCCGCGAACCGCTCGTCGGGGTCTGGGGCATCCAGTGCATCTCGACGTCGAACATCCGGCCCTCGCTCTCGATCACCGGGGCGTCGAGCAGGCGCGTCAGACCTTCGACGTCGGGAGTCGCCGACATCGCCAGGATGCGCAGATCAGGTCGGATGGTCGATGCGACGTCGAGTGCCAGCGCCAGGCCGAGATCGGTCGTGAGATTCCGTTCGTGAACCTCGTCGAAGACGACCATGCCCACGCCGGGCAGTTCGGGATCGTTCTGGAGGCGTCGGGTCAGCACGCCCTCGGTCACGACTTCGATGCGGGTGTTCGCGCCGATGTGGCGTTCGTCGCGGGTCTGGTAGCCGACGAGGTGACCCACGGTCGTGCGTGTCGTCGATGCCATTCTCCGGGCGGCGGCCCGGGTGGCCAGGCGGCGGGGTTCCAGCATCACGATCCGTTGGGTGCCGAGCCATGGTTCGTCGAGGAGCGCCAGCGGGACGACGGTGGTCTTGCCCGCGCCCGGCGGCGCGACCAGCACTGCCCGGCCATGCTCGCGGAGCGCGCTGCGCACGTCGTCCAACGCCTCGACGACGGGCAGATCGGGAAGCTCGCGCGACGGCCCGCTCGGCACGGGGTCAGCCGAGCGAGGGGGAGCCGCGGAACGGCCCCGGATCACCCGGGCCGGGGACCGGGATCGAGGTCCACCAGGTGACCTCGGCGATCGCATCGGCAACCGCTTCCCACTCGTGCGGGACCCATCCCTCCGCGGCTGCGGCGACGACGCCGTCGACCCGTGTGAACACGAAGGCGGGGAGCTCGTCGAGTCCCATGGCCTTGACGGCGGCGCGGTCGGGGTCGCAGAACACGAGGAACCGATCGGCGAGCGGGCCGAGGAACGTCTGGGCCTCGACGGGCCCTGCGGTGACGATGAGATTGATGCGGGCATCGGATCCGCGGAACTGCTCGAGGATCCGGCTCGCGGCTCGGAGGATCCACGAGCTCTCGTTGGTGTACGGATCGAGAACGACCGATGCGAGATGGAAGGTGGTCAGCCACTCCATGACCGGGCGACCCTTGCCCAGGGCGCCGTTGACGAGCGGGGTGAGGACGAGGTTCGTGGGGAGCTTCTCGCCGACCTTCGACGGGACGGTGCGTGTGGTGTCGGAAGACGTGTCGGCCACGGGGTGCGATCGTAGCGACTGGAGGGGTTGATCGGGGTATTCGCTGTCAGCACGAGACGTGGTCGCCGAGGGCGAGCTACGGTCGCGGACGTGCATCCGATCGAGCATCTCCGCTACGTCGCTCGGGCACAGGGAGCTGATCCGACGTCGCTCGTCGAGGAGACGGCGCATGCGCTCGGTTCGCTGCACTTCGACCCGTCCGGCCTGGTGGTGGCGTGTCGACGCATCGTCGAGCGGCACCCGTTCACGGGTCCCCTGTGGTGGTTGTGTGCGAACGTGTCGACCTCGGCCGAGCCGTTCGAAGCGGTGTGGGAACTGGCCGACGAGATCCGCCACGACCCGACCGGCGCCGAGCTGGCCGCCGTGATTCCCGATGAAGCGCTGGTGGTCACGATCGGCGATCCGGACGTGGTCGGATCGGGACTGATCCGTCGTGGAGACATCAGCGTGGTCGCGCTCGACGCCGGACACACGGCGACGTCGTTCGTGCGGCGCATGGAGCGCTACGACGTCGACGTCGAGCCGGTCGACGCCGGTGTCGCCGGGGTGGTGTGTCATCACGCCGACGTGGTGCTGGTCGAGGCGCTGGCGGTCGATTCCGGTCGGGCGGTGGTGCCGGTGGGGTCGTCGACGATCGCTGCGGCGGCATCGACCTGGGGGACTCCGGTGTGGCTCGTCGCCGGGGTCGGCCGACGTCTGCCCGCCGGGTTCGTCGACGCCATGGTCGCCAAGGTGGAGTCGCTGAGCGAGGAGTGCGATCCGTGGGATCTCGACGTCGAGGTGCTCCCGACGTCGATGTTCACGCACGTGGTCGGCCCGCACGGCAAGGTCCCGATGGGCCCGCCCGCGATCGTCGCGGAGTGCCCCCTGGCCTCCGAACTCCTCCGCCACAGCCCCATCTGACCCGCACCCCCAAACTCCGTTTGCGGCGCGATTCGGGTGAGGCGTGCCACCGCAATGACGCCACAAACCTCGGGAGTCCGCCACCATCCCGTTTGCGGCGCGATTCGGGTGAGGCGTGTCACCACGATCACGCCACAAACATCGGGACCCCGTTCCCGTTCCCGTCCCCGTCCCCGTCCCCGTCCCGTTGCGTTCTGTTTGCGGCGCGATTCGGGTGAGGCGTGTCACCGCAGCTGCGCCGCAGACGTGTGGATCAGGCGGAGGCGGGCATCGGGCCTTCGGGTGTGAGCCGCGCGCGGAGTGTCGTGCGCACCCATCCTGGGCGTTGCGTGACGTCGTTCCAGGTGTACTCGAACACTCGGAACCCCAGGTCCTGGAGTTCGTTGCGACGCTGGGCGTCGCGTGCTCGCTCGCCCGGACTGGCGTGCCCCTTCTGGCCCGACACTTCGACCACCGCAGCGGCCGAGTCGAACAGGAAGTCGACCCGTGCGATGTGTCTGCCACCCTCCTGGAGGACCACCTGGGTGCGAGGGCGCGGCAGGCCCGCTTCTCGGGCGAGTTCGAGGAATCGGCGCTCGAGCATCGTGTGGCCTCCCGAGTCGGTGATCATCTCCTCGACCAGCCGACAGCCCCACCGACCCGAGCCACGAAGATCGGGCAGCCGCCGGGCGAGCACCTCGGGTGCCGACAGCTGCAGTCGAACGGCACTGTCGATCGCAGCCTCGATCCGACGAGGGTGAGCCCGAGCCAGAGCCAGATCGAAGATCGTGCGCGTCGCCGACATCACCCGGAACCCGTCGACCACGACGTGATCGACCGGAGAGAGCCGTGTCGTGGAATGGACCACGAACGGGATCACGCGTGGCCGTCGTGTGCGGTCGACGGTGAACTCGACAGCCGTCTGACTCGAACGGTCGAGCCCGTGCAGCGCCGCTGCAGCCTCATGGCTGATCCAGCTCCGCTCGCCGAGGCACAACAGGCCCGCACGGAGTCGCTGTCGGTGCGTGTCCGGCGCCCCTCTCACTGCGTAGACGCGAGGAGCGATTCGATGCATCCAACCGTCGGCCACCAGCACGCGCTGGGTCCATGGCGACACACCCGCTGAACGGAGTTGTTGGACCGTGACCAGGCCCTCCTGGGTGGCTGCGAGTTCGTTGAGTTCGTCATCGAGCTTCATGTCCCACAGCGGGCGCCGGACCACCCCGAACGGAAATCCGTCTCCCGCCAACGTTTCCGGCGCGGTATCGGTGACCCGGTTCACGCCGATCGCACCACAAACGGGGTGGTGACGCGGGCACGGTTCACGCCGATCGCACCACAAACGGGGTGGTGGCGCGGGCACCGGTGGTCCTCGACGTTTGGGGCGCACTCTCGGTGGGCCGGTCCACCCGAATCGCGCCGCAAACGGATCGGGAACGGACGGGAGCGGAGCGGATCAGATCTGGCGGGAGGCCGGGGGATGGCCGAGGATGTCGGTCATCACCTCACGGGCCTCGGACTTGCGGTCCTCGGTGACGAAGACGCGCGACATCGGTTCCCGGCTGGTCATCAAGGGATTGAGGTTGTAGTCGTCGGACGTCACCGCCGGGATGCCCTGGGCGTTGAGCTCCTCGACGACCATCGGCGCCATCCACTGCGGAATCCAGCCGGCCTCGACGGTGCGTTCCGGGTCCGGTGGCTTCGGAAGATGTTTGCCGAAAACCCAGTGCCAGGCGCTGCGGAACGTCGGCATCTCGGAACCCTTCCCGGTCGGGCGACTGTTGCCGCTTCGTGAACTCACAGTACGGGTGGCTCGCGCCTGTTGTCCACGCGTCGGGCGATCACTAGTGTCGGACACCAGCTGGCACGATTGCCGGACCGCTGAGGAGACCGAGGGGTACATGGCGAACATCATCAAAGCGGCGCTGTTGCAGACCGACTGGACGGGCGACAAGGAGTCCATGATCGTCAAGCACGAGGAGGCGGCCCGTGAGGCCGCTGCCCAGGGTGCGCAGGTCATCTGCTTCCAGGAACTCTTCTACGGCCCGTACTTCTGTCAGGTCCAGGAGGCCGAGTACTACGACTACACCGAGTACATCCCCGACGGCCCCACCACGAAGCGGTTCCAGGCGCTGGCGAAGGAGCTGAACATGGTGATGGTGCTGCCGATGTACGAGATCGAGCAACCGGGCATCTACTACAACACGGCGGCGGTGATCGACGCCGACGGCAGCTACCTCGGCAAGTTCCGCAAGCAGCACATCCCGCAGGTGAAGGGCTTCTGGGAGAAGTTCTACTTCCGCCCCGGCAACGGCGGCTACCCGGTGTTCGACACCGCTGTGGGCAAGGTCGGTGTCTACATCTGCTACGACCGGCACTTCCCCGAGGGATGGCGCATCCTCGGTCTCAACGGCGCCGAGATCGTCTTCAACCCGTCGGCCACCCACCGCGGTCTCTCCGAGTACCTCTGGTCGATCGAGCAGCCCGCAGCTGCCGTGGCGAACATGTACTACGTCGGGGCGATCAACCGGGTCGGCATCGAGCCGCTCGGCGACAACGACTTCTACGGCCAGAGCTACTTCGTCGATCCGCGGGGCCAGTACGTGGGCGACAAGGGAGATCCGTACGAGCCCGAGCTGATCGTCCGAGATCTCGACATGGACCGCATCAAGGAAGTGCGCGACGGATGGGCGTTCTATCGAGACCGCCGTCCCGATGCCTACGGCGAACTGGTGGAGGGCTGACATGGCCACGACGTTGATCTCGGGTGGCACGGTGATCTCGTCGGTCGGGCGTCGCGAGGCCGACGTACTGATCGACGGCGAGAAGATCGTGGCGATCCTCGCGCCGGGGCAGGCGACGTCGATGGGCGTCGTCGCCGATCGCACCGTCGACGCGACGGGCAAGTACGTCGTCCCCGGTGGGGTCGACGTCCACACGCACATGGAGTTGCCCTTCGGAGGTACCGAGGCCTCGGACACGTTCGAGACCGGGACGCGCGCGGCGGCGTGGGGCGGCGTCACGACGATCGTCGACTTCGCCGTGCAGAACACCGGATTCAGCGTCCACGACCAGCTCGCGGTGTGGCACGAGAAGGCCGCCGGGAACTGTGCCATCGACTACGGCTTCCACCAGATCATCGGTGGGGTCGACGAGGAGTCGCTGAAGGCGATGACCTACCTCGTCGACAACGAGGGCATCACGAGCTTCAAACTGTTCATGGCCTATCCCGGGGTGTTGTACTCCGACGACGGCCAGATCCTGCGGGCCATGCAGAACGCGTCCGAATCCGGTGCGATGATCATGATGCACGCCGAGAACGGGATCGCCATCGACGTGCTCGTGGCGCAATCCATCGCACGCGGCGACACCGACCCGAAGTTCCACTCCCTCACCCGCCCGGCCGAGCTCGAATCCGAAGCGACCCACCGGGCGATCCAGCTGGCCAAGGTCGCCGGCAACGTCCCGCTCTACATCGTGCACATGTCGGCGTCCGAAGCGTTGGAGGAGGTCGCGGCAGCGCAGCATGCGGGGCTCAACGTCTTCGCCGAGACCTGTCCGCAGTACCTGTACCTGACGCTCGAGGACCAGCTCGCGCAGCCGGGCTTCGAGGGCGCCAAGTGGGTGTGTTCCACCCCGTTGCGCACCAAGCACGAGCACCACCAGGCCGACCTCTGGAAGGGCCTGCGGATGAACGAGCTCGCCGTCGTGTCGACCGACCACTGCCCGTTCTGTTTCAAGGACCAGAAGGAGCTGGGGCTCGGAGACTTCTCGAAGATCCCCAACGGGATCGGTGGCGTCGAACACCGCATGGAGCTGATCTACCAGGGCGTGGTGCTCGGCGAGATCAGCCTCGAACGGTGGGTCGAGACGTGCTGCACCACCCCCGCTCGCATGTTCGGTCTGCAGCACAAGGGTGTCATCGAGCCCGGCGCCGACGCCGACATCCTCGTGTGGGACCCGAACCGCACGACGAAGATCGGCATCAACGACAAGCACCACATGAACATGGACCATTCCGCGTACGAGGGCTTCGAGATCGACGGCAAGGTCGATACGGTCATCAGCCGCGGCACCGTCGTGATCGAGAACGACACCTACGTCGGCGCGAAGGGCCACGGCAAGTTCGTCAAGCGCGGCCTCTCCAACTACCTCCACTGAAATGAGACGCGGGTCTGATCCCGCGTCTCGTTCACTCGTATCGAAAGAGCTCACATGAATCGGATTTCACACTGGATCGATGGACGGGTCGTCGAGTCGACCTCCGGACGCAGCGCGGCGGTGTTCAACCCCGCGACGGGCGAGCAGACCGGAGCGGTCGATCTCGCGACCACCGGCGAGGTCGATGCCGCCGTCGCAGCGGCGAAAGCCGCATTCCCCGAGTGGCGGGCGACGTCGTTGTCGAAGCGGGCCGAGATCATGTTCCGTCTCCGCGAGCTGGTCGATGCCAACCGCAAGGAGATCGCCGCGCTCTTGACCGCCGAGCACGGCAAGGTGCTGACCGACTCGCTCGGTGAGGTCGCCCGCGGCCTCGAGAACATCGAGTTCGCGTGCGGCATCCCCCAGCTGATCAAGGGGGACTACTCCGAGCAGGCGGCGGCGGGTATCGACGTCTACTCCATCCGTCAGCCGCTCGGCGTCGTCGCAGGGATCACCCCGTTCAACTTCCCGGCGATGGTCCCGATGTGGATGTTCGCCAACGCCCTGGCGTGCGGCAACACCTTCGTCCTCAAGCCGAGCGAGAAGGACCCGTCGGTCTCGTTGCTGATGGCCGAACTGCTCGCCCAGGCCGGCCTTCCCGCTGGCTGCTTCAACGTGGTGCAGGGCGACAAGGTCGCCGTCGATCGGATCCTCGAACACGACGATGTCGCAGCCGTGAGCTTCGTCGGGTCGACGCCGATTGCGAAGTACATCTACGAGACGGGCACTGCGAACGGGAAGCGTGTCCAAGCCCTGGGCGGGGCGAAGAACCACATGCTCGTGCTCAGTGACGCCGACGTCGACATGGCGGCCGACGCCGCGATCGGCGCCGGGTACGGATCGGCCGGGGAACGGTGCATGGCCATCAGCGTCGTGCTCGCATCCGAGTCGATCGCCGACGAGCTCGTCGCCAAGATCGCAGAGCGCATCCCCGGCGTGAAGGTCGGTCCCGGCAACGAGGCCGGCAACGAGATGGGTCCGCTGATCACCGCCGAGCACCGCGATCGCGTGAGGGGCTACGTGAACAATGCCCCCGAGGAGGGTGCCACGGTGGTCGTCGACGGTCGCGACGGGGCGGCTTCCGAAGGCTTCTTCCTGAACCCGACGCTGCTCGACAACGTCACGACAGAGATGTCGTGTTACCGCGACGAGATCTTCGGCCCGGTGCTGAGCGTCGTTCGCGTCACGGGCTACCAGGAGGGCCTGGACGTGATCAACGCCAATCCGTACGCGAACGGCACGGCGATCTTCACGCGCGACGGTGGCGCCGCCCGCCAGTTCCAGTTCGACGTCCAGGTCGGCATGGTCGGCATCAACGTGCCGGTTCCGGTGCCGGTGAGCTACTACAGCTTCGGCGGGTGGAAGTCGAGCCTCTTCGGCGACACGCACATGTACGGTCCGGAGGGCATCAACTTCTACACGCAGGCCAAGGTGGTCACGAGCCGCTGGCCTGATCCGGCGACGAGCACCATCGACCTCGGATTCCCGGAGACCCGCTGATGGACATCGGGGTGGTCCTCCAGACGACCCCGCCCGCCGCGCGGGTCGTCGACCTCGCGAAGCGGGCCGAGTCCTACGGGTTCAGCCATGTCTGGACGTTCGACTCGCACATCTTGTGGGAGGAGCCGTACGTCATCTACTCCAAGATCCTCGACGAGACCCGCAACGTCGTCGTCGGGCCGATGGTGACCAACCCTGCCACCCGTGACTGGACGGTCACGGCGTCGACCTACGCCACGCTCAACGAGATGTACGGCAACCGCACCGTGTGCGGGATCGGTCGTGGTGACTCGGCGGTCCGCGTGACGAACGGCAAGCCGACGACACTCGCCACGATGCGCGAATCGATCAACGTGATCAGAGAACTCGCGAACGGCCGCAGTGTGGAGTACAACGGTTCCACCATCACGCTGCCGTGGGCGACCAGGAGCAGACTCGACGTCTACGGCGCCGGCTACGGACCCAAGGCCCTCCAGCTGATCGGGGAGACGTGCGACGGGTTCATCCTGCAGCTCGCCGACCTCTCGATCGCCGAATGGACGATCAACGCGGTGCGCAGCGCGGCGAGCGATGCGGGTCGGAATCCCGACGACATCTCCGTGTGCGTCGCCGCCCCGGCCTACGTCGGGCCGACAGACGACCTCGCCTACATGCGCGACCAGTGCCGTTGGTTCGGCGGCATGGTGGGCAACCACGTCGCCGACATCGTCGAGCGATACGGCGAATCCTCCGCGGTGCCCGCGGCGCTCACCGACTACATCAAGGGTCGCGAGGCGTACGACTACAACCAGCACGGGCAGACAGGGAACATCCACACCACGTTCGTCCCCGACGAGATCATCGATCGGTTCTGCATCCTCGGGCCCGTCGAGGCGCAACTCGACCGGCTGCATGCGCTCGCCGACCTCGGCGTCGACCAGTTCGCCATCTACCTCCAGCACGACGGCAAGGACCACACGCTCGCCCAGTACGGCGAGTACGTCATCCCTGCGCTACGGGAACAGGCGTTGGCTCGTTCGTGATGCGTCGCGGGGCGCGTCGAGCGGGACTGTTCGTCGTGGCACTGTTGTGTGTCGCGGCGCTCTGGGAGTTCTACAAGGTCGTCGGCCCCGAGGACGGTGCCGAGATCTTCGGATGGCGGCTGGTCCCGAGAGCGAGCGATCGCGCCATGCCGCACACGTGGACGATGGTGCAGCGACTGTTCGATCCTGAGGTGCGGGGTCGGGACACCCCGATCTGGCAGGCGGTCCTGGGGTACAGCTGGTACACGTTCCGCATGGCGTTCGTCGGGCTGTTGCTCGGTGGAGCGTTCGGCGTGGCCCTGGCGATCGTGATGGCGAGGTTCAAGGTCATCGAG
>Ga0316188_10001446_pt1 | contig 11239 bp, 7 predicted proteins | sample Phiworburrow1_MG_FD_204933 | JGI IMG/M metagenome (GOLD analysis project Ga0316188, IMG submission 204933) | Coastal sediment microbial communities from Maine, United States - Phippsburg worm burrow 1 | ecosystem: Environmental > Aquatic > Marine > Coastal > Sediment | place: USA: Maine... | reverse complement strand
TTTAGATTTCATCACTTCGATCTTCATTTCGCTTTACATCATTTAATTGAGAGTGCAAAATTATCAAAATAAAATGATATTATCGATCAATCGGATATCACCCACTTTAGCAGCTAAAAAAACACCGGGAGAAGCGGCCTGAGAAAAGTCATTTATAGCTTGTAAATTGGAAGAATCTGCAAGTTCCAAATATTCAACATGGATCAAAGGATCTTTTTCAAGTTCAAGAAGCACACGTTGACGCAGTGTAATAAACGCTTCGGTTTTATAGTGGGCTTTAATATAAAATAACCCTTTTGATAGTTTTAGTGCACTTTTGAGTTGTTCCGGATTCAGTCGTTCGTTTCTTGAGCTTAAGGCAAGACCGCTGTCGTTTCTTACAATCGGACCACCAATGATCTCGATGTTTAATCCAAAATAATCGACCATCCATTTTATAACTGCCAGTTGCTGAAAATCTTTTAGGCCAAAATAGGCTTTATCAGGTTCCACAATATCAAATAAACGCTTAACGACTTCAATAACACCATCAAAATGACCTTTTCGAAAGGCGCCTTCTAAAACACTTCCTAAATCATTTAAAGGATAGGTTTTTTTTTGAACGCCATCAGGATAAATATCATCAACTAATGGGAGGTATAATAAGTCGCAATTTTCATTTTTAAGCAATTTTATGTCATTTTCTTCATGCCGGGGATAGAGATTATAATCTTTTTGATCATTAAATTGAGTTGGGTTAATAAAAATACTGCACAGCACAGTATCGCATTGTTCCTTAGCTAAATGAATCAAACTTAAGTGCCCTTTATGAAGGCTACCCATGGTTGGGACAAAGCCAACAGATTTATTTTGGGCTTTTAAAAAGGCAATTTCTTTTTTGAGATCTGCCTTATTATGAAATATTTTCAATTAAAAATGATTAAATTATACGTATTTCACTAGCAAAGCTATTTTAAACAGTCATAAAAAACGTTATTTTTTCGTAATTTTGTGCAAAATTCTAAGGGGATCAGATGAAAAAGAGAGTATTATTTGTGTCACAGGAGATTAATCCATTTTTACCAGAAACAGAAATTTCAAAAATCAGTCGAACTTTACCGCAAATCACACAAGATAGCGGAAAGGAGATTAGAATATTTATGCCCCGTTATGGGATTGTCAATGAACGTCGGCATCAATTGCATGAAGTTATCAGACTTTCAGGGATGAATTTGGTGGTTAATGACAGTGATCATCCATTAATTATTAAAGTCGCATCCATTCCTCAGGCACGGATGCAAGTGTATTTTATTGATAATGAGGAATTTTTTAAAAGAAAAGGTTTCTTGACTGATGATAAAGGGAAGCTATTTAAAGATTCTGATGAGCGGGCAATCTTTTTTGCAAAAGGAGTACTTGAGACTGTTAAAAAATTAGGTTGGAAACCCGACATTATTCATTGTCATGGATGGATGGCCTCTTTATTACCTCTTTATCTCAAGAAATTATATGCTGATGATGCGCATTTTGTCGATTCAAAAGTGGTTGTTTCAGTTTATGAAAACGGTTTTAAAGGAAGTTTAGATAAAAATTTCAAAAGCAAATTATCCTTTGACGGCTTCACAGATGAAGATATAGAAGTTGTTTCTAATACTGATTATGAGCACCTAATGTGTTTAGCTGCCAGTAATTCAGATGGAATAGTGAAAATGAGTGAAAATTTTGGAGATGAACTGGAACAATGTATTAAAAATTCGAACGTTCCTATTCTTGAAAACCCAAAGAATCGTGATGAATCTGCTGCTTATTCGGCGTTTTACGATAGCATATTAGAAAAAAAAGAGACTATTACCGGTTGATAATTGAGAAGAAAATTGATAAAAAATAGAAATACGCGGCCTCTAGTGGCCGCGATCTTTTTAGTAGCATTATACTTAGGTTCTTGCAGTAAACAAGAGCTTGGAGTAGGAGTTGAATTATACAGTAATAATCAACTTGGGGTGCATTACGTTGATACATTTAAGATTAACAGTTATTCTAAAATTGTAGATTCTGTTATTTCAAATGGGCTTGGAGTTTCTAATCTTGGATTTTATAATGATCCTTTCTTTGGTAAGACTAAAGCCGGTTTTTATACTCAGTTTGAGATCGGAAGCAGTGGTGTTGATTTTGGCGACACCTTAACTTGCGATTCGATCGTGCTTTATTTAAAGCTGGGATCAGGTAATTTAAGTTATTATGGTCCTGAAAATAAACCGCTTCGTATTAATGTCCAGCAAATAAGCAAGAGTGCCACTTTTACTAAGGATGATACCTATTATACAAGCTCTTCACTCTCATTAAACAGGTCAAGTTTACTGGATCCCGATTTTGATAATTTAATTGAACCGAATTTTTTTGATACTGTTCCCTTAAGCAGAGATTCAAATTTTACGGCTCTGAATATTCCCGGTGTAATACGTCTTAAACTTAAAACCTCTTTCGGACAGGAAATATTAAACCTTAATGGTACGAGTGTACTCGAAAGCAACAATAATTTTTTAGAGGAATATAAGGGACTTTATGTAAGTGTAATAGGAGAAGATGGTGAAGATATTTTATTTATAAATATGAGTGATTTTGGAACTGCTGTCATGATCTATTATAAAGAAGGCAGCGACCAGCAAGAGGATGAATATAAATTTATTATCGATAATTTTTCCGCTCATTTTAATGCATATGATCATGATTATGATCAAAGCGCTTCTCTTAGAATGAAAGCGGTTTTATTGGACTCCACTATTGGTAATAATTATTTTTTTAATCAATCCGGAGGAGGTTTTAAAGCCATTATTAATTTTCCCAGCCTTGAAAGTCTAAGAGATTCACAACTTTATATTCCTGTTAATAAAGCTGAATTAATTTTGCCTGTTGAACCCGGGAGCAATAAAATATATGCCCCACCCAGTCAACTTTATATTTTTCGAATTAATGATGAAGGGAAAGAGGAACTTATTTTAGATCAATATTTAGGTACTAATCATATCGATGGTATATATAACGCTGAAAAAAATCAATATCGATTTAACATTGTAAAACATGTGCAGGCAATTCTAAATGGAGACATAAATGAAAATGGTTTAGTGATCAAGACTACCGGCCCGGGGAGTACTCCAAATAGATTAATACTAAATGGAAATGAAGCAGACACAAGCCTGGGACTTCTGCCAATGAAATTGCGATTATATTATTCTTCATTAATAGTTAATTAAGTATGTGTGGAATTGTAGCATATATCGGTGAAAGAGAGGCTTTCCCAATTATCATAAAAGGTCTTAGAAGACTCGAATACCGGGGATATGATTCAGCTGGAGTAGCGATTATTCATGATAAGGAACTTGTTGTTTATAAAAAGAAAGGCAAGGTAAATGACCTTGTAGAATTTATTAATGAAAAAGAGGTTCATGGTGACATTGGGATTGGTCATACCCGATGGGCAACACATGGTTTACCGACAGATATAAACGCTCATCCTCATCTATCCGAAGATGGTCGAATAGCAATTATCCATAATGGGATCATTGAAAATTTCAATACCATAAAAGAGGAGTTACTCACTCGTGGATGCACATTTAAAAGTGAAACGGATACTGAAGTACTAGTTCAATTTATTCGTGAGATTCAAAAATCTGAAAATGTTTCTCTTTTTGAAGCCGTTCGAATTGTGTTGAACGAAGTGATTGGAGCATATGCTATTGTTGTTATAGACAAGGAAAATCCTGATCAATTGATCGCAGCTAAAAAAAGTTCTCCATTGGTAGTTGGAATTGGTGAAAACAATGAATTTTTTCTTGCTTCAGATGCCACTCCATTCCTAGAATACACACAAAATGTAGTGTATCTTGAAGATGAGGAGATCGCTATTCTTGATCGTCATAAGGGATTCAAGCTAAAGAACATTAGAAATCAAGAGCAAAGCCCACTTATTCATAAGCTCTCTATGCAATTAGAAGCGATTGAAAAAGGCGGTTATGATCATTTTATGTTAAAAGAGATCTATGAACAGCCAAAGTCTGTTCGGGATTGTATGAGGGGCCGTCTCAATCTAAAAAAAGGAATTATCTCATTAGGAGGAATTTCTGAATATGAGAAAAAACTGATCAATGCAAAAAGAATAACCATTACCGCTTGCGGTACTTCATGGCATGCGGGTTTGGTTGGAGAATATTTGTTTGAGGATATCGCTCGGATTCCGGTTGAAGTGGAGTACGCTTCGGAATTCAGATATCGAAATCCTATTATTTATGAGGATGACATTGTGATTGCAATTTCTCAATCCGGTGAAACTGCTGATACTCTTGCTGCAATTAAAATGGCAAAATCAAAAGGAGCCACTATTCTCGGAATATGTAATGTGGTTGGATCTACTATAGCAAGAGAAACGGATGCCGGCTCTTATACCCATGCAGGACCTGAAATTGGAGTTGCCTCTACTAAAGCATTTACAGCTCAGGTTACGGTACTTACACTAATGGCGCTTCAAATAGGATTTAAAAAGGGAACTATTTCTCAATCAGAATTTAATCGTCTTATGGTTGAGCTTGATCAAATTCCCGATAAAATAGCGAAAGCCTTAGAATTGAATGATCAAATAAAAGAAATAGCTGCTATTTACAAAGATCATCCAAACGCATTGTACTTAGGAAGAGGTTATGAGTTTCCGGTTGCACTTGAAGGGGCATTAAAGCTTAAAGAGATATCTTATATACATGCTGAAGGCTATCCTGCAGCGGAAATGAAACATGGACCGATCGCATTGATCGATGAAGCAATGCCTGTTATTGTTATCGCATCGAAAGGGCCATTATATGAAAAAGTAGTAAGCAATATTCAGGAAGTTAAAGCAAGAAAAGGGAAGATCATCGCTATCGTTACTGAAGGGGATACACAGGTAAAAGCCATGGCCGATCATGTAATTGAAATACCTCGGGTAACGGAAAGTTTGTCTCCTCTGATCTCGGTAATTCCTTTACAACTATTATCTTATCATATCGCTGTATTAAGAGGATGTAATGTGGATCAACCCAGAAACTTGGCTAAATCAGTTACTGTAGAATAAGGGTCTATTACTTTTATTGCAATCTTTTCATTGGGATCGCTTCGAATTTAAATCCCTGTCTGGAAAAGTGATTGAGAATTACCGGCAAGGCGCTCAACATGGTTTTAGCCGATTTAAGGCTGTCATGAAAAACGATAATTGAACCATTCCTGGCATTTTTTATAACATTTTGGATGCATTTCTCAGAATCAACTTTTGGATCAAAATCGCCGGAAAGCACATCCCACATTATAATTTTATATTTTTTATTTATCAATTTGCTTTGAGACTTTGTGATCTTTCCATAAGGAGGTCGATATAAGTCGGAGTCGATATGTTTACTCGCTTCAATCAGGTTTCGGAAGTAGGTGCGGTTATTTGTTTTCCATCCGTCTAAATGATTAAAGGAGTGATTTCCAATAGAATGTCCTTTCTCAATTAAAGTACGATAAATGTGTGGATACTTTTTTACATTTTCTCCGACACAAAAAAAAGTTGCTTTCGCATTAAATTGGTCTAAGATCTCACAAACAGAAGTTGTTACCTCAGGAATAGGACCATCATCAAAGGTCAGGAAAAGAGTAGGAGCCTCTGTTGGGAGACTCCATACTAGATCTTTGGCCAGTGGCCGGATAATGTTTGGTGTTTTATTTAAGTAAAAACTCAAATTCTTTAATTAAAATCTCGCTTTGATCGATTTGCGGTTTTTAGCTTCCGTAATCTCATTTAACTTTTCATTTACCATCACATTCATAACTTCAGCGCGAGTACGTAAGGAATCACCGTATTCACCCTGTGGGTAGATCAATGTAGTTAATTGAACAAATCGCTGTAACATATAATTAGCAATTTGCATTTCCTCCTGTATTGAAGAAATGTGTCCAAGATCAAGCGACAAATAATAATCTATTTCTTCTTCATAACGGGTAAAGAGCGTATCGGTTAATCCATTTGCTTTTTCGAACTCACCTAATTCATAGTATTCCTCTATCGTTGGTAATAATACTCTTGAATAAGGGACTGTTCTATCAGGCATTACTTCCAGCGACCGATTCAGGGCTTTTACAGCTCTCTCATTATCTCCTTCAGTCATTAAAGCATCTGCTAAGTTGCTGAATTGAAGTCGCAGATTCGTTGTCATTCGAATATTATTCTCATCCATATAGATATTCTCCTTATCCATATTTCCCCATTCGAATTTCTCCATCATGTTTTCGTACATGATATCTGTTGCAACTCGTCCTGATAAATTCGCATTTGAGTTAACCGTTTTGATCGGCACCAATCGATAAGCAAGTCCTTCAAGTTGAAAGAAATCCTGTAGGTTTAAATAAGCATCTGAGCCGGTAGTTACTGCAAAATAAACCGGACGATTCCAGTCGTTCTCGGCAAGCAACAACAACAACATCAATTGATTTTTAAGTATGTAACTTTTGTTAATTGACCATTGAATACTTTCTACAATTTCAGAAGAATCAGCAATATTAACCGTCCCGTTTGAGATCACTTTATCTTTATTTACGGTGATCTCGAAATTTTGAGTAGGGATATAGGGTAGTTTTTCCCCGCCGCCAACCGGCAATGTATTGTTATCATTCATAACAAAGTTCATTGCTTGTTTAACGTCTATATACCTGCCTTCTAATCGGGGATCAGGGTTTAATAAAACCACATCTCGTGTACCTTGTCGGTATTTCACTTCTTCTACATTAAAAGGTACAGGATCGGAATCGTATGCTTTCCTTCTCATTTGGTCGATATACCAATCCGTATTTAAGAGACTTAAATTTACAATTCGAATATCTGTTCTGTATCCTTCTACTTCCTGAGCATACCAAAGTGGGAAAGTATCATTATCACCATTTGTAAATAAGATCGAATTTGGAGCGCATGATTCAAGGTAATCTTTAGCAAAATCCAATGCTGTTCGTCGCTTTGCTCTGCTATGATCGTCCCAACCCTCTTTTGCCATTAAATAAGGGACCGACAAGGTAAACAGAAAGATAAATACCGCCACTATTTTATCATTCTTGCCGATTTTACCGGATAACATAGAAACGAATATGGCGAGTCCTCCAACAATAACAAAATAGAAAATAGTATAAGAAAAGGAATGATCATCCCCGGATATAGTTTCTAATAGTAATATAAGAACTCCAAGTGAAGCCGGATAAGCCAGTACTTTTATCAATTCTTTCTTTGATAGTGTAAGTGCCATGTCGAATAAAGCATAAACTCCCAGACCTATCCATATTGCAAAGGCATAAAACGAACCCACATAGGCATAATCCCGCTCTCTTGGTTGCATCGGATATTGATTCAAATAAACAACGATAGCGAGTCCGGTAAGCAGGAATAATAATGCAACGATCCCGAAATTTTTAGGATCCCTAATAAGTTGATATACCAGTCCGATCAGTGCGAGTAACAGGGGTAGGAAGTAAAAATGATTAAGAGCCCGGTTTCGTGTAAATGTTTCCGGTAAATTATTTCTATTCCCAAGTCGCTCAGCATCAATTACATCAACACCACTTAACCAGTTCCCATCCAGTATATTACCATGTCCTTGAATATCATTTTGTTTTCCTGCATAATTCCATAAGAAATACCTTCCGTACATCCAGTTTACCTGATAGGAGAAAAAATATTTCAAATTTTCACTAAACTTGGGTTTATTAATGATGGTTGGATTGCCTTGATTATCTCTTGTACGAATAGGTGTTCCCACGTAGCCCGACCATTTTTGATATTCTCGGATATGGTGTGCCTGAGAACTATACATTCTCGGGAAAATCGTAGTAAAATCGGGGTTATAATTATACTCCGAATTTTTCTTTGGATCTTTAATTATATATTCATTTCCAATCTTATATCCTTTAGTACTATTTGCTGCTAAATAATTATCAGCATCAAATTCGAATTGAAAATCTTTAATTACTTTATCATTATTGTCTACAATTGTGTAGGCCTTCATCCTAACAGGATTACCATCACTTCTAGGATTATTCAGATCGATCGGGCTATTAAAATATTGTCCGTATAAAAGAGGTCGATCACCATATTGCTCTCTATTCAAATAGGATTGAAGTGTAAACACATCGGATGGATTATTTTCATCCATAGGTGGATTTGCATTGGAGCGCACCACTACAACAAAAATGGTTGAATAACCAATTAAAATCACAAGCACGCTGAGAATAGCGGTTTGTAATAGAGGACGTTGTTTTTGCTGTGCATATCGAAGTCCGAAAAAGAACAGGGCAATTAATGAAATGGCATAAAAAACAACCCCTGAATTAAATGGAAGACCAATCGCATTGACAAAAAGCAATTCAAATTGTGCAGCCAGCCAAACGGATTTTGGGATAATGATTGCCTGAACAAATCCTAAAATAAGAACCGAAATAACGAGTGTCCATATAATCCCTTTTAATGAAGGTTGGTGTCTTTTGAAATAATAGACCAATGCGATCGCCGGAATTGCCAGAAGATTTAAGAGGTGAACTCCGATCGACAGCCCCATTAGATAAGCGATGAGAACGATCCATTGATTTTCTTTTCTAGGGTCGCTTTCCGCATCATATTTCATGATCGCCCAAAAGACTACAGCAGTAAATAAAGAAGACATCGCATACACTTCACCTTCTACTGCTGAGAACCAAAATGAATCCGAAAAAGTGTAGGCAAGTGCTCCGATTGCACCACTAAAAATAATAGCCAATTTTTTAGCATCAGTCATTCCTTCGCTAAGAGAAGCCAGTTTTTTCCCAAAAGCGGTGATGGTCCAAAACAAGAATAGAATAGTGAAAGAGCTGCTTAATGCAGACAAAACATTTACAGATGCAGCAACGTATTCTGTTGGCATAAACATAGAGAAGAAGCGAGCCAAAAGCATAAATAATGGTGCTCCGGGAGGGTGTCCAACCTCTAGTTTATAAGCTGATGCTATAAATTCACCACAATCCCAAAAACTGGCTGTAGGTTCGATCGTTGAAATATAAACGAATGATGCGATAAAGAAAATCACCCAACCGGTGATTACATTCCATTTTTGATAATTCATATTCAGAGTTGTAAAAGATCGGAGCTATAAAAAAACAGCTTTCCCATTTTAAGATGATAAAGATAAACGAATTTGACTTTTTGCATAGTTAATATTCAGCTTTAATAAATATTAACATCCATTTAACAGATCTCTTTTTTAAAATAAATAAGATAAAAACAGAATCCATAAAAAAGGCTGTCAAAAGACAGCCTTAAAATACTATTCTGTAATAATAACTATCCTGCTAATGCTTCGGCTCCACTTACAATCTCCAATATTTCATTAGTGATAGAAGCTTGACGAAGTTTATTATAGGTAAGTTTAAGTGTTTTAATCAATTCTTCCGCATTATCAGTTGCCTTATGCATTGCAGTCATTCGGGCACCATGTTCGGCAGCGAATGAATCCAGTAAAGCTTTAAAGAGTTGAACTTTTAGTGAATTTGGAATTAAATCCTCTAAAATCTCTTCTTCATTCGGTTCAAAAATATAATCAGTGTTTGTGATTGCACTATCTAGATTTAATTCGATCGGAAGAAATTGTTCTTCTTTTAGAATCTGAACTCCTGCGTTTTTAAAGCTATTATAAACTAAGATTACCTGATCGAATGTTCCTTCACGATAGGCTTTCATGATTTCTTCTGCTATAATCGAAACATTCTCAAAGTTAAGATCATCAAAAACACCATGAGGGTTTTCAGGAAAATTTTCAAGATGATCTTTATGTTTTCCCTTTAATGCATCATTCGCTTTTTTTCCAATCGCAAAAACGCTTACATCAGCATTTCTATTTTTCTGGATGAGATGATTAACTTTTTTACCAACATTAGCATTAAATGCTCCACATAACCCGCGATTTGAAGAAATAGCAACGATTAAAACACGCTTATTTTCACTTTCTTTCGAGTAAACACTTTCAGTTTCTCCGGCATTCGAACTTACATTTTGTATGATCTTACTCAATTTTTCGGAATAAGGTCTCATTTGCTCAATAGCGCGTTGTGCTCTTTTGAGTTTAGAAGCCGATACCATTTTCATGGCTTGAGTGATCTGCTTAGTTGAATTAACCGAAGTTATTCTGATACGTATTTCCTTTAAATTTGCCATGTTGCAAGTTTAAACAAGGGAGAAGAATTAACTTCTCCCGTATTTTTTATTTTTTATACTTTCCTGTAAGTTCTTTTACTACTGCTTCAATAGCTGATGTTGCTTTTTCAGATAAATTTCCTGAAGCAAGATCCTGAAGCGCATCTTTATGTGACCTTCTCATAAAATCAAGAAATTCAATTTCGAATTCCCGAATATCTTTTACAGGAACATCCATTAAAAGCCCTTTCACACCACAATAGATAATTGCGATCTGATCTTGAACAGGAAGTGGTGAATTTTGTGCTTGTTTTAATATTTCCACGTTTCTGGCACCTTTGTCCAATACAGCTTGAGTAGCCGCATCTAATTCAGATCCAAATTTCGAGAAAGCTTCAAGTTCACGATATTGCGCCTGGTCAAGTTTTAATGTACCGGCAATTTTCTTCATCGATTTGATCTGTGCGTTTCCTCCAACACGAGATACCGAAATACCTACGTTGATCGCCGGACGAATACCTGCAAGGAATAAAGATGATTCTAAGAAGATCTGACCATCGGTAATTGAAATTACGTTGGTAGGAATATATGCTGATACGTCACCTGCCTGTGTTTCGATAATTGGAAGAGCGGTTAATGAACCTCCACCTTTTACCAAATGCTTAATGGATAAAGGAAGGTCATTCATTTGTTGAGCGATCTCGTCTGTTCCATTGATCTTTGCAGCACGTTCCAATAATCTGGAGTGTAAGTAGAAAACATCACCTGGGTATGCTTCACGTCCCGGAGGTCTTCTTAATAATAATGATACCTCACGATAAGCGATCGCTTGCTTTGACAGATCATCATAAATGATCAATGCCGGACGACCGGTATCTCTAAAGAATTCTCCAATGGAAGCACCTGCGAAAGGAGCATAAAATTGAAGCGCAGTAGGATCGGCAGCCGGAGCGGAAACAACAACAGTATATTGCATTGCTCCTGCATTTTCAAGCGTTTTCACGATACTTGCAACCGTAGATCCTTTTTGACCTGAAGCAACATAAATACAGT
>Ga0316188_10001445_pt1 | contig 11239 bp, 6 predicted proteins | sample Phiworburrow1_MG_FD_204933 | JGI IMG/M metagenome (GOLD analysis project Ga0316188, IMG submission 204933) | Coastal sediment microbial communities from Maine, United States - Phippsburg worm burrow 1 | ecosystem: Environmental > Aquatic > Marine > Coastal > Sediment | place: USA: Maine... | reverse complement strand
CAGGGCCTTCAGGTGATGCGTGACCCGTCCACCACTGCCCATGCCGGACGCCGAAACGATGATCCGGGCCCCACCCTGGTCGAGGGCCATCGACTGCTGCGGAGTCGTGGCCTCGTGCAGGTTGGGCAGATCGATCGCGTCCGGTCCCTCGGCCACGATCGCGGAGTTCAACTCGGGATCGCCGTTCTGGATGGCGGTGACATAGACCCGGAGTCCAGCCAGGGCCATCGGACTGTCGACGTGGATGGGGACGACGGGGATGCGCTGCTGGTCCTGAAGGCCCCGGAGGGCCGCCAGTAGCACCTCGGTGCGGTCGACGGCGAAGGCGGGGATCAGCACCGTTCCGCCCCGCTTCAGGGTGCGGGTGATGGCAGCGGCCATCTCGTCCATCTCAGCCTCGACATCGTCATGCTCGCGATTGCCGTAGGTCGACTCGACCACGATCGCGTCGGCGTCGCAGGGGGGTGCGGGCGGGGACAGCAGCGGGTGGTTCCCGCGGCCGAGATCGCCGCTGAACACGACGGTGCGGTCGCGGGTCGTGTCGGTGATGGTGACGGTGGACGAGCCGAGGATGTGCCCACCGTGGGCGAGGCTCGCGGTGACGCCCTCGGCCGGGTGGAAGCCGACGCCGAATTCGACCGGCCGCAGCATCGAGATGGCGCGCTCGGCGTCCTCGATCCCGTAGAGCGACTCCGGCGCGGCGTGGCGCGAGAAGCCCTTCTTGCGTGCCCAGGCGGTGTCCTCCGCCTGCAGCCGGGCGCTGTCGCGCAGGATGATCGGCACCAGCTCGGCGGTGTTGGGGGAGCAGTGCACCGGGCCCGCGAATCCGTGGCGGACGAGCGCGGGCAGGTAGCCGCAGTGATCGAGGTGGGCGTGGCTCAGGATGACGGACTGGATCGTCGAGGGGTCGACCGGGAAGGTGTCCCAGTTGCGCGAGCGGACCTCGCGTGGACCTTGGAACATCCCGCAGTCGACGAGGAAGATCGCCTGCCCCGCCGGCGGCCCCCCCGAATCCTGGAGCACGCCTGCCTCCACGATCGTCTTCGACCCGGTCACGGTCCCGGCACCGCCGATGAAGGTCAGGAACATGAACCACATGTAGCACGGCTCGTGGCCGTTCGTCAGGGTCGAGTGGCAGGGTCGTGCGACCCAGTTCGCCAGGATCAGTCCGCCGGCAGAGGGGCCGCCCTGCCATACAGCCACCCCTGGCCATGCCGCCAGCCGAGCGTTCGCAGGTAGGCGGCCTCGGCGTCGGTCTCGATGCCCTCGGCGACCGTGTCGAGTCCGAGGCCGTTGGCGAGGCCGACGAGGGCGTTGGCCAGCTGCCGTGCCGTCGGCTCGCCCGCGCCGATGCCAGCGGTGAACGACATGTCCAGCTTGAGTCCGGCCACCGGCAGGTCGCGCAGATGGCTGATCGACGAGTAGCCGGTCCCGAAGTCATCGACGTACCAGCGGGCGCCGACCTCGGCCAGCGCGCGCATGTGCCCCACCACGTGGTCGTTGAGCGTGAGCAGCATCGTCTCAGTGATCTCGAGGTGGAGGCGATCGGCCCGCACGCCGTGCGTGGCGAGTGCGTCTCGGACGATCGCCGAGTAGTCGGTGCGGGCGAGAGTCTGGCCGGTCACGTTGACCGCGATGAAGGTCTGCTCGGGCAGGCGGGCCAGGGCTGACGCCACCGGATCGATCATGGCCAGATCGATGTCGGTGATGAGGCTGGAGCGCGCTGCCACCGAGAGGAAGCCGTTCGGTTCGAGGACTCGATCGGGCTGTTGCCAGCGGCAGAGCGCCTCGTGGCCGACGATCCGGCCGTCGACCAGGGAGACGATCGGCTGCAGCCATGGCACGAACGCGCCGGTGGCCAGCCCCTCCCGGATGCGCGCCTCGAGCCTGATCCGGTGCTCGGCATCGGCCGCCATCGACTCCTCGACGAAGGCGCAGCGGTCCCGGCCGCTCTGCTTCGCCCGGCGCAGCGCCAGTGCCGCGTCCCGCAGCAGCCCCTCGCCCTCGGAGTCCCGGTCGCCGATGGCGATGCCGATGCTCACCGTCGGGGAGATCTGGTGCCCGCCGATGCCGAACGCGCCGTGGATCCCGGTCCGGATCCGCTCCGCCGGGTCGGCGGCGTCGCCGCCCGCGTCGATCGCCGGAATGATCACGATGAACTCGTCTCCGGTGCCTCGTCCCACGAGGTCGGGTTGCCCGCTGGCCTCCGCGATGCGCGCTGCCACCGTCTGCAGCACGATGTCGCCGGCACCGTGGCTCAGCGCCTCATTCACCTCGGCCAGCGCATCGACTCCGATGCACAGGACGGCGAGGAGCTGTCGGCCGGTGAGCTGGCCCTGGAGGTGGGAGACGCGGTCGAGCATCCCCTGCCGGGTCGGCAGGCCGGTCACGAGATCGTGGCCGAGGGCGAATTCGAGCCGGGTGCGCGACGCCACCTCGTCCTCGATGTCGCGCAGGGAGGCGACGCGGGCGATGCCGTCCTCGGTGGCGATCGGAGTGATGCTGCGTCCCATCCAGCGGAAGGTCCCGTCCGCGCACTGGAATCGGAACTCCCCCTGGGTGCTCTGCCCGGCGAGCACCAGGCCGCGCTCGTGGAGGGCGCGGGCCCGGTCCTCGGGGTGGACGAGGTCGAGCGCCGTGCGTCCGACGATCTCGTCGGGCCGCCAGCCGAGGACCCGGACGACCGACCGGGACACCCAGCTGATGACGCCGTTCGGCGCTACCCGCCACACCACGTCAGAGGCGTTCTCGGCGAGGAGCCGGTAGTGCTCCTCGCGGGCCGCCAGCTCGTGCTCCGCCTGGACCTGGGCGTCGATGTCGCGCAGGCTCACGACCCGCTCGGCCCCGGCCGTGATGTTCCGGCCGGCGGCTTCCATCCAGCGGTAGGTGCCGTCGGGGCGGCGCCACCGGTAGCGGGGCCGCGCAGTCTCGCCAGTGGTGGCGCTGTGCATGACGACCGTCTGCAGGGCGGGGATGTCCTCGGGGTGGATGAACTCGGTGGCTCGTCGTCCGATCAGGTCCTCGGCCGGCCAGCCGAGGGTCTGCAGGGATGAAGCCGAGACCCAGGACATGTTGGTGTCCACAGTGGCGAGCATGATGACGTCGGACGAGTTCTCGGCCAGGAGACGGTAGCGACGCTCGCTGTCAGCGAGGCGGACCGCCTCGGCATGCCGGTCCGTGACGTCACGGAAGGCCACGACGAGGCCGTCACCGCACCGGGCGCCGCGGATGTCGTAGCGGCGCGTACTGCCGAGCAGCTCGTGCTCGTAGGGATAGTCGTCGAGGATCACCGGTTCCCCGGTCTCGATCGCGTGGAAGTAGTGGCGGAGGGGGCCGCTCTCGAGCTGGCCGGGGAGCCGGGAGAGCAGGCCGGTGCCGAGCACCTCCTCCCAGGGGGTCGTGCTGTACTCCCTGGCGGCGTCGTTCGCCTCGGCATAGCGCAGGTCGATGAGCTCGCCGGCGTCGTCTCGCACCGACTCGAACACGATGTAGGGGTCGATCATGCTGTCCAGTGCTGCCTGCAGCCGTTGCGAGGTGCGCACGAGCTCGCCGGTGCTGCGCAGGCTCTCGATGCCGTGGCCGAGGTCGGCGACCAGATCCTCGAGCAGGCTCGTGGACAGGGCGTCGAAGCTGCCCGGCTCGGCTGCGTAGACCATCAGGGCGCCGTCGAGGCGATTCCCGAGGAGGACCGGCAGGGCGATCGACGATCGGAACCCCCGTCGGGTGGCGGCCGCCAGCCAGGGCTGGTACTCGGGGTCGGGGGTGAAGTCGTTGAGGACCTGGGTCTGGTGCGTCCGCAGGCACCGTCCGGTCGGGCCGTGCCCGAGCGGGTTGTCGCCCCAGGAGACCGTGATCTCGTCGAGGTACCCCTGGTCCTGACCGGCGTGGGCGATCGCGGCGACCGACTGCTCGTGGTCGTCGACCGGTCGGCCGTACCAGGCGAACGTGTAGCGGCCGGTCTCGATGACGACGTCGCACATCTGCTGGAGGAGGGTGGTCTCGTCCGTGGCCCGAACCACGGCGCGGTTGGCCTGCGTGAGAGTGGCCAGGGCGCGCAGGGCCGAGTCGCGGTCGTGGGTGTCGCTCGCCGTCACGACGACGCTGCTGGCCGCCTCGTCGGTGTCGAGCAGCGGGCGGGCGTGGAGCGTCAGGGCCCGGTAGGAGTCGTTGGCGGTGCGCATCATGCAGGGGAGGGACTCGTAGGCGGTCTGTCCCCGGGCGACGTCGGCGCAGACGGCGGCTACGCGGTCGGCGTCGAGGGGGTGGACGAACTCCAGGAACGGGCGGCCGGAGCACTGGGTGGGCGCCCAGTCGAGCAGGTTCCGCACGGTGGGGGAGACCCATTGGACGGTGCCGTCGAGGTCGACCTCGAAGATGGCGTCCGTGGAGCGATCCGAGAGCAGACGGTAGCGCTGCCAGGACCGGGCGCCATCGGGGTCTTCCGTGGCGGATGGGGTGCTCGGGGAAGCCACCGGCACATCATCCCGGTTCTTCGCCCCGGTGTCCGGCGCTGGGGGTTGACGACTGTCAGGGGTGGGGGTTAGCGTTGCTGTTGTTCGAACAGGTGTTCGAACAACAGATCTGAGGCCCGGATTCGCGGCTGGGCCTTGGGTACCACCTCGGCCGCCGGGACCGCCTCGACCCCGGTCCCGGCGGCCGAGGCTCCGGTAGGGGAGGCGGCAGATGAGCCGCCGCTACCGATCGGAGCTGATCGAGGTGGTGGCGAACGAGAGCGGGGAGCCAGCGGTGTTCCGCTGGCGGGGTCGGCAGTACACCGTGCACGTCATCGTGGCGAGTTGGGTCGAGGCACTGCCCTGGTGGGCTGGGGAGTCCCGGTCCGACGGGGTGAGCGGCCAGCGACATGTCTGGCGGGTCGAGGCAGCACCACGCACCGGTACCGCTGGTGTGTACGACCTGTACCGGATCCCCCGGGGCCATCGATGGCAGTGGGGCCTGGAGCGGGTCATCGACTGACGATCGCGAGGAGGCCTCGATGTCGACCGCGAGGAATCCTCGAAGTCACGGGAGACCGCACATGACCATTCCCCGTTCGGCAGACGACCTGCTGATGTCCGCCCGCCGCAGCCTGGCCGAGGCCAGCATCGCGACGACCGCGGCTGAGCGCTATGCCGCGGCGCACCTGGCTGCTCTCCGTGCTGCGGCCGCCGTGCTGGCCGCGCGTGGCCGCCCGTCCTCCTCCCGGCGGTCGCGGGTGATGAGCGTCTGGGTGGTCCTGCCGCAGGTGGCCCCCGAGCTGGGGGAGTGGGCGACGTTCTTCGCCGCCGGTGCGCGCAAGCGGGCTGCGGCCGAGGCGGGCCTGGACTGCGTCTCGCACCGGGAGGCCGACGATCTCGTCCGCGAGGCGGACTCCTTCGTCATCCGGATCTGCGAGACCCTCGATCTTCCCTACCAGCCGGCGTTGGGCAGCGGGCTGCTGCACGTCGGCTAGCCCAGCCCGGATCGCGGATCCCCCGAATGCGGTTGGGACTCGGCACTCCTGTGACGTGCCGAGTCCCAACCGCCGGCGATCCCACTCGTCCAGCCCACTCGTCCAGCCCACAGCCGGGATACCGATGACCTTCAGCCATCTGCATGTGGCCTCTGCGTACTCGCTGCAGTACGGGACCGCCATGCCGCAGGCCCTTGCCGACCGGGCCGCCGAGCTCGGCCAGCCGATCATGGGACTGACCGACCGTGACGGGCTGTACGGCGCGGTGCGCTGGGCGCTCGCCTGCCGGAAGGCCGGAATCAGGCCGGTCCTCGGGGTCGACCTCGCGATGGAGGAGACATCCCCGGGGCAGGTCCCCCGACCGGCCGGCCGCTCACCCGCGCGCGGGGGCGCCTGGATCGACGAGACCCGGCCGCGGGTCCTGCTGCTCGCCCGCGATGCGCAGGGGTGGGCGTCCCTGTGCCGACTGGTGTCCCTTGCGCATACCGGCGACCACACCGAGCGCGGCCTGCCCTGGCTGACCTGGGCCGCCCTGCGTGCGCACCAGGACGGGCTGGTGGCCCTCCTGCCCGCCGACTCCGAGGTCGGCCGGCTCATCGCCACCCAGCGGACCCACCGCGCCGCGGGTGCGGTCCGGCCGTGGCGGGCGGTCTTCGGCCGCCGACTCGGTATCGCGGTCACCTCGCATCGGACCCCCGGCCGGCATCGGTACGCCACGGCCACCGCGGCCGCGATGCTCGGGTGGGCGCGGACCGAGCGGCTCCCGGTGGTGCTGGCCAATGCGGTGCGCTACCTGGAGCCAGCCGATGCCCGGGTGGCCGACGTCCTCGACTCGGCTCGACGGCTGGTGCCGCTGGCCTCCCGGCACATCGACCCGGACAACGGCGAGGCCTTCGTCAAGGACGCCCGGCAGATGGCGCAGGTGGCCGACGAGATCGCCGTGGCGGCCGGAGAGCGTGACGGTCGTCGGCTGCTGGCCGACACCCAGCGACTGGCCGAGTACTGCGCCCTCGACCCGGAAGCCGATCTCGGCATCGGCGAGGTGTTCGTGCCTGAGCTCGACGTGCTGCTCGGGCGGCCCGTTCCTCCCGAGTCGGCCGATGCGGAGGCCAGCGCACTGCTGCGCACCCGCTGCGAGGCGGCGATCCCGCATCGGTACGCCGGGGCCGCCGACCGCCGCCACGCCACCGAACGGCTGGCGGAGGAGCTGCAGACCATCACCTACCTGGGCTTCGCCGGCTACTTCCTCACCGTCGCCGAGGTCGTCACCCTGATCAAGGATCGCGGCGTGCGGGTCGCCGCCCGTGGCTCGGGAGCCGGCAGTCTCGTCAACCACCTGCTCGGCATCTCCGGGGTCGACCCGATCCGGCACGGCCTGCTGATGGAGCGGTTCCTGTCCCCGTTGCGCCGCGCGCTGCCCGACATCGACATCGACGTGGAGTCGGCCCGCCGCGAGGAGATCTACCAGTGGATCTTCGACCGCTTCGGCACCGAACGCACGGCCTGCGTGTCGATGATGGAGACCTATCGGGTACGGCACGCGGTCCGTGACGTCGGTGCCGCCCTCGGCATGCCGGCCGGCGAGATCGACGCCTTCGCGAAGTCCTTCCCGCACATCCGAGCCCGTGATGCGCGCAACGCCCTCGCCGACCTGCCCGAGCTGCGCACCTCCGGCTTCGGCCGGCTCGCCGCGGAGGGCCGGCTCGACACCTTCCTCGACCTGGTGGAGAAGCTCGACGGCCTGCCCCGGCATGTCGCCCTGCACCCGTGCGGGGTGCTGCTGTCGGATGCCTCCCTGCTGGACCGGACGCCGGTCGAGCGCAGCGCCGCCGGCTTCCCGATGAGCCACTTCGACAAGGACGATGTGGAGGAGATGGGCCTGCTCAAGCTGGACGTGCTCGGCGTCCGGATGCAGTCGTCGATGGCCCATGCCCTCGACGAGATCGCGCGCACCAGCGGGGAGCGGATCGAGCTGGACGATCATGGGCTCGACGACCCGGACACCTTCGCCCTCGTGCAGTCGGCGCAGACCCTGGGCTGCTTCCAGATCGAGTCGCCCGGGCAGCGCGAGCTGATCGGCAAGTTCGCCCCGGAGACCTTCGGCGACCTCATCATCGACATCTCGCTGTTCCGGCCCGGCCCGGTGAAGTCGGACATGGTCACCCCGTTCCTGCGGGCCCGTCAGGGCTGGAGCGAGCCGCTCTTCCTGCATGACGACCTGCGCCCGGCGCTGGAGGAGACCTACGGCGTGGTCGTCTTCCACGAGCAGGTGCTGCGCATCGTGGCCACGATGACCGGCTGCTCGCTGGCCGAGGCCGACGAGACCCGCCGCACCCTCGGCTCGGTCGACGGACAGGACGACGTCCGGGCCTGGTTCTACCCGGCGGCGCTGAAGCGCGGCTACGACCTGCCCACTGTCGAGCGGGTATGGGACGTGCTGCGCGCCTTCGCGTCCTTCGGCTTCTGCAAGGCGCACGCCGCAGCGTTCGCCCTGCCCACCTACCAGTCCGCCTGGCTCAAGGCGCATCATCCGGCTGCGTTCTACGCCGGCATCCTCACCCACGACCCGGGCATGTACCCGAAGCGGCTGATCCTCGACGATGCCCGCAACCGCGGCATCGCCGTGCTGGGCCTGGACATCAACGTGTCCACCGACGTGTACCGCGTGGAACCGGTCCCGGCCGGCGGTGGCGCCGACGGGACGGACGGGCGCGAGGGCATTCGGGTGCCGCTCACCGACGTGCGGGGCATCAGCGAGGGCGAGGTCGCCGGCATCATCGCGGGCCAGCCGTACGCCTCGCTGTCCGACGCCTGGCAGCGCAGCGGGATGTCCCGGCCCACGGCGGAGCACATCATCGTGTCCGGTGGCTTCGACGCGATGTACGGCCTGGACATCCCGCCGTCGATGCGGCAGCGCGGGCGGATGACCCGGCGTGACCTGCTGCTCCAGATCGCCGACCTCGAGCGGCTGACCCGGTCCGGATCGGGGAAGGGATCGGCACGTGGGTCGGGTACGCACTCCCAGCTGTCCCTCGGCCTGTACGACGCATTGTCGGACGACCCCTCGACGATCATCGCCTCCGGGCTGCCGGAGATGTCGTCGGCTGAACGGGTCAGTGCCGAGCTGGCGGTGCTGGGCATGGACGTCAGCCACCACGTCGTGGACTTCTACGTCCCGATGCTCGACTCCCTCGCGGCCGGGGGGATGACCGTCGTGCGATCGCGTGACCTGCTGCGGCAGCGGTCGCGCAGCGAGGTGTTCGTCGCCGGGGTGAAGGTCGCCACGCAGACCCCGCCGGTGCGCAGCGGCCGGCGGGTCATCTTCCTCACCCTCGACGACGCGACCGGCCCGGTCGATGCCACCTTCTTCGACGACGCGCAGGGCCCCTTCGCCGGCACGGTGTTCGCCTCCTGGCTGCTGCTCGTGCGCGGCGAGGTGCGGCGCACCGGACCGCGCGGGGTGTCGATCCGGGCAACCGGCTGCTGGGAGCTCGGCGAGGTGCGGCGGGCCTGGGCCGATGGCGGGCTGCCCGCCGTGGCGGAGCTGGTGAACCTCGACGCCGGGGTCGACCCGACGGCGGCCGCCGGACCGACCCGCAGGAGAGTGCTGGTGCATGCCAGTGGATACCGGCAGTCGCCCTACGCCGACATCAAGCCGGCGGGGGCGGACGCCTCGAGGTCGCCTGCCCCGGCCAAGCTGTGGCACAGCAGCCCGGGGAGCAGCGGGTGGTAGCGGGTGGAACCGGGCCGGATCAACGCGGGATGAGAGCAGGATGAGCACATGAGTCGCAGCCAGGTCCGACGGCCCACCGGTCGCATCGGCTTCGGTGCCGACGACGCCGGCTGCACGATCCTGCACGTCGACATGGATGCCTTCTACGCATCGGTGTCCCTGCGCACCCGTCCCGAGCTGCACGGCACCCCCGTCATCGTCGGCGGTGGTGGCAACCGCGGCGTCGTCCTGTCCGCGACCTACGAGGCCCGAGCACTCGGCGTCCACTCCGCCATGCCGATGTCGCGGGCCCGGCGCATCGCACCGCAGGCCGCCATCGTCGAGCCGGACCACCGCCAGTACGCGGAGGTGAGCCGAAACGTCATGGCACTGTTCGGATCGATCACCCCGATCGTCGAGCCGCTCAGCCTCGACGAGGCCTTCCTCGACGTGTCCGGCGCCCTGCGCCGGCTCGGCAGCCCCACCGCGATCGCCGAGCTGATCCGCGCCCGGGTGGAGGACGAGCAGCAGATCACCTGCTCCGTCGGCGTCGCGACCACGAAGTTCGTCGCCAAGCTCGCCTCGACCCGGGCCAAGCCCGACGGGATGCTCGTCGTGCCGGCCGACCGGGTCATCGACTTCCTCCACCCGCTGCCGGTCGGTGCGCTGTGGGGGGTGGGGGAGAAGACCGAGGAGCAGCTCACCCGCCTGGGCCTGCGCACCGTCGGCGACATCGCGAACACTCCCGTCGACACCCTCCGGCGGGCCGTCGGCCAGGCGGCCGGCACGCACCTGCACGACCTGTCCTGGGGGCGTGACCTGCGGTCGGTCAGCCCGCACGAGCCGGAGAAGAGCGTCGGCAACGAGGAGACCTTCGAGCACGACATCGACGACCCCGAGGTCATCCATGCGCACCTGCTGCGGCTGAGCGACCAGGTCGCAGCCCGACTGCGTGCCGCCGGCTACGTCGGACGGACCGTGTCGGTGAAGGTCCGCTTCGCCGACTTCAGCACCATCACCCGATCGAGGACCCTGTCGCGCTCCACTGACGTCGGCAAGGACATCTACGACACGGTCCGCGGGCTCTACGACGCGCTCGGGCTCCAGCGGGTGCGGATCCGACTCGTCGGGGTGCGGATGGAGGGCCTGGCCAGCGCCCAGGATGCGCCCCAGCAGCTGCTGCTGGGTGAGGAGGACCACGGCCGCCGGGAGGCGGAGGTCGCCGTGGATGCCCTCCGTGCCCGGTACGGATCGGATGCCGTGCGGTCGGCCCGGTTGGTCGATCCGGATCGGCGTCACCGTGGCTAGCGACCGGGTGAATCGCCGGCTCCGGGCACCGCGCCACGCGAATCCGGGGTACGGGTTTCGCTTCGCGGACTTCATGCCTATCCTTGGAGCGTCCCCATACGGTTGGGGTAGGCGAAAGGGGGTTCCTCATGCCACTGTCTGAGCACGAGCAGCGTCTGCTCGAGCAGATGGAGAAGGCCCTCTACGCCGAGGATCCCAAGTTCGCGACGAGCCTTCGCTCGAGTCCCGGGGCCCGCGCGGCCCGCGGTCGAGCCGCGCTCGGCGTGCTCGGCCTCTTCGCCGGACTCGGACTGCTCCTCGCTGGAGTCGCCACCACGATCATCGCGCTGGGCGTGCTGGGCTTCATCGTCATGCTGGTCGGCTCGGTGATCATCTACTCCGCCTTCTCCGCCCGACCCGCTGATGACGCCGAGGCCCCCGCGAAGCCCGCCGATCCTGGGCCGGCCAGGTCCTCCGGCTTCATGGACCGCATGGAAGACCGCTGGCGTCGTCGCTCGGAGGACGGCCAGCAGTAGGCCGACACCCGCGTCTGCCACCGCACGCGGCTGCGAAGTTCCCGAGCCACCGTCCTGACGTCGGCACGAACAGCCTCCGATCGCTCCCGGTCCGGATCGATCCCCTCGCGCCGCGCGTCCGGTGCCGCATACCTCACCTGCTCGACCTGCTCCCGGATCCGCCGCAGGGCATCCGCCGCAGGCTCGCTCATTCCCCGCGCGAGTCGGGACCCGGCCTGCCGGGGAGTGCGTTGCCCGCTCCACGGCTGTCCCAGG
>Ga0316188_10001444_pt1 | contig 11239 bp, 10 predicted proteins | sample Phiworburrow1_MG_FD_204933 | JGI IMG/M metagenome (GOLD analysis project Ga0316188, IMG submission 204933) | Coastal sediment microbial communities from Maine, United States - Phippsburg worm burrow 1 | ecosystem: Environmental > Aquatic > Marine > Coastal > Sediment | place: USA: Maine... | reverse complement strand
GCCAAAAAAGCGGAAGTTGCGGTCGAACGCCGCCGCCCTGGCCGCCTTGTCGGCGCGCTCGATCCCCATCGCCGCGTAGAGCCGCGCCGCCGCGTCACGCTGGCGCTCCTTGTAGGGACCCGCGTAACTGCCGCTGTAGTCGAAATCCATCTGGTAGTCGCCCGCAGCGAGTGCCGCGGGCAGGCGCTGGCGCAGGCGCTCGCAGGCGGCGCCGGAGGCCACGTACACCTGCCAGGGCTGGGTATTGCAATTGGACGGCGCGCGCGCGGCGAGCTCGAAAATCCGCCGCAGCAGCGGCGGCGGCACGGGCTCGCTGGTAAAGCCCCGCACCGAACGGCGCCGGGCCACGATGGCGGCAAAAGCGCTGGCCAGGGGGTCCGACATGGCAGGCTCCGCCGGCGGCGGCACGGCGCTCACGGCGCCTGTGCCACCGCCTGGCACTCGATCAGATGGTTGATGGCCGCCTCGTCCAGGCCGATGTCCCGCAGCACCGCCCGGGTATCCTGGCCCGGCGCGATGGGGGGGCGCTGCACCTCCCCCGGCGTGCGGCTGAAACGCGGCGCCGGCGCAGCCTGCACCACGCCATCGAGTTCGATGAACGATTTTCTGGCGACGTTGTGCTGGTAGCCAGCCGCCTCGTCCATGGTCAGCACCGGCGCGAAACAGACATCGCTGCCCTCCATGATGGCGCACCACTCGTCCCGCGTCTTGCTCTTGAAGGCCGCGGCGACCTTCGCCTTCAGCTGCGGCCAGCGGCTGGCGTCGAACTGCACGGAGAAGTCCCCGCCGCCGATATCGATGCCCAGCTTCTCCCCCAGCAGCGCGTAAAACTTCGGCTCGATCGAGCCCACCGATACCCACCTGCCGTCCGCGCACTCGTAGGTATCGTAATAGTGCGAACCGCCATCCAGCATATTGCTCTGCCGTCCGTCACTCCACAGGCCCATCGCCTTGAAACCCTGTATGGCCGCCATCAGCGAGATCACGCCATCGGTGATCGCCACGTCGACCACCTGGCCCTGACCGGAACGCTTGGTCTCCAGCAGCGCGGCCAGCACCCCCATCACCAGATACATGGAGCCGCCGCCGAAGTCGCCCAGCAGATTGAGCGGGGGCACCGGCCCGGAATCCGCCCTGCCGATGGCATCGAGCGCGCCGGTGATGGCGATGTAATTGATATCGTGGCCCGCGGCCTGGCTGAGCGGCCCCTGCTGCCCCCAGCCGGTCATGCGCGCATACACCAGCGCGGGCTTGCGCGCCAGGCAGACCTCGGGACCGAGCCCGAGCTTTTCCATGACACCGGGGCGGTAGCCCTCCACCAGCACATCGGATGCGTGGACCAGCTTCAGCACGGTCTCGACGCCGGTCGCAGACTTGAGGTCCACCGCGATGGAGCGTCGCCCCCGCGCGAGCACGTCACCGGGGTGCCCGGGCGTGCTCATGGCGCCGCCGCCGATGCGCTCCACCCGTATCACCTCCGCCCCCAGATCGGACAGCAGCATGCAGGCGAAGGGCCCCGGGCCGATGCCTGCCATTTCCAGGATGCGTATGCCTTGCAGAGGACCTGCCATAGCTTCATCTCTTGTCATGCGTCAATGCGGACCCTCAGCGGCGGCTGCAAACCGCCGCCGCGCCGTGCACAGGCACGGCGTCCAGCGCTTTACTTGCCCTTGAATACGGCCGGGCGCTTCTCGCGGAAGGCGCGCAGGCCCTCCTTGGCGTCCTCGGATGCGAACACCGGATAGGCCAGCTCGTCGGACTTGAGCATGGCCTGGGCCTCGGCCATATCCTCCTGCTGGCGCCGCAGCGACGTGGTGACGGCCTTCACGGCCAGCGGTCCGTTCTGGCACAGCTGGGCCGCCATCTTCCTGGCCTCCGCCAGCGCCTGCCCCTTGGGCACGATGCGGTTGATCAGGCCGAAGTCCAGCGCCTGCTGCGCCGTGATGTGATCGCCGAGCAGCAGAATCTCCGCGGCCAGGCAGTAGGGAATCTGGCGCCGCAGCCGCACGGTGGAGCCGCCCTGGGGATACAGCCCGCGCGCCACCTCGGTCACGCCGAAGATCGCATCCTCCGCCGCCACGCGCAGGTCGGTGCCCTGCAGTATCTCCGTGCCGCCGGCCAGCGCATAGCCCTCCACCGCCAGGATGATGGGCTTGCAGGGCTGGTCGTCGCGCAGCAGCGCCTGCCAGTGCACGTTGGGCACCGCGGCCATCAGCTCCATGAACTCCTGGGTGCTCTTGTGGCCGGTCTCCGCGGCCTTCAGATCCATGCCCGCGCAGAAGGTGTCGCCGTTGGCCGTGAGGATGGCGCAGTACAGATCGTCATCCTCATCGAGGCGCCGCCAGGCACGGTACATGCCCATCAGCATCTCGCCATTGAACGCGTTTTTCCTTTCGGGGCGGTTCAGGGTCACGATGAGGACGTGACCTTCCTGCTCCACGATACAACTGCTGGTGCTGATATCCAGTTCGCTCATTGGTTATCCTCCTTGGCGCGAATAGGTTGTAGTGATCCCGGTCAGGCGACCAGGCATTGCCGACTCAGCGCGATCTCCCGGGCCAGGCCGTAATCGGGCTTGCCGGAAGGGCCGCGCGGAACTTCGTCGACGATGTGCAGTTCCCTGGGGACTTTATAGCCGGAGATGTGCTGGCGCGCCGCCTCCTGCACGTCCTGCAGGCCCAGCGCTTTGCCGCCGCGGGTGGCGACCACGGCGGTCACCCTGCTGCCCCAGCGTTCGTCCGGTGTCGCCACCACCAGCGCATCGAGAATATCGGGATGGGCCTTGAGCGCCTCCTCCACTTCCTCGGGAAAGATCTTCTCACCGCCCGAATTGATACAGTTGGAGCCGCGGCCGAACACCGTGATGGAGTTGTCGTCCTCCAGCCGCGCAGCATCGCCGGTCAGCAGCCAGGTCTGCCCGTCCACCTCGACGAAGGTTCTGGCCGTCTTGACCGCGTCGTTGTAATAGCCGACCGGGATATAACCGGAGCGGGCGAAGATGCCGGTCTCCCCCGGCGCGACGTGGCGGTGCGGCTCGCCTTCGAGGTCGCTGATGACGCCCATGAAGTCCGACTTGACGACGTTGCCCAGACCCTTTTCGGCTTTGCGGTTGCCGCTGTCCATGCCCAGCTGTCCCGACTCGGATGAACCGAACGCATTGGTGATGAACACATTGGGGAAGTGCCGCTTGAACGCCTCCTGCTTGCTCTGGGAGAACACCGCGCCGCCGGAGCCGACGTTGAACACCGCGCTCAGGTCCCAGCGCCCGGGGTTGGCATCCAGCGCGTCCAGCAGCGGGATGGCCATGGCATCGCCGACGATAGAGATGACGTTGACCTTCTCCCGCTCGACGATATCCCAGACCTCGGCGCCGTCCAGCGACCGCTTCGGGTTGAGCACGACCGTGTTGCCGGCCAGCAGCTGTATACAGGCATACCACCAGCAGGCGCCGTGCATGAGCGGTGCCAGGGCCATGCCCACGATCTGGAAATCGCCCACGCGATCGACGATGTCCTCGGGCACGACGCAGGGCCCAAGCGGCGAGAAGTGGCCACCGCCGCCCATCGCCGCAAAAAATACATTCTTGTGGGGCCACATCACGCCCTTGGGCATGCCGGTGGTGCCGCCGGTGTAGAGAATGAACATATCGTCGTCGGCGCGCTCGCCGAAGTCGCTGACCTCGCTGCGGCCGGCCATTGCCGCCTCGTAGGCGATGGCGCCGATGCGGTCCAGATCCGCCCCGCTGCCGTCCTCGACCGCCACGAAGGTGCTGACGGCGGGGATGGCGGCGCGGATTTTTTCGATGTGCGGCGTGAACTCCCCATGGTGTACGCAGGCCACCATGTCGGCGTTGTCGAACAGGTACTGCAGTTCGTCTTCGACGTAGCGGAAGTTGACGTTGATGGGCACGGCGCGCATCTTGAAGCAGGCCAGCATGGCCTCGAGGTATTCGTTGCAGTTGTAGAGATAGAGGCCGACGTGATCGCCGACCTTGACGCCCCGGGACTGCAGGTAGTGCGCCAGCTGGTTCGCGCGCCGGTCCAGCTCGCCGAACGTGAGCCGCTGCTCGCCGCAGACCAGCGCCATGCGCTGGGGCACCTTCCCGACCACCATCTCGATGAGGTCGGCGATGTTGAAGTGTCTGTTTACCATGAAAAAACCCGACTATCGGTGGCGCCAGCGGCAGGTCACACCTGCCACTGGCCGTAAGACCAGGGCGCGCTAGGCCTTATCGGCGCCGACCACCCACATGGCGTAGAACTGCGCGCCGCCGCCGTAGGCGTGGCCCAGCGCCAGCCTGGCGCCTTCCACCTGATGCTCGCCGGCGTCGTTGCGCACCTGCAGCGCGGCTTCGGCGAAGCGGATCATACCCGATGCGCCGATGGGGTTGGAAGACAGCACGCCGCCGGAACAGTTCCAGGGCGTATCGCCGCCCTCATCCAGGGAGGTGACGCCGTCCATGGTGAGCTTCCAGCCCTCGCCCTCGTCGGCAAACCCCAGGTTTTCCAGCCACATGGGCTCGTACCAGGAGAAGGGCACATAGACCTCTGCCGTGTCGATGTCCTTGCGCGGATTGGTGACGCCCGCCTGCCGATACACATCGGCGGCGCAGTCCTTGCCGGCCTGCGGATTGACCTCCTCGCGGCCGGCGTACATGGTCGGCTCGGAGCGCATCGCGGTGCCGCGGATCCAGGCCGGCGGCTTGGGCGACTGGGCCACCAGATCCTCGTGAGCGATCACCATGGCGCAGGCGCCATCGGACGACGGACAGGCCTCCAGAAAGCGGATGGGGTCCCACAGCATCGGCGAGGCCGCGACCTGCTCCATGGTGATATCGGGCAGGTGCAGATGTGCCAGGGGGTTGCGCAGGGCGTGCAGGCGGTCCTTGGTGGCGACCTTGATACCGGCATCCGCGGGCGCCTTGCTGCGGCGAATATACTCGCGGATGATCGGAGCAAAGTAGCCGCCGGCGCCGGCGTTCAAGTGCGGCGAGAACGGCTGCGGATTGGACAGCGCCCACATGGCGTTGGACTCGGACTGCTTCTCGAACGCCACCGTGAGCACGCGCCGGTAGATGCCGCTCTGCACATAGGAGGCGGCGACGATGGCGGTGGAGCCGCCCACCGAACCCGCCGTATGCACCCGCAGCATCGGCTTGCCATTGGCACCCAGGGCATCGCTGAGATACAGCTCGGGCATGACCACGCCCTCGAACATGTCAGGCGCCTTGCCCAGAATGACCGCATCGATGTCCTGCCAGGTCAGGTCCGCGTCTTCCAGCGCCTTCTGCGCCGCTTCGCGAACCAGTCCGGCGATGGACACCCGGCCGTGCTTGGTCTTGTATTTGGTCTGACCAATTCCTACAACTGCTGCCAGTTCAGCCATTATTCGCTCTCCAGTACCACAACCATGTTTTGCTGCAGGCATGCGCCCGACGTCGCATGGGCAACGCCCCGGCCGGCCTCCCCTCTGATGATGCGGGTAGCCACCTCGCCGATGCGGTCCAGCCCAGAGGCCATCATCACGTTGCCCGCCAGCACGCCGCCGGAGGGGTTGACGACCGTATCGGCACCCAGCCCAAGGGCCCTGCTCAGGATGATCTCCTGGTGGCTGAAGGGCGCGTAGAGCTCGGCCACATCCACCTTGCCGCGGCCCACCCCGGCACCGGCGGCGGCCAGTTCGGTCGACACCGAGCGGGTCAGGTCGCGGGCGCCGAGATTGGCCGTCTCGATGCGATGATCGATGCCCTTGATCACCGCATAGGGCCGGCCCAGACTGCGCGCCTTTTCCACCGTGCAGATCACCATGGCCGACGCGCCGTCGGAGACCGGACAGCAGTCGTGCTTGCGCAGCGGCGGCAGATACATCGGCTCGGCCAGCAGTTCCTCGACCGAGACGTCACCGGACAGCTGCGCGTTGGCATTGCCCTTGGCATTGCGGCGCGAGCGCGCCACCACTTCGGCCATCTGCGCCTCGGTGATCAGCCCGGCGTCGAGCATGGCCCGCGCCTGCAGGCCGGCCAGGCTGATGCTGTCGGGCCACAGCGGCGTCAGATAGTAGGGATCGAGCTGCAGGGAGAGCACGTGCGGCAGCTCACCGGGCGAGGACTTGCCGAACCCATACAGCAGCGCGGACTCGGCATGGCCCATCTGAATCTTCAGCCACGCCTCGAACAGCGCCCAGGCGGCGTCCATTTCGACGTGCGACTCCTTGATGGGCGGCACGGCCCCGAGCGCGTCCACCCCCGCCACAAACGCGAAGGGCGCACCCTGCAGGTAGTCGCAGCTGCCGGAGCAGGTGAAGTCGACCTCCTGCACCGAGCTCAGGCCGGCATCGGCCAGCGCCTGCTGCACGACCGGCATGATCAGCTCCACTTCGTTGCGGGCGCCGGCATCCCGTACGGTGGGCGACTGCGCCCAGGAAACAACAGCTACATCTCGCATCTTACTGTCCTACCTCGTCAGGGTTCACTGCGGCCTCGTCGAGGGGCTTGAAGTAGGCGATGTTCTCCATCGCGTAGCCCCACTCGGCCTCTGGCTTCCACACCGCCTGAACGCGCTGGCCGATGCGGACGTCGTCGTTGTTGCACTCGCTGATCAGGTGAATGAAGGAGATATCGGCACCGTCGAGCACCAGGTTGGCGATGATATAGGGCGGCTTGATGGGATTGCCCGGGATCGGCAGGTAGACGATGGTAAAGGACTGGACGGTGGCCGTACTCTGCAGCGGCACATCCTCGCGGGTGGCCACGCCGCACTTGGCGCAGGAGCCGCGCGGCGGCACGTAGACCTTGCCGCAGGACGGACAGCGCTGCCCGACCAGCCTGCCCTGCTTGATCGCGCTGAGAAAGCGCGAGGTGGCGGCGCCGGCGGTGAAGTTGTAATCGAGATAGACCGGCGCGTCCATCATGGTGATTTCAGTGTTCTCTTCGCTCATGGTCGCTGTCCCCTAGGCCGGCTCAAAACAGGCGATGTCAGTGATATGGCCCCTGGGCTGCTGTGCCCAGCGCACCCGGACCGGCATGCCGGTCGACATGGCGGACAGCTGGCCCGCGTCGACGATGTGCAGCATCGGCACGTCGGCGCCCTCGAGCTTGATCAGCGCATAGGCGAAGGGCCGATCCAGCGGATGCTTGGGCCGCGGGTGGGCGACCCAGCTCCAGCTCTGCACGGTGCCGGTCTGGCCGACCTCGACCATGTCCGTGACCGGCGCGGCGGTGGCAGGATCGAATTCAACGGGCGGCACGTAGACGGTGCCGTCGGCACCGCGGTTGCCCATCACTTTCCGGTCGCGCAGGCCGGTGAGAAAAGCCCCGACCACCGGGCCGGTTGACCGGGTATAGGTGAATCCGAGTTCAAAGCGCTGGCTGAGAACTTCGGGTGTGCTCTGCGACATGTGCTAGCTCCCTGTTCGCGTAGGAATCAAAAAATGGTGACGATGCCTGGGGCGAGCATCGCTGCGCCGCCTGGGTCGGTGGCAGCGAAGGCCGCACACACCGGCGCCGCAGCGCCGTGGGTGCCGACACTGCACATCGATACATTGAAGAAGTGAAAGCGTGGAATCCAGGGTAATACAACCTGCTTGTAGAATGGCCCGCCCCATCGTGCGCTGATCGGCTCGCTCTCGGACTACCGGAATGGTTCAGCGTCGTGGGGTCGCAGAGTAGGGTAGCAGGCGGCAAAGCTCAATGACCTTTACCGTCAATTACCCGGCCGGTCATTGACATATTCGATCACCCGCGCCGCCGCAGGGGACTATGGCGAATCGGCCGGCAGCGCGCGCTGCATGTTGGCGGCGATGTGCGCCGCCACCTGCTTGGCCCGCTCGGCGCGGGGGCCGGCATACAGGTCGTCCACAGTGCGCTGAAACAGCGCCAGCCAGCGGGCGAAATCGTCGGGCTGCAGCTGCCTCCTGGCATGGAGCGCGCGATGGATATTCATGGTGTGGCGGCGGTAGTCGGTGCCGCCCAGCAGCAGTTTCTCCCAGTAGCTGCAGATCAGGGGCAGGTGTCGCTCCAGATCGATAGCGGCGACATCCAGGAAGATCGGCGCCAGCCGCTGGTCCGCCAGCACGCGCTCGTAGAAGGTATGCACGAAGTGCGCGATTTTCTCCCGGCTGTCCAGATCGCTGCGCATGGCACTGTCGTTACTTGCGTTACTTGCGTTTGCCTTTCTGCTTGCGCACGTGTTTCATCATGCGCTCGCGCTTGCGCTGCTGGCGGGGCGTCAGCACGTTGCGCCGCCCTGCGAAGGGATTTTCCCCGCTGCGCAGTTCTATCCTGACCGGCGTGCCATACAGTTGCAACTCCCGCCGGTAGACCTTTTCGAGATAGCGTCGATAGCTGCCGGGGAGCTCGTCGACCTGGTTGCCATGAATGACGACGATCGGCGGATTGGAGCCACCGGGGTGCGCATAGCGCAGCTTGATGCGCCGCCCTCTCACCAGCGGCGGCGGATGATCGGCCACCGCATCTTCGAGGATGCGCGTCAGCCTCGGCGTGGAGAGGTCTGCCGTGGCAGCGCGATAGGCGGTGTCGATGGCGCCGTACAGGTTGCCCACACCGCTGCCGTGCAGCGCCGAGATAAAGTGGGTCTCGGCGAAGTTCACGAACTGCAGCCGGCGATCGATCTGCGTCCTGACCACCCGCTTCTGGTAATCGTCCAGGCCGTCCCACTTGTTCACCGCCAGCACCACCGCCCGGCCGCTGTCGAGGGTGTAACCCAGCAGATGCAGATCCTGGTCGACGATGCCCTCTCTGGCATCCATCACCAGGACGACGACGTTGGCATCCTGGATGGCCTGCAGGGTCTTGACGATGGAGAACTTCTCCACCACCAGGTCGATATTCTTGCGTCGCCGCACCCCGGCCGTATCGATGAGTGTGTAGCTCTTGCCATCGCGCTGGTAGTCGATGTAAATGCTGTCGCGGGTGGTGCCCGGCTGATCGAACACCACCACCCGGTCCTCGCCGAGCATGCGGTTGACCAGCGTCGACTTGCCCACATTGGGGCGACCGACGATAGCGATCTTGAGGCCGCGCTGGGCTTCGGCAGGCGCTTCGGCAGGCGCTTCGGCAGGCGCTTCGGCGCGAGCTTCAAAGTGCCCTTCGGCGTGCCCTTCGGCGCGCCCTTCGGCGCGCTCCTCGGCGTGCCCCCCGGTAAACGGCTGCGGGAGCGGCGGGAACTGCGCTACCAGCGCGTCGAGCAGCGCATGGACGCCGCGACCATGCGCCGCCGACACCGGAAACAGCTCGGCAAACCCCAGCTCGGAGAGCTCCGCCTGGGCCTCGACCGGGTCCGCCCCGTCGATCTTGTTGGCCACCAGCAGCACCGGCTTGCCGGTAGTGCGCAGGCGGCCGGCGATGGCGCGGTCGATTGCCGATAGTCCCGCCCGGCTGTCGACCAGCAGCAGCACCACATCGGCCTCCACGATGGCCTGCTCGGATTGCGCGGCCATGGCCGCGTCGATACCCTGCTCGTCGCCGCTGAGGCCACCGGTATCGATGGCGATAAAGCGCCTGCCGGCATGCACGGCGCGCCCGTACTGGCGGTCGCGCGTGAGGCCGGCATGCTCCGCCACCAGGGCATCACGGGATCGCGTGATGCGATTGAACAGGGTGGACTTACCCACATTGGGGCGTCCGACCAGCGCGACGACAGGTAACATCTGGGTTTACCGATTATTCCGCAATTTGATACGCCGTGAGCTTGCCCTTGTTGCCAAGGGCATAGAGCACGCCGTCGGCAGAAAGCAGCGGCGCCCGCACGCCCTTGGAACCCAGTTTACGGCGCGCCACCAGGGTGCCGTCGATCTGGGAGATCACATGGATATAACCCTGGTAATCCGCCACCACCACGAGGCTGCCCACCGTAACGGGTTGACTCAGGCGGCGATGGAGCAGCTGCTCGTTGACCCAGCTGACGTTGCCGTTGCGCTGGTCCAGCGCCAGCAGCGCCCCCTCGTCCGAGGCCACATAAGCGTGGCCAAAGCCCTCGGCCATGCCGACATAGCTGGACGCATCGTGATACCAGTAGGGGCGGCCGGAACGGGGGTCGAAGGCACCTGCCCTGCCCTGATAGCTCACGGCAAAAATCGTATCGGGCTCGACCAGCGGCGTGCCGTCCACATCCACCACCCGCTCAATCTCCGACTCACCCTGCGCCACCGCGACCCTCGCCTCCCAGTTGACGACGCCACTGGCGAGGTCGAGACTGACCAGCTTGCCATTGGCAAAGGCGGCATACACCCGGCCGAATTCGACCACCGGCGCCGCCGTGCCGCGCAGTGTCAGCACCGGCAACTGACTGGTGTAGCGCCACAGCTCCGCGCCCGTGGCGCCGTCGAGCGCATACAGCTTGCCGTCGAAGGTCTGCGCGACGACCACGTTACCGTCGGTGGCCGGCGGCGCCAGGACCTCACCCCCAACCCGGGCACGCCACAGCTCCCTGCCGTCATCGCGCGCCAGGGCGATGACTTCACCCCTGGCGTTGCCCAGCACGACCAGGTCGCGACCGACGCCGACGGCTCCGGTGAGCTGCTTGCCGACCTTGGCCTTCCACACCTTCTTGCCGGTGAGCCGGTCCAACGCCAGCACCACGCCATCGACATCCGCGGCATAGATGAAATCCTGGTCCAGCGCCGGCTGGAGGCGGTTGTACTCCTTGCCCTGCCCCGTGCCGATACCCTTCGACCACAGCGCAACCACCCGGTACTGCTGCTCGAAGTCGACCAGCTCCGCGGGCGCACTGGCCTCCTCTTTGGACTTGTTGGAACCACAGGCGGCCACCGCGGCCAGCGCCACCGCCACCCCGATCGCGCGTAGCAGGGCCCCGCGCACGCCCCGGCGCCGACGGGCGCCATCGCTATACGACGTCACCATATCAGCTGTCCCGGGCCGCGTCGTCGTCCTCGGCCTGGGCTCCGCCCGGCAGCGACTGCAGCTTCATGCGCACCAGCGGATTGGCGGACTGCCCCTCTTTGGCGCTCTGCAATGCCTGGTCATAGCTGTCGCGAGCGGCCTCGATCTGCCCGGCCCGGTACTGAATATCGCCGCGCAGTTCATCATAGGCTGCGGCGTATTCGCCGTGACTGCCCTCGTCGATAATGGCCAGTGCGCCCTGGTCATCACCCTTGGCATGGAGAATGCGCGCCAGCCGCAGCTGCGCCACCTGCGCGATCGACGGGTCCGGGTCGGTATCCAGTACCCACTGCAGCTCCGCTGCTGCGGCGTCGAGCTTGC
>Ga0316188_10001443_pt1 | contig 11240 bp, 8 predicted proteins | sample Phiworburrow1_MG_FD_204933 | JGI IMG/M metagenome (GOLD analysis project Ga0316188, IMG submission 204933) | Coastal sediment microbial communities from Maine, United States - Phippsburg worm burrow 1 | ecosystem: Environmental > Aquatic > Marine > Coastal > Sediment | place: USA: Maine... | reverse complement strand
GGTCATCGGTGCCAGGGCCTTTCGCGAATGGGTTCTGGAGCGGCAGGACTTTTCTCCCGGAGACTGGGGCCCGGACCGCCTTGGTAAAGACACTGCCTCGCTGGCCCTGCCGTACCCGTTAGGCAGTGACCGAGTGCTCTTGTCGCGCCCGGACCGCCTGGCATTGGCCGGCCCCGCAGACCCGTCGCGCATGCCGACCCGCCGGACAACGCAACCGGTCAACCTGGATGTTGCCACGATCCGCCAGGCCTGGCAGGCTGCCGGCGGCAACCTGGCTGCTGTCGCCAGATCCCTCGGGGTGCACCGCGCCACCCTCTACCGTTACCTGCAAAAGCACGGGCTTTCCCGCGCTGACCTGTCGAGCTGACCCTGTCTCCCTCCAATCACTTCATGCGACAGACTTGCGACGTCGCATGCGACAGACTTGCGACGTCGCAAGCTCTGCACCTGACTTCAAAAAAGTAATGCAACTCCCTTAAAATACATGGTTTTCAGACGCGCTGGGGCTTGGCACAGCCTTTGTAATACATCAGGGTGAACAAACAACCCAGACTATCTGGTAACTACACAAAGGAGGTACAGCATCATGAGAACATGGGACCTTTTCAAAGAAATGGATCAACTGCACCGGGAGATCGACGGCCTCTTCCAGGGTGTGAACCGGGGGCGACTGTTCGGCCCGGCTTTCGAACCCGGACTCGGTTTGCGGCACTATCCGAAGATCAATTTGCGCGATGATGCCGACAATGTCTACGTCGAGGCGTTACTTCCGGGGGTCGATCCCGACACGGTCGATATGAGTATTCTCGGCGATACCTTGACTCTTGCCGGTGAGCGCCATGATCCGAACGAAGCGTCCGAAAATGGCCGCACCTGGCATCGTCGCGAACGGGGCACCGGCAAATTCCTGAGGTCGGTCGAACTGCCGGTGGCGATCGTCGCCGAACAGGCCAAGGCGGAATACAGCGACGGCCTGCTGCGCGTGACGCTGCCGAAGGTGGCTGAGGCCAAACCGAAAAAGATCAGCGTCAAGCTGCGCTAATTCGAATCAACCGGAATCAAAGACATAAGGAGACCACCAGCCATGAGCGAAAAAAATCTTGCCCATACCCAAACATCATCTGCGCTCTCGCGTGAGACGACCCGTACCACAGAGCGCTACATCAGTCCGGCCGTCGATATCTACGAAACGGAGGAAGGCCTGACACTGGTCGCCGACGTGCCGGGTATGAGTGAAAAAAATCTCAACATCAGCATCGACCAGGGAATCCTGACCATCAATGGTGAGGCAACGGCCGGGATCGGTGATTTCCAATACCGTGAATTTGCCATGACCGGCTACTGGCGGCAGTTCCAACTGCCGGAAACTCTCGATGCTGAGAAAGCCCGTGCCGAGGTCAAGCACGGGGTGTTGACCCTGCATCTGCCGAAAGCCGAAGCGGCCAAGCCCAAACGCATCGAGATCACGGTTCATTAACGGCTTGCGGAATTCTTGCTCCAGACATCAAAGGCCGGGATCCCTCCCGGCCTTCTTTTTGCGGCAGCATCAAGATAAACCAGCATAATTTTTGTGTCGCTAGGACTCTCTGATAAAATAATAACTCATGAAAGACCCTTCAGGAAAGTGGAGCGCCATGGACCTCAATCGCATGACCCAGAAAACCCAGGAAGCCATCCAGTCCGCCCAGAGCCTGGCCGTAAGATACGGCCATGTCGAAGTGGATTCTGAACATCTTCTGCTCGCCCTGCTGGAACAGGAAAACGGCCTGGTGCCGCGCCTCGTTCAGCGGCTCGATATCGATCCCAAGGCCATGATCCAGGCCGTCCAGGCTGAACTGCAGCGTCTGCCCGCGGTGTCCGGCCCCGGCGTTGAGCCCGGCAAGATCTACGTTACCCAGCGCTTCAACCAGGTGCTGGTCAAGGCCGAGGCCGAGGCGAAGCGGCTCAAGGATGATTTTATCAGCGTAGAGCATGTGTTGCTGGTGATGACCGACGAGGGCAGCAAGACGGCAGTAGGCCGGGTCTTGCGGCAGTTCAACCTGACCCGGGACCAACTGCTCCAGGTCTTGACGGCCGTACGCGGTCATCAAAGGGTGACCAGTGCCGATCCGGAAGGGACCTACGAAGCCCTTGAGAAGTACGGGCGGGACCTGGTCAAGGACGCGCAGAAAGGGAAACTTGACCCGGTGATCGGCAGGGACGGCGAGATCCGCCGCGTGATCCGCATCCTCTCGCGCAAAACCAAGAACAATCCGGTGCTGATCGGTGAACCCGGAGTCGGCAAGACGGCGATCGTCGAAGGCCTGGCCCAGCGCATCGTCCGCGGGGATGTCCCCGAAGGCTTGAAGGAGAAAACGGTCTTTGCCCTGGATATGGGATCCCTGCTGGCGGGAGCGAAATACCGCGGTGAATTCGAAGAGCGGCTCAAGGCGGTCCTCAACGAGATCCGTGAAAGTGACGGCCGGGTTCTGCTCTTTATCGATGAACTGCATACCATCGTCGGCGCCGGCAAGGCGGAAGGAGCTATGGATGCCGGCAATATGCTCAAACCGATGCTGGCGCGCGGTGAACTGCACTGCATAGGGGCCACGACACTCGATGAATACCGGCAGCATATCGAGAAGGACGCTGCCCTGGAGAGGCGCTTCCAGCCCGTGCTGGTCGAGCCGCCGACGGTTGAGGACACCATCAGTATCCTGCGGGGTCTCAGGGAGCGCTTCGAAGTCCACCATGGGGTGCGCATCCAGGACAATGCCCTGGTGGCTGCGGCTACCCTGAGTCAGCGCTATATCTCCGATCGATTCCTGCCGGACAAGGCGATTGACCTTGTGGACGAAGCCTGTGCCATGATCCGCACCGAGATCGATTCCCTGCCGGCCGATCTCGACGCGGTGACGCGGCGGGTGATGCAACTGGAGATCGAGGAGGCGGCGCTCAAAAAGGAAAAGGATAAAGCCAGCCAGGCCAGGCTTGAACTTCTGCGTAAGGAATTGGCCGACCTGCAGCATCAGGCCAACACCTACAAGGCTCAGTGGGAGACCGAAAAAGAGGGGATCAAGAAGCTCCAGTCGCTGCGCCAGGAGATCGAGAAAACCCGTCAGCAGGTCGAGGTCGCAGAACGTGAATACGATCTGAACCGGGCCGCGGAACTCAAGCACGGCCGCTTGCCGGAACTGGAGCGGCAATTGCACGATGCCGAGACCAGTCTGGCCGATGTGGGTGAAGGCGGTCGACTGCTGCGCGAGGAGGTGACCGAGGAGGAAATTGCCGACATTGTTGCCCGCTGGACCGGGATCCCGGTTGCCCGTCTGGTCGAGGGGGAAAAGGAAAAGCTGCTCAAGCTCGACCAGCTGCTGCATCAACGGGTCATCGGCCAGGACGAGGCCGTACAGCTGGTTGCCGATGCCGTCATCCGGGCGCGGGCCGGGATCAAGGACCCACGCCGCCCGATCGGCTCCTTCATCTTCCTCGGCCCGACCGGGGTCGGCAAGACCGAGCTGGCCAGGACTCTAGCTGCGGCCCTGTTCGACAGCGAGGGGAACATGGTGCGGATCGACATGTCGGAATACATGGAGAAGCATGCGGTCAGCCGTCTGATCGGCGCACCGCCCGGCTACATCGGTTACGAGGAAGGCGGTCAACTCTCCGAGGCCGTACGGCGCCATCCCTACAGCGTGGTCCTGTTCGACGAGATCGAAAAGGCCCATCCGGATGTCTTCAACGTGCTGCTGCAGGTGCTCGACGACGGGCGCATCACCGACAGCCACGGCCGCACGGTGGATTTTAAAAATACCGTGGTGATCATGACCTCCAACGTCGGATCACAGTTTCTTCTCGAAGGCGTCACGCCGGAAGGCATGATCAAAGAGGGTGCCCGCGAGATGGTAATGCGCGAGCTGCGCAGCGGCTTCCGGCCGGAATTCCTCAACCGGGTCGATGATATCGTCCTGTTCAAGCCCCTGACCCTGGCGGAAACGGAGCAGATTGTCGACCTGCAGGTGAGCGAACTGCAGCAGCGTCTGGCCGAGCGGGGCTTGAGGTTGGAGTTGACCCCTGCGGCGCGCAGTTTCGTGGCAACGGCCGCCTACGATCCCGTCTATGGTGCTAGGCCGCTCAAACGTTACCTGCAGCATCATCTGGAAACCAGGATCGGCCGGGCCATGATCGCTGCGGATGTCCTGGAAGGCAGCTGTATCAAAGTTGATGCCGTCGACGGCGCCCTGGATATCCACTTCGAAACGCCGTAACCGCAAGAACAGTTTGCCTGGCACGGTGCGGGGCACATGAGCAGAATCCTTTCCTCCAGGTAGAAAATGCTTGCCTTTTTTGTTTAGAATATTATAATTGACAAAAAAGGTCATAAATGACGGAAAGGATTTAACTATGCGTATCGATATCCTCTGTAAACCGGAAGCTGGACATCGCGGAGAGCGGCTCCTTGCCAATGTTCGCCAGGCTTTGAACGAGATGGATGTGCGCGCTGAGGTTCATCTCTTCTGTGACCGTCGCAAGATGGTGGATAACCGTGTCTACGTTGCCCCGGCGCTGCTGATCGACGATATTGTGCGCATCGCCGGACGCGTTGCTGATGTCCGTGAAATCAAGTCTTTCATTGTAGAACGTCCGCGTTATGTCGAGCGGATGAAAGAGGTTGCCTGACCAGCGTTTCATGCAATCCAAGCCAATGAAACCTCAAGGGCCCTGCTCACGCAGGGCCCTTGGCTTTTGTGTTCGGCAAGCGGCGTTTCCGCCTGATGCCGCTTATCTGCCGCGGCCTAGTGCACGGGCTGCAGCAGTCCTTCACTGACGGCGAACCGGACCAACTCCTCGCCGGCGGCTTGTGGCAGGCTGCCGGCGAAAATGTCTTTCGGACTCTGACTGCCGTTACTGTTCTTCAGCAGCCGCAGCATCTCCTCGCTTAACGATTCGCAGATCACCTCGCTGTCACGCCGCATGAAGAGGGCCACTGAACCAACCGGGCGGAAGAGGGTGGCAATCTCTTCAGCCTGCATCTCTTCCACCTCCAGCAGATCAAGGATTTCATAGGCAAAAGGCACCAGGCGACATTGTCTGGCTCGCTGCCAGGGGCTTTCCCACAGGTTTCCCTGCAGCAGGTTCTGGTCGCTTGACGGCACGAGTTCCTCTCCCAGGACCGTTTCCGCGTAATGGAAGTGGTAGCAGAGCAGGTCGAGGAAGATGCTGGTCAGGTGGTCCTGCCCCGTACGGCGCAGTTGATGACACAGGTATCCCTGCAACATGCGGTAAACGTCATCGGCGGCCCAGTTGGCGGGGGTCATCAGGCGGTCGTAATCGATGTCCTGCTGTTGCAGAGCCCACTTGAAGAAGTCCTCGAAGAGTTCGCTGGGTCCTGTCTGCAGAACTTGCAGAATGGCAGGAAAGAAGGCGACAGCGCGGCCGGTATTGTAAAACAGGTCAACCATGGCGGCCAGCCGGCGACAGAGTTCCATCTCCTCGGCGGTCCAGTTGAGTGAAGAAATCAGCTCGTAGGGTGGATTGGGCTGCGCCTCAATACCGTAACGGTCGCGCCTTTGGGCCAGTCTGGTTCCCGGCAGCAATGCCAGGGGAAAAATGTGGAGGTGGTTGGGCGCCAAGCTCAAGGCTGCATCAAGGCTGGTCCTGAAGCCGTCATAGTTGTCCTCAGGAAGTCCGTAAATCAGGTCGAAGCCGTAAACGATCCCTTCTGCTTCCAGAAGATGAACCTTCTCGGCGAGGATATCGAGGTCAAGCGGACGGTGGACGGCTCTGAGGACCCGTTCGTGAATCGACTGCAGTCCGAGCTGCACGGAACAGTTCAGCTCTCCAAGTAGGCTGGCGGTATGGCGGTCGATGAAATCGGCCTTGGCTTCCAGGTGGTAGTGCAGTTGAGGAGCCTTGGCGAGAAGCAGTTCGAGCAGCGCAATCCCGCGCTCAGGAGGATAGTTGAAGGTAGCGTCAAGGACCCAGACCTGACTGACGCCCGCGCTGCTAAACAGCTCAAGTTCTCCTGCCAGGCGCTGTCCATCAATGGGGCGCACTCCGGTATGGCCACGCCCGTCGAAGCAGTAATCGCAGGAAAAGGCACAGCCGCGGGCAACCTCCCAGAGGACACCGCTTGATGGCTCTGGTTTGAGCTGGCCGGAGAGCCAGGGGGAAGGTGCTCTGTCGAGGTCGAAGGGGCAGTCGCTGTCACCTGACAAGGGCCCGCTCTCCAGCATGAGAGTCACTCCGGGCAAAGGTTGCTGTGGCAACCCTTGCGCCAGCGCGATGAGCAGGCCGGTCAGGGCCGCCTCCCCCTCGCCGTGAACCAGCGCCGTCCAGGGTGCTGCGACTGAAAGTCCGGCCGGATCGCCGGTGGCTTCCGGGCCACCGGCCACCAGGTAAACACGTGGGTGCGACTGATGCAGCTGGCTGGCCAGGCGGATGACCCGCTGGCGGTTCCAGACGTATACCGGGAAAGCCACCACATGCGGTGCGGCGGCGACAATTGCGGAGAGGATCTCCAGGTCGGTCTGTTCGGGAAAACCGTCTATCAGGACGCTGGCTTGACGCAAATCGGCTGGCAGGGCCGCTGACAGGCAACCGGCGGCCAGGGCAACCGCCTGGGGGGAGCGGCGGACATGGAGGGTACAGAAAATGATGTTCATAAGTGCACCGCGGTGGATAAACTTTACCGGTTCGGTTCCCCTTCGTCAACCAGTCCGCCAACCGAAGGCCAGGGCATTCCCACCGGTCGATCAGCGCAGAACCGCTTTTTGTTCGAGCCGGCAACCTGGATAGAGGGCTCACGCACAGCTGAAAACCGCAGCGCGTCTCTCGCCCCGCTGTTGGCAAACAGTATTTGAATCTCTTGCACCGGGTTATTCCGGCGGAGCTTTTTCGAGATTCATGGTGGTTGTCTGAATGCCATGCCTGGCGTAGGTTGCCGCCAATTCCTGGTAGCTCTGCTGCAGATTCAAAAGGGTCCGCTGGTAACCGTAATACATCACCTGGGTGCGCGCCGCGACCGACATGGGTCCCTGTAAAAAGAGCAGGGCCTCATCGTTCCCAGGTTCGAAGAGCACGATGTCGACTTCAGGATTTTTCTGTCGGTAGTAATCCAGGGACAGGAGCAGTTTTTCGCGACTCTCGATGCGTTTGGACTGCTCCCAGGTGAAGAACACGCCAAGCTCGTCGATCTGGGAACACTTGCCGTAGGAGAGCGAGGGCAGGCAGGTGACCTCCGGATTGTTCATAAAAGGGACCCGCGGATTGATCAGCACGATCAGTCGGGCACCGTTGTCGATGGCGATATCAATGTGTGAAACCCGTCCCGCTGAACCATCGATGTAAGCGTGCTGGCCGATCCGGTAGGGTTGGAAGAAAAACGGGATGGCGCTGGAAGCTGTGATGGCCTGGCAGATGTGCAGGTCCTGGTGTTCTGCGGCTCCGAAGATGACTCTTTCGCCTGAGTCTAGGTCGTATGCCGGGATAAACAGTTCACTGTTGAGCTCGCTGAAAGTGTCACAAATGCCTTCATTATGAAACGAGTTGCACAGGTATGACTGAAGCGGGTTCAGCGAGAAGACCCCGGCCGGGAACTGCTCCTGGAGCACATGCGGCAGGTCGCCCAGGTGGAACTCCCAGTTGCTTTTCCGGTAGTGCTGCAGCACCTTGAACAGGTTGACCGGCAGGCCGGCCATCGAACGGAGAACCGCCCACCAGTTAAAACGATAAACGTCGGTCCGTCGCCAGTTGAAGACGGTCCGCTCATTGCGGGCGATGGTTCTGAAGAGGCCGCCGGGATCGATGCGGTTGGCCACCAGGGTGGCGATCACTGAACCGGCGCTGATGCCGATGTAGGTATCGAAACGGCGGGTCGAGAAGCCCGGGCAGAAAAGCCGGTCGAGGGCGGCCAGGCAGCCGATCTCGTACGCAGCACCCATGATGCCGCCACCGGCCAGAACCATCGCTGTTTTACTGCGTTGATCGGTCATTCTCTGGCTCAATCCTTGGCGCGGACCCGGACCCGCGGTTTCCCCTCCTCGGTAACAACCACGAAATCGACTGGCTTGTCGCCGAAGCGCTGCTTGATCGTCTCCTGCTGCTTGGCCAGGAAGTTGATCACCTGATCCCGGTTGGGGGGGCGCAAGTTGCAGGTATGGTGTGCCTCGACGAGTTTCTCGTAGAGGAGATCCACGGGGCTCTCTGCGGGGCTGGCGGGCAGAGCGTCCTGCTCATGGGGTCTGGTACTCACATGACGCTGGAGGCGTGAGGTATGGCGCTCATATTTGCCTTCATCGATCAGGCGATGGATGCGATCCCAGTAGCCGCTGTAGCTGTTGAACCGGCTGGAAATGCCCTGCAGTCGAAAGCGCAGATCGGTCTGCGGTATGTAGAGGTTGACCATCTTGCGTATGCGCTGGGTGAACTTGGTGCGCTGCTGTTCGGGGGCGCGTTTTTCGATACCGAGGAAATAATGCTCGTGGGCGATCTCAAGCTCTTTGAGGTCTTTCTCAAGCTGGTTCAATAGCTCGGTGACTTGTCCGCGACTCCCCATCTGTCTGCTCCGCCCTGGCAAAAAAATCCTTCTTAATATACTGGAGCAATGCTTGGATGGCAAAGAGAAAGCTGAACCTGCGGCCGAACCACATTTGACCTGTTGATCCTTGTCGGAGCAGTCAGGTCTCTGCTTGACCTTTATGAGCCATTCCGAAATAATGTCTTGTCGAAATAACGGAGGGTTGAGATGACAAGAAAGTTGGCAGTGGTGATCCTGGCGGCCGGGCAGGGAACCAGGATGAAATCAGACATTCCAAAGGTGCTGCATGCGGTGGGCGGCAAGCCCATGTTGAGCCAGGTTGTGCAGTGCGCGAGAGCGCTGGATGCCCAGCCGATCATTCCTGTGATCGGTCATGGTGCAGAATTGGTGCGTAGCACATTGTGCAATGAGGAACTGACCTTTGTTCTGCAGGAGCAGCAGTTGGGGACGGGGCACGCCCTGCAATGCGCTGAAGCGGCCCTGAACGGTTTTGCCGGCGACCTCCTGCTGCTCTGCGGCGACGTTCCCCTGCTGCGCGAGGTGACGCTGCGATCCCTAGTGGAACATCATCAGAAGACTAATGCGAGTGTGACTATCCTGACTGCGGAGATGGACGATCCCACCGGATACGGCCGGATCCTCCGCGGCCCGAACGGTGTCGAACTGATTGTCGAAGAGAAAGACGCCACGGATGCACAACGCCAGGTCCGGGAGATCAACACCGGCATCTACCTGTTCCGGGCGCCACAGGTGTTTGCTTTACTGCGGCAGCTTGATAACCGTAATGCCCAGGGGGAGTATTACCTCACCGATGTCGTGGCCGCAACCAGGCTGGCCGGCGAGCGGGTCGAGGCCCTGCTAGCCGCCGATGCCCAGGAAACCACGGGGATCAATGACCGGGTGCAACTGGCCGAGGCGGACGGCATCTTGCGCGGCAGAATCAATGCTGCCCATCAGCGTGCCGGGGTGACCCTGGTTGACCCGGCCGCGACTTATATCGGCCCGGACGTTGTCATCGGACCCGACACCCTGGTTCACCCCGGGGTGCACCTGCGTGGCCGGACGACCATAGGCCGTGCCTGCGAAATTGAACCGGGAGTCGTGATCACCGACTGCACCATCGGCGACCGGGTACACCTCAAGCCCGGCTCCGTGTTAAGCGAATCGACTATCGGCAACACTTGTGCCGTGGGGCCGATGGCGCACCTGCGGCCGGGAACGGTGTTAACCGGCAACAACAAGATCGGCAATTTCGTGGAAACCAAGAAGGCTGTGATCGGCGAGAAATCCCAGGCCAGCCACCTGACTTACATCGGCGATGCGACCCTTGGCAAAAATGTCAATATCGGCTGCGGCACCATCACCTGCAACTACGATGGAGTCAACAAGCACCAGACAACCATCGAGGACGACGTCTTTGTCGGCAGCGACACCCAGTTCATCGCCCCGGTCACCATCGGTCGCGGCAGCCTGATCGCCGCCGGTTCCACGATCACCAAGGACGTTCCGCCGGATGCCCTGGCCATTTCCCGTGTGGAACAGAAGAACATCGAAGGCTGGGTGAAGAAACATAAGAAGACCAAGAAATAACTGGGATAGAATACAGAATATGGGAGACAGGTGACAGAATAGAGGCGCAATAGCAACCTTGTTCTAGCTTCTGTATTCTGTCTCCTGTATGCCAAATGTGCAACGTTCATCTTGCGGAGATTTAATATTATGTGCGGTATCGTTGGTTATATCGGCCCCCACGAGGCAACCCCCATTGTTCTGGAAGGCCTGAAACGTCTTGAGTACCGTGGTTACGACTCGGCCGGTATCGCCACCATCAGCCAGAGCAAGGTCAGTATCCGCCGTGCCGAAGGCAAACTGGTCAACCTGGAGAAAGCCCTGCTCGAGCGTCCCCTGGCCGGTCAACCGGGTATCGGCCATACCCGCTGGGCGACCCACGGCCGTCCCTCGGAAACCAATGCCCACCCGCACAATGCTGGTGGTTTCGTGGTGGTGCATAACGGCATCATTGAAAACTACCTGGAGCTCAAAGAACTGCTGCGAGAGCAGGGGCACATCTTCAGTTCCGAGACCGACACAGAAATCATCGCCCACCTGGTTGAAGAGCACTACAAGGCGTGCGGCGACTTCGAAGCGGCCGTGCGCAAGACCCTCGACGAGGTCCGCGGCGCTTACGCCGTGGCGATTCTCTGTGAGCAGGAACCAGACAAGCTGATCGCCGCCAAGCAGGGGTCGCCCCTGGTGGTCGGCAAAGGGCAGGGGGAGTTTTTCGTTGCCTCCGACATCCCGGCCATGCTCTCCCATACCCGGGAGATGGTTTTTCTCGACGACGGCGAGGTGGTCGTCTTCACGGCAGACGCCATGACGATCAGCACGCTGGCAGGGACCCCGGTGGAAAAGACGCCGAAAATCATTACCTGGAGTCCGGTGATGGCCGAAAAGGACGGCTATCGCCACTTCATGCTCAAGGAGATTTACGAGCAACCGCGGGCGATTGCCGACACGATTGCCGGGCGCATCCGTAACGGCCACTCCGGCGTGTTCCTGGCCGACCTCGGCCTCGAAGACGATTTCCTCAATGCCCTGGAGCGCATCTATATCGTGGCCTGCGGCACCTCTTGGCACGCTGCCCTGGTCGGCAAATTCCTCATCGAGAAACATGCCCGCATCCCGGTCGAAGTCGATATCGCCAGTGAATTCCGCTACCGCA
>Ga0316188_10001441_pt1 | contig 11241 bp, 8 predicted proteins | sample Phiworburrow1_MG_FD_204933 | JGI IMG/M metagenome (GOLD analysis project Ga0316188, IMG submission 204933) | Coastal sediment microbial communities from Maine, United States - Phippsburg worm burrow 1 | ecosystem: Environmental > Aquatic > Marine > Coastal > Sediment | place: USA: Maine... | reverse complement strand
GGTGGTCGATAGGATTTAAACTGATATTTTGCGCATAAGCTTTGTAGTAACTTTGCTCGAATTCATTTAATAAATTTTCTTTTTCATACTCATGAAAAGAATCTACAATTTCATCTGCAAATCGAACAAAAGCATAAATACTATAAATAGCTTCTCTAATTTTTGGGGATAACATATAAACTGCCAGAGAAAAAGAGGTGCTGTATTTTTTGGTTACATTTTTGCTGCACGCAAAAGACACCTCATCAAATAGTTGCTTCATAATATAATTTTTTTAGTTTGTAGTTTCGTTGTCTGGTAATTTGTTAGTTGTATTTCATAATTAAATCCGACACAATTTTCCCCGAAATTATCGCCGGTGGCACTCCTGGACCAGGTACTGTTAACTGACCTGTAAAAAACAAATTCTTTACTTTTTTGCTTCTTAATTTAGGTCTAAGTACAGCCGTTTGCATCAAAGTATTTGCCAAACCATAAGCGTTACCCTTATACGAATTATAGTCCTTTACAAAATCATTTATACAATATGATTGTTTAAAAACAACCGAATCCATCAGATTTTGATCTGTTAGATTTCCCAATCTCTCCATTATTTTTTGAAAATATGCTTCACGTATTTTTTCATTATCTTCAATACCAGGTGCAATTGGAATTAAAAAAGTAGCCGCTTCTTGATGAACAGGGGCAAAACTATTATCGGTTATACTTGGAAAACTAGCATAAAAAAGCGGCTCTTTTGGCCATTTTGGCGTATCGTATATTTCAACAGCATGTTTTTCAAAATCGCTATCAAAAAATAAGGTATGATGTGAAACATTTTTTATTTTTTTATTGAAACCAATATAAAACAACAATGCGGATGGTGCAAAAGTTTTTTTACTCCAGTAATTTTCAGAATACATGCGGTATTTTTCGTCCAATAAAGTTTCTGAATGGTGATAATCTGCACCACTTAAAACAATATCAGCAGATAAAACTTTGTCATTAACTTTGACTCCTTTTACCACTCCATTTTCTACAAGAATTTTTTCAACCGTCTGATTGGTTTCAATTTTGACTCCCAAAGAAACAGCCAAATCAACAAAACCCTGCACAACTTCATACATACCTCCTTTTGGATGCCAGGTTCCTAAACCAAAATCGGCATAATTCATAAAGTTGTAAAAACTAGGTGTGTTTGAAGGTTTTGCACCTAAAAACAATACTGGGAATTCTAAAATTTGAATGAGTTTTTTGCTCTTGATGTTTTTTCGAATTTCAGTACTGATACTTTGAAAAAACTGGTTTGCATTTTGAATGGTATCAAAAGTAATAAGTTCTGTAATAGATTCACCAGGCTTATAAACCAAGTCGTTTATAGCAACTTCATAATTAAATTTCGCTGCCTTTAAAAACTTTTTTAAATATACGGAACTTCCTTTTTCTTCTTTTTCAAAAACTTCATAAATAGCTTCAATTTCATCAGAAATAATTAAAGATTCTAACTTGTTGAAGTAAACCTGATAAGCTGGAGCTAATTTTTCCAACGCATAAAAATCTGAAGGTTTTTTTTTGAAATCATTAAAAAATTTCTCAAAAACATCGGGCATCCAATACCAGGTTGGTCCAATATCAAATTTAAATCCATCTGACGAAAGCAATCTGGCCCTGCCACCTACACTGCTGTTTTTTTCAAGAATTGTAACATCATATCCCGCCTGTGCCAAATAACACGATGCGGAAAGGGATGAAAATCCTGAACCAATTATAATAATTTTATCTTTCATTTTATATTTTGTATAGCAAATGTATTTTTTTATTAAACAACCCTAAGTAATTCAAAAAAAAATTATAGCAATTTCAACAAATCATCTATGGTTGCAAATGTTTTTACCTTTGATTCTAAAACAGTTGAAGAAGCCTCTGTAACCTTTTGCCCCAACAACCATAGCTCATTATTGGTGTTTTTTAAAACTTCGTTAGATACCGTATCTATATATGCTTCAACAGAAATTTTTGAAGGTTCAACTGTTAAATAAGAAACAAAACAGCAGGTCTCATGTACTTTTAAAACATCATTCAAGTTACTCACAGGTACACTTTGACCTAAATAAATTGATTTGTAACCGTGTAACAACAATTCGTAATGCAAATACAACAAACCAAGTTCATGGATCTCATTTAAAGGCAAGTACAATACAAATAACCTACTATTATTTGAAACTTCTGACAATTGAATACTTTCAGTATTTGTATAAATTTTTTGCCGTATTAAATTGGTTATAAAATGTTCATGAGCTGGCGTAATTGAGCTGACCTGCCACAACAATCCAATTTCATTTAACAATGGAATAAATATTTTTTTAACAATTTCTCTGAAAGAATATTTTGCTAACAAACCATTATAGGTCTTTACAAATAGGGTTTCATCAAAATTCAACATGGCCAACTTAAACATATTTGAACTTTGGTTTTCAATGCCATTTTTAGAAATAACCTCTCTTACATTTGCAAGTATTTGTGAGTCAGATAAGTCCGCAATTTTCGAAATTTTTATTCTGTGATTGTTCAGCAAAGAAACATTTAACAGTTTTTGCAGGTTTGAAATATCATAATATCGAATATTAGAATCTGTTCTGTTAGGGGTTAAAAGATTGTATCTTTTTTCCCAAATACGAATGGTATGTGCCTTGATACCCGAAAAACTTTCTAAGTCTTTAATTGTAAATTCAGTCTTTATATTGTTCAATGTAAAATTGTTTTAATTAAACAAATGTAATATAAAATTTCATATAAACAAAAAATGCTTCAAAATTGAAGCATTTTTGTATATAAATTTATAAAAAATAGTTATGAGATACTGTTTTTAGCATTTAACAGCATGAAATCAGCAATTACCATAGCTGCTAAAGCTTCAACAATTGGCACTGCTCTGGGCACCACACAAGGGTCATGACGACCTTTACCTGTCATTTCAACAATATTCCCTTCTTTATCAATGGTTTGTTGGGCCTGCATAATGGTTGCAACTGGTTTAAATGCGACTCTAAAGTAAATATCCATTCCATTGCTGATACCTCCCTGAATACCTCCGGAAAGGTTCGTTTGCGTTTTACCGTCGGCATTAAATAGATCGTTGTGCTCACTTCCTTTCATTTTTGCACCACAAAAACCACTTCCATATTCAAAACCCTTCACTGCATTTATGGAAAGCATGGCCTTACCCAATTGCGCATGTAATTTATCGAAAATTGGTTCTCCTAAACCAACGGGCACATTTTGAATGACACAAGTAACAGTCCCTCCAATAGTATCACCTTGCTTTTTAATTTCATGAATACGTTGAATCATTTTTTCTGCGGAAGCATCATCTGGACACCTAACAATATTATTTTCGGCATTATCCATATCTACTGCCTGATAAGGTTTCTCCATAAAAATATCGCCAACCGAAGAAGTAAATGCATTTATTTTTATACTTGGAATGGCCTGTTTTGCAACAGCTCCTCCAACAACCCAATTGGCAGTTTCTCGTGCTGAAGTTCTTCCTCCTCCTCTATAATCGCGTACACCGTATTTTTTATCATAGGTATAATCAGCATGTGAAGGACGGTATGAATCTTTTATATGAGAATAATCGTTGGAACGCTGATGTACATTTTCAATAATAAAGCCTATGGAAGCTCCGGTTGTTTTACCTTCAAAAATACCAGACAAAAATCGAACTTCATCAGGTTCTTTGCGTTGTGTTACAATTTTAGACTGACCGGGTTTTCTTCTATCCAACTCATGCTGAATGGCTTCAAAATCAAGTTCAATTCCTGCAGGACAACCATCAATTACACCTCCAATAGCTTCGCCATGAGACTCTCCAAAAGTAGTTATTGTAAATATTTTTCCAAATGAATTAGACATAGTAATAATTTGAATGACAAATGTAAAAAAAGTATTTTACAGATGGTTTATTTATTGATTGAATTAAATTTAAAAAAACCACAGCTTTATTGCCATAATGATAACCATAGCAATCATAAATTTTTTCACTAAATCATCTCCTTTATGAACAGACCATCTACTGGCAACCCAGCCACCAATTGCACTTCCTGCTGCTAAAAGCAAACCATATTTCCAATTTACTTTATCATTTATAATAAAAATTCCTATGGAACCAATTGTAAAAACCAGCGTTACAAAAACTTTAATTGCATTGCTTTTAACAAGCGTAAAGTTATTTATCGATGACAATACCAATAACATAATAAAACCTACACCAGCTTGAATAAAACCGCCATAAACACCAACAAAAAAGAAAAGTACAACACTCAGCCATAATCTTTTACCAGTAGCAAACGCTTCCAAACCTTGCCTTTTGTATTTAGCATCGAATAACATATAAACAACAACCAACACCATGACAACAGCCAATATTTTATTAAAAACCTCACCTTTTATAGCTACCGCAATTTGTGCACCTAGTAAGGAACCTATAAGAGCTGAAATACTAACATAAATGCTAAATGGAAACGTAGAAACGCCTTTACTTTTAAAACCTGCAGTGGTTGCAATACTCTGAAACAAAATACCAACACGGTTGGTTCCATTGGCAACATTTGGTGGTAAACCTAGAAAAATAAGTATTGGCAAGGATAATAAAGAGCCACCTCCTGCCATGGTATTTATAACTCCCGTAATAAATCCTATTGCTATTAAAGCAATAATTTCTAGGTAAAAATTCATATAATTATTTGATTAACAAATGTACTTTATTTTTTATTTTATTTTTTAATAAAAAAACCCTCAAAAAGTTTGAGCAAGACAAAAAAGCGTTTTATATTTGCAACCGCTAAAGGAGAAATGGCAGAGTGGTCGAATGCGGCAGTCTTGAAAACTGTTGAGGGTCACACCTCCGGGGGTTCGAATCCCTCTTTCTCCGCAAAAAGCCTTGTAATCATTTGATTTGCAGGGCTTTATTTTTTAAGGGTAACTCATAGTGCTATAAACTGAAGTTAATGCTATATTAGTTTATTGAGGATCGAGATTATATTCCTGTAGAACAAAGAACAAAAAGGGTGTAATTTGGACACCCTTGTTTTATCCTTAATAAATTAAATAGAACTAATAACCAAAAAAGTTACAGTTAAGTCCACACATCACTATAAAGATTAGAAAGGTATTATATGCTAAATATTGATTACTATATATTAAATTATTGAACAATTTTAAGCCAGAATTGTATTCATTAAGAGCTTTACCTCAATTGTTGTTTTTACAAATGTATTGGCCTGAAAGATTAAAAATATTATATTTTCCTTATGAAGGAAAAGTAGGTGAGCCAAATTATGTAATAGCGGTTTGCTCTTAATAAAATTCTTGCGCAGCATATCCTTAATAGGTTTTAGGAGCAAAAGGTAGCTATGCGTGAGAAATAGTGTAATGTATGAAATAAAGCAAATGAGTGAGCTGCAATGAGCAGTCACTGGCGGACAAATTGTAGTGAAGGGATGGTAAGTACCAATTCGAGGTAGGAGAATTTTTAATTATGTCTTTATGGAATTAAGTTTTTAGACTGACGAAGACCTTATTACCCGTGGATGTCTGTTGTTTCTTCTTAATTTTATAATTAAACTACCTAATTATTTGTATGATTCGACCTTAAAAAAGCAATTAGAGGCTTGATATTTTCTCTGCTAATTCTCTGAACCATTGCCATCCTGTATCAGTCTCCTTTTTATCAAGATTTGCCAATTTATTTGCTACTGCCCTAGCTACTATTGATTTGGATTTACTTAATCTTTCTTTTTCTTCAGCTTCAATTTTCACGTACTTCTCAAATGATGCCTTCATTGTTTCTTCAAAGTCAACACCAAATACACAATAATTATCATTTATACTCCAATCTTCAGTTGATAAAACATCTTCTATTAGATCATCTTGCAATCCTATTGATTTCAGAGCATCTTTTCGCTTAATTCCTTTTGCATCCTTTTTACTTTTATCATCATTATCAAAACAAACAAAGGTTGGAATTTCATATGCAGAATAGAACCGCTTCCATTTTGCAAGATTCCTAATAAAAACGATCAGAGAAACGCTAAGTATGGAGGTACAATTTCTTATAAAATAGGGAAACAAAGCTCTTTAAAAGTTGCTGTTACTGATGGATTGTTTACATATGCCCAGGCAGATTTCACTACTTTTTTAGTTGGGTATAGTGTTTTATGGTTCGATAAAATGAAATAGCAATAGATTTATTTTAAAAAAGTTGAACTTTCTTAAAAAAAAGAATTTATATAATTAAATTATCATTTTATATTATTATTATTGTATAATTACACAATTATAAATAAAATATAAAAGCTTATGAAAATTTTAAAAAGCACAAGTAATAGATTAATTGTTTTTGTTTTAATTTTATTTATTAACCTCAACCTGATTGCTCAGGGAACAGATTCAGATTCTGCTGTTTGGCCTAAAATAATCAAAACAAGTGAATATGTAATTACCTTATACAGTCCAGAAGACGCCAGTTATATAGATAATAGATTGGTTTCTAGTTTGGCTTTTTCTTACAAGGATATATGGGAGGAGCCTGTTTTTGGAATGCTTTGGGTGACTACAATTCTTGATGTTGATAGAACAACTAGGCAAGCATCTTTGGCTTCTATGAAAATTGATGAAATAAGATTGCCAAACGAAATTTCCGAGTCAAATAAATTAGCATTAGAAAAACTAATAAACGATGAGCTTCCTAAATGGGACATTGAGTTTCCGTTAGATGACTTATTAAAGGATTTAGATGAAGTTAGTGTTTCAATTGCGAATTTAAACAATAAACCACCTAAAATTATCTTTAGTACGGAACCAACTGTTCTGATTTTGATTGATGGAGAGCCAAAATTAAAAAAAGTTGAAAAAGGATTTGAATTGGTTCAGAATACAGGAGCTTTTATTGTTAAAAATAGCGTTAGTAATGAATATTATCTAAAAGGTGGTGATTTTTGGTATGAATCAAAATCAGCTTTAGGGCCTTGGGAAACAGCAGAAAATATTCCGTCAAAAGTAAAGGATATTGCTAATAAATCAGAATCGAAAAGTAATGAATCAAATGATGAAAAATATGATGGTAAGGCTCCTAAAATAATTATTGTTCAAGAACCTTCTGAATTGATAATTATTGGAGGGGAACCTAAATTTAGTCCTTTGCAAAATACAAACTTACTGTTTGTTGAAAATTCAGATAGCGATATTTTTATGAATATAAATTCTCAAAGTTACTATATTCTGCTTTCAGGTCGCTGGTTTACTTCAAAAGACATTAAAGGGGAATGGAATTTTGTTGAATCAGAAAAATTACCTGAAGATTTTAAAAAGATTGCAAAGGATAGTAAAAAATCAAATGTACTTAGCAGTGTGGCTGGAACTTTAGAAGCTAAAGAAGCCGTTTATGACGCCCAAATTCCTCAAACAGCAGCTGTAAAAAGAACAACAAAAGCCACTGATGTATCATATAATGGCTCTCCGGAATTTAAAAATGTAGATGGGTTGAAATTGCAATATGCTGTAAATACAGAAAGTGACGTGTTTAAAGATAATGATACTTATTATTTATGTGATAATGCTGTTTGGTTTACATCTAATAAAGCTAACGGACCTTGGAAGGTTGCTGATGATCGTCCAACAGAAATAGAAAAAATTCCAGCGGACAATCCTAAATACAATACCAAATACGTTTATATTTATGAAACATCACCAACTGTAGTTTATGTTGGATATACTCCAGGTTATTATGGTAGTTATGTAAATGGATCAACGGTAGTATATGGGTCAGGATTTTATTACAACCCTTGGTATAATGACATGTATTATCATCACCATTATTCATATGGTTTTTCAATGCGGTACAATCCTTATTATGGTTGGAGTTTTGGATTTGGATTTGGTTCTCCTTATTATTGGTATGGATATGGATATGGGGGAAGAGGTTACCATCACTGGGGACCTCCTTATTATCGTCCACCTTATTATAGGCCACCTTATTATGGAGGAAACAATAGACCTAGACCTTCGCATCCCATTTATAAAGATAGAGGAGGAATCAATGATTTCAGAAGACCTTCAACTATGCCTAGTAATAAACCTTCAACAAGACCTAGTGCACAGCCTTCAACAAGACCTAGTGCACAGCCTTCAACAAGACCTAGTGCACAGCCTTCAACAAGGCCAAGTAACCCATACATTAGACCAAGTCAACCTTCTACGAGACCAAGTGCACAGCCTTCAACTAGGCCAAGTAACCCATACATTAGACCAAGTCAACCTTCTACGAGACCAAGTACACAGCCTTCAACTAGGCCAAGTAACCCATACATTAGACCAAGTCAGCCTTCATCTAGGCCAAGTAATATTCCAAATATGAGACCATCTACGCGACCAAGCATGCCAAGTTATAGACCTGCACCTCGTCCATCAAGTAGACCAATGGCTGCACCTATGAATAGACCTTCAGCTGCGCCAATGAGGAGGAATTAAAAAATTAACACATATTAAAAAAAGGTTTGAAATTTATTTTCAAACCTTTTTTGATTTAAAGAATTAATAAACAAAGGTTATTAATAGTTTATTTTAAGTTCATTCCAGTGATTTACAACTTGCCTTAATTTAATTTCTGATTTAGCAGCGTGGTGAACTTCATCAATTAAGATTGAAAGATTGGGGATTTTACCTATTAAGGCTCTTAACTCATTCGCTTTTTTATCTTCTTCATCTTCAGATTCTTCTATTAACCTATACCGTTTTGATTCATCAACTCTATTAAGAATTACTTTCTCGGCGTTAACTACAAAGACTTGCCCAAAAGGGTTTGGTAAGCATTCATTAACTTTTTGAGCATTAGGATTTCGAGTTTTATTACTTTATTTGGCTGATTTAGGTTCATCTAGAACATCAAATTTTAATAGTTTTTTTAGAGCGCTCGCAGAAGGTTCTGGAATTACCCAAGAAGGATCAAATTTCTTGATGGTTCTTAAGCTAGGACCTATAGATGTTTTTAATCCCGAAGGAATTAATACTAAAAAATTATGAGCAAAATTCTTATTTTCAGGTTCAATAGAGGCGAAATATAAATCTAAATATATAAATGCGGCCATTAAATAGTTTTTACCCGAACCCATTGGCAAACTCATTAAATAATCAGAATAATTTACATCATAAAATAGCTTTTTAGTTATTTCTAAATAATCTAATGAATTAGGGTTTTCAATTATTGATTGTTCAAGATTTGGTAATAAAGTTTTCCCTTTAACTTTTTGTCTTGCAAAATCATAAAGGAAAAGAAAAGAATAACGTTATGCTGAACGTATTAAGAATTTCCAAAAAAACCATCCTTACTCCAAACTATTAAACTCACTTACCAATTTCAACAGCTCCATAAACACGAACAATATAATCCCCATTTAAAAAAGGTATAGCATCAATTTCACTTTGTAAAACAACCCCCTTAAAATCATTTTCAAGCAACAGTTGTGCAGCCTGAACCAAAGGCGCTGCGGTAGTTGTTTGTATAGCCCTTAGGTTGTGTTTTCCTACTTTTTGTGGAAACATGCGCTTGGCAACCTCCCTCCTTTGTAAAACCCCTAAATGATCCTTTCCTTCAACAGCAGCATACAAAACGACTTGATCATCCTCAACATGTGGAATAACAGCTTCCATTTTTTGCTGTAAGGCTACAATTGAGTTAGGTGTATTCATCAATGTAGTAAGTTGTTTTTCAACCCACGCATAATGCCCCGGATGTCTCAAAGTCTTATAGTCAAGGGAACAGACTTTCCCTGAAAATGCTGCTGGCAAATCTGCTGCACCTCCGGAAGTAAGATCTTCTTCATAGGCTATTCCATCAATGATAATAGTAGCTCTTTCCGATAGTGCCGGTAAGGTAGCTATGTTAAAATCTCTAAGTACAACTGCATCTTTTAAATATTCAGTGGCTACACCAACTGGACTCCAGGTAAATCCATAATAATGTGGACCAACAGCATGATTGGTCAAGGCACCAACTTTAAATTCCAGTTTGTCTGCTTTGTTTACTTTAAATTCATGACAAAACTGTTTAAAAATAGCAGTAGCCAATAGGTCAATATAGCCAGGGGCAAGTCCCGTTTGTAGCACAAACCCAGTCGACGCATCCTTAGCCAGGTTGATTATTTCTTCAGTTTCTGCAACATATTCAGTCAGATTTGCATAATGTAAATGGTAATCTTTCGCCAATTGAGCCATTTTTGGAGCAAGCTTTCCTGGCAAACAATCAAGAAGTATATCACCTTGACCTAATATCGTTTTCATTTCATCTGTCACACTATCAAATGAAAGATGAAAGGCGTTAACCTTTGAAGGTTTTGTTGTCCCTTCTTCAATCCATCTGGCTACTTTCAAGGCTTTTGAATGTGTTCTGTTGCCAATAAAAACAGTAGGTTTAATTTCACTCCATTCCATTAAAATCAAACCAGCTGCCTCAGCAATACCACCCGCGCCTACTATAACAATTGTGTGATGCTTTTTCATACTTAAATTTAATTATTTTTTTTCAATTAACCTCCTTAATTTTTAAGAATCAGGTTGTTATAAAATAAACCACCCTTTCCCTTCATAAAAACCAACAATAACATATAACATAATTTTAATTCAAAATACTTTAAAAAATCCTTGTTCAATTCATCCTTATTTAGTAAATTAACTACCGTCATTAAGAACCACTTAAATGAGGTAGCAACCTGCAATAACAAGCGAAGGTGCTAAAAACAATGAGCCTGATACAAAGGAAAAAATTGTGTTTTTCATTTTTAAATAGTGTTTTGTAATGATATAACAAGTAAACTTTATATGATGTACAAAAAAGAATCATTAACCAAGGAGGATATCTTATTTCGTGATAATTTCTCACTTATTAAAAAAAAATCAAAACAAATTATCCAGTCATCAGAATGTTACGATTGCAAACCACATTTTATTGGAATGTCAAATCCTTATGCGGCTCCTTATCTAACACTTGGGAATCTTTGTCAGTTATGGGAAAAAGGAAAATTCAAAACTATTTGTGAAGTCTGTAGCAACCCAATGTACTTATTAAGAAGTTCCGGAAATCTGGTAGGAGGTATTTGTTTTAGAACAAGTTTTTGTATGTACTGCGGCGAATATTATTCAGAAGAAAAGGCAAAAATCGGAAAATCACTTTATGTTGGCGAGATGTTGATCGTTTATACAGATTTT
>Ga0316188_10001440_pt1 | contig 11243 bp, 4 predicted proteins | sample Phiworburrow1_MG_FD_204933 | JGI IMG/M metagenome (GOLD analysis project Ga0316188, IMG submission 204933) | Coastal sediment microbial communities from Maine, United States - Phippsburg worm burrow 1 | ecosystem: Environmental > Aquatic > Marine > Coastal > Sediment | place: USA: Maine... | reverse complement strand
GCACCGAGCCATTGATAAAGTATTGACCGAGACTGCCATAGTCGCTGTAGGGTGTGACCGCATTGCCGGCGCCGGTGATCAGCAGGTAGTAAGTTCCCGCATTGACGGTCGCGTTGATGGCGGCGCTGGTATCGGTGTTGGGCTCACTAAAAGCGATGGTCGCGCCACCGAGGTCCTGTAATTCAGCTTCAACGTCGAGGTTGGCTCCGCGCCGGCTGCTCGAACGATAGAAAGCGTCCCATGCCGGTGTGACGGTCAGGTTGACGGTTCCTGCACCGGCAACGAAAGTAAACACATCCACATCGTCATCCGAACCGATCACGCCCTTGTTTTCAGTCAGTGCGTTATGCGGGTCCAGTTCGGGATTGGAGGACACGACTTCACCACCGGCGCCTGTCAACAGGCCGGTCGCTACACCCCGGGTATTACCATGGTCATCCGGTATATAACCCAGCTTGCCGTCAATGATGGCAAGGTCATCCTGGCTCTGGTTGGCATTGGCGTACTCACCCTTGCTCCATTCGGTGACGTTGTTGTAATAACTGTTACCCATGATCGGCGCCCATGAAACCAGGCCGCTGCCATGGCCTGCATAATAGGCGTCACCGGTGGTTGTTCCATCGTGTGACAAGCCCAGGTTGTGACCGAATTCATGTGAAGATGCTTCCGCAACATAGGTCTCAGTACCACCGCCAAGCTTGTCGTAAAAAACCAGTGCCGGTGAATAATAGGTGTGGTAATTGGATCGCCCGAATACATTCACATAGGCAACCCCACCGCAGGATGTGCAATTGATGGCATGTCCACTGGCATCAATACTGTGGGTAACCAGTATGGTTCCGGTGGTCGAGTTGAAAACCAGGGGTCTTTCGGTCGTCACGTCGATATCGTACGGCGCCAGGTCTTCCGCAACCCGGTGCCAGATATCCACGATACGCGTTCTTTCCAGTTCGGTGAATGAGCTTTCGTCCCCTTCCACGTTATAAGCCAGCGCAAAAAGCTGTGCATAGCTGCCATTCCAGGCTGTTCCTGAAATGGTAGCCCCGTCAAAATCGATATAAACGACATTGGCTGCGCCGGGACGGCTGTGTAGCAAGAAGGCGTCATCCAGCGTACCCGTGGGGGCAGCATCGGGTGTCGCAGCGTCAGCACCACCAGACGAATTGGCCTGTTCGGTGTCAGGCAGCAGGCTATCGCCGTAGTAGACACCGCCCTGTGCATCAACCTCGAGCGTATCGAGATCGGCTTCGGGGAAGGAAAAATCCTGTAACCAGCGTAACGCTTTGCTGCTGACCTGGGGCGGAAGTGATTCCAAGCGGTTGCGCAATTTGCCTGCCGGCAGATCCTGAATGGTTTGCGGATGACCCTGCCCAAAAACCCGGGCGCTTTTACCCTGCTCAGACTGGGCAAAGGCCGGTGTGGTGATGAATAGAACGGCCATAGCGGCCATGAGAGTTAAAAATCCCTTTAAAGTACTCACTTTTATGCTCCTTTGACAATCCTTGTCATGGATGGCGGGTAATCCGTAACACATGAAAATGTGCACAAATACCTGCCAACCGCCTAATGCTACATCAAATATGATCCATTCCACCGATTTTTTTGACCATCCTGGATCGTTTAGGGTGTCCAGGGACGTATCCGCAAACAATTTTTGTCACATTTCAGACAGGAGTTGGAATGGGTAAACTATCAGGAAGCGCTGAAAAAAATTACAGTATTCAAGCACGGTGTTAATATGTTTTGAGTCCGGGTGGTGACGAAATAATCCGCCCGCAGGTGCGTTTTTGATCATTGCATTCAAGCAGGGAAAAATGGATATGTCTTCAAAAAGAATTCTGATCACCGGTGGGGCCGGCTTCCTGGGCTCGCACCTGTCCGAAAAACTCCTGGACCAGGGACATGATGTACTGTGTGTGGACAATTTTTACACCAGTACCCGGCGTAACATCATCCACTTGCTCGAACACCCGAATTTCGAACTCATGCGCCATGACGTTACTTTTCCGCTTTACGTCGAAGTTGACCAGATCTACAACATGGCTTGCCCGGCGTCGCCTATCCACTATCAGCGTGATCCGGTGCAAACCACGAAGACCAGCGTGCATGGTGCGATCAATATGCTGGGTCTTGCCAAGCGCACGGGCGCGCGTATCCTGCAGGCTTCAACAAGTGAAGTGTATGGCGATCCCGAAGTCCACCCGCAAACTGAAGACTACTGGGGCAATGTAAACCCGATCGGTATCCGTTCGTGTTATGACGAGGGTAAACGCTGTGCCGAAACCCTGTTTTTCGATTACCGCCGCCAGCACAAGACGAGCATAAAAGTTGCACGGATATTCAATACCTACGGCCCCAAAATGCTGCCCAACGATGGCAGGGTCGTTTCCAACTTCATCATGCAGGCATTGAAGGGTCATGACATCACCATCTATGGCGATGGCAACCAGTCGCGTTCGTTCTGTTATGTGGATGACCTGGTTGAAGGCCTGGTCCGGCTGATGAACTCAAGAGAAGATCTGACCGGCCCGGTCAACCTGGGTAACCCCGGCGAATTTACCATCCGTGAGCTGGCTGAAAAGATCATCAAGTTGACCGGTTCCAAATCCAAAATCATATTTGCACCATTGCCCCAGGATGACCCGACCCAAAGACAACCTGATATCACGCTGGCAAAATCAGAGTTGGGGTGGGAGCCGGGTGTGACGCTGGATGAGGGTTTAAAGCCAACAATAGCTTACTTCCGGGCACTGACAGGCTGAATAAGCAGGCCTGTAAACAAAATCGCATTCTTAAAAATGGGCGCCGGGCAACACCCTGGCGTCCTGCATTTTCACGACCCTGTTCGCCAGTGCAACGGTCGCCGGACGGTGGGTTATCAGGATGACGGTGCGTTCCTCCAGCAGATCACTGCACCCGTCAATAAACTCTTCTTCACCCTGAGGGTCGAACATGGCCGTCGCCTCATCGAGGATCAGGATGGGCGGGTCGGATAACAGGGTCCTGGCCAGTGACAGCCGTTGACGTTGTCCACCTGAAAGACGAACACCCTGGTCACCAATGGTGGTGTCATAGCCGTCTGGCAGTTCTACGATGAATTCATGTGCACCGGATACCCGTGCGGCCCGTTCGATGTCCTCCTTGCTTGCCTTGTAACGGCCATAGGCAATATTTTCTGCCACAGTGCCATTTAACAGGAGTGTATGTTGCGCGACCAGGCCGACGCTGTGGCGTATGCTTTCCATGCTGTATTTGCTGATGTCCCTGCCATCGATCGTAATACGTCCTGAAGTGGGTTGTATAAAACGCATCAACAGGTAAGCCAGTGTGCTTTTGCCTGAACCATTGACCCCGGTCAGTGCGATGGTCTCGCCGGCCTTGATTTCAAGATCCATGTCTCTTAGCAGAGGCCGGCGGCCCGGGTATGCGAAGCTTACGCGTTCGAACCTGATATGGCCTTTGACCTGTTCCAGAGGTGGCAGGGCGGCCTCGGGGGGTTCGGGTTGTTCTTCAAAGAAATCCACCACGCGCCCTGCCGCACCGAGGGTGCGCTGAAACTCACCATAGACATTGGCCAGGCCGGACACCGGGCGGGTCATCAGCATGGCATACAGTAAAAGACTGACCATGCTGCCGGGGGTGATCTCATGTATTACCACATGCCTGATCCCCAGCCAGAGCAATAACAACAGACCGGCGCCCGCCAGGAAACTTATCATGGGTGCAAGTATCGATTGCACGAGAATCTGCCGCTTGGAAAGGATCAGCAGCTCCTTGTTGCGTGAATCAAAACGTTGTGCTTCGACTTTTTCACGGCCAAAGGACTTGATCACCGGCAAAAGACCGATATTTTCCTCGACAAAGGAAATCATCCGGGACCAGGCATGCACCCAATCCGTGGCAATCGGACGTATTTTCAGACCAATTAGCTTCATCGCCATGTAATAGACCGGTAACAGCAGTACGGCGACCAGCGCGATCTGAAGATCCAGGCGGGTCATCATGTAAAATGCACCGAAAAAGGTCAGTAGCAACGGTAGAAGTGATACCAGTGTCATGCTGACAAAGTTGCTGATGATCATCGCATCGTTGCTCAGCAAGGACAGCGATTCTCCAGACCGGTGTGTCTGTGAGTACTCGATGGGTAACACCTGCATATGTTCATAGATGCGCTTGCGCAGCTTCGCAGCCATTTTCTCACCGGTGTTACCCACAAGGTAACCGCTGCAGAAGTTCAGCAGGCTTTTAACGGCTATGAGACCCAGCCATAACAACAGGATCTGTTGTATCGCAATAAAATCATTTCCGCCGCCGCCTTCAAGCGCGGCCGAAGCCAGCTTGCCCGCGATCCATGGTTGGGCCAGGGCTGCCAGGCTATCGGCAATCAACAATACCAAGACAAGTAACAACGTGGCCTGGTGAGGTTTGATATATTGCAATAAACGGGTGAGCTTCATGATATGAACACTATAATGCCAATCCCGCGCTAACGGTGAGGGGCTGTCAATTTTCTCAGCTGACACATGACAGGCGAATGCTTAGGATAGTCCGTTGAATTCAAAAAAGTAAACGGCCTTGGGGGAAGTGACGGAAGTTTTCTGAACAAACCTGTAATATTAAAAGGTAGCTGATGGCCTTGAGTAACAGAGGGCCTTTAGATACTCATCTTTCACGGTCGAAGACTGAAAGGAAAAAAATGTCGACACCGTTTCGAGTCCTGATCATTGGCGATGACAGCACAGATACATCGCTTATCAAAAGGCAACTGTGCAGACACTGGCCTGCGCTGGTTTTGGAGCGACTGCAGGGCGTGGAAAATCTGCAAACAGCACTGAATAAGCAAGGCTGTGATTGTGTCCTTTTTGATATGGCGAAGCCCGGGCTCGGTGCCCTGAGGGCATTGCGTGTTTTAAAGAAAGCCAGGCCTGAAGCATTGTTTTTCATCATTTCAGATATCGCCAATTTTGAACATGCCATCAGCCTGTTGAAGAACGGAGCCGATGATTTTATATGCAGGGATAATCTCTCAAGACTCGTCCCGGCCCTTGAAATGGCCCGGCAACCTCACCAGGGTGTGGCCCAGCGAACTGGAGTTGTGCATGGGCTTCAGGAAAGAAAGCACCGGCTTGGACAGGCGCAGTGGCACGCATTAATCGATACATTGCCTGACCTGGTCTGGTTGAAGGACCGGCAAGGGGTTTACCTGACATGCAACCAAAGATTTGAACAGTATCTTGGCGCTGACGAAGAAGAGATTATCGGAAAAACCAATTACGACTTTATGGGTGTGCAGCAGGCGGATGCCTATCGCGAGCAGGACGAGGAGGCGATGTCCAGCGGCAAACGCTGTATCAGCGAAGAACAAATTCGTTTTGCTAACGATGGGCACATAGAGCAGCTTGAAACCATAAAGGTGCCGATGTACCAACCCGATGGTGAGCTTATGGGTGTGCTGGGTGTTGGCCGCGATATCACCCAACGCAAACTGAATGATGAGTTGATGCTTCTGCAGACCCGTCGCGTTGAGGCAATGCAGAAGCTGTCATTGATCGCCGAGAAAAAAGACGAGAATGCTTTTATCAAAGCCAGCCTGGACCTCGTAGAGGATCTCACTTACAGCAATATCTCTTTCTTACATTTTTATGTCAGTGAGGAGCGAAGTACCGAATTAACCATCTGGTCAGACCGCACGCTGGAGGAGTACTTTGAAACGACGGGTAGTAAACACTATCCGGTCGATGAAACGGGCATATGTACGGATGTGCAGCGCCAACTCACCACTGTCATGTTCAATGATTATGCCGAGGACGCGCTTCAGCATGGTCTGCCAGAGGGAAACGCTGAACTGAAACGTCTGATCTGCGTGCCGGTAATCGACGATGGCCAGGTTATATTGGCGGTCGGGATCGGCAACCGGGACAGTGAGTACACCGTTCTTGAAAAAGAAACCGTGCAACTCATTGCCAATGAAATGTGGCGTATTATCCAACGTCGCCGCCTTGAGAGCAGATCGGCCCGCTTTAGCCGGGTGCTCGAAAACAGCCTGAATGAAATTCTAATCTTTGACGGTCAAACCATGCATTTCATCGATGTGAACAAGGAGGCCCAATCCAATTTAGGTTATTCAATGGAAGAATTGCGATGTATGACACCGGTGGATATCCAGCCGCAATTCTCAACCGGGTCGTTTGCCAGGCTGATTGAACCACTGCATAGAGGGGAGCAACCGGATCTGATGATCACGACGGTCCATCGCCGTAAAGATCAGACCATGTACCCCGTTGAAATTCACCTCCAGTACATGGTCGAGCATCCGCCGGTTTACGTGGCTGTCGTGCGGGATATCGATGAACGCTTACGCATGGAGAGTGAACTGAGCAAACTTGCCCAGGCGGTTGAACAAAGTCCGGAAAGCATCGTTATCACTAATCTCAAGGCGGAGATTGAATATGTCAACGAGGCTTTTTTAAACGCGACGGCTTACACGCGCGAACAGGTCATTGGAAAAAACCCGCGTTTTCTTCAGTCAGGCAAGACACCACCGGAGACTTTCCGGGCCATGTGGACTGCGTTGACCAGCGGTTATGCCTGGCAGGGGGAGTTTTTCAACCTGAACAAACATGGCAAAGAGTTCATTGAACAGGCCATCATCACACCGATTCGCAGCCCGAGCGGAAAAGTCACACACTACGTGGCAGTCAAGGACGATATCACCGAGAAGAAACAACTGACAGAGGAACTTGATGCCCACCGCCATCGTCTCGAGGAGTTGGTGGGAGAGCGTACCTCGCAATTAGCTGAGGCCAGGGAAAAAGCCGAATCCGCCAATAAGGCTAAAAGTGTTTTTCTGGCCAATATGAGTCATGAAATCCGCACACCGATGAATGCGATTATCGGACTCGCGCACCTTTTGCAGCGGGAGAGTCCAAGAAAGGACCAGGCCATTCGGCTGGCAAAAATCGAAGCCTCTGCGGGGCATTTGCTGTCGATTATCAATGACATCCTTGACCTCTCAAAGATCGAAGCAGGAAAGCTGACGCTGGAACAATCGAGTTTCAGCCTTGGCGAGATTTTCAGTCATATCAAGTCATTGTTCCGCGATGAGCTTTTAGCCAAGGGCTTGACGATTGAACTGGATACGGGTGATACACCGTCCTGGCTGAGGGGTGATGCAACCCGCTTGCGCCAGGCCTTATTTAACTATGTTGGGAACGCAATCAAGTTCACCGAGCAGGGGACACTCTACCTGTGCGCCCGAAAACTGGAAGAGACTGACGACCGGGTACTGGTGCGGTTCGAGGTACGGGATACGGGTATCGGTGTTTCAGCCACGATACTCCCTGGGCTGTTTGAAGCGTTTGAACAGGGAGATGCATCCACCACACGTGTTCACGGCGGGACCGGGCTGGGCCTGGCCATAACCCGCCGGCTGGTTCTGATGATGGGTGGTGAGGTGGGGGCTGAAAGCGAGTTGGGCCGCGGCAGCACGTTCTGGTTTACTGCCTGGCTTGGTCGTGGTCATGATCAGTTACCAGTCCAGCCTTCCGGCGCCGTGATTGATGCCGAGCGGCTTTTAAGGAAAAAGTTTACGGGTACAAGGATACTGCTTGCTGAAGATAATGCCATCAACCTGGAAGTTGCAGTGGCCTTGTTATCCAGTGTGGGCCTGGTCGTGGACACAGCCCAGAATGGTCGCGTGGCCGTGGCAATGGCGCGCGAGAATGAATATGACCTGATTTTGATGGACATCCAGATGCCCGAAGTGGACGGCCTGGAAGCATCACGCCTGATACGTTCCGCTGGCGGCGCAAGAGCAGTCAACGTGAATACGCCAATACTGGCGATGACGGCCAACGTGTTTAAAGAGGATCGTGCGGCATGTTTGCAGGCGGGTATGGAAGGATTTATCGCCAAACCGGTTGAACCTGGCAATTTGTTTTCCACCATCGCTCAATGGTTGCAGAACCGGGAAGGGGTCGCTCCACCAGTGATCGAGTCAAATGAATTTAAGGATGCGGGTGATTTCGACATCCCGGCTGAATCCGGTCGGCCTGAGTGTAAGACCCGTTCCGAAATGGCCGTTGATCCCGAAGCGCTGAATCGAATTTTTGCAGATGATCGCGCGACGCAACGGGAGGTGTTGCAAAAATTCGCGTCCCAACTGGACGAAATCTTTACTGGATTCAATACCGCATTCGGGCAAGGTGATCTTGACGGTGTCAGGTTCCATAGCCATAAACTCAAGTCATCTGCACGAACAGTGGGTGCGGATTCACTGGCCGATTTGTGTTTTGCCCTGGAAACTGCTGCGCGGAATACACAATGGGCCGAGATCGATGCCCTCACCGGTGATTTGAAACCAGCCATCGATCGCGTCAGGGACTACGTTAAAGGGTTCCAATAGCGCGCCAGCTGCCTGGAAAGGTGTATTTGTTCAGGCTGCCCGTGGCCGGATGATCCAAAAAAAGAATTTTCGGGATTCTTCCAAAACCAGCACAGAGCTGGCCACCAGTGTCGCCAGCATCCAATCGCCAATCGCCAGCTTTTCAACATTGAATATCGAGTGCGCCGGTGTCCATTGCACCGCCAGAACCTGCAATACGACAACACTTGTAAGGGCCAGCCACAACACGCGGTTACGGAAGAAGTTGGCACGGAAGGTTGTACGCTTATCAACCCGTGCGTTGAAGGCGTTGAATACCTGGAATAGCACAAAAGTGGTGAATGCCAGGCTTTGTGCGTGTATTGCAGAACCGTTCTGCATACCCCACCACAGCATGCCGAGTGTCCCGACCATCATGGTCGCACCATAGGCGGTCAATTTGCCGAGACGTCGAAAATTCAGAATACGATCAGCGGGCTTGCGCGGTGGGCTGGACATGATGTCCGGATTTGCCGGGTCCAGGCCCAGCGCCATGGCCGGCGGTCCGTCCATAATGATATTGACCCATAACAGCTGGATGGGGGTAAACGGCAAGGGCAGCCCGATGAACGGCGCTACCAGCACGGTCAGAATCGCACCGATATTTGTCGATAGCTGGAAGCGTACAAATTTGACGATGTTATCGTATATCGTTCGGCCTTCCTTAACCGCTTTGACTATGGTGGCAAAATTGTCATCGGTCAGCACCATCGTTGCCGCTTCCCGGGCCACGGCCGTACCGTTGAGCCCCATGGCTACACCGATATCAGCGGTCTTGAGCGCCGGTGCATCATTAACGCCATCTCCGGTCATCGCCGTGACATGGCCCTGTGCCTTGAGCGCAAGCACGATACGTACCTTCTGCTCCGGGGTGGCGCGGGTGAAAACACCCATCTCATCAATGCCCTCGGCCAACTGGGCATCGCTCATCGCATCGAGTTCAGCATTGGTTACAACCGTACCGATAATACCCAGTTCGCGCGCTATGGCCGTGGCCGTGGTCTTTTGATCCCCGGTGATCATCTTTATCGAAATTCCCGCCTCGTGACACAGTGCGATCGCGTCACGCGCCTCTGGCCTGGGTGGGTCCATCAGTCCCACCAACCCGGTAAATACAAGATCTTTCACAAACACGAACAGGTTACCGTTTGGCGTAAAATCTCGAACCGGCAATTCCGACCAGGCGACCGCCAGAACCCGCAGACCGGTGTTCGCCATTTTTTCATTGGCCTGTTCAATACGCTCGCGTTGTACGGCATCCAGGGGCTGATCACCTTCTTTGCCATAGACCATATCGCAGTTATTCAACAGGACGTCCGGGGCACCCTTGACCATGATCCGCACACGTTCACCGACAAGGTGAAACGTCGCCTGGTATTTGTGTTCGGCATCAAAGGGTATTTCGGCAATACGCGGATAACGCCGTCGCAGTGTGACAGGGTCGAGTCCCGCCTTGATCGCAACCGCCAGCAGGGCCCCTTCCATCGGATCACCGATGACTCCACCGGCGCGTAATTCGGAGTCGTTACAAAGTGCGGCCGGTATCAAAAGGGCTTCCAGATCCGGCACGTCCGGACCCCCGCCGCTTATCTCGCCAACGGTATCATAACCCTCACCGCTGACCTGGAGATGCCGGCCATCGCTATAAAGCTGGCGCGCCGTCATCTGGTTGACGGTCAACGTGCCGGTTTTGTCGGTGCATATCACCGATGTACAACCGAGGGTTTCAACTGCGGCCAGGCGTTTTACAATGGCCTGGTTACGCGCCATGCGCTGCAGTCCGACTGCCAGTGTCACCGTTACCACGGCCGGCAGGCCTTCCGGTATTGCCGCCACGGCCAGCGCTATCGCTGTCAGCACCATATTGACCCAGGGTTCGCCTCGCAGCAGGCCAGCGAGCAGCATGAATGCGACTACGATACCGGCGATCAACGCAAGCCGGTTGCCCAGGTGATCCAGTTGTCTTTGCAGCGGTGTCGGCGACTCCCCGGCTTCCCCCAGCATGCCTGCCAGCATGCCCAGCTCGGTTCGCATACCGGTGGCGGTCACGACCATTTCAGAGCGGCCGCGGGTGACGATGGTATTCATGTAAAAGAGGTTGGCGCGCTCTGCCAACGGAATATATTGACTGGGCAGCGAGTCCACTTTTTTACCAACGGTTCGGGATTCCCCGGTCAAGGCAGATTCATCGACTTCAAAGCTGTGTGCAGCAATCACGCGGCCATCGGCCGGCACCCGGTCTCCGGAGCCGAGCAAGACGATGTCCCCGGGTACGAGCTGGTCGGCGGAAAGCGTCATGGTTTTACCATCACGGCGTACTTCCGCTGTCGGAGCGAGCATTTTTTTCAAGGCCGCGAGTGATTGTTCGGCGCGGTGTTCCTGGGAAAATCCCAGGAAGGCGTTTATCAGGACCACCGTCAGGATCACCACGGCGTCGGTCAGGTCACCGATAAAGGCGGCGAGTAACGCGGCGCCGATCAATACCAGGATTAGAACACCTTTGAACTGGTCAGCCAGCAATAGCCAACGGCTTCTCGGCGGGGCTTCTTCCAAATGATTGGGGCCATAATGCAAAAGCCGGGCAGCAGCTTCTTCAGCACCAAGCCCGGTGACCGGGTCAACACCAAGCCGTTGTGTCGCCTCGGTGGCACTGACCTGGTGCCAGGCGGCGGTTGTGGTGTCGGTTTCAATCATCAGGATTTATTGTAAGGCATCTGGCCGTATTCGGATACTCGTATCCCATGGCGTTAATTTCAGACGCTGTCCTTTGTCAATTCACCATTCACCAAACGATAGATTGCCAACGGGTTTGAGTTTTTCA
>Ga0316188_10001439_pt1 | contig 11243 bp, 8 predicted proteins | sample Phiworburrow1_MG_FD_204933 | JGI IMG/M metagenome (GOLD analysis project Ga0316188, IMG submission 204933) | Coastal sediment microbial communities from Maine, United States - Phippsburg worm burrow 1 | ecosystem: Environmental > Aquatic > Marine > Coastal > Sediment | place: USA: Maine... | reverse complement strand
GCGTTCCTGGTGGCAGGCGTTGCCATCTCCGCTGCGGTCTCGCGGAGTTTCGCTCCCATCGTGACCGACGCGATCGAGCCCGTGGCGACGCCGCCAGCCGTCGCGGCCGCGCCTGTCGCTGCTCCCGAGCCCGTCTCCCCGTTCGAATCCGCCGAGGTCATCATCCGCCGCAACGACACCCTGGATGCGATCTTCCGGCAGATGGAACTGTCGCTGGCCGATCTCGCCGAGCTGCGCAATCTGCCGCAGGTGCGCAAGAGCCTCGACATGCTGCGTCCCGGCGACATCATCATGCTGACGCACCTGCACGGCGAGCTGAAGTCGCTGACGCGCAGGCTGTCGGACACGGCGACGCTGTCGGTCACTCGCGCAGGCGACGGCTTCAACGCGAACATCATCGAAAACCCGCTGGAGATCCAGGAGACGTCGCTTTCCGGAACCATCGACTCGTCGCTGTTCGGGGCGGTGAATTCCGCCGGCGGCAGCGACGGCCTCGCCGTGACGCTGGCCGACGTCTTCAAGTACGACATCGATTTCGTCAACGAGGTCCAGCCGGGCGACCGCTTTGCAGTGGCGTATCAGCAGCAGTGGCAGGACGGCGAGTTCGTCCGTGACGGCGAGATCCTCGCAGCGGAGTTCGTCAACAAGGGCAAGACGTTCCGCGCGGTGCGCTACATCATGCCGGACGGATCCGTCGAGTACTTCACCCCGGACGGCCACAGCGTGCGCAAGGCGTTCCTGCGCTTCCCGGTGGCTTTCGGCCGCGTCAGTTCGGGCTTCAGCCTCGGCCGGCGGCACCCGATCCTGAACACGGTCCGCGCCCACAAGGGCATCGATTTCGCGGCGCCGGTCGGCACGCCGATCAAGGCGGCCGGCAGCGGTCGCGTGGTCTTCCGCGGCGTCAAGGGCGGCTACGGCAATGTCGTCATCCTGGCGCACGCGGGCAGCGTGACGACCCTCTACGGACACATGTCGCGTTTCCTGCGCGGCCTGCGGGTGGGCGACAAGGTCAAGCAAGGCGAAGTCATCGGCTACGTCGGCATGACCGGCCTGGCGACCGGACCCCACCTGCACTACGAATACCGGGTCAATGGCGTGCACCGTAATCCCGCAACGATCCCGTTGCCGAAGGCGGAAGCCATCCCGGCCAGGCTGCTGCCCGACTTCGAGGCCAAGACCGCGCCCCTGCTGGCCCGACTCGACGCGATCAGCGCCGACAACCAGACCCGCGTCGCCCTCGCCGCGCGCTGAGGCATCACGACGCATTCTGCGGTCGGCCGCCGCGGGGAACGTGGCGCCGATTCAGCTTGTCCAACCGACGAGTACTTGCCGCGAGGGGCGCGGGGGCGAAGCCGGCATCAGGAAGCCGTCACATGGCTGAAACAGAACTGCGCTGGGATAGCCGACCGATGGAGCGGCCCGACCTCAATTCGCCGGACTACTACCAGAACCGCGAAACCTCGCTGCTGGAGTTCAACCGTCGCGTGCTCAAGCAGGCCAAGGACGAACGCCTGCCCCTGCTCGAGCGGGTTCGCTTCCTGGCCATCTCGTCGTCCAACCTCGACGAGTTCTTCGAGATCCGCGTCGCCGGCCTGAAGCAGCGCGTCGAACTCGGTGCCTCCCGGCCCGGACCTGATGGCATGACCCCACAGCAGCAGCTGGAACGGATCTCGGAACGCGCCAGGCAGCTGGTGTCCGAGCAGTACCGGGTGCTCAACGAGATGATCAGGCCCGCACTCGAAGCCGAGGGGCTGGGAATCGTCGGGGGCCGGGACGTGCCCAAGGGCGTGCAGCGATGGATGGCCGAATACTTCGAGCGCGAGGTCGAGCCGGTACTGACACCCCTGGCACTGGACCCGGCCAGGCCCTTCCCGAGGATCCAGAACAAGAGCCTCAATTTCATCGTGCGTCTGGCAGGCACCGATGCATTCGGTCGCAAGACGAGCCTCGCGATCGTTCAGGTGCCGCGTTCCCTGCCGCGCCTGATCCAGCTGGGAGGGGCGCGCAGCATTGGCGATCCGACCATGGCACTGCTGTCACGCGTCATCCAGACCAACATTGACCGGCTGTTCGAAGGTGTTGATGTCCTGGGTTGCTGGCAGTTTCGCGTCACCCGCAACAGCGAACTGTACGTGGACGACGAGGAAGTGGACGACCTGCTGCGTGCCGTGGAGGGGGAACTTGCCGAACGCCGTTACGGGGCCGCCGTCCGGCTGGAAACGGCCGCCGACTGTCCTGACGACCTGACGTTGTTCCTGCGCAGCCACTTCTCGCTGGAGGCCGCCGACGTGTACCAGGTCGATGGCCCGGTCAACCTGCACCGGCTGATGGGCCTGCATGATCTCGTCGAGCGGCCCGACCTGAAATTTCCGGTCTTTACGCCCGGCCTGAGCGCCGAGCTCGGGCCACAGTCGGACCCGTTCGAGGTGATCCGCGAGCGCAACGTGCTGCTGCATCACCCTTTCCAGTCATTCCAGCCCGTCACGGATTTCGTCCGGCGTGCCGCCACCGATCCGGCGGTGCTCGCGATCAAGATGACGCTGTACCGCACCGGCGCGGATTCGTCGATCGTCAACGGCCTGGTTGAAGCGGCGCGGCACGGCAAGGATGTCACCGTCATCATCGAGCTGATGGCCCGCTTCGACGAGGCCGCCAACATCGAGCTGGCGACCCGCCTGCAGGAGGCGGGCGTGCACGTCATGTACGGCGTCGTCGGCTACAAGACCCACGCCAAACTGGTCATGGTCGTACGTCGGGAGGATGGCCAGCTCAAGCGTTACTGCCACGTCGGCACCGGCAACTACCACGCCCGAACTGCGCGCTCGTACACCGACTACGGCCTGTTCACCAGCGACCCGGCGATAGGCGAGGATCTGCATGACCTGTTCCTGCAGATGACCGGACTGACCAAGGCCCCGACGCTGCGGAAACTGCTCCAGTCGCCGTTTACCCTGCACGCCATGTTGCTCACCAAGATAAAGCGGGAAATCGACCACGCGCGCGGCGGCCGGCCGGCCCGGGTGGTCGCCAAGATGAACTCGCTGATCGACCCGGAGGTGGTGCGCGCCCTGTATCGGGCATCGCAGGCCGGCGTCGCCTGCCAGCTGATCGTGCGCGGCATCTGTGCCTTGAAGCCCGGTATCCCCGGCGTCTCGGACAACATTGCCGTGCGTTCAGTGGTGGGCCGCTTCCTGGAACACTCCCGGGTGTTCTACTTCGCCAACGGCGGAGAGGAGGAACTGTACTGCGCCAGCGCCGACTGGATGGAACGCAACTTCTTCCGGCGCATCGAGGTGGCCTTCCCCATCGAGCATGACGAGCACCGCAAGCGCATCCTCGCGGACCTGGAGACCTACCTCGCCGACAACGTCAATGCCTGGGAACTGCAGGCTGACGGCAGCTACAGGCAAGTCGAGACAGGTGCCGGGAAGCGCATCTGCGCACAGGAATTGCTGCTGGAGCAGTACGCGGATTGAGCAGGAGGTGCCTGGCACCTGTGCGCTTCTCAGGAAGACTTCAGCGAGTACCTGGCGGTTGACAGGTATTGGGCCTCCTGCCCGAGATCGGCCGCCGTCAGCGGATTGGCCCGCAGCCAGCCACGAGGAAACCCCAGCGCCAGGGTCCGCGCCCGGACCGCCAGCTTCGGCGATGGCCGCGCAGCGTCGCTGCGCGAGCGGTTGAGCAGCACGGCCAGGCGCAGGATCAGGATCAGGCGTTCGGCCCGCTCGTCCCACGGCGGCACCAGCTCGACCACACGCTCGAGACGCAGCTTGCGCCGGTGCGAGCCGACCAGGCATGCCATCAGCCGCTGCTCTTCCCGGGTGAATCCCGGCATGTCCGCGAACTCGAGCAGGTAGGCGCCGTGCTTGTGGAAGCCCGAGTGTGAAATATCGAGGCCGATTTCGTGCAGCCGCGCCGCCCACCGCAGGAACTGCTCGATCTCCGGATCGGCAAGACCCCAGTGAGCGGCGGCCTGGCCCAGCAGATCGACGGCGGTCGCCTCGACGCGATCGGCCTGGGCGGTATCCACGTGAAAGCGCGTTTCCATCGAGCGTGCGGTCCGGATCCGGACGTCTTCCTCGGAGAAGCGCCCCAGCATGTCGTAGAGCAGTCCGTCGCGCAGGGCCCCTTCCGCGACCCGCATTTCCGCGAGCCCCAGCGAATCGAAGACCTGCGTAATGATCGCCAGCCCCCCCGGAAACACCAGCGCACGCTCCGGCGAGATGGAGGCAAGTCCCGCGGCCGTGACGTTCCCCGCGGCAACCAGGCGCTCGGTCAGCGCCTGGAGCGCGCTGCGCGTGATGACCGTGGCTGCGGGCTCCATTTCGCGAACGGCGTCATACACTGCGCGAACCGTGCCCGAACTGCCCACCGCATGGTCCCAGCCCAGCGTCCGGTAGGTATTCTCGATCGCCTCCAGTTCGACTCGGACCTTTACGCCGGCAAGCCGGAAGCGTTTGTCGCTCACCCGCCCGCCCGGAAAGTTTTCCTCGCTGATCGAGACGCAGCCGATGTACAGGCTCTCCAGCTGCTTTGGCGTACTGCCCTCGCCGATGATCAGCTCGGTGCTGCCGCCGCCGATGTCGACGACAAGACGCCGACCCGGCTCGCTCGGCATGGTGCAGGTAACCCCTGCATAGATGAGGCGCGCCTCCTCGATGCCGGAGATGATCTCGATCGGGTGGCCCAGCGCCGCTCGGGCGCGCTCGAGGAAGGCCTGCTTGCGCCGTGCCTTGCGCAGCGCATTCGTGCCGACCACGCGCACACCGTCGGCGTTCACGTCACGCAGGCGCTGCCCGAATCGCTCGAGCGTCGCCAGCGCACGGGCCGTGGCCTCGCGCGACAGGCGGCCGTGCTGGTCGACTCCGGCACCCAGCCGGACCATCTCCCGCATGCGATCGAGGATCAACAGCCGCCCTTCCGCGTAGCGGGCGACGATCATGTGAAAGCTGTTCGAGCCCAGGTCGACCGCGGCCAGGACGTCGGGCAAGCGCCGCTTGCGCGTCATGTCAGGATCCGTTCCAGGACGGCGACGCCCCCGGCCAGGGCGTCGTGATTTCTGTCCGCGCCCGGTCCAGAGCCGTTGCGCGGATCCCTCACCGCAGGGTCAGGCTGAGAAGGACGATCCGCAACCGCAGGTCGTCTTGGCGTTCGGGTTGCGAATGACGAACTGGGCGCCCTCGAGGTCCTCGCGATAGTCGATTTCCGCGCCGAGCAGGTACTGGAAGCTCAGGGGGTCCACCAGCAGGGTCACGCCCTGGTTGGCGATCTGCGCATCGCCATCCTCGACCTTCTCGTCGAACGTGAAGCCGTACTGGAAGCCCGAGCAGCCGCCTCCGGAGACGAACACGCGCAGCATCAGGCCGGGGTTGCCCTCCTCACGGATGAGCTCGCTCACCTTGCGGGCCGCGGCATCGGTAAAGATCAGGTCTTCCACTGGCGTGGCGGTTTCGGTCATGGCTGTCTGTTCGTCCATAGATAAGTAGACCGATTCTACTCGGCGGCAGTTCCCGGGGTCAAAGAAGTGCCGGCATCGCCCGCCAGCGCCTGGGCCCAGGGGAAACTCTGCCTGACCGGCTCCGGGCCACTCCGATTGGAGCGGTATTCCAGCTGCACGGCGGCCGGCTTGAAGCCCTCTGGCAGCTTGAGCGGGACCTCGACGGTCGTGAAGTAGCGGACCTTGAACTCCACCCGGTCCGAGCCATCCACCGACAGGTCGCCCAGCTTGAGTTCCGTGAGCGAGCCGCCGCGCGACCCGCTGATCGCCAGGGTCAGGGAGCCGCTCGCCGTGGCGTCCCGGACCGCCGTCTGCACGAGCGTCACCGCCACCGTGTAACGGGCGTCTCCATCGTCCTTGATCGACAGCTCCTGGACCTTCAGCGACCCGCTGCCGAACTTTTCCTCGACCAGTCCCCTGTAGAACTCCAGGTCCTGCTGCTGGCGCGCCAGTTCCGCCTGGAGCTCGCCGATCATGCTCTGGGTCTCCGACTGGGCCTCCTGGTCCACCTGCCGGGTCACGGCGCCGGCGGCGAGGCGCCGCTGCAGGCTGTCCATTTCCCGGGTCAGCTCGTCCACGCGCGAGGCCAGGGCCTGGCGTTGCGTCAGGGACGAGAGCACCGAGTAACCCGCCACGGAACGACCGTACTCGAAAGCCCCGTAGAGCAGCAGCAGCGCGCCGACCAGCAAGCCGGCCAGTCGACGCCAGTGGCTCGCGGTGAGCCTGGATTTCATGGCCCCGGCCTGCCCGGTTCGCTCATGCGCGCTGGCGCGTCCACAGGCTAGGTCGCCGTCACCGGCCGGGCGCGCGACCGGTTCCTGGGCGACATGCGCTCGTCCCACCAGTCCGGACGCGGCGGCGGGCCCTCGGCGAAGGCGTATTGGGCCAGTTCCTCCAGCGCCCGGGCGTAGACGCGGCGCTTGAAGTAGATGACCTCGCGTACCGGTTCCCAGTAGTCCGCCCAACGCCAGCGGTCGAACTCGGCGGGGTGCTCGGTCGCGTCGAAGCGCAGCCGCGATTCGGACGAGGTCAGCCGCAGCAGGAACCAGCGCTGCTTCTGGCCGATGCAAAGCGGCTTGGAGTTGCGACGACGGAACTGGGGGGGCAGGCGATAACGCAGCCAGCTGCGGGTCCGGCCGAGCTCCTCGACATCGCCGCGCTCGAGTCCGATTTCTTCCTGGAGTTCGCGGTACAGGGCGGCTTCGGCCCGCTCGCCACGAAGGACGCCGCCCTGCGGAAACTGCCAGCCCCGCGCACCGGCGCGTCCGCCCAGGAAAACGCGGTCGTCGCCGCCGATCAGGATGATCCCGACGTTGGCGCGAAATCCCTGCGAGTCGATGTAGTCATCCGTAGCCGGCACGATCGGTCTCCTTGGCTGATTGTTCCATACCCCCGAGCCCGCCGGCCAGACGGGATCTGCTTGCTCTCCCTTGCAGGGGCGGTCTAGCCTTCCCGGCATCCTCCGCCCTCAGGTGCGTGATGTCCCGCTTTTCAGTCTTTTTGCTGCTCACGCTCGCCGCCCTGGGCGCCCTGGCGCTGTCGGTCATGTTCGGCAGCACCAGTCACGGCCTGGCCGACCTGTGGGAGCAGCTCTTCGTGCAGCAGGACCCCGTCGCCCGCGCAATCGTCTTCGACCTGCGCCTGCCCAGGGCCATCACCGCCTTCGCCACGGGCGCCACCCTCGCGCTCGCGGGCGTGCTGATGCAGGTCCTGCTGCGCAATCCGCTGGCCGACCCTTACGTCCTGGGGGTTTCGGGTGGCGCGGCGGTCGCCGCGCTCGGCGCCATGCTGGCGGGCCTGACGGGGCTGTGGATTGACGTGGGCGCCGCCACCGGGGCGCTCGTCGCGATGTGGCTGGTGTTCGCCCTCGCCCACGGTTCCGGGGGCTGGACGCCCGCGCGACTGCTGCTGACCGGCATCGTGGTCGCGGCGGGCTGCAACGCCACGGTCAGCCTGATGCTGGCGCTGGCTGACGAAGGCCCGGTTCGCGGCATGCTGTTCTGGCTGATGGGCGATTTCAGCTATGCCGGCATGCCATGGCTGGCCCTGGCGGCGCTGTTGCTCGCCGCGCCGGCCTGCTTCGCGCTGGCCCGGCCCCTGGACGTGCTGGCTCGCGGCGACCTGCAGGCGAGTATCGTCGGCCTGCCGGTGCGGCCCATCCGGATAGGCATCTACGTGACCGCGTCGCTACTCACCGCCGTGGCCGTCACCACCGCCGGCAGCATCGGCTTCGTCGGGCTGGTCACGCCGCATCTGGTCAGGCTCGCGCTCGGTGCTTCGCACCGCATCGTCGTCCCGGCCTCGATCCTGGCAGGCGGAACGCTGGTCGTGCTTGCGGACCTGGCCGCCCGCACGGCCGTCGCCCCACGGCAATTGCCCGTCGGCGCGCTGACCGCGCTGGTCGGCGTACCCATGTTCCTGATCCTGATGAGGCGGCAGCGGCAGGTCGCCTAGGCGGTGCCCGGCGTCCCCTCCCCCGCGGAAGACCGCAGCCCCTCTTCCAGCACCACTGGGCTAGAATCCGCGCCTGCAGAAGCTTCCGGGCCGCCAACCGGACCCGGCCGATCCAGTTCGAGGGGAGCCATCATGCAAGATACTTCACGGCGCAATCGCGCCCCTTATGCCCGCATGACCGTCGCAGCGGCCGTCACCATGGCGCTGTCAGCCGGCGTACAAGCCCAGGAAGCCATCGCGCCGACGGTCGTGCTGGAGGCCGTGTACGTCACGGCCGAGAGGCGCTCGGAAGACGTGCGGCAGGTGCCCGTCTCGGTCACGACGCTCAGCGACGAGAAACTGGACGTCCTCGCCTCGGGCGGCGACGACATTCGCTTCCTCTCGGCGCGGATACCGAGCCTGCTGATCGAATCTTCCTTCGGCCGCGCCTTCCCGCGCTTCTACATCCGCGGGCTGGGCAATACCGACTTCGACCTGAACGCGTCGCAGCCCGTCTCGCTGATCTACGACGAGGTGGTGCAGGAAAACCCGATCCTCAAGGGCTTCCCGGTCTTCGACCTGGCCATGATCGAGACCTTCCGCGGGCCGCAGGGCACGCTGTTTGGCCGCAATACGCCGGCGGGCGTGATCAAGTTCAATTCAGCCGCGCCGACCCGCGAGTTCGAGGGTTACGCCCGCGGCTCATACGGCAGCTATGGCACCGTCAACCTCGAGGCGGCGATCAGCGGCCCGCTCAGCGACAGCTGGTCCGCCCGGCTCTCGGGCCTGGTGCAACACCGGGACGATTGGGTCGACAATGGCTACACCGGCAAGAAGGACCAGTACGAGGGCTACGACGAGCAGGCGGGCCGGGTGCAGTTTCTTTACGACGCCGGCGGCGATTTCACCGCCCTGTTGAACCTGCACGCACGCAGCCTGGACGGTACTGCCAGGCTGTTTCGCGCCAACATCATCGAGTCGGGCACCAACAAGCTGGTGCAGGGCTTTGATCCCGACGTCGTCTACATCGACGGCGCCAACAAGCAGCACCTGGACACCTGGGGCAGCAGCCTGCGCCTGCGATTCGATCTCGGGCGCGTTGCACTGCACTCGATCACCGGCTACGAGTCGGCCGAGGTTTACAGCCGCGGTGACATCGATGGCGGATACGGCGCAGCGTTCCTCGGCGAGGACAACTATGGCCCCGGATTCATTCCATTTCCGGCCGAGTCCGCTGATGGCCTGCCCAGCCACAGCCAGTTCACCCAGGAATTCCGGCTGGAGTCGCTGGAGTGGGGTCGCTTCGACTGGCAGATCGGTGCGTTCTACTTCGACGAATCGATCACGATCGACAGCTTCAACTACGACACGCTGGCCGGCGGCGCCCAGAACGGCTATGCGGTGCAGAACCAGGACAACAAGGCCTGGGCGGTCTACGGTTCGGTCGATTACGACCTGACCGACACGATTTCCCTGACCGGTGGCCTGCGCTACACGGATGACAAGAAGGATTTCGTGGCAGAGCGGCTCGAGTCGCCGATCGGCGCCGGGGCACTGGACCCGGTCGCGGTGAAGACCCAGGGCGACAACGTCAGCTGGGACGTCAGCGCCAACTGGGCCGTCAACGACGACCTGAACCTGTTTGCCCGCATCGCGAACGGCTTCCGCGCACCGAGCATCCAGGGCCGGCTGCTGTTCGGCGATACCGTGTCGGTGGCCAAGGCAGAAACGGTGGTGTCCTACGAGGCCGGGATCAAGTCCGACTTCATGGACAATCGCGCCCGGCTGAGCTTTACGGTGTTCTCCTTCCAGATGGACAACCAGCAGCTGACCGCGGTCGGCGGCCAGGCCAACTTCAACACGCTGGTCAACGCCGACAAGACCAAGGGCCAGGGCTTCGAGCTGGACCTCGACGCCTACCTGACCGACCGGCTCCTGGTGACGCTTGGCGCCAGCTACAACGACACGAAGATCGACGACCCGGGCCTCGCGATCCAGCCTTGCGGCGGTGGCTGCACCGTGCTCGATCCGCCCGGCACGGTCGACGGTACCGTCAGCATCGACGGCAACCGGCTGCCGCAGGCCCCGAAGTGGATCGGCAACTTCACGGCCCGCTACGGGGTGCCGGTTGGCGACGGCGAACTCTACGTGTACACGGACTGGGCCTATCGCAGCGAGGTGTCGTTCTTCCTCTACGATTCGAAGGAGTTCACCGGCCAGTCGCTGCTGGAGGGTGGCCTGAAGTTCGGCTATGACTGGAACAACGGCCGTTACCAGGCCGCGGTCTTCGGCCGCAACATCACGGACGAAGTGAAGGCCGTCGGCGGCATCGACTTCAACAACCTGACCGGCTTCATCAACGAGCCGCGCACCTGGGGCGTGGAATTCCGCGCCAATTTCTGACGCGAGTCCGGTGCCAGGCGCCATCCGGCGCCTGGCACCTCGTGGAAATGTCAGGGTCGGGCCGCTTCAACGCTTCAGGCGCTTTGCGAACTCGGCCTCCACCACCGGGTGGACGAACTTCGAGACGTCGCCGCCGAGGGTCGCGATCTCGCGGACCAGCGTCGATGAGATGAAGGTGAACTGCTCCTGCGGGGTCAGGAACACGTAGTCGACCTCGCGGTCGAGGTGCCGGCTCATGTTGGCCAGCTGGAATTCGAACTCGAAGTCGGAGACGGCGCGCAGGCCGCGGATCACCACGCCGCAATTCTGTTGCTGGGCGAAATCGACCGTCAGTCCCGAATAGCCCATGACCTCGACGTTGCCGAGGTCCGCCAGCACCCGCTTCGCCAGGTCCACGCGCACCTCGAGTGAAAACATCGGGACCTTGTTGGGATTCGCGGCGATGCCGATGACCACGCGGTCGAAAATGCTGGCGGCGCGGCGCACGAGGTCATGATGACCGTTCGTGATCGGATCGAAAGTCCCAGGGTAAACGGCCTGGCGCTTGGATTTCTGGATCATGTCGAGTGCCCACCCTCGTTATCCGGTTCGGCGTCCGTCGCAGGCGACGGCCCTGCGCCGGCCGGCCCCACGGCCAGATAATAGCCGACATCGCCCGCGTGTCCGCTGCGGTGCATGCGCCAGAGCGCCGGCAACCCGGGTACGCCTTCCGTCCGTTTGCTCTCGATGTAGATCATCGCGCCCGGCGCGAGCCAGCCACCGCGATCGAGGGACTGCAGCAGACCGGGCAGCAATCCCGAGCCAAAGGGTGGATCGAGGAAGACGACGTCGAAGGGCCCACCCGTGCGGCTGAGCCAGCTCGGCGCATCGGCCTGGATGATCGATGACGAGTCGGCCGCTAGCTCTTTGG
>Ga0316188_10001437_pt1 | contig 11260 bp, 9 predicted proteins | sample Phiworburrow1_MG_FD_204933 | JGI IMG/M metagenome (GOLD analysis project Ga0316188, IMG submission 204933) | Coastal sediment microbial communities from Maine, United States - Phippsburg worm burrow 1 | ecosystem: Environmental > Aquatic > Marine > Coastal > Sediment | place: USA: Maine... | reverse complement strand
CGCCACCGATCGCTGGTTCAGCGGCGGTACCCGCATCAGCCCGCCGGAGGTGCCGGGGCTGGTCATCCTGCAGACCGAGCAGTTTGCCACCAATGCCAGTGAGCTGCGGGGGGAGCAGAGCTGGGTGCTGCAGCACTGGACCCTGGACGTCTACCCGCAGCGGGCGGGGGAGTTCACGATCCCGCCCGTCAGCGCCCGGGTGAAGGTCAATGCCGGAGACGCCGGCGATGTAGAGGGCGCGCTGGCGAGCCCACCCGTCACGTTCACCGTTACCCTGCCGGCGGCGCTGGCCGGGGTGGAGCAGTGGGTGGCGGCGCCGGAATTCAGCGTCAGCCAGCGTTTTGACCGGTCACTCGAGGGCCTGCAGGTGGGGGATGCGTTCGAGCGGGAGATTGTGTTCGAGGCCAGTGACGTCATGGCCATGATGTTGCCGGCACTCACTCCCCGGGACATTCCCGGGCTCGCGGCCTACCCGGCGCCGCCGGTGCTCGACAACAGCAATAACCGCGGCCAGACGCGGGCGAGCCGCAGGCAGCGGATCAGCTACGTGGTGGAGGCCGAGGGCAATTACCGCCTGCCGGCCGCGGACTTTTTCTGGTGGGACACCGGCCGCGGCGAACTGCAGGTGCTGTCGCTGCCTGCCACCGACATTACTGTGGGATCCGGTGTGGGAGCCGCGACCACCGCCACCGGCTCCCGGGCAGTGACGCCGCGGCAAATGCTGCTCGCCACGGCGGGCCTGGTGCTGCTGGCTATCCTGTTCCGGCTGGCCCGGCGCCTCCTGCCGGAGGTGCCGCTGGCCCGCTGGGCGTCGGCCCTGGCCTGGCCCTGGCGGAAGATTCAGCAGCTGCGCAGACCTGCGCTGCCGGAGCGGCTCAACCCCGGTGGTAGCGCTGGGGAATAAACGGCATCGGCGTCACCGCCACCGGCACGTGCGTGCCGCGCACATCGACCGCGAGGGCAGTGCCGGGTTCACCCAGCGCCCGCTCGACATAGGCCATCGCGATGGGGCCGCCCACGGTGGCACCAAAGCAGGCGGAGCAGATGGTGCCCACCTGCCGCCCCTGTCCATCCAGTACCGCCTGGCCCTCCCGCACCGGGCGCTTGCCCTCGACCGCGAGGCCCACCCGGCGCAGCGGAGTCCCCGCGGCCATGCGCTGGAAAATCACGTCCGCCCCGGGAAAGCCCGCCGGGCGCATGCCGTCGGCGCGGCGCGCCCTGGATATCGACCAGGTCAGGCCGGCCTGGACCGGGTCGATATCCGGCGCCAGCTCGTGGCCGTAAAGGCAGAGCCCGGCCTCCAGCCGCAGGGAATCCCGCGCACCCAGGCCGATAGGCCGGACCGGGGTGATCGCGAGCAGGCGTCGCGCCAGTGCTTCCGCCCGGGCTGCGGGGACAGAGATTTCAAACCCGTCCTCGCCGGTGTAGCCCGAGCAGGTCACGTAGACATCGACCCCGTCGATGGTTGCGGCGCAGCCCTGCATGAATACCAGCCCGGCGGCCGCCGGGCAGAGGCCGCGCATCACCTCCCGCGCCGCGGGGCCCTGCAGGGCCAGCAGGGCCTGCTGGTGTAACACCGTCAGCCGCTGGCCGCTCAGGTGGGCCTCGAGGTGGGCGAAGTCCTGCTGCTTGCAGCCGGCGTTCACCACCAGGAAGAATTTATCCCCGGCCCAGCGGGTGATGATGAGGTCGTCCAGCACGCCGCCCCGCTCATTGGTAAAAAGGGCGTAGGTCTGGCGGTTCAACCCGAGCCCGGCGATATCCACCGGCACCAGGGATTCCAGCATTTCCGCGGACCCGGGACCTTCCACGATCACCTGCCCCATGTGTGACACATCGAACAGTCCCGCTGCGGCGCGGGTGTGCAGGTGTTCCCTGAGGATGCCGGTGGGGTACTGCACGGGCATGTCGTAGCCGGCGAACGGCACCATCCTGGCCCCGAGCTCCCGGTGCAGGGCATCCAGCGGTGTGGTCAACAGGGTCATGGTTCAGTCCTCCGCCGGGGCCGGCACAATCAATATGGGCGCCACTCTAACCACCGGGCACAGTGCACGCAAGGCGACCGGGCTTGGTGGAAGCGCCCGACGCGGGGATAATCCGGGTTTTCACACCACGCGGGACATGCCGGCGGTGACAGACAGCGGTAACAGGGTAAAGACCATCAGCCTGATCGGCATGCCCGGTGCCGGCAAAAGCACCGTGGGCGTGGTGCTTGCCAAACTGGGTGGCCTGCGCTTCGTCGACACCGACCTGGATATCCAGGTGCGCGCCGGCGCCACGCTGCAGCAGATCCTCGAGCGCGACGGCTACCTGCGCCTGCGCGCCCTCGAGCAGGACGTGCTGCTGTCCATCGACCTCGCAGGGGCGGTGATCGCCACCGGCGGCAGCGCCGTCTACAGCGAGCCCGCCATGCAGCGGCTGAAGGCCGCCGGCCCCGTGGTATACCTCGAGGTCGACCTGGCCACCCTGCAGCGCCGGGTCGCGGTGGCGCCGATGCGGGGCATCGCCTGTGAGGCCAACAAGTCCTATGCGGATATACATGCCGAGCGGACCCCGCTCTACCGGCACCATGCCGATATCACGGTGGATGCCGGCAGCGGCACCGCGGAAACCGTGGCGGGCGCGATACTGCGGGAACTGGGCCTGGCCCACTGAGCCGCGCGGACACGTCCGGACAGGTCCCGACCCATTGCCCGTCGGGGGCGCGACCCCGCCAAACCGGGACCCGCGGGCCTGGCCGGCATTGGCACGGGTATTGCTGTACTGGTACCAGGCGGCCTGCCGGGCAGGTGCGACAGGGGCCACGGAAGGCCATTACATGGAAGTAGCGCAGGGCACAGGAGTGCCAGGGATGGCAGGCAGGCCGCCAATCACCTGCCAGGAAGGCCGAACTCCACCGGATTGGGGGGGTATTTTGTAAAATATTTCTTAAAAAAAACATTTACAGGCCCCAAACCCTGAGTGATATTGCCGCGAAATGGCAGTACCAAATCATCCGGAGGTGATTTATGACGGAACGCAATCAGGACTCGGCCGCAGCAGAGCCACTCGACGATTTTTTTGAGCCCGTGCTCGGGGATATTTCCGAGGATGAGATGCAGGAACTGATTCCGATTTCCACAGAAAAACAGCGCCTGGCTGCCAAGCGCCGCCGCGCCGAGCAACGCCTGGAAGAGCGTCGCCTGCGGGACGAACTCGGTTACTACGACCTGCGGCTCGACGACTACTAGATCGCGGCACCCTCCCGGCGCCCCAGATGGCGCCGGTCTGTAACACACCTGCCGGCGCCCGGCGCCGGCCGAACCTTTCTTCCCTTCCCGATTCCCACACCGGCAACATTCCCGCTGCGACAAGCCAGGCAAGCGAGCGCTGCCCGGCGGTGTAACGAGCGGAACCGCCCCGAGATCAATGCAATTTGCCCTGCCCGCGCGGGTGGGCATCGGCGCGCTATTCCTATACATTCCAGATCACACTGGAGATCAGGAGCGCGCTGCCTTGCAACGTCCCGTCTGGCTGCTGAGCATGGATTCCGAGCAGTTCAATGCCCCACCCACCACCACCGCTTCCCTGGCGGCGTATTTCCGCAGCTATGGGGCCAGCGCCGCAGCCACCGACATCGAACTGGTGCATTTCCAGCGCGCCGACGACATCGCCCCCTGGCTGGAGCGCTGGCAGGCCACCGGCTTACCCGCGGCGAGACAGGCCCTGGCCGAGGGCCTGCGCCCGCTGGCGGGTTTCAGCTTCTACACCTGGAATGCGGCGGAGTTTCTCGCGCTCGCCGCCGGACTCAAGCGCCTGCTGCCCGAATTGCTTATCGTGGCGGGGGGGCCCCATGTGCAGCAGGCCGGGGATTACCTCGGTATCGACCCGATTGACGTTATTTTCCTGGGAGAGGCTGAGGTCAGTTTCCAGGAATTCCTCGACTGCGAGGACCCGGCGGAATGGGCAGACATCGACGGGCTGGCCTTTCTCTCCGATCCCGGCCGCGCGGACTCGGGGATCATCACCACCCGCGAGCGGCAGCGCTGCCGCGAGCTGGAGCGCTTTCCCTCGCCACTGGACGTGCTGGAGCTGACCGGCGCCGACGGCAGGCCGCTGTACGATTCCATTGCCTACGAGACCAGCCGCGGCTGCCCCTTCAAATGCGCCTTTTGCGAATGGGGCACCGGCGCCATCGGCAGCAAGATGTACCAGTGGCCGCTGCAGCGCATTCGCGAGGACTGGGAAACCATCGTCGCGGCGGGCATCAAGAATATCTGGCTGGCGGATTCCAATTTCGGCGCCCTGAAACTGGACCGCGCCAAGGCCGAGCTGATAGTCGAACTCAAGGCGCGCACCGGCCTGCCCCTGTCATTCGCCACCTCCTGGTCGAAAAAGCACAGCCGCCAGGTGCAGGAGATCGCGTTGTTACTCCATCGCGCCCGCCTGCTGCCCCATTACCAGCTGGCCCTGCAGACCCTGACACCGGAAGCGCTGCGGCTGAGCAATCGCGAGAATATGAGCTCAAATGAGTACGCGCCCATCGCGAAGTCGATGGCGGAGCAGGGCGTGCCCATCGCGGCGGAACTGATCTGGGGCCTGCCCGGTGACAACCTGGCGGATTTCGAGCGCAACCTCGACCAGCTGCTGGCCACGTTCCCCAATATCAATATATTCGGCTATACCCTGCTGCCGGGCACCGAGTTCTATGCCCGGCGCGATGAATACCGCCTGGAGGCCATCCCGGTGGCGGGCTACGGCAAGGCCAAGGGCGAGTACGTGGTGGGCTGCCACAGCTTCAGCCGGGACGAGGGGGAGGAGGGGTATTTCCTGATCACTGCCCACATCCTGCTGGTACACGGGCACATCATGCCCCTGACCACCCGCCTGCTGGCGCTGGGGGGCGAGGTGCCGGTGTCGCCCCTGCTGCGCGATATCCTGCGCGCCCTGCTGGATTTGTTGCGCCCGGATATGGTCGATTTCGACCTCGCTGACCGGATGTCGGTTTACGAGCACAGGGACCGGCTGTACCTCGCCGCCCTCGGCCAGCGCGACGCGCTTTACCGGTCGGCGGCCGCCGTGCTGGTGGCCCACTTCGAGGCGCACGGGCTGGCCCCCCGCGCCGCGCTGCAGGCCCTGCAGCTCGACGAGGCCCTCTGCCCCCGCCGGGGAGCGGAACAGGTGCTGCAGCTGCACTTTGATTTTGACGCCGGCGCGGTACAACAGGCCCTGGCCGCGATGGAACTGCCGCCGGGCGACGCGCACAGGGCAGCCGACTGGACCCTGCAGGTCCGCCACCCGGGCGGTGTGGGGGATATACTGCACAGCGCCGACGGGGGCAGCTGGCTGGCCGGCTGCATCGAGCTCGCCGAAGCCGGCAACCGGGTCGCCAGCGGTCGCGAAAAGCCTTCAGAACTGGCGGTGGTCGCGATAGCATGAACCCTGCGAGCAGGACGAGGAGGAGCCGCGATGCCAGAAGTGAAACGAGAGGTGCGCCCGGTCGAGGTCAATTATGTCTGTGACACCTGCGGCCAGGGCATGATGACTCGGTCCGGCGCGATGGATCCGGCCACCGGCGAGATAGAGCACCGCTGCCTGATTTGCGACCACCAGCAAACCTTCCTCTGGCGGGAGTATCCCCGCATCGATCACATCGGGCTGGACGAGGATATCTGAGCCCGCAGTCGCGCCAGGCCCGCGGGGCTGGCCTCAAAGCTGCCGTGCTCGGTAACGAGCGCCGAGACCAGCCCTGCCGGGGTGACGTCGAAGGCTGGGTTGTGGGCGCGACTGCCGGCGCCCGCCAGCCGCAGTTGATGGATGCGGCCGCCGGCGTCCATGCCGGTCATCGCCAGCACTTCCTCCTCGCCCCGCTCCTCGATGGGGATGTCATCGCCGCCGGCACAGTCCCAGTCGATGGTTGATTCCGGCAGCAACGCGTAAAAGGGAATCCCGCTGGCCCGGGCCGCCAGCGCCTTGAGATAGGTGCCAATCTTGTTACAGACATCGCCGTTGGCCGCGGTCCGGTCACTGCCCACCAGGACACAATCGACCGCGCGCCGGCGCAGCAGCTGGCCGCAGCTGTTGTCCGTGACGATAGTGCACGGCACACCGGCGCGCTGCAGCTCCCAGGCGGTGAGGTTCATGCCCTGGTTGCGGGGACGGGTTTCGGATACCCAGACATGCACCGCAATACCCGCGGCGTGGGCCTTGTAAACCGGCGCCAGCGCCGTGCCCCACTCCACTGTCGCCAGCCAGCCGGCGTTGCAGTGGGTCATGACCTGCAGCGGGCCCGAGGTTTGCAACGCCCGCAACAGTTCCAGGCCGTGCTCGCCGATGCGGCCGCAGTTGGCGATGTCCCGGGCGCGCAGCAGCAGGGCCTTGGCCAGGGCCGCATCCGCCCGTTGCGCAGCCGGAAGCCCGGACACGGCGGCGGTCACCGCCTCCAGGGCCCAGCGCAGGTTCACCGCGGTGGGACGGGTTGCGAGCAGTGCGGCGCTGGCGTGTTGCAGGTTTTCCATCGAGGGGTCCCGGGCAATCGCCTGGGCCAGGCCGAAGGCCGCGGTAATCCCTATCAGCGGGGCGCCGCGCACCTGCATCGCGCTGATGGCATGGCAGTAGGAGTCGAGGGACCGAAGCTCACACCAGCGCAAGCTGTGGGGCAGCAGGGTCTGGTCGATGACCTCTACCGCTTCGCTGGCGGGATTCCAGCGCAGGCTGCAAAGTTCGGACTCTTCGGTGGCAGGCACGGCAGCGGGATCTCAGGCCGCGACCGGGTGTTCGGCGTCGGTTTCGTACTGCCACTCGAATACATTGAGCTCGATAAAGATAAACGCGAACAGCCACAGGGCCGCGTCATAGAAATCGAGGAAATCCCCGGCGTACGCCCAGTAGCCGGCGCAGAGGAAGAGAATGGCGTAGATGATCAGCTTGACGACCTTGGTGGCGTTCATGACCTGGTCCGAGAGGTCGCCGCGCAACTGCAGGCGCACCTCCACCTCCAGCACCACAACCACCAGGAGCCAGTCCGCCGCGTTGACCACGTCCACCCAGGCCAGCAGCTGGGCGGAGCGCAGGGTTTCACTGTCCACCAGGATATCGAAGCCCGCCACCGTGAATACCTGGCCCCCCAGCGCAGCGCAATTGACGGCGTCCAGCGGCACATATTCGTCCAGGTCAACCAGCACGGAATAGTCGCCTCCCACCAGGGAGCAGGCGTCCGCCACCGACAGCGGCGACACCTGGTACAGGGTTGCCAGCTCCTGGTAATAACCGGTGAAGGCGTAGACCAGGGCGATACAGCACAACCCGCGCAGCCCGTGCAGGCCCCACTTCACCAGGCCGTGGATGTTGTTGTCGTTGAGCACCGCGGTTTCGAGCTCGAACATCAGCAGCAGGATGACCCAGGCCGCGGTGTCGATCGTGGCGGAGAATGCCTGGATAAACTGCCCCGGCGCAATACCGTCGGCAAAGGTGAAGGACAGGGCGGCCAGCTCTTCCTGCAGGAAGAGGTAGATGTTGAAACTGAGCAGCAGGTAAACCAGGTACTTGGCGGCCGTGAAGAGGCGGAAACGGGTGTCGTTGCCGAACCAGGTATCCCGCTCTGCCATCGAGGTGCCCGCCATCTCAGACCTGGAGCAGCAGGTGTTCCCGTTCCCAGGAACTGATGACCTGGTTGAACTCCTCGAACTCGTCCAGTTTTACCGCGGCATAGGCACTCAGGAACAACGCCCCGAATACCTCCTGCACTTCCGGCGAATCCTGCAGGTGACGCAGCCCCTCCTCGAGGGTTCGCGCCACTTCCACATCTTCCTCGTTGGCGGTGCCCTGGTGAGGCTCGGTGGGCTTGAGCTTGCCCTTCATGCCCAGGTAACCGCTGGCCAGGGTGGCGGCAAAGGCGAGGTAGGGATTGACGTCGGCGCCCGGAAAGCGGTTCTCGACCCGGGTGTTTTCGGGTTCGCACTGCGGCACCCGGAACGCGGTGGTGCGGTTGTCGACTCCCCAGTTCAGGTTGATGGGCGCGGCAATGTCGGGGGCCAGCCGCCGGTAGGAATTGACATTGGGCGCATACAGGCTGATCAGTTCCGGGGTGTAGCGCTGCAGGCCGGCGATATAACTCAGGAATTCAGCGGTGTTATTGCCCTTTTTATCGGCGAAGATGTTCTTGCCCGTTTTGGCATCCAGTACGCTCTGGTGAATGTGCATGGCGCTGCCGGGCTCGGCCATCATCGGCTTGGCCATAAATGTGGCATACATGCCGTGCTTGTAGGCGGTCTCACGCACCGTTCGCTTGAAAGTAAACACCTGGTCGGCCAGGCTCAGCGCGTCGCCATGGAGAAAGTTGATCTCCATCTGGGCGGCGCCATTTTCGTGAATAAGCGTATCGACCTGCAACTCCTGCGCATTGGCATATTCGTACATGTCCTCCACGAAATCCTCGAATTCCGCGACGGCGTCGATACTGTATGAAAGGCGAGAGGACTCCTTGCGGCCTGAACGCCCCTTGGGCGGGGACAGTACATAGTCCGGGTCCAGGTTTTTACCGACGAGATAAAACTCGACTTCCGGCGCCACTACCGGTCGCAAGCCGTCGGCCTCATAGAGGCTGAGAACCTTGCGCAGGATATTGCGGGTGGACAGGGGGTGCGGCTTCCCATCCATGGTATAGCAGTCGTGAATGATCTGGGCGGTGCGCTCGCGGGCCCAGGGCACCACCCGCATCGTGCTCGCATCGGGTTTGAGGATCATGTCCGCATCGGTGGGCTCGACGTAATCCCAGTGGCTGTCGGAGTATTCGCCGGTGACACTCTGGATCATGATACTTTCAGGGAGACGGGGATTGCCCCTGCCAAGAAACTGGTGGGCCGGTATAAACTTGCCGCGCGCACTGCCTGTCATATCCGGCACGAGCACTTCCACTTCAGAAATCTTGTGTCCCTTCAGCCAGTCCTTGATGGCCTTCGTTTCGGCGTCCATACATTCCTCTGGTGACCTGAAACGGCCAGTATCGCAGCTCCCGAAAGCACTCTTCAAGGCTTTTCCGTAATTCTACCCCTAACGTGTTATCCCTCGGGGACGGCACAAAACGGTATAGTTGCAACATGCAAAATCAAGCCCACGTCGACTCCTGGTATGCCGCAACTGCCAACCTGAAACTGGACCTGCCGCCGCTGGAAGGCGCGGCAGACACCGATGTCTGCGTGATCGGCGGCGGCTACACGGGACTGTCCACGGCCATCCACCTGCGCCGGCTCGGTTACAGCGTCACGGTGCTGGAGGCGAACAAGATAGGCTGGGGCGCCTCCGGCCGCAACGGCGGCCACGTCGGCACCGGCCAGCGCCTCGACCAGGAACAGCTGGAAAAATGGCTGGGCCTGGACCAGGCGAAGGCGCTGTGGCAGCTTGGCCTGGAGGCCGTTGACACGGTCTGCGGCCTTATCGAGCAACACAACATCGATTGCGAGCTGAAGCGGGGCAACCTGCACGTGGCATCAAAGGCCGGGGATATAGCGAGCCTGCCGGGTGAGGTCGAGCACCTGCAGAATGTTTACGGCTATCGGCAGATCCGCTACGTGGACGCAGCTGAACTGGCACAGATGACCTCGGCCCGGGGTTTTGGCGGCGCCACCCTCAATACGGGCTGCCGGCACCTGCACCCGATGAACTATGTGCTGGGCCTGGCCCGGGCGGCGCTGGAGCTCGGCGCCCAGCTGCACGAGGGCAGCCGGGTGCTGTCCTATACCGAGGGCGAGAAAATCTCGGTGCGCACGGACCGCGGCGAGGTTCGCGCCCGCTTCCTGGTGGTGGCCTGCAACGGCTACCTCGAAAAGCTGGAGCCGCGCACCGCCGGCCACATCATGCCCATCAACAACTACATGCTGGCCACGGAACCCCTGTCGGAAGAGATGGCGCGCCGCCTGATCCGCGACGACACCTCCATCTCCGACAGCCGCTTCGTAATCAATTACTGGAAACTCTCCGCTGACAACCGGCTGCTGTTCGGCGGCGGCGAGTCCTATTCCAGCCGCTTCCCCGCGGACATCAAGGGTTTTGTCCGCAAATACATGCTGCGTATCTACCCCGAGCTGGCCGACACCCGTATCGACTACGGCTGGGGCGGCACCCTCGCCATCACCCTGAAGCGCATGCCGGATTTCGGCCGGCTGGGACCCAACGTCTTCTACGCCCACGGCTATTCCGGCCACGGCGTCCCGATCGCCACCCTGGCGGGCAAGTTGCTGGCGGAGGTGATCAGCGGCACCGCCGAGCGCTTTGACGTAATGGCCAGCGTACCGGCGAGTCGCTTCCCTGGGGGCACCCTGCTGCGCTGGCCCGGGCTGGTGGCCGGCATGCTGTTCTACAGCCTGCGGGACCGTATCGGCTGACGCCGGGCATCGGCCCGGTCGATAACAGCCAGCTGCGCGCAATATCCCACTGCTGGTGACACGCCATTCATTGCTACAATGGCTCCCTCGACACCACCGGCACCTTGCACTGGAACTCCACCCGTGAAACCCAACACCCTGCCAATCCGCCAGCAGGACGACTGGCAAAGCCAGCTGCGCACCGTCATAGGCTCGGCGCAGCAGTTGCTGGCGCTACTGGACCTGCAGCCGGCGGATGTCGGTTTTTCGGCACAGGCCTGCAGGGATTTCGCACTGAAGGTGCCGCTGGCCTTTGTCCGCCGGATGCGCGTCGGCGACCCGCAGGACCCCCTGTTGCTGCAGGTGCTGGCCCGCGCCGAGGAACTGGCCGAGACACCCGGCTTCAGCCGCGACCCGGTGGGTGAAACAGGTGCCGCCAACCCCGCACGGGGGATCATCCACAAGTACCACGGTCGCGCGCTGCTGATCGTGAGCAGCGGTTGCGCAATCAATTGCCGCTATTGTTTCCGGCGCCATTTTCCCTACGCCGACAACCAGAACAGCCGACGCGAATGGCACGAGGCGTTGGCATATATCGCCGCTGACCCCGACATCAGCGAGGTGATACTCAGCGGCGGCGACCCCCTGCTGGCCAGTGACCAGCACCTGGATGACCTGGTGACACAGATCGCCGCGATGCCGCAGGTGCGCCGCCTGCGCATCCACACCCGGTTGCCGGTGGTTATCCCCGACCGGGTGAACCCGGGCCTGCTGGACGCCATCACCCGGCCCGGGCTGCAGACCATCGTGGTGATCCACTGCAACCACGCCAACGAGATCGATGCCACCGTGGAGGCGGCTGTTGCGCGCCTGGCCCGGCGCGGCATCACCCTGCTGAACCAGTCGGTGCTGCTGGCGGG
>Ga0316188_10001436_pt1 | contig 11261 bp, 11 predicted proteins | sample Phiworburrow1_MG_FD_204933 | JGI IMG/M metagenome (GOLD analysis project Ga0316188, IMG submission 204933) | Coastal sediment microbial communities from Maine, United States - Phippsburg worm burrow 1 | ecosystem: Environmental > Aquatic > Marine > Coastal > Sediment | place: USA: Maine... | reverse complement strand
TAAAGGTCATTCTTTTCAATATTTTTTTTCAGCTCTGTCTAATGACTTTTTATCAATGTCCGTTCCTAAAAATTGCCAATTGTACACCACATTTCCCAATAAAGGGTAAATACAATTTGTACCTATGCCAACATCAATAATTTTGACATTTTAAGTGATGTTTGAAGTTTTTAATAAATCGGCTAAATGGTGAATATAATCTACTCTTCCAGAAATTGGTGGACATAAATTATCGTCAGGAAAATTCCAAGATTGAATATTATAATACTTAAATAACAAAGCCGTATTCAAAACTTTCACTCTGCTTTTTAGCTCTTAACTTAACATTCAATTTTTAATACCATATATATAAAAAGAGCCAAAAAAGGGAAAATAGAAAAAACTGTTTTGATAAAAACCCTTTGTTTATAAGGCTTTACAGTTTCCTTTATTTTCCCTTCTTACTAATAAAGTACCTCGAGCGGGAATCGAACCCGCACTTCCGTGAAGAAACTGGATTTTGAATCCAGCGCGTCTACCAATTCCGCCATCGAGGCAATTTTAAGCGTCCTACTCTTTACCAAACAGGTTCACTAATTCCAACTATTCCTATCGACTGGTAAAATCGAAGGCTTTCGTATTGGTTTGCAAATTTATAAATAATTTTCATTTTTTTCATAAAAACTTTACTAAGTTACTTAATTCCTATTTAAATAATTTTAAATTTGCATCCAATAAACAACAACACAAAACAAATCAAACACATAACACAGCTAAAATATGGAAAGTCATCAACTAGAACCTAAAATTTTTGCTTGCAGACAAAGTAGAGATTTAGCCGAGAAAATAGCGATAAGCTACGGTATTGAACTTGGAAATGTTGAAATTTCAAACTTCAGCGATGGTGAATTTCAGCCTGCATTAGTTGAGTCTGTGAGAGGGCGACGCATTTTTATTATTGGATCTACTTTTCCAAATTCAGATAATTTAATGGAAATGCTTTTGATGTTAGATGCCGCAAAAAGAGCTTCTGCCAGACATATAACTGCTGTTATTCCATATTTTGGTTGGGCAAGACAAGATAGAAAAGACAGGCCTAGAGTTGCAATTGGAGCGAAATTAGTTGCAAATTTATTGCAAGCTGCAGGGGCAACCAGAATTATGACCATGGATTTGCACGCAGATCAAATTCAAGGCTTTTTTGAAAAGCCAGTAGATCATTTGTATGCTTCAACCATATTTTTGCCCTATTTAAAATCTTTAAACCTTACCGACGTTACTGTTGCATCCCCTGATATGGGCGGTTCAAAACGCGCATATGCTTATTCTAAATATTTAGAAAGCGACGTTGTTATTTGTTATAAACAACGCTTAAAAGCAAATGTTATTGACACTATGGAATTGATTGGCGAAGTTGAAGGGCGCCATGTTATTTTAGTTGATGATATGATTGATACAGGCGGAACGTTAACCAAAGCAGCTGATTTGATGATAGAAAAAGGTGCTTTAAGTGTTCGTGCAGTATGTACACACCCTATTTTATCAGGGAGAGCATATGAACATATTGAAAACTCTAAATTATTGGAATTAATCGTTTCAGATACAATTCCTTTAAAACGAGAATGTTCTAAAATAAAAGTTGTATCTTGCGCCCCTTTGTTCGCAGATGTGATGCATAAAGTGCAAGATAACAGGTCTATAAGTGGACAATTTTTAATGTAAATAATTAATAAATAGATAAATAAATGAAATCAATTACAATCACAGGATCTAAAAGAGAAAGCGTGGGCAAAGTAAATACGAAAGCCTTACGTAATGCTGGAAAGGTACCTTGCGTATTATACGGAGGGGATAAACCATTTCACTTTTCAGCTGACGAAACTTCGTTCAAACAATTAGTGTACACTGGTAACGTATATACTGCAACGATTGAATTAGAAGGAACAACTTATCATGCTATTTTGCAAGATATTCAATTTCACCCAGTTTCAGATAAAATTTTACACATTGATTTTTACCAATTATTTGATGATAAAATGGTAACAATGAATATTCCAGTAAGATTGGTGGGAACTTCTCCAGGTGTAATTAATGGTGGTTCTTTGCGTTTTGCAATGCGTAAATTAAGTGTAAGAGCTTTCCCAGCAGATTTGCCAGATTTTATAAATGCAGACATTTCAAAATTAAAAATTGGAATGAAATTATTTGTGACTGCATTAGAAAGCGAAAAATTTACTATTCTACACCCAGATAACACAGTTGTTGTTCAAGTTAGAACTGCTCGTAGTGCTATTATGCCTGAAGATGAGGAAGAAGAAGGTGAAGAAGGCGAAGAAGTTGCAACTTCTGAAGAAGCTCCAACTGAAGAATAATTTATATAAAATTATACTCAGAAAAAGCGTTGCAATTGCAACGCTTTTTCTTTTAATACCAATTAAATTTTTAAATGTTGTATTAAAAACTTGAATTATTTTTTGACCAGTTTAGGGATAAAAAATAAGCATAGCCTTAGTTACGGTTCTTTTTTATAACGACAAATGAGTTAAAAAGAAACAAGTTTTATACGATATTTGAATGTTTAATCGGTATATAATAAACTTCATTCTTTTTAGTATTTTTGCACTATGCAATTATTTCAATTGATAAAATTAGTATTTGGTTCAAAAAAAATAGAAGCATCTAGAGAAGATCTTATGAAAAAATTCTTAATTGTTGGCTTAGGAAATATTGGTGAAAAATATCACAACACACGCCATAACATTGGTTTTAAAATTTTAGATGACATTGCTTCAAAAGAAGACATTACTTTTGAAAGTCAAAAACTGGGCAGTATTGCTACTTTTAGATTTAAAGGAAGAACTTTTATTTTGTTAAAACCTTCAACTTATATGAATTTAAGTGGAAAGGCAGTAAATTACTGGTTAACAAAAGAAAATATTTCAATTGAAAATTTATTGGTTATTTGCGATGATTTAAATCTCGATTTTGGCGCAATCAGATTAAAAGCAAAAGGAAGTGATGGTGGACACAATGGTTTGAAAGATATCAATGCCGTTTTAAACACACAACAATATGCTCGCTTTAGATTTGGTGTAGGAGCAGATTTTTCGAAAGGAAAACAAGTTGATTATGTTCTAGGAGATTGGGATACCGAAGAAAACAAAGTACTTCCAGAACGTTTAGAGAAAGCTCATGAGCTCGTAAAATCATTTGGAACAGCTGGTTTAAATAATACCATGAGTGCTTTTAACGGTAAGTAATTTTACTGAATTGTTTAAACGTTACCTTCCAAAAGATTTAGATTGCATTGTCCGAAGCAAACCATTCCGCATGAGAAGTTCCCGTCTCTTGTAATTTTAATGAATGTAACTGAATTGTTTTTGGTAAACGATTTTTAATTTTTTCAGCAAAATCAATCAACATCATTTCACTCGTTGGCTGATAATCAACCAAAATAACATTGTGACCTCTTTTTTCTAATTCAGCAGCCAATTCAATATGAGGTGTGTTTTTATTAAATACAGTTGCGTGATCAAACTTATTTACAATTTCGGAAGCAACAATCTTTTTTAAATCCCCAAAATCAATGACCATTCCATATTTTACATTTGCCGTATCGCTTATAGGCACTCCAATTACTGTTACAGATAATTTATAACTATGCCCGTGAACATTTTTACATTTTCCATCGTAACCATAAAGGGCATGGCCTGTTTCAAAATCAAATTGTTTGGTGATTCTTATTGTGCTCATAATTCAAAATTATCGTCTAAATCTTTTCTGTTTTTGGCTTTGTAGTAAACAAAATAGGCAATACCTACTAAAGCCACAAAAGGCAAATAAGTGCCTATAACTACGCCAATTTCATAACCTTTATCGGGTGCGTCTTTCATTTTTTCTGCAATATCTACTTCTTGTAAAAGCGCTATAAAACCAACTAACATTGTTTATTTTTTATATTTTTGTAAAGCCTTTTTCGTGAATTCTGAAAGCACTAGTTTCCCGCTAATTTCGGCACGTTGTTCCAATAATTCTTTCCAATTTTCAGTACCGTCCCACAATACTTTTTTCAACTCAAGGAGTGCTTCCGGATTGTACATTGAGAGTTTTTGAGCTAGGTTTTCAACTTCAACATCTAATTCTTTGATATTTTCGAAAACCGCTGCATATAACCCTTTTTCTTTTGCCCAATAAGCCGATTGCCAATTTGTTGCATTTATAGTTAATTCAGCAAATGCAGCCAAACCTATTTTTCTTTTAACAACTGGCTCAATAACAAACGGGCCAATACCAATGCTTAATTCAGATAATTTTACAGAAGCTTGTTCGGTTGCAAAACAATAATCGCAGGCTGCAGCCAAACCAACACCACCGCCAACTGCTTTTCCTTGAATACGACCAATAATTATTTTTGAACAAGTGCGCATGGCATTGATTACATTGGCAAATCCTAAAAAAAATTGTTTCCCTTCTTCTAAATTAGAAATTGCTATCAATTCATCAAACGAAGCGCCAGCGCAAAAAGCACTTTCCTTTTCGCTTTTTAAAACAATCACATGAACATCGCTGTTTTTGCTTAAATCATGAAAAGCATTTGCCAAACGCGCTAACAATTCAGCAGGAAAAGAATTGCTTGCCGGGTGAAAAAATTCAACCGTTGCCATGTTATTTTGAATATGTGTATATAAACTTCCGTTACTCATAATGCCCAAAGTTACGTGTTTTTATGTGAATATTTCCTCCTAAATTTTATAACCAGCACACTGGCGCGTATTGTTATCCAAACTGAAAAGGCAATCCAGATACCATAAAGCTTTAAATTGAAATAATCTCCAATCAATAGCACTGGAATAAACCCAAAAAAAGTAGCGAATATTAATAAATTGCGCAAAGTAGCAGCTTCTGCCAAACCTTTAAAAATGCCATCAAATACAAAAGCTATTGCATTTATTGGCTGCATGATTAAAACGATCCAAAAAACGCTGTAAAAAGACTGTAATACAAGTTCGTCCTTAGAAAACAATTTTCCTATTTGAAAATAAAACAGTCCGCAAATAAATGATAATAATATGGCAACAGCAACTGAATACTTTGTCAGCTTTATACTTAATTTCAAAAGTTTTTTATAATTCTGTTCGCCTAATAATTTTCCTGAAACAATGTTTCCCACACTTGAATAACCATCTATAAAAAAAGCGAAAAACAACCATATTTGAAAAGCAATGGTTTGAGCCGCTATATAATTATTTCCATATTTTGTCGCATATGAATTTGCCAAATATAAAGCTACATTTAATGCCAGTGCTCTAATTGCCAGATTGAGACTTATAGAGAGTAAGTTTGATATTTCTTTGTTAAACGGAAGTGTTATTTTTAAACTAAAAGGTGTTTTTTTCAACAGTAAAATTAAAGCTAACACAGCCATTACTACTTGTGAAATAACACTTGCCCAAGCTGCGCCAGCAATATTCATTGGTTCAATAAAACCTTCAACTCCAAAAACCAAAATCACATCTAACCCAATATTTAACACTGCACCAACAATACTAATTACCATTGGCCAAAAAGTGTTTTGTAAACCGCCAAAAACTCCGAAAACCGAGAATACAAATAGTGTTAAAGGAAATCCAATGGCTCTAATTGTAAAGTATTCAACCGCATAATTTAAAATGAGCCCATCTGCATTGTACATTTTAAAAATTTCATGGGCAAAAAACAAAGTGAAACCGTAAATTAACAAGCTAACAGCTACATTTATTCCGATAATTTGCGCTGGTAACGATTCAATTTCATGTATTTTTTTGGCACCTAAATATTTGCCAATTGTTGCTGAAATAGCCGATCTTGTTTGTGACAAAATCCAAATCAGAGCCGAAATAAAGGATCCTGCAATTCCAACTGCTGCCAATGCTTCAGTAGGATTGTTTTGAATATTTCCAACTATTGCAGTATCCGTTAATGAAAGTAAAGGTTCGGCAATACCAGCTATTAATGCTGGAATTGCCAATTTATTAATTGCTTTGAAAGATATTTTAGACTTTTTATGCATTTAAAATAAGTTCATAACAGTAAAATGGAAACGCACTTTGATCAGGGAAATAAATACTTTCCAACCTTGTATAATTTCGCTGTTCATAAAAATATTGATTGCGTTTATTTTGACTAAAAGTATCCAATCGCACAGATTTGTAATTGTTTTTTGGGGCATAATCTTCGGCAAAAGTCATCAATGCTTGGGCATATCCTTTTCCTTGAAATTTAGGAGCAACGGCTAAACGATGGATGTATAAATTTTTGTTGTTTTCAGTCAACCATTTTACATTTCTATATGCTTCATCTTCAATTTCAGTAAGTACAATAATTCCTACAATATTATTAAAATCTGTTAATTTCCAAATTTGTTGTAACTCAATGTCCTTTTGCAATACTTCTTTTGAAGGATACAATTCATTCCACTGAAATATTCCTTTTTCAATCATCTGTTTTCCACAACTTTTGGTGATGGCGTACATTTTTTCCAAATCTATATTTGAAGCTTTTTCAATTTTCATTTCAAGTCATTATTATTTTTGAAAAACAAAATCAATACTAAATTTTACAGCTTTTTCAAAATGAATTGGCATTTTTAGCTCATTCCAAGGCTGATTACAACCTAAAGGGTGGTTCATGTCTTCAATCATAATTAGTTCACTTCTTGGATTCCAACTATGTAAATTTTTTGCTTCCTGTGGAAGTACTACAACATCTTCTTCTCCGTGAATAATTAAATATGGAATGGTTAATTTTGAAACTGCATTTTTAATGGTCAAACGCGCTTCATTGTCTTTAAAAGATTGATAAAACTGAAAATAATGTGGCATTTGCTGCTTTGTTCTTGCGTTTTCAATATATGAAACACCTTCTTTTTCCCAATATTGAAGAATTTTTTCATCTTTTGGAAAACGAGCTCCAAAATCTGAAACGCCTGACCAGGTAATTACTTTTGTAATTTTATTGTTTTCGGAAGCTTTTATGGTTACAATTCCACCACCCCGAGAATGTCCAATCAGCGTAATATTCTCAAAATCAGCCTCCTCTTCAAAATCTGAATTTGTGGTAACCCATTCAATAATGGTTTCTAAATCGCTTAATTCAATAATAAAATTATTGTGCCCAAAAGCCTCTAAATCTGGAAAATCGATTGGATTTTCAACAGTTCCGCCATTGTGTGAGAAATTAAACTTCACAAAAAATAAATTGTTTTTTACAAAGTCTGAAACCGCTAAATTCCAAGCTCCCCAATCTTTATAACCTTTATATCCATGACAAAAAATAACTATTGGTTTTTTTTTACAGGTTTTTTTATAAAAGACATCTGTTAAAATTGGTTTATCGTGATTTTTATTTTCTACGGTCTTATTTAATAATGAAATCATATTTGTGTTTTAAAATGGCAAATTTTCGTTTTGTATAAATGGAATTTCAGGATTCAAAATTTCGATAATTAAATCATTCATTGCTGCCATAAAATCTTCAATTCTTTCTTTTGAAACCTGGAAATCTTTTCCTCTGAATTCTTCAGTAAAATTCATTTTTAAAAACCCTTCTTTTAAATTTTTAAATGAAATAATACCGCTTTGTAATTCGGAAATTGATTTGCTGGATGTTGCAGCAAACATATAAGAATATAACATTACCTGCATTGCTTTTGTGTATTTATAATCTTCCGAAATCAAACTAAAGTCATTCATTTTTAACTGGTTACTCTCAACTTTACCTGTTTTATAATCAATAATTCGTGTTACACCATCTAATTCATCAATTCTATCAACAGTTCCTCTTAATTTTATAGGAAAGTCGATACCATCAATATGAATAATGGTTTCCAGATTTTCTTCCAATGCAACAATTTTCAGCTGTTTGTTTTGCTCTACTAATTTTAATTCCTCTTTTAAAAAATTATTGATGTATTTTTTACTTACTTCAAATATAATTTTGTTTTTTCCAGTTTCAATATTTCCTTTTAAATAGTGTTTTTCAAAATATTTAATGAGCAGTTCTTTTGTGTGTTTTTGCATTTCAACAAGATGTTCTTTCTTTAAAAACTTAGCAATGTATGGTGTATACATATGATAAAGCACATCGTGAATTACTGTTCCCATTGTGTTTGCCGCAATTGTTTCTTCAACCTCATCAACCTCTTTAATTTTCAACACTTTTTGCTCGTAAAAACTAATTGGATTGTATATGTATGTAGCTAATGATGATGGTGATATTCCGTTTGAAAATACATTTTTGAGCTGTTCCAAAACTTCATCCGTTTTTTTAATTTCCAGTATTGGAAATTTAGTTTGTTGAAGTTTAGGGCTGATAACCGTTTTTACAATATTGGGATTGTTTATTTCTAATTGCGTTAAAAATCGACTTTTTTCGCCAGCTCCATAACCATCGGTTTCAGTATTGTAAATTAAATAAATATTTGTTGCTCGTTGCAATAAGCGTTGAAAATGATAAGAGAAAATAGCATCTTTTTCCTGATAGGTTGGCAATCCGAAATACTTTTTTACATCAAAAGGAATAAAAGAAAATTCATTTTTTCCAGCAGGTAAAATTCCTTCATTTACGGAAGTCATAATGACCGTTTCAAAATCCAACACTCGTGTTTCTAACATGCCCATTAATTGTAAACCCTGTAATGGTTCTCCTTGAAATGATAGTTTTTCGTTTTTTAAAATCTGATTGTAAAATATGTTTAGTGTTTTTAAATCGGTAATGTGGTTGTATTTTAAATTTAAGGTTTCCAACTGCTGAAAAACATTATAAAACCGAAACAAATATTCTTTCTCAACACCTTCAACATATTGTTTCAACTCATTAATTAAGTTGATGCATTGTTTAATGATGCTATTTATATTTGATGAAAACGCAAATAATGAAAACAATAAAAACAGCTTTTCCATTTCAAGCTTTGAGCAAAAACTTTTTAAATCGTTTATGGATAAAAATATACTGTTTTCTTTTTTTATTTTTAAAATCATATTTTGAAGACTTTCTTCAAATAGCTTGTTTAAAAAAGGGTCATTAAGCAGGCTTAAAACGTCTTTATAGTAAAACTGATGCTGATCTGCTTTATTAAATTTAATCTGATTTAAATGCAGCTTAAACAGCTTTTCAAACAAACTAGCCACAGGAATATCATTTAAGGGATATCCCATCGTAATATTTATATTTTGAACATTGTTTGGCAATGAATTTAAAGCTAAACTCAATAAGTTTTCATCAGCCAAAACCAAAGCTGTTTCTTTAAAATTTTCGAATTTAGACAGCAATTCGCCAACATATTTAACTTGTGTAATGTTTTTGGGGGCTCCAATTAAATGAATATTTTGAGGTTTTTCTAAATTCGAATCACACCATAAAAACGGATTGTCTTTGTAATAAGTCCATTCACTTTTATACTTCCTTAAAAAAACGCCCGCTTCATTAGACTTGTTGAAAAAAGTCTCGTTTGCATCCCAATAAATGCTTGCTATTTCATTGTTTAATAATTCCTGTAAAATGTATTCTTCAGCTTTGTTTAAGGCGTTAAAACCAATAAAAACAACTTTATTTTTTTTAGAATTATTTATATAAAATTCTAAATTTTCAGAAGCTTCTTTATAAATTAACCCCTGATAACCAAATTTATCAATTTTAAGTTTTTCATAAAGGGCATTGTATAAAATGTGTAGCGATTCAAAAAACTCCAAGTAATTTAAAGCCAACTGGCTTGGTTTTTTTTGTTGAAACCATTTATCCAACTTTTTAACATCTCTTAAGTTTGAAAAGAAATGTTCAGAATTCACCAAATAACTATCAATTTCATTGAAATCATGCAATGCAATTGTTGCCCATTGTGAAAAAGTTTCAAAAGTTTCAATGTTTTTTTTAGGAAGATGCTGTAAATAAATGCTGTAAAATTCAAAAAGAAGCTGCGTATTATCAATTAAATGGATATCTGCTAGTTCTTGTATGTAATTTTCTATACTTACAATTTTTGGAAAAAAGGAAGTTGTAGGTAACTTTTGCAATAATTCTTCTTTCAAAAAAACACAAGCCCGCTGACTTGGCAATACAAAAGTAAAATTATTAACGCTTGTGTGTTTTTTTAAAATATCTTCAACAACCTTAGAAATAAATGAATTCATATAAATTTTTTAATTGTATAAAAATAAAAAAGCCATTTCAAATGAAATGACTTTTTATAAAGTATTTATAAAATGAATTGCTATTGTTCTAATTTAATTTCAACTCGTCTATTCATCGCTCTACCGGATTCTGTAGTATTAGAATCAATAGGCATAGATCCACCATAACCTTTTGCCGTTAAATTGTCGGCTTTTATACCATTTGCAATTAAATAATTTCTTACAGCATTTGCTCTGTCTTCTGATAATATTTGATTGAAATATTCAGTTCCTGAATTATCAGTATGTCCTTCAATATGAAATTTGGCATTTGGGTAATTGCTTAAAATAGCAACTATTAAATCTAAGCGTCCTGCCGTTTCAGGTGTAAAAACAGCTTTCTCTGGCTGAAAATATACTGTTCTCGCCAATTCTTTTAGTGCAATTATTGCTTCTAAAGTGACCTTCTCAGAGCAGCCTTTATTAGCGCTTGTACCCACTTCATAAGGGCATTCATCATCTTTATCCACAACACCATCACCATCAGTATCAGGCCAAGGACAACCGAAATTTTCTTCTGCTCCTGGCACATATTTACATTTATCTTTGCTATCCACAACACCATCGCCATCATTATCCAATTCAGGGCAACCTCTTTCTGCTATGATCCCAGGAACCGTAGGGCAGGCATCTTGCGAATCAACAATTCCATCACCATCGGTATCAGGACAACCATTGAACTCTGCCAAACCAAATACTTCTGGGCATGCATCATTTTTATCATTAATACCATCCTTATCAGAATCAACATCTCCCCCAATTTTGTAAATTAAGCCAACTGAATGTTGAAAGTGACGATATGAACCATTGTTGAAAAAATATTTTAACGAAGATTGAATTCTTACTCCAAAGTTATCACTTATCCAAAATTTTGCTCCTAAACCACTATTCAATGACACTGTGCTGTTAAATGGGTAACCTGCATTCGTGCTTTTTTGCGATGAATAACCTGCACCTAATAAAACATAAGGCTCAAAAAAACCAGTACTGCCAAAAAGGGCATTTAACTTGTAGTTACCATTAAGATCTATTGCAAAAAGAGATACACTAGAGTCTAAATTTATATTACCCAGTTTT
>Ga0316188_10001435_pt1 | contig 11268 bp, 9 predicted proteins | sample Phiworburrow1_MG_FD_204933 | JGI IMG/M metagenome (GOLD analysis project Ga0316188, IMG submission 204933) | Coastal sediment microbial communities from Maine, United States - Phippsburg worm burrow 1 | ecosystem: Environmental > Aquatic > Marine > Coastal > Sediment | place: USA: Maine... | reverse complement strand
TGCTCGCTCTGCGGCGTCTTGATCTTGTAGGTGGCACCCACCAGCATCTCCGGCCGCTCAACCTTCTCGTGCATGTCCTCGATCTGGTCATGGGCAAGCTGCTCGGCCTTCTTGCGCTGCTCATCGAGGTTGACCACCTCGTAGGCGACAATCTTCTTATCGATCTTCTTGATCATTGATATTGCTCCTTGTCACAGCTTGCCGTAATAACCTTCCTTGAGGGCATCGAACAGGTTGGCTGCGGAATGAATTTCACCGTCGTACTCGATCTCGTCGTTGCCGCGGACTTCAACCACCGTGCCGTCTTCCAAGGCGAAGTGGTAGATCGTCTCCGCCAGGTCCTTCTCCTTGACCAGAACACCCTGGAATGCCTCGGGGTTGTAGCGGAAAGTCGTGCACCCTTTCAGCCCCTGTTCGTAGGCATACAGGTAGATATCCTGGAAATCCGCATAGGGGTAGTCGCTCGGCACGTTGGCAGTCTTGGAGATCGACGAGTCGATCCACTTCTGCGCAGCGGCCTGAATGTCGACATGCTGCTGCGGCGAGATATCCTCCGAGGTGACGAAGTTGTCGGGCAGTTGCCTGTCCGGATCCGTGCTGCCCGGCATCGCCTGCGGATTGACCAGCTCGCGATAGGCGAGCAGCTCGTAGGAGAAGACGTCGATCTTCTCCTTGCTCTTCTTCCCCGGCCGGATCAGGTTGCGCGCATAATGATGGGCAAAACTCGGTTCGATGCCGTTGGAGGCGTTGTTGGCAATCGACAGCGAGATGGTGCCGGTCGGCGCGATGGAGCTGTGATGGGTGAAGCGCGCGCCGATCTCGGCCAGTTCGGTCACCAGCGCCGGCGCCTTGCGCGCCAACTGCTGCATGTAGCGGCTGTAGCGGGTGTGCAAGATGCGGCCAGGGACGCGCTCGCCAACCCGGATGCCGTCGGCCGCCATCTCCGGACGCTTGCGGAGCATCTCCGCGGTGACCGTGTACTCCTCGAGCAGCACCGGCGCCGGGCCTTTTTCGCGGGCCAGCGCGAGCGCCTGCTGCCAGCCGGCCAACGCCATCTGCAGGGTGACTTCTTCTGTGAAAGCGATTGAATCAGCGTCACCGTATTTCATGCCGAGCAGGGAGATGGTCGAACCCAGCCCCAGGTAGCCCATGCCGTGGCGGCGCTTGTCGAAGATCTCGCGGCGCTGCTGCTCGAGAGGCAGGCCGTTGATTTCCACCACGTTGTCGAGCATGCGGGTGAAGACGCTCACCACTTCGCGGAAACGCTCCCAGTTGAAGCAGGCCTCGGCGGTAAAGGGGTTTTCGACAAAGCGGGTCAAGTTGATCGAACCGAGCAGGCAGGAACCGTAAGGCGGCAGCGGCTGTTCCCCACAGGGGTTGGTGGCGCGAATCTCTTCGCAGAACCAGTTGTTGTTCATCTCGTTGACCTTGTCGATCAGGATGAAGCCGGGCTCGGCGAAATCGTAGGTGGACGCCATAATCACGTTCCACAGCTGTTTGGCTCGGATGGTGCGGTAGATCCTGCAGGCCACCTGGCCAACCTCGTTCTGGATGTAATCCTGCTTAACCGGCCAGTCCTTCCAGAGGACCTGAGCCCGGTCCTGCAGGTCCAGGCCGTCGCGCGCCCTCTCCTTTTCGGTGAGGGGGAAGCTGAGCGGCCACTCGGCGTCCTGCTTGACCGCCTCCATGAATTCGTTGGTGATCAGCAGAGACAGGTTGAACTGGCGAAGGCGACCATTCTCGCGCTTGGCCTTGATGAAGTCGATGACGTCCGGATGTGAGATGTCGAAGGTCGCCATCTGGGCACCGCGCCGACCGCCGGCGGACGCGACGGTGCGGCACATGCTGTCGTAGATATCCATGAACGACAGCGGTCCCGAGGTGTTGGCGCCGGCGCCGTTGACAAACGCGTTACGCGGCCGCAGGGTCGAGAACTCGTAGCCGATGCCGCAGCCCGCCTTGAGGGTCAGGCCAGCTTCGTGTACCTTGGAGAGAATATCGTTCATCGAGTCGCCGACCGTGGCCGAAACAGTGCAGTTGATGGTCGAGGTCGCCGGCTTGTGTTCGAGCGCCCCTGCGTTGGAGGTGATGCGCCCGGCCGGGATAGCGCCGTTCTCAAGCGCCCACAAAAACCGTTCGAACCAGTGCTGCTGGAGCTTACCATCGGCCTCAACAGCCGCCAACGCCCTAGCAATGCGCTCGTAGGTCGCATGCAGGTCGGCATCGACCGACCGGCCCGTGGCGTCCTTGAGCCGGTACTTGCTGTCCCAGATATCCTGAGAGGCTTCCTGCCAGGGGATTTCCGCCGCCTCAACCAACTTCTCGATCACATGTCCTGCCATCGTTACCCTACCTCTTTTGTCTGTCCCGGAGTTGTCCGAGACGGATGAAAACAGACCAAAACACGGAACCAAGCCATCAGCATGGTCCACACATAGACACTATATATTGTAGGATGGTAATCATACGACACCACATATAGGCTTGTAAACCGGAAATCAACCAAGCACGCAAGAACTTTCTACAGGCAAGTCAAATCAACTATTTGGCGAGCTGCCTTGCCGAACCGACCCTAGGCATGAGCTCGAAACTTGAAGAATCATTACTGAGTAAAACCTGTTTCGCAGCCGGGCAGCGCTCGCTGCCTATTTGTCGCCAGCAGCAAATCACACGGCATCAAGATCTTCTTTTCATCCCCGAATTTGACAACCACAATTTCTTAATAATAATATCGATGGGCAGGCGAATGAAACTGCGCACTGTGGGTGATTTGCCGTGTTGACCCTTTAACACGCTATCAGGTATGCCGACCTTTTTTCTTGATTTTGTCCGTCTTATCAGACGGTTTCTGCTGTAACGCGAGGGAGCATGAAAACGTTCCTTAATCTATCTTTTATCGTCATTATTTTGGTCGCATTAGCGTCTGTATCGATTGCTGGCAACTTTGCTGACGGCACTGCCGCTGCTGAATCAGGAGACTTCAAAAAAGCTCATGACATCTGGCTGGTGGAAGCCAATCAGGGAAATGCGCAAGCTCAGACCAATCTCGGAGTGCTGTTTGCCACAGGCCGTGGTGTCCAACGAGACGACCAGGAGGCCGTCAGGTGGTTTCGCATGGCCGCTGAGCAGGGAGACATAAAAGCTCAAGTCAATCTCGGGACTCTGTATGCGACCGGTCAGGGTGTCCCTCAAAACGAACATGAGGCCGCGAAGTGGTTTCGTATGGCCGCGGCACAGGGGGACGCAAAGGCCCAAAGCTATCTTGGCATCCTTTACGCTAGGGGCAGCGGCGTTTCACAAAATGACCAGGAGGCCGCGAAGTGGTTTCACAAAGCGGCAGTCAAGGGAGATGTAAAGGCACAATTCAGTCTTGGAGTCATGTATGACGCTGGACGAGGTGTCGCAAAAAATCATGTCGTCGCCTGCGCCTGGTATACATTAGCCGCCGAGAATGGCGATAGAGCCGCTCAAAATTTCAAGGAGGCCATTCAGCAGAAAATGACCACAGACGAAATTGAAATGTCTCAACAAATCGCTGAACAGCTTCGCTCGACGATTGCTGATTAATTTTTTTAATACTCAACAAACTCGCATTAAGCTGCAAGAGATCAAAAGCCACTAAATGCTTTTTTGTTTCCACCCATCAGTTACATGAGAAAGCCCCCGATCTAAAGATCGGGGGCTTTCTTTCATTGCATGGAGATCGTTAATTTATCGTTCTGCCACAGCGCTGATCTCTTTTGAAATCACGCAACCTACTGAAGAGTTTGACCCGTTGGAATACTGCAGCCCCCTGGATGGACATCGGTTGGGGGAGCGCGCTATCATAGTCATGATAAATCCATGCTAGATGACCCTGCCCTGGAATCTACAGGGGAGGATTTAGAAGTGAAGAGAAACGACCAACTCCACTTCTCAAAGAGACGTTCACAATCGACTATAAAGGAGCAACCCATGAAACTTTTGACCCGAACCATGCACAAGTTTTTTCCCGCCCAAATGACCGTCAGTGCTCACTGTGATGGCCCCTGCGGGGTTTACGATCCCGCGTCGGCTCGGATTGCGGCCGAAGCAGCGCTCTCCATGACCAAGAAAATTCTCGCCCTCGATCCCAACGACCGCAGCCACGCCGCCGCGAACACTCTCGCGCGTTTTATCTCTATCAAGGAAGAACAGGCCCAACTGGCGAAAACCGATCTGCTGGTATTGTGGACGGACTATTTCAAACCGCCGCACCTCGAACAATATCCTGATCTTCACGACACCTTCTGGAAGGCGGCCAAGCTCTGCTCGGCGGTCAAGGTGGAGGTAAGCCTGGAAAAAGCCGAAGAATTGATGAAGGCCATCAACAAGATTCACTCCATCTTCTGGGCGACCAAAGGTCGCGAAGTACCCTATTACACGGCCAGCTGATCAACCCGGGCCTAATGGCCTAGCAGAGTTGAACAAAGTGCAACATGCGAGAGAGCGGCGGTAAAGAGATATTATTGTGGCTGATCAGGCTCCGGCAGCGCTACCGGGTGAGGGGAACGTCCATGTTGCCCCTGCTCGGAGCCGACGATGAAGTCCTCGTCGACCTGCGAGCCTATCATCGGCAACCACCGCGCATTGGTGATATCGTCATTGCCAGTCACCCGACACAGGCCGGGCTGCAGGTTATCAAGCGGATTAAACGGATCCACGAGGACGGCCTTATTCATCTGCAGGGGGATAATCCGGACCCCGCCCAGAACAGCCCAAGCCTGGTCCCCGCCCGGCTGATCCTGGGGCGTGTCACCAGCCTCTTCGCACCAGCCGCATGACCAAGAGCCCCGGAATCAGCTTGTCATTCCGGGGCTCTCCATTCCTCGCGAACAGACCCTTGAGGGCAGCGTATCCAGCTGGCCGTCTCCAGGTCAGGACGCTAACCCACAGTGCGGTCTCACCGCGCTTGCGGCGTTCCTTACGTCATGGCTGCCGAGACGAAAAGCCTAGAGGTATTGATGGCAGAGGGTTGACACCCTTGATCAGAGCTGCGACTGATCTCAAGAACTTTGCGTATTTTTTTGTGGCCGTGGGGGGTAAATGTTTGATGAAAATGATAAAGTATTAGCAAGGTAGACACAGCAAAGTTGTTTTCCTCCTGAATGAAATTGCCCCGCAGCCCTCTCCCTCCTTGGGATGTGGGGCTTTTTTCTCATAGATCAGGGCCAGTAAGAATTTCGTTTTGGGGCCAATCGGAGCACTTTAAATCAATGCTAGAGCATTGATAAGAATCGAGGCGCTGAAATCAGCAACTTCATTGCCATCTCCGTTAGTGGTGCGACAGTATCTAGCTTGGATAGAGATTAACAGCAGGCAGCACAACCGGCCTTCTCTCGAAAGAGCGGTCCTACCATCGATCAAGGGTAAAGGAGAGTTACAAGGAATGCTTCAGGCGGAACAAGGTCTTCACATTGTAACCAAGCCGATTGGCCCGATTTGCAACCTGAGATGCACCTACTGTTTCTATCTTGAGAAACAGGCCTTCTTCGACATCGGCGAGAAGTATCGGATGTCGGACGAAGTCCTGGTGGCTTTCATCAGGGAGTATATTACGACCCAGCCAACCCCCGTGGTGGAATTTGTCTGGCAGGGGGGAGAGCCGAACCTGCTGGGACTGGACTTTTTCCGCCGGGTGGTGGAACTACAGCGGCTTTTCGCTGCAGGCAAGACGATCACCAACTCCCTGCAAACCAACGGCACGCTTCTGTCCGACGAATGGTGCACGTTTTTGAAGCAGCACAACTTCATGGTCGGAATCAGCCTAGACGGCCCCCGCGAAGTGCATGATCGCTACCGGTGTGACCACCAGGGAAAGGGCAGCTTCGATGCGGTCATGCAAGGCCTGAAACTGTTGCAGAAGCACGGTGTCGAATACAACGTCATGGCGAGCGTCGCCCGTGAGACAGCGCACCAGCCACTGGAGGTTTACCGCTTCTTCAAAAAGCTCGGTGTTGAATTCATCCAGTTCGTGCCTGTCATCGAGCGCCTTCCTGAGACAGCCGAGCAGACCCTGGGCCTGAATCTTGCCGGGCCAGCCACCCTCGATAAGGAAGAATTGAACACAAGGGTCACCCCCTGGGCCGTCATTCCGGATGAGTATGCCGACTTCCTGATCGCCATCTACGAAGACTGGGTTCGCCACGATGTCGGAAAAACCTTCGTCATGAACTTCGAGTGGGCACTCAACGCCTGGATCGGCAACCCGTCATCGGTATGCATCCATGCCAGCCAGTGTGGGCGCTCCCTGGTGGTCGAGCATAACGGCGATCTGTACGCCTGCGACCATTACGTCTACCCGCAGTTCCGGCTCGGCAATATTTTGACCGATGACCTTGCCGCCATGGTCGAGGCCTCGCTGCAAACAGGTTTCGGAGTAAACAAGGAAAAGGCTTTGCCGCGCTGGTGCCAGGAGTGTGATGTCCTGGCCGCCTGCCGGGGGGGATGCCCCAAGCATCGTTTTGTAAAAAGCCCTCACGACGAACCGGGGCTGCACTACCTGTGTGCCGGCTATCGGAAGTTCTTCCTGCACATTCGCAAGTACCTGCATGCGATGACCACCCTGCTTGGAAACGGTTATCCCGCATCTGAAGTGATGAAGGCCATCGATGGGCCGCTGGCAATCCATTTGGACACAAGGTCTCCAGGCCACGTCCCTAAGCAGTAGTCCTTGCAGGAAGATCAATCATGGCGCCGGAGTATTGTCCGAATAAATTGAAATAACTGATTATAGAGATATAGTGCTAAGCGTTGTTGGGTGCGATTATTATTAAGGGTTACAGCACACATAAGGAGGCTTGGACATGAATACGTTTTTCAGGAAGCTCACCACCAGTTCCGCACTGCCGGTCGCAGCGCTCAGTGCGGCGTTCCCCCTGTTGGCCGCAACACCGGCAACCGCCGCCGGCCCGGTCATCGAAGAGCTCGAGAAGCTGTTCGACACAGTGAAGCTGTCAGGCGAGGATCAGTCGATCCCCGGTGATGAGGTCAAGGTCACCGGCGAACCGGGTTCCCCCAGCGCCAAGACCACCATCGACGGCAAGCAGATTCCTGCACCGCCGCAGAAGTTCGAAGGCAAGATCGGCAAGACCGCCCCGGAATCCAAAGCCTACTGGCCGGCGACGATTGCCCCGGAAAAGGGTGCTCCCAACGTACTGCTGATTATCACTGACGATTCCGGCTACGGCGTCCCCAGCACCTTCGGCGGTGTCATCCCGACCCCCGCGCTCGACCGCATTGCCGAAAACGGCCTGCGCTACACCAACTTCCATTCGACCGCGCTCTCGTCGCCAACCCGCGCCGCCCTGATCACCGGCCGCAACCACCATTCTGTTGGGTTTGGCGTGATCTCCGAGCAGGCCACCGGCTTCCCCGGTTACGACAGCTTCATCACCAAAGACAAGGCGACTGTCGGCAAGATCCTCAAGGACAACGGCTACGCCACAGCCTGGTTCGGCAAGAACCACAATACACCGTCCTTCCAAGCCAGCCAGGCCGGCCCCTTCGACCAGTGGCCGACCGGCATGGGGTTCGAGTACTTCTATGGCTTCATGGGCGGCGACACCAACCAGTGGGAACCGGGCAACCTGGTCCGCAACACCACGCCGATCTACCCTTATGAAGGCAACCCCGACTACAACCTGACCACCGCCATGGCCGACGAAGCGATCAGCTATATAAACCGCATGAATGCGCTGACGCCGGACAAGCCGTTCTTCATCAAGTATGCTCCGGGCGGCACCCACGCACCTCATCACCCGACCCCGGAATGGATCGAGAAGATCAGCGCCATGCACCTGTTCGATAAAGGCTGGAACAAGCTGCGTGAAGAGATCTTCGCCAACCAGCAAAAGCTCGGCGTGATCCCGCCGGAGGCCAAACTCACCCCCTGGCCGAAGGATATCCTGAAAGAGTGGGACCAGCTCTCCGCCGACGAGAAGAAGATGTTCATCAAGCAGGTCGACGTCTTCGCCGCCTATGTTGCCTACACCGACTATGAGATCGGCCGGGTGATCCAGGAGGTCGAGGATATTGGCAAGCTCGACAACACACTGATCATCTACATCAACGGCGACAACGGCACCAGCGCCGAGGGGACCCTGCTCGGCACGCCAAACGAGGTGGCCATGTTCAACGGCGTCGACGTGCCGGTGGAGGCCCAGTTGAAGTACTTCTACGACGCCTGGGGTTCGGACAAGACCTACAACCACATGGCAGTGCCCTGGGCATGGGCTTTTGACACACCGTTCTCCTGGACCAAGCAGATCGTCTCGCACCTCGGCGGCGTCCGCCAAGGGATGGCGATCTCCTGGCCCAAGGTGATCACTGACAAGGGGGGCCTGCGTCACCAGTTTCATCATGTGATCGACATTGTGCCGACCATCCTCGAAGCCACAGGGGTCGAGCAGCCCGAAGTTGTCGACGGCATCAAGCAGAGCCCCATCGAAGGGGTCAGCATGGCCTACACCTTCGACAAGCAGAATGCAGACGCACCCACGACCCACAGGACCCAGTACTTCGAGATGTTCGGCGATCGCGCCCTCTACCACGACGGCTGGCTGGCCAGCACCAAGGTCATGCGCGCACCCTGGGTGCACGCCGTGCCCAAGGAGAGCGTGCTGGAATACCCGTGGGAGTTGTACAACCTCAACGAGGACTGGACCCAGTCTGAAGATATTGCTGCAAAGCATCCGGAGAAGTTGAAGGAACTGCAGGATATGTTCTGGGTGGAAGCGAAGAAATACCAGGTACTGCCCCTCGATAACACGATAGTAGACAGGCTTATCACGCCGCGACCGAGCATCACCGCCGGCCGCAAGGAATTCACCTGGACACGGCCGTTGACCGGCACCCCCAACGGCGACGCACCGAGCGTCCTCAACGCCTCCTACACCTTTACGGCCGAGATCGAGGTCCCGCAGGGCGGGGCCGAGGGCATGATCATCACCCAGGGCGGGCGCTTTGCCGGCTACGGCTTTTACATCCTCAAAAGCAAGCCGGTGTTCCTCTGGAACCTGGTGGACCTCAAGCGCATCAGGTGGGAAGGGTCTGACACGTTGGCCCCTGGCAAGCATACCCTCGAGTTCGACTTCAAGTACGACGGCATGGGCCCGGGGACCATGGCCTTCGGCAGCTATGCCGGCGTCGGCCAGGGGGGCACCGGCGTACTCAAGGTTGACGGCAAGGAAGTCTCGACCCAGACGATGAAGCACACCCTGCCGTTCATCATGCAGTGGGACGAGAACCTCGACATCGGCGCCGACACAGGTTCGCCGGTCAACGATGCCGATTACGAGCCGCCGTTCAACTTCACCGGCAAGCTTGACAGGGTGACGCTGACCATCGACCGGCCGCAGCTCTCGCCGGAGGATATCAAGAAGCTCCAGGCCGCCCAGCGCAACAACAAGGTGAGCGAGTAGTTCGAGAAATGATTCTGGCAGCCCCGTATGGGGTTGCCAGCTTTCGGGCAAACGGCTAAAAATTGCTCTTGGAGAATCAAGATGAAATTTCGCCTTTGCCTTTTACTGGGCCTGGCTGTCCTGTCCATAGTCGCTGGGTGCGCCACAACCAAGATCACCGAGAGCGAGCGCGATGTCACCGGACCACTTCCCCGGCCCGCTCATATCTGGGTCTACAATTTCGCGGCTACGCCAGCCGATCTTCCGATCAAGGACGCGCTCAGCCTGGAGTACTTCGCACAAAACCCGCCACAGCCCCCCGGGCAGATTGCCGAAGGGCGAAAACTGGGCGCCGAGATCGAGACGGAACTGGTCTATGAGCTTCGCAACATGGGGATGCATGCAGATCATGCTGTTGCGGGAACCACAGAGCAACTCAACGACCTCGTTATCCAGGGGTATATCCTTCCCTTTGACGAGGGTGATGCCAAGAGGCGCGTTCTGCTTGGCCTGGGATCTGGCAGCTCCGATCTGAAAGTGGCGGTCGAAGGCCTGCAAATTACGGCTCAAGGGCTGCGCACAATCGGTTCCGGTTCAACGGATGCCGAGGGCAACAAAACCCCCGGGGGCGCGGTGGGACTTGCGACCCTGATCGCCACTCACAATCCCGTCGGGCTCATCGTCAGTACCAGCATGAAGGTCTATGATGAAAAGACTGGCAATGGCAAGGTCGAGGGGCGAGCAAAACAGACTGCCAAGGAGATTGCCGATCAACTCAAGAAGCGTTTTGAGGAACAGGGCTGGCTCTAGTGAGCGGTACCGCGGAAGAGTGAGTTCTGTCAATCTGCCGAAAGAACCCAAAGAAAATAGCGCATAGAACCAATTACAGTGATCAGGATAATTATTATCTTTTTGGAGACCAACATGAAGAGGGTAAGAAACAAGATGTTGAAGGGATGCTTATTGGCCATTTTAGGGTTGGTCGCATCGCTGACGTTCGTGCAACCGGTTCTGGCAGAAGAGACTTCGTCCAGCGATTGGAAGTTCACAACATTTCTCTATGCGTGGGCACCCGACATCAAAGGCCAAACGACCACAGGGAAGGATCTCGACATCTCTTTCAGTGATATCGTCAAAAATCTTGATTTTACTGTTATGGGTGGCGTGAATGCACGCAAAGACAAGCTGTCTTTGCTTGTCGATGTGATCTACCTCGATGTGGATGATTCTTCGAACGCTACCTTGCCAAACGGACCTTTAGATATAAAGCGATCTATCACCAATGTTAATATTCAAACATGGGTTGTTACTCCCATGGTGGGCTATAATATTCTCGAGTCGGATCGGATGACGCTCGACCTTCTGGCGGGGGCGCGCTATCTATACATGGATGTCGAAACGAAATATGAAGTGCAGAGGCCTCTGGAGACGATTAAGTTCTCACCTTCGGGGTCCACTCATTATTGGGACGGGATTGTTGGCACCATGGGCCGCGTCAAACTGAACGAGAAATGGTATCTGCCTTTTCAAGGCGACGTGGGGACCGGTGATACCAATCTGACCTGGCAGCTTTTTGGTGGCGTCGGCTATAAATTCACCAACCTTGAGCTGATTGCGGGCTATCGTCATCTGGAATGGGACTTCGACAGCAATGACAAGGGCGGAGAGATCCTGAATGATATTTATATCAGCGGTCCCGTGGTCGGACTCAGGTATACCTTTTAATACAAGAACAAGAGCAACAGCCAATGCCAGCGAACTGCCGATGGCGGTTGCCGTAAAATTTTCATACAAATCACCATCAATTGAGATACAACATGGCCCGTCCTCCCTGGATGGGCCATGTTTA